>PPYE01661748.1_pt1 | contig 44727 bp, 30 predicted proteins | sample 1559881 | NCBI WGS metagenome assembly PPYE01 (sample SAMN08240022, study PRJNA423297) | Human gut metagenome, whole genome shotgun sequencing project.
TCGACAGCAAAATTTTACATATCTAATTCTTATCAGAAAGATTTACTTTCCAAAGACACAAGATTTTTTACGCCCTCCATAGCCCCATTGCTTCTATTTTTCCAGAGTTCCGGAAGTATCAATATTACAAAACTCGGTGCCAAAATCCCCATGCAGCGCCTTGTATAAATACTACTGTCTGATAAGAACATTGTCATCCAAAGGATTAGTAATACTGCCCCTTGAGCAAACCACCAGTGCTTCTGTATATACGAAGCCTGCTGATATAAAAATTCTAACCATGACATATTTCTTTCGATTTCTCTATCCCAATATGCTTCTTTCGATTTTATAATGGTCTGTTGTAATTTTTTCTCATCTATATTTCTATCCTTCTGATTTTTTGCATACGCATGCAATTTTTCATCAACTGTCATCATCATTTCTTATCCCCCAGATAAACACTCAACAATTCTTTTGCTTTTCCTATCCTATATTTTACAAGAGGAAGTCCTATGCCAATAATGTCTGCTACTTCTTTTAATTTCAAATCCTGAAAATAATGTAGAATAACTACTTCCTGCAAATCTTCTGGAAGTTTTTTTATTGATTCTTCTATATCTATTTTATTCTCAATTACAGCAATTGGATTTTCCCCCTTATCTGGTAACGCTTCCATCACAATATCTCTTTTTTTCTTATAACTATCCCGACATAAATTTCGAGCAATCACATACAAATAATTAGCAGTCTTTCCCAAATGATGATACGATCTAAATGATCGAAAAAAGTGTTCAAATGTTGCTTGAGTAATATCTTCTGCATCACAGTCTGTGTATGTATGTAATCGACAATAATTCCGTATAGTTGAATAGTATTTTTTTACGAATACCTCTATAGCTTCTTCATCACCATTTTTCATTTTGTGAATCAAAAGAAAATCTGCATCCACTTCTTTCCTCCTTTTTCTACTGAAAGCACTTTCTATTATATATAACGAATAAATTGTACAAAAAGATAGTCAAAAATATTTTTCTTGCTTTTTATTATATCATTAATTACACTGCTCTTTTACATACTCGCTTTATTTTACTATGATGCATTGTGAAATTTAAAAGCCAATAATAAAATTTATCATATTAATAATATGTGCCAGTTTCTCAATCGGATTGGCTACTTTCTCCAATTTAAATAAATTCTATCTAACACTAATTCACACAAAATATTCTCTATTTTTTATAATTATCTTCCAAATCCACTTTATAATCTTCCAGATCCATAAGAAAAATCTCATAGCCTTCATCACTCATGCAGAACAGCTTTCTTATGGTATTGCAGACCAGCCCGATCATATCCGCATCCCCTTTCAGAAATGGAATGATATTGTCGATAGCTTCCATCGTATCATTTCGGTTGCCTTTATCAAACATTGCGGTCACTAAGCATTCATCTGTATCAAAGTTCATTGCCAGATTCATCATAATTCTACATTTCCCTTCTTATGTGCTTTGGATTTTTCAGTTGCCATTTCTTTCTGCTCCTGTGCTTTTGCTCTTGCCTGGAACTCTTTTAACGACTGCAGCACGGATTTTTTCAGTTCCCCTTTTCCACCCTTTGCAGGCTCTTTGTTTTGTTCCCGGTTCGATTCTACTGATACGGATTCTTTCTTGAATGGTGTTTCTGAAACTTTCTGTTTCACTTCCACGGTCTGTTCTGCCTCCTGCACTTTTCCATGTTTCTCATTCAGATACTTTTCCATGTCATTGATTGCTTTCTGTACCAATGGGCTTTCCTTATAATGTGGAATCATATCAATCAGATCCCTGTCTATCCTGTCTCCACTCATGAGTCCGTATTCCCCGGAATAATCCTCATCCCCGTCCTGCAGATCAAAACCAATCCCTTTGATTCCATGCAGGCGTTCTGCCGGAATACTTTCATAGATTTTGATTGCTTCTTCCAGAGTAAGATTATTATGGTACTCACCCATGACCGGGAACTCCATGCACTCTGCTACATAGAAACTGATCGTAGCTTCTGGCTGTTCCTGTTCTGATTGTCTGGTAAAGATAGAAAAGGTTTCTGCATTTTCTAAACGGGAGAGCAGTGACCGGGCAGTTATCACATCACTGTCTATATCAGATTCTTCCGATACTTCAACCAACCAGTCCTTTAAACACCCTGTTTTCTTATTCAGAATGTCCTCTGTGATTTTCTTCACCTGTTCTTCCCTGTTCTCAACGATATCTTTATATTCGTAAGTGTCATATTCATAGCTGAAATTATCTAAATCCACCGCCAGCTTTTCGATTTCCTTCTGATCAAGATAGGCTTCTGACTCTTTCATATATTCTGCCAGAGTGATTCTTTCTTCTGCGATAGGATTGATGTCCACCTTAATACCTGCCATTGCTATACCATGAGCATTTAATTCATTGAAGAAACTGTCCTCCCGGATATTGCCACGATAAGAAAGCACCACATCAAGGTCAGAATCATCTCTGTAAAGTTCCTCTCTGCTTCTGGAACCATGCACCCTTGCTGCAAGCAGCTCTACTTCATTTTCTAATCCCATATCTTCCAGAATACCCTGTGCGTGATACAAGACACCCCGTTCCACTTCTGCCCTGCTAAGACCATTTAATGCTGCTTCATCTCTTCCAATCTCAGAAGTCGCACGAAGCTCACCTGACTGTAGTAAATCCTTTGAATGTTGGATGGTCATTGCCTCAAATTCTTTATAGTCCACTTTGACACATTCCATATCATCCATTCTTTCACTTTTTAAGATTTCATAAGTAGCTTTCTGAACAGATACTTTGGGATCGTCATAATCATTGGAATGGATTTCGTGCAGGTCAGAATCATAAAAAATATAAAAATAGCCTTCTTCCGTTGCCTGTACGGTCAGATACCCTTTGCTCTTGGTAAACTGCATTACAATTCCCTCACAGGTATCCACTGCTCTTTTCCTGTCATAATCCTCAAAAATACTTGGTGGACAATTCTTTAATAACTGTGCCAGCTGCATCTGCCGTTCGCCTGCTTCTTCCACTTCTGCCATCAAATCCTCATAGTCAACGGGAACTGCATTTTCCAGGGACATTTCTTCATCTTCCAGAATATCTTCCATTGCCTGCTGCATAGAAATATCAGGATTGTCATAGGCACCGCCGTCGATCTCATCGTAATCCAAAGCATAAAAGGTATAATCATAGCCTTCCTCTGTTCTCTGGATTGCAAAATACCTATCGTCAATCTTATATGCCAGTTCATCCGGTTCCAGTTCCGGCATAAGTCCTTCCACAGAAATCCCTTTCTCCTGCAGATATTCTGAAATAGCTTCCAATGCTCCTGCATCATACCCATTCCAGAGATCTTCTGCGACAAGCTGACCATGTTCCGATACGATAATCCCTGCCACATCTGAACCATACTCATCATGTTCCATGAAGAAGAACTTCTCCCCTGCATACTCTCTTTCATCTACTGTATGCCAGGTTCCTGCATGTCCATCTGCTTCAAATCCTCTGGTATCTGCTGTAATGGTGACTTCCGCTTCATCTAATGCCTGTTCAATCTTCTGCATACGGATCTCTGCCCTTGCCATATCAATAAATCCATCTAACACCGCTGGGTGGCTTTCTATCACATAATCCTGATTCAGATTCTTCCCCTGATTGATATTTTCCGGGATTTCGATATGTTCTGCCCAGTCTTTGTTCTGTTTGGAAAATCTGCCGTCATAAGAAAGTTCCCGAAGTGTATTTGCCATAACAAACGTCATACGTTCTTCTCCAAACTGTTCCAGCACTTGTTTTGCGACATCTTCCTTTAAATGCAGCCCGTCAAAATTTAATGCGATTGCTTTCTCGATTGCTTTCTTACAATCAATATTTAACTTTCTGGAATCCAGATAAGCATCTACATCCCGTTCTTCCATTGCCTGAGCAAGTGTTCCTTTATAAACTGGCGGATAGGCTCTGGTATGATTATTTTCCAGCATCTCCATTCTCTGCTGTACAAAGTCCGGAAGTTCCTCAAAGCCGAAAGAATCCACATAATAAGCCTTTGTCTCCGCCGTCCGGTTTATAACTATGACGTCGCTTACCGATAAGGAATGTCCATGAAAATCGTTCGGGCGGTTGATATTAAATCTCTCAAAAATATCCTCTAATGTGATCGTTGGTGTCCACGGAGCCGCATACACCATCCTGTAGTCTTTCCCCTCAATGGTATAGCCTAATTTTTTAGCTGATTCAAAACCCATAAACTGATAAGTATGCTCTCCGCCCGTATCCATCTGATAGATTGCAAAACGACCGCTTTCTCCATGAAAAAGCAAAGTTTCATCAATCTTTTCCGCACTGTCCTGTTCCAGTTTTTCCTGTCTGGTGGCAGATGCTTCTTTTTCTTCATATTGCATGATATTTTCTCTTTCCAGCTCATGCATCTGCTCCTCAATGTTCCCAATGATCTCTGCAGATGTTTTTCGGATGGTATCCATTGATGCTTTCAACGCCTTCATATCCCTGCTCTCGCACCAGCTGGCGATATAGGTAAACGAATATTCTGAAGTATCCAGACCAAAATGGTTGCAGACAATATAAGCGATACTTTCTGCTTCCACTTCCTTTGTTGTTTGGTCTTTTAAGACGCCTTCCACATCCATTACTTCCCGGTCATGCAGCAATGCGTGGCTCACTTCATGGACTCCGGTTTTCATCGTCTGTACATTACTCATATCTTCCTTTATCGCAATATATTTTTCTGTCTGGTGATAATAGCCTTTTGCATCCCCTTCCACATTCATCATGCGGATCGGTACAGGAGAAATATTCTGCAATGCCTGCATAAACGTATCATAAAACTGTACACTTCCGGTAAGCTCCGGTACCTCCAGTTCTGCGATCGGTTCCCCCTCTGTCTGGCTGACATCAAACACTGTCGTTACACGGAATCTCGGTATCACCATCTCCACGATCTCTGTTTCCGGCTGTCCATCATCCCCGATCACAGGCTCTTTTGTTACCGGGTCGATCTTTTCAATCTCCTGTTTCTCCCGTATCGGTGCTGGTGCGATGATCTGGATTCCTTTCTCTCCACGTTTTACATGACGGTTAAATTTCTTCTGCCATGCCTGATAGCCTGCCACCAGTGTTGCTTCCGGTTTCTGCATGGTGATCAGCAACGTGTTATTAAAGCTGTAATTGTGGAACTTTGACATGGTATTCAGATATTCGGTATATCTCTCCGAAGTAAAGATTTCCTTTACTCCCTGTTCCAGCCGTTCCGATATTTCTTTTAACTGTTTTTCTATATTATTTGCCATAAACAAACCCTCCATTTTATGTCCCCGCCAGAGAAAACTCTGACGGGAAATCTTTTATAACTCCTGTTCATGTTTTTTCTTTGCAGCTTTCTGTACAGATGGCTGTTCCGCTGTATTCTGCTGTGCCTTCTCCTGCTTTAAGCGTTCCAGAATAGACGGCTTAAGGATTCTGTCTGCTGTTTCCGGAAGTTCTTTTTCTTCTATGGCATCCCTGCTGTCTGTGCTGCTTCCTTCTCTGCCAATATCCTCATCTGCCATAATCGTCTCATTACCCTTTTCATCCATGTTCAGCAGGGCATTTAACTCGGATAATCGTTCCATCTTTTCATTCAGCTCTGCTTCTTTCGGGAATGGCTTCTTTACCTCTTCCTGTGCAGTAGCAAGCTGCTGTTGTACAGTATCCAATTTCTGCTCACTTTCCGTCAGTTTCCTGTCGATAGAAGAAAGGGTGTTATGGATACGCTGCATATTTCCTATCGGGTCTTTTCCAATCTCCAGCTTATAAGAGCATTTTCCTTTGACCGTCAGTTCAAACGCATTGGAGAACATATTGTAGGAAGCAGATAACGCAAACCCATGATATTCCCCGACCTTTCCGCCGGTGCTGACAGTTTTTAACCCTGCACAGGCGGCGATCAATGCCTCGCCTGCTTCTTTCTTATCTTCATAAAGGACATTCCCTACCGTCATGGCAAACGTGTCATTATCCTGTAAATCCACGCTTTTTACTACCTGCGAATCCACCTGCATCCCGGCAATCCGCTCTTTCAATGCACTGATCTGTACCGGGAAATTCTTTGCAATATCGGATTCCAGACGGTAAATCTGACTGGTATGGTTTGCCTTTAGAAGTTTCAGCTTACTCACCTGCACATCCAGATCCATTTTTTCCTTAATGTACGGATTGCCTGTAGCAAGTGCCTTGATCTCTGCATAGGACAGTGCCGTATCATCCACATCTTCACAAGCCCTGACCGGGGATTTACTGGTCATGATCTGGCTGATGAACTTCTGCTTATTCTCCAAAATCTGGTCGAGTAGGTCAGCGATATTACTACCGCTTTCCCCTCTAAGAACCGTGCGTGAGAGTTTCCCCTCACACGGCTCAAGCACTTATAAGCCCTGCGTTAGCAGAACCAGTTCATCAACATTTTTCGAGTAATGAAGTTCTCTGTGGCAATCAGCATGTAATAAAACATTCTTTTCTTTAAAATCTGCTCCCACTTCCGTATGGATTCGGAATCCCCGTTCCACTGTGATAGGTTCACCACAATGCGGACAAATGCCTTTCTGCATTTTGTACAGTGCATTTAATTTCTTTCTTCCATTGATTTCACGAAGCATTCTCTTTGTGTCTCTGTCCTCAAAATATTCTGTGAAACGCTCGTCAAATGGTGTCGCTTCTGATTTTGTTTTCAGCCACCTTACTATTTTAGTATCAGTAGCATATATCAGATGTAATTCAAATGAGTCTGCCATATTTACACTGAATGTCCAGTTCCTTGTGCCGACTCTCCTGAAGTATTTCTTTGCTATCCATTTGTGGCTTTTCTTCGGATGCCTGCGTTTGCACCATCTCCACAGACATCTCCATACATCGAAATCAAATCTGTCAAACGCCTGCGAGGAGACATTATACTTTTGGAAATTTACCCAACCTCTGATGACCGGATTTAACTTTCTTATCAAGTCTTCCTGTTTCATAGATGGATTTTGCTTTATAATCTCCCGTATCTTATTCACAATGGCTTTATAGTTCTTTTTGGATGGTTTTGTAAGAAGCTTGTCTTTATACCACCGTATATTGCATCCGAGAAAATCAAAACCATCTTCGATATGGGTAATCACTGTCTTTTCTTCTGACAGTTCCAACCCTCTCTCTGATAAAAATTCCCGGATAATCGGGAGAATACCTGCTTCCAAAAGCTCTCTGCTTTCGCCTGTGACGATGAAATCGTCAGCATAACGTATAAAGTTCACTTTTGGAAAATATGCTTTTCCATCCCTTTTAGTTTTGTGGTATTTCTTCCTAATCTGGATTTCCAGACCATCCAACACCATGTTGCATATAGTTGGTGAAATAGCCGAACCCTGTGGGCTGCCGAGGTCTGTCGGAAATAATCTTCCGGTCTCAACGTACCCACTCTTTAACCATTTACGCAGAATATCTCTGTCCATTGGGATATGGTTCAATATCCATTCGTGACTGATATTATCAAAACAGCCTTTAATATCTCCTTCCAGCACCCATTTAGGGGATTTTGCTTTATTCAGACAGGTAAAACACTGTTCGATTGCATCCTGGACACATCTCTTTGCTCTAAATCCATAGGAGTTAGGGTCAGCAGTGACTTCCGCAATCGGTTCCAGTGCAAATTTGTACAATGTCTGCATCGCTCTATCCTTCATACATGGGATACTGAGCGGCCTCATTTTTCCGTTCTTTTTCGGGATATATACCCTCTTTAACGGTAATGGTTTGTAGCCTCTTCGTTTTAAACTGAGAATTGCTTCATATTTCAGTTTGGGAGTAGACCATAAGATTTTGTCTACACCTGCTGTCTTTTTGCCTTTATTACTCGTTACTCTTTTTACAGCTAAAGCACGTCCGTAGAAAGAGTGTGTAAGCAGCCATTGCAAAGACTTTACTTTGCCGGTTCTGCCCTGTTGATGAGCCTTTACGATACGCATTTGCAGTTTTTTAACGTATGCATTCGCTTTGTTCCAGTCGATGCTGTCCCATGCCTTTGCAACGTCAGAAGTCGCACACATTTTCATGTTCATTTGCCTTACTCCTTTCAAAAATTCTATAAACTCTCTCGTAATTAAGCACCATGCGGAATTCTGCTCCCCTTTCGGGTGGGGCAAATTTTGAACCCCTATCCGTCCTCATTACAAGGTCGGCATTCGCTTCCTCCGCAATCCTTTACCCGCATTCCCAACGGCTTCCCTTACGGTCCGCTTGCCTTTGCAGGCGAGAATACGGGCTTGACACGTTCCACTTAATCAACAATCATTGATAGTTTAGGTTCCACCTCTACTCCGGCAGTCTTATGTCCGTGTATTCCTATCGTGGAGAGGAATATCCAACTGCACACCTTTTGGTTCAAGCCTGTCAGCTACTTTGGCTTGTTCAGCCTTAACGAAGCTTACGGTGATTCAGTTAATTAACCATGCTATCAGAAAGCCTGCACCCTAACCGCCTTGTAGCTGGCAGTTTCGCTTCTCCCTCACGGGATTAGCTCCAAATAGGGTTCCGTTTATATCCGCTTCCGAACAATGCCATTACTGGCAAAGCCGGGGATATTGGCTTCATCCAACGGAATGGATGGTTTGGTCGGGGTTACCGCCAAACAGTTAAATTAAGCGACTTCGTGTCGCACCCACATATACGCATCAAAAGTATTTTCCGTCACATACCGGAATATCTTTACTTTGTCATTCTGGTTTCCCTGTCTTAAGATACGTCCTTCCTGCTGTTCCAGATCAGACGGCTTCCACGGACAGTCAAGGTGATGGAGGGCAATGAGCCTGTCCTGTACGTTGGTACCAGCACCGAGTTTTGGAGTGGAACCCATAAGGATTCTCACCTGCCCGGCCCGTACCTTTGCAAACAAATCTGCTTTCTTTGTCTCCGTGTTGTATTCATGGATAAACGCAATCTCTTCTTTCGGGATTCCCCTAGCAACCAGTTTGTTTCGGACATCATCATATACATTGAAAGTCCCATCCCCTTTTGGAGTAGACAAGTCACAGAAGATCAGCTGTGTTGTCCGATCTGCTTTTCCCTCGTCCCATACCTGAAAAGCATTTTCCACACAGGTATTGACCTTGCTTTTTTCTGCATCCGGAAGGAGTTCATTTAATAGCCTCTGATCCAATGCACATTTTCTTCCGTCATTGGTAATCTTGAGCATGTTGTCCACCGTTGGATTCACAAGACCGGCTCTTACTTCTTCCGCACGTTCCGAAAAGGCACTGACCATTTCCTGCTGTTCTTCACTTGGCTTCAAGACTTCATTGATAAACTCTGCTTCCGGTACGGGAAGATTCAGCATATCCGAAGTCTGAATATCCGCAGCTTCCTTAAAAATGGAGATCAGCTCCGGAAGATTGAAAAAACGGGCAAACCGTGTTTTTGCACGATAGCCCGTTCCTTCCGGTGATAATTCAATTGCGGTTACTGTCTCCCCGAACGTTGCCGCCCAGGAATCAAAGTGTCCCATACCCATACGCATGAGTGTATCATACTGGAGATAACGCATGATAGTGTAAAGCTCCGTCATACTGTTTGATACGGGAGTACCTGTAGCAAAGGTGATCCCTCTGCCGCCGGTCAGTTCATCCATGTACCGGCATTTCATAAACATATCCGAACTTTTCTGTGCATCCGTCTGTGAGATACCCGCCACATTTCTCATCTTTGTATATAGGAAAAGATTTTTAAATGAATGGCTTTCATCCACAAACAGCCGGTCTACACCCAACTGTTCAAAAGTTACCACATCATCCTTTCTGGTCTGGTCATTGAGTTTCTTCATCCTCGCCTGCAGACTCTTCTTTGTTTTTTCCAACTGCTTGATGGTATAATTCTGCCCTGCCTGATGTGCCGCTTCTTCAATGGAAAATGTAATATCTGCAATCTGATCTTCCAGCATGGCAATCTGACGTTCCCTTGAAAGAGGGATTTTCTCAAACTGTGTATGTCCGATGATCACCGCATCATAATCCCCTGTCGCAATACGGGAACAGAACCGTTTTCGGTTTGCCGGCTCAAAATCCTTCTTTGTTGCCACCAAAATATTTGCTCCCGGATAGAGGCGTAAGAAGTCACTGCCCCACTGCTCGGTCAGATGGTTTGGCACAACATAAAGATTCTTCTGTGAGAGTCCCAGCCGCTTTGATTCCATACCGGCTGCGATCATCTGGAACGTCTTTCCGGCTCCTACGCAATGAGCCAGTAACGTATTATTTCCATACAGCACATGAGCCACTGCGTTTTTCTGGTGCGGCATCAGGGTGATCTCCGGATTCATGCCAACAAACTGAATATGGCTTCCATCATATTCCCGTGGACGGATGCTGTTAAATCGTTCATTATAGATCTTACAGAGATCTTCCCGTCGGTGCAGGTCTTTAAATATCCACTCCTTAAATTCCTCTTTGATCAGCTCCTGCTTCTGCTGTGCCAGCATCGTTTCCTTCCGATTTAATTCCCGGTGTTCCCCATCGGCATCCTGTACCGTGTCATAAATCTTGGTATCTCTAAGGTTTAAGGCATCTTCCAAAAGGCGGTAGGCATTGGCTCTCTGTGTTCCATATGTGGAAGTAACAAGGGCATTTCCGTAGCTGTCCACATTTTTTCCCATAACATTCCACTGTCCGGTCACTTCGGCATACTGGACTTTGACCTTGCTCCCTACATAATATCTTGGTGTATGGAATGTTTCTGCCATGAACCGTGTAATGTAATCCTCGGAGATCCAGGTTGCCCCAAGTCTTGCTTCAATCTCTGATGCATCCAGATCTTTTGGCTGTACCTGCTCCAAATACTGCACATTCACCTGATATTCCGGGTGATCTTCTGCAAACTGTTTTGCAATCTGCAGTTTCTCCCTCACATTTCCAGAAAGATATTCATCCGACGGCTCCCATTTTTCACTGATCGGATTCTTAAAGATCACCCCTGCCAGTTCTTCGGTAAGCTCTGCTTCTGTTTTCCCGGAAAGCTGTGCCATATAGGAAAGTTCAACACCTGCCCTCTCACCAATGGAAACAGCAAGGGCTTCACTGGCAGTATCCACAGAAGTCACCGTTTCTGCCCGGCGGATCGTCCTTTTGGTAAAAATATCCGCTTTCCGTTTCAGTTCTCCCTTATCATCCAGAAATTCCAGAGAAGTCAAAAGACAATAGCTGCTGTCCTGACTAAATGCCCGCTTATTGGCATTGCTGCTGATAAGACCATATTTTGCTGTAAAGGTATCGTATTCTTCATTGAGTTTTCCCTGCAGCTTTGTGATCTGTTCATCGCTTCCCTCTTCCATCTGGCACTGGATCAGTTCATTCGTAATATCACGAATCTTCACCATCCCTTTGACACGTTCCGCTGTCATTGCCGGAAGCTCCATGCGGTTCATCACAGAGTTTTCCCGGTAATAAACTTCATCATCTACCACAGTAAAACTAAAATTCTTTACCTCCGGGTCTGCCGGGATAGAGACAACATCCTCCTCCAGCTCTGTATCCGAAAGTTCCAGTTCCGTGATCGTACCATGGATATTCTGGACAGCTTCTTTTAATTGTTCTTCTAAGGTAATTCCTTCTTTTGGTTTTACGGTCACTTCCTGCTTTCCATACTGGGTACTTTCTGTAGTAAACTCACCAAGCACCATTTCCGGATGCTCTGCAAAATAAGCATTGACTGAATAGCCTTCCGGTGTTTCCTTTAAATTTAACCATTCCGGTTCCTCAATGGATGCCCTGTCCCTTTTCTGGAAAAACAGAATATCAGAAACAACGCTGGTATTGGCATTTCTCTGGAACGCATTATTCGGTAATCGGATGGCTCCAAGCAGTTCTGCCCGGTTTGCGATATACTGTCTCACTGCCGGGTTCTGCTTATCCATCGTTCCACTGGAAGTTACCACTGCAACTACACCGCCCGGACGGACCAGATCAAGGGATTTTGCAATAAAATAATCATGGATCATAAAATGATGCCGGTCATATCTGCGGTCACTGACCTGATACGCCCCAAATGGAACATTGCCTATCACACAGTCAAAAAAGCTGTCCGGATAACTGGTTTCCTCAAATCCCTGTACTGCAATCTTGTTTTTCTGGTAAAGCTGTTTTGCGATTCTTCCCGAAACCGGGTCGAGTTCCACACCGTACATATTGGCTTTGCCCATACTCTCCGGGATCAGTCCCATAAAGTTACCGACACCACAGGACGGCTCCAGAATATTTCCCTGTTTCACTCCCATATTTTCCAGTACTTCATACATACTTCGGATCACGGTCGGGGACGTATAAAAAGCATTTAAGGTCGATGCCCTTGCTGCACTGTATTCTTCCGGCGATAAAGTATTCTTTAATTCCAGATACTCATTCGCCCAGCTGCTGTTACTCTCCTCAAATGCCTGTGGGATACCACCCCAGCCAACATAACGGGATAAGATTTCCTGTTCTTCGGGTGTTGCCAGACGTTCTTCTTTCTCCAAAGTCTGTAACAAATGGATGGCTTCCATATTTGCTTTATACTTTGCTTTCGGACCGCCTGCTCTAAGGTCATTATCCTGAATCCGAAAGTTATGCGGTTCTGTTACAATCTTTTCTGCTTCCGGTTTCAAATATGGCTGGAATTCTCCTTCATATCCAAACAGTTCATTTTCTCCGGGAATATAATTGCGTCCGGTTTCCAGGCACCGGAACACATCGGCAGTTGGTGCATTGCTGACTGCATAAAACTCATCATAAGAATACTTTGGGAAATCTTCTGTATGATAGGTCGACAGATGAAGTTCTGTATTGGAACGGGTCTGTGCAACCAGATCTTTTCCCTCTAGTCCTTCCGGCAATACCCCTACTGCTTCAAAATGATACCCTTGATATGCAAAAACACCTTCATCCCAGGACTCCGCCAATTCTTTTGCTGTTTTAGCTGTTACCTCTTCTTCTGGTTCTTTCTGTTCCTGTCCCTCAGAAGTTTCTATTATTTCCTGCTCCTGACTCTCTGAAATAGATTCTTTGGCAGTAACCTCTTCCTCTTCTATTTCCTCCACATCTGACATATCTACTACGGTCGGTTCTGTCACTGCCTTCGTATCCAAGAAATCAAACATGGTCATCTGGTGTCCGGATGATTCCACAAAAGACGGTTCTGCTTCCGGTGTCGGGAAAATCGTATAGGTTCCTTCTGCATACTGGTGGAGTTCTGAAAGAAGTTCTGTTTTCTGCTGGTAGTTTGTCCCATACGCTTCAAAATCCAATGGAAGAGCTGCCAATGCTGCATCCATCTTCTGTAACAGTTCCTCTGTCTGCTCTGGATTCTCTAATACTGCCTCCATTTCTTTTCCTGGTTTTTCCCAGAAGAAATCATCCGTAAATGGTCTGTCTATCTCTTCCGGCAGACGGTCATAAAAGCGGAGTACCTTATTTGCCATCTGCTCCCGTTCATATTCCGGCATACGAGCATAATCTTCTGCCTGCAGGAACTGGTCATTCTTGATCAGATAAGCTACTCTATTTGCAACTTTATTCCAGGATAATAAAATTGACGTATATGGATTCCCATAAGCACCTCTTGCAAGAAACAAGCCTTTTCCATCATAGTTTGCGTGTGAATCATCGGCACCAGACAGTGCATGACTGCTTCCACCGATCCCATACTGTTCCTTGATAAAACCTGTCCTCGATCTTTCATCTTCATGAAGTAGATAAAAGGAATACGTCCTAAGCCTGCCCTGCGAATACGCTCCACCTCCTGCAAGATAAGCATCAATCTCATCCTGTGTAATGAACATCGGATGTTCTTTCCAGGCAAAGCCGTCCCTAACCTGATAAGGAATCACCTCATCCGCAAACTTTTGAAACTGCTTTGAGATATTTATAGGATTATAATGATGGAAACGCATAATAGAATGATTTTCTTCATAGGCTTCTGCCAGTGCATCCAGTCTTTCATTCAGTTCCGAAAGCCACTGGGGATCCTCCAGCTTTTCTTCCAGATAATCCGTGATCTCCGGATAGATACTGCGAAGATGTGGTAAGTCCTCTTCGTCAAAAACAATCTCCGCTACTCCTTCTGCCATATCCCCTTTCATATAGGCAAGAGCCTGGGCGTGTTCTTTTACTGCATTACTTCTTGCCGCATCCAATACAGACTGCGGTGCATATTCACCCTGGTCTAAAAGCTGATGGATACGTCCGCTGACATCTTCCCATGATAAAAATGCCTTATCTAAGATATGGTCTGTAACCGTATGCCCTACTGCGATCTGCATCCCGGTTTCATCAAACCAGACTGAATATTCATTTCCATCAATCTGAAAACCTTTTCCACCTTTACGGTATTCACGCTTCACAAACTCCGTATATTCCTCCGGTGTCTGTTCACTCATGAAATTATAGATGATCCGGAGCTGGCTGGCTTTCCGGTTTCCTCCTGTCCGTAAGATCTCATCAACAACTTGCTCTGGAATCGGAATTTCTCCGGCATAAAGGGCAGCTGCCCTTTCCTCGATCTGCCGTCTTTGTTCATTTGCGGTGGGATATTCGGGCAAAGATAAAGCAGAGGCGATCTCTTCCTCTGCTTTACTCAATCCATCTTCTCTTGTATCTTCGACTAACTGTATACCAATTCCGTCAAGATGCTCTCTTCCGCTGTTGCCATCAGTGCGTTCATGTGTGCTGTCCATGCCATCGGATCTGCTTCCTTGTCCGGTGCCGGATTCTTCTCCAGTAATTTCTCCATCTGGCTGTCCATTCTCTCCTGTGCTGCTTTCTCGATCTGTTCCAGATGGCTGTTCAGCTTCCCGGTCAGGAACAGGCTCTGATAAAGGCTGTTCTTGTGTTCTTTCAGAAATGTCCTCCGCAGCATCCCATATTTCCCGATCGTCACTTCTTCCTCTTCGACGGTCAGATTCGGAAACAGGTAATCTCCCTTGCGATGATATGTCAGTTCCATAATCGTTTCCTCCTTCATTTTCAATATTTTCTTCTTTTTTCGTTTCTGCATCCTGATTTTTAATTTCGCGTATTAACGTGGTAAAGTTATTATAATTCCTTTCATTGGATTTTTCAACCTCTTTTCTCGCTTCTTCCAGAGAAATTTTATGTACGGTCTTTCCAATATCAATCAGAATACTCTCACTGAGCTGGCTTGCCGCATTTCCAAGGAAGGTGAGAACTGACAGACGGTTATAATCTGTGATATGCATGAAGTCCTCTTCTTCCAGAAGTTCCATCGGGTCAAGCCCGCATCGCCTGGAAAGCAGATAGTAAACACTGTCTGTTGCCAGCTGACGAAAATCACTGCGGATCGTCACCTCATCCAGATCTTCCAGATAAGTACCTTCTACAGCATATTCCAATCCATCCAGGTATTCCTCCAGATTGTCATTGACCATTTCCCTTGCGACCGCCATCAATGCGTCCTGCAAAGTTGCCGCATCCTTTTCTTCCAGAGCATAGACTTCTGCCAGATGGGTGAGGATCTCTTCTCTCTGGTGTTCCTGCATCTTCCAAAGATATGGGCTTCTGCCTCCGGCTACCATGTGGGTATCCGAAATATCAAACACATAACGAAGTTTGGTATTCTGCCAGGTTTCATCAAACAAGGCAATTCCTCTTGCACCACGATTTACCCAGCGTAACATCTTTTCATTCCATAGTTCCAGTGATGCACAGGCTGTTGCGTCTGGACGCTGTGCATGGATCAGAAGCTGGTCTGAAAAAGAATACCGATATAACCTTGATGCTGTGTCCATATAATCCATCCAATCCCCTGGCGAACTGCTCACCGATACGGCATGTTCCTGCGCCAAGTTTCGGATGTCCTGTAGTTTAGACATTTAACTTCCCTCCTGTCAATAAAAAAACAGCCCACTCTTTTTAGAATTGGCTGCATAAAATGTACTTTACTTTTTGGAGAGAAAATGCTATATTCTAATTGAAAAGAGTAACCGCCCACAAGGTGGATGCTCCTGGATTAGGTTTTAATTTATTTTGCTCTCAAAGAGAGCTGCCTATCCTGTTGGCAGACAGGGTAGGCTATTTTTTTCGCTTGTTGTCCCTATTATCCAAATAGGCAAGCAAAGCAATCAGAAACGTACCGCCTAAGAACAATAAGCTCAAGACTTCGTATGTATCCATTCGCTCCACCTCCCTTCTTCTGTATCCCTTAAAGGGGATCTGAAAATCCAGGAGGTTTTTACCAACCCTGTACACGGTTACTCCAGTAATATTCTAACAGGTAACTCTCCGCAAAGCAATTCCTTTTTACTTCATACGGTTTTATATTCTGTTTTTCTCTTATCCTCTGGCCAATGCAGTTTCCATTCCAGATATTCCTCTTCTGTGATTCTTCCATCGCCCAGTTTCTGCTTTTTCCCCATCCATTCCTGCAGATAAGACATTGTTTTTTTATCCCTTATTGTGATTCCAACTGTTTCACTTTCTGAATCATTTAGCAGGAACAGATGAAAAAGCCCTCTATTTTCTTCATCCATCCAGAATAAAGTTTCCATTAATTCGTCCATTGTCGCAATTCCAGGACTTAAAAAATTTCGGACATCAACTTCCAATATTTCTGCTATCCGGATAAGCGTTTCCTGCTTCGGTGTACGCTGTCCACTTTCATATTGGGCGATTCTCACATCCGCACTACTTTCCCCATATCCTAATCTGCGTCCCAATTCCTTTTGAGTTATGTTGCGAAACATACGGATTTTTCTTATTCTTGCTCCTAATTTCAATTTCTTCTCCTTTTCAAAATGGGGCTGTGCAGTAACCACAGCCCCAGAACACTATTTATATTATCATTTGCGTTTTCTCTTAACTGTCACTACAGTTCCCAGACATCCTGCTGATACTGCAAGTGCCAGCACAAAAATAGCAATATTTGTATTATCTCCTGTTTTTGGTGAATTGGATACAGAAGCCGCATCAGAACCATGGGAACCAGGAGTGCTGACTCCCTGGTTTTCTGATGTTTCCGGAGTGTCTTTTTCCGGAGCTTTCTTATTTGTCAGATCCAGAGTATATTCAATCACAGGAGTACGGTCATTGACATATTCAAACTGAATCTTATGCTCGGTTTCATCAAGCTGATAGCCATCCAGTGTTTTTGTTTCTTTCAGGATATATGTGATTGCTTTTTTATACTGCCCATTCTTAAAAGTCGCAATCGGATAATTCTTTGATTCTGCATGGCCAGCACTGTCTGTTACCAGAGTTTCCAGAACTTTACCTTTGCTGTCACAAAGGGCAAATTCTACACCTTTCATTGGCTTCTTGGTATCTTTATCCGTTTTATTTAAGATTACCTTGCCCATTGCCTGTTCATCTTCCATTTTGGCTCCCTGAACATCTCCGGTGTCCTTAACCTCAAATGTCACTTTATTTGCCACAATATAGCCTTTCGGTGCTGTTTCCTCCAACAACGTATAAGTGCCGACTGAAAGTTTCTCTACATAATGGGGCTGATCACCAGATGTCCAGCTTTCCATAACTTCCTGGTTTTCATTAAGAATATACAGTTTAGCACCTTTGACCTCGCTGCTTCCATCTGTCATATCAACTTTACTGATCAGAATTTTTGTTGTATCATCCTGCATTTCTACTTTCTGTATATCTGCAGTATTTTCTACTACAAACGTAATGGATTCTGCAGTTGCATAACCATCAGCAGGAATTGTCTCTGTTAATGTATATTTCTTTCCAACTTCCAGTTCCTTAATGATGTGTGGTGTGCTTCCGGAAGTCCACTCATCCACAACGTTTCCCTCTGAATCGGATACTTTCAGTTTTGCACCTGGTAATTCTTCCCCGGTTGTAATATCTGATTTTGTGATTTCAAAAGTAGTTGGCTCATCTTCATAAGTGAACTCAAAGGATACTTCTGCAACCTCTTCTCCCGCATAAGCAAAATCAAATTCCTTGATTTCTTCTGTTGTCACAAATCCAGCAGGAGCCTGCACTTCTTTTACATAGTAGTTGCCATTGATTGGAAGATCTGCCGTAAATACAATCCTTCCATCCTGATCCGTAGCTTTCTGCTCGATCATGGTATCTGCTTTCAGGATTACTTCGCCTTCTGCATTTAAAATATCATTCTTTGTATAAAGTGCAAATACTCCGCCTTCCAGAACACGGTCTGTATTTTTTTCTTTCTTAACTACAGTTACTTTTGCTTTCTGGCGGTTATTCTGCCAGTCCTCATCATAAGTCACAACCGGAGTATTCTGATCACGATAAGTCAGATCAACCTCTCTGATTTCTCCATCCAGAACATATCCATCCGCCGTCTCTTTTTCCTTTACATAATATTTGCCTAAAGGAAGATCTTCTGATCTTGCATATCCAAGAGCATCTGTCGTAATTGTTGCTACCAATTCGTCCTTTTTATAATAATCACTGCTTTCCCCATCTGCAGCCTTGATATCCTCCGCTGCATAAATTTCAAAAGTAACATCTTTCAAAGAACCTGTAACATAGCCAAATGCTGCGTCCATGCCGCCTGCCAGCATATCTTTCCAGGTAACTTCCTTGACAAATTCACCTTTTTTATTGATGATGATTCGTCCAACCGGAACAGCATCCTTCATTTCTACTTTTTGAACATCTGCAGTATCAGAAACTGTAAATTTCACTTCCTCCGCCTGCAGATAACCATATGGTGCAAACTCTTCCCGAAGTGTGTAGGTTTTTCCCACATGGAGTCTTTTTATTACATGAGCTTTTCCTTTTACAGAAGTCCATTTTTCTACTTCTTTTCCGTCTGAATCCAAAACCGTCAGTGTTGCTCCGTCAAGTTCCACACCTGTTGTAATATCTGATTTCGTAAATTCAGTTGTTGTCGGCTCATTCTTAAAAACGGTTTCCAGTTTTACTGTTTTTACTTCCTGTCCCTGATATTTCGCAGTCACCTCAATCTGCTCATCTGAAGATACAAAACCATCTGGTGCTGCCAGTTCTTTTATATAATAAGTTCCAAATGGCAGATCCTGCTCAAAAACAGTTTTTCCATCTTCACCTGTTACCGCTTTTGTAAGCAGTTCGTCTGCTTTTACCAGTACCTTATCCCCTGCTTTTATATCCTCTTTTGCGTAAAGACCAAACTCTGCTCCAGAAAGCCCTTTCTCATTTTCAGCATCTTTTTTCACAACTGACACTTCTACTTTCTGGCGGTCATTTATAAACTCTGCACTCTGTGAGATCACTGGTGTATTCTGGTCTGCATAGACGAAAGAAATCTTCTGTTCTTCTTCATTTAATACAAATCCCTCCGGTGCAGTCTTTTCTACAACTTTGTATTCTCCTAGAGGCAGATTATCAAGCTCTGCTTTTCCGGATTCATCCGTTGTCAGTTCTGCAACTTTTGCACCCTTTGCATATTTCAGGATTCTTTTTCCTGTATCATCTTTCTGGAAATCTGCTGTATAGATATCCTCTGCAGCATATACTTCATATACTGCACCGGAAAGGTTTTGAACTTCATACCTAAAATCATTCTTATAGGTCGAAAGAACCTCTCCTTTTTTCTGTACAGTGAGTTTTCCTTTCACCGAATGGTCCTCATATACCACTTCAATGACCGCATCACCTGAAACCGGATCCGTCTGATACAGGGTATTGGTATCCACCTGTATTTCGACATAATTTTTGTTAATGGTATAACCGTCCGGTGCTGTTACCTCTTCGATTCTATAATGACCAATTTTTAAATTCTGAGGCAGTATCAGATATCCATCTATATCTGTGAAATATGAGGTATGTGTAACAGTTGTCGGGTATGTAGTTACCTGCTCTACATATTTTTCATGATCCATATCATAAATTTTAAACTCTGTTCCCGGAATTAGAACAGATTTTTTAGTCTCATCATCCTGTTTGATAATTTTCAGTTTTGCAGAAAATTCTTTATCCAAAAGAACTCTCCATGTCTGCGGCTCTGTTGGTTTATTCTCTGTAATCCGGACAATAAAATCATCTACAGGTTTGTAATTATGGGGTGTTGTAGTTTCTCTCACCAGATATGTTCCATATGGAATTGCAATGGATTTTACATAGCCTTTCTCATTTGTAAAAATTTCCGTTGCTCCATTTTCACCGATCACAACTGGCTCTGCAGAGGAAAAATCATAATTTCCATCCTCTTTTACCACCAAAGAAGATACCAGATATGCACTAAATCCAGCTCCGGATAGTAATGCAGCATCTGTGTCTCCATTATTGGCAGCTTTAATAAGTTCAAACGGCTGTTTCTTCACCGTTTCCAGTGAGGTACACTCTTTTTCTACAACCGCTGTCAGATCACCTTCATCACTGCATACAAGATCATATTCATGCTCGTCTGCCAGATATCCTACGGATGGGGTAATTTCCTTGATGTAATACTCTCCAAGATAAAGATTCTCTATCCTTGCTTTTCCTTCTTTATCGGTAGTTAGCGTACCAATCTGGCTTCCGGCTTTATAAATAACGCCTGTCTTTCCATCTGGATGGGTAATGTCGTTTCTTGCATAAAGTCCATACACCGCATTTTCCAGGGAAGCATCTCCCTGTGCCTTATTTTCTTTTGTCTCGGCATCTTTTTTATTCAAAAAGATTGCAGCACTGACCCTGTCATTCACAAAAGTATGACTGAAAGAAATTTTTGCCTGTTCATCATTGGTATAACTGAACTGGAAAGAATAAGTATCTTTCTCATTTCTGACATAACCAGCCGGAGCCTGGACTTCTTTTACATAATAAGAAAATCCCACTGGAAGATCTGCTTTAAATGCTGCTTTTCCATCAGTACCAGTAATTGCAGTCTCAATCAGAGCATCTTTTTTTACTGCTACTTTTCCATCCACAGTTTTCATATCCTGCGCTGCAAACAGAGCAAAATGCCCTCCGGATAGTGTATTTTCAGTATCTTTGTCTTTCTTTATCACCTGCACCACTGCTTTCTGACGGTCATTTGTAAAGGTAGTCTCTGAGAAAGCCGCTTCTGCAGTCTGCCCTGCATAAGAAATGGTTACTTTTTTTGTTTCTTTTGCATTATAAAAATTTTCCGGAGCCTGTGCTTCTGTTACATTATAGCTTCCAAGCGGAAGATTCTTTACCGTTACAGAACCGTTCTCACCTGTGATCAGATTTTTCGCTACTTCTGCGCCTTTTTTGTAAACTGTTTTTCCACCTGCTGTTACAATATCCTCGGCAGCATATACGTTATAAACGGCTCCTTTCTGACGGCGTTTCTCATACTGGAATGAAGTTCCATTTTCATCAGATACAGCTCCTACAAAAACTTCTCCCTCTTTATAAACGGTCAGATTTCCTTTCTGCTCTTTGTCCGTTACAGTCTGTTTGGTTGTACTGCCAACTACTAATTTCACTCCATACGAAGAAGCCTGGACAACATAACCTTCCGGTGCTGTGATTTCTTTTAAGTAAACAGTATCCTGTGTCTTGGTAAGAGTTACACGTGAAGAACCATTGCTGTCTGTTGGCGGCATCTTAACAATCAGCTTTGTGCAGGCGTTATCACTATATACTCCATACACGGCTCCGGCCAGATTTTTTCCAGTATCGCCATCTTTCTTTGTAATTTCAATAACTGCTTCTTCCGGCCAGTCAACTGTAATCTGCAGGTCAGAGGAATCTGTATAGTAGCCAAAACCAATGTCCTGTGAACTCTCCAATTTTAAGAGCATTGCATGGAAATCCAAAGGGAAATTAGATGTGATCGCATACTTTCCTTTCAGGCTACCCATATTGGCTGTTGTAGCTACAAGATGGAATTTCTCTCCACCCTTTACAGTGACATTTCCAGATGCCGTTTTTCCTGTGGTTTCATTAACAAGGCTTACTCCGTTCTCCAGATGAATGGTAATGGTAAATGCTTCATTTGCCTTCCAGGTAAAACTTTCTGTTTCCTTTCCCGTTGCATTAACGGAAAGTCCTGGAAGAAGTTTCATTGCTGTCGGATCAGGCATTTTAGCAAGAGCTGCTTTAATCTCTTTCAGCATATTTTTCGCTGTTGTAGAAAGCGCACCTCCAAATCCGGATTCGCCATCATACAAATAATCAACCAGATAATGCTGCATGGCTCTTGTCTCAGAACTGCATCCATATTTTTCCATGATGGATTTTATATTGTATCCATTGAATGTATGTCCCCATCCAGGACCGCCATATCCATAGAATAAGGCTTTTCTCAGATATTTATCATCACCGCCCTCATCCAGTTCAACCATATTTTTATATGTTGTCCCACTTGGAGGTGACTGCATGGAGTGCTGCATACAATACGCATTTACTGTATAAGTCTTTCCGTCTGCTTTGTAACGAACATATTTGTAGCTGTCATTTCCACCCTGTCCCATAACTGTATCAAACGGATGAAGCTGGCCATCTGAATAATAGTAATATTTATTTGCTTCAATATTTGTTGCATCATCCCATGGAGTATCGGTTGCAAGTAACATGATACCGTTTTCTGCCTGATCCATGGAAACACTTAGATCAATGTCATCTGCTGGCATTTCAAAACTGAATTTATCCGATTCTTCGTGATAAGTCACCTCTGAATACAATAAATCTTCTGTATTCTCTGTCTGGTTTGCCTGTACTTTTGTTGTTCCTACTGCAATTAAGCTGCCTTGCGGCATATCTCCGGAAAATACAACGGTTTCTCCTGGCTGATACTGTCCATCTTCATGGTTCAGCTCAATATGAAATTCTTCTCCACGAACAATATTTACCTGATAATTTCCATCTGCATCTTCTGTTTTCTCTGTTCCATCTGTAAAAGAGTCGTCTGTCACCTCTGGCATTTCTTCCGGATCTGTATCTGTAATTTCTTCAAATGTGCTGTCTGTATCCGGATTATCATCTATGGCAGGTTCTTCTGTTGAAACTTCCTCAGACGGGTTTTCCGGGATTGGTGTATCTATTGGCTCTTCCTCAACCGGAATTTCTGTCGGAGTTACTTCTTCATAGATTTCATCCTCTGACGGAATTTCTACATTTACCTCATCCTGCACAGGTTCTTCACTCTCTGCAGTGCCTATGGCTGGTTCCTCGCCTTCTGCTTCATTCTCATCTTCCTGGTTGCTTACAGATTCCTGATTCTCAGATTCAGCAACCTGCACCACCGCTTCCTTTACAATCAGCTTACGATTGATCTGATAAATTGGGTGGCCACTTACTGGCTCTACATAATAAACAGCTTTGTATGTATCTTCGTAATCTGTTGTAAAGTCCTGCTTTTCCTCATTTTTTGCCTCATGGAAAGTGATCTTCACCTTTTTTTCATCTGGTATTTCCAGTCCGGTAAAATCTTTCTCCACTTCAAAAATACTGCCTGTTTCCAGTTCCAGATCTTTTGCTTTTACCACCTCATCTGCATCAAGTTCATTTTTTACCTCTTCGTATAACGGTGGCTCTTCTGGCACTGGCACTACATCTGCCGCATAGGACAGTATTGGAGATAGAATTGTAGATAACACTGTAAGCATTGCCAAGAATCCCGACAAAAATCTTCTCATATTTTTTTTATTCTTCATTCTTTTTTCCTTTCTTCCGTTCCGGGAAAATCAACTGAAACTTTGGATTTTCGGTTTCTGAAACCTCCATCTTTATAGTTGCTTCATACTTCCTTTTTGTTTTCTCTGATACCAGATCTTTGAAATGCACCTGCTTCTCACTCAGCAGCTTCCTGACAGTTGCTTCATCAAGTGTTTTTCCCTGACTCTCAAAAAATCGGTTATTTTTCCATAAAGTAAAACTGCAATCACTTCCTGAACAATAATAATTTCTCTTTCCCACATAAACCTTATTGCCGCATCTTGGGCATTTTCCAATTTCTTTCCGACCATCTGAAAATAGTTTCTGGTATTCTTCCACTGGCTGTCCATTATCACTTACCAATTTGGTAACCATTTTTTCAATTTCGAAGAGAAATTCTTCTACATTTTTCTGGCCTCTGGAAATCAGTGTCAGATCATTTTCCCATTCTGCTGTAAGTTTTGGTGATTTGATCATTTCCGGAAGAATCCTGATCAGATTTCTTCCATCTGCTGTAGGTAATATCTGCTTCTTTTTACGCTCAATAAAGCCTTTCTCAATCAGTTTTTCAATAATCGCTGCCCTGGTAGCCGGAGTTCCAAGCCCTTTTCTCTCTGCGTCTTCTATCGTATCCGAGCTTCCAGCGTGTTCCATGGCACTAAGGAGCGTATCCTCCGTATAATGTTTCGGCGGTGCTGTAAAATGTTCACTAAATTTTACAACAACACATTCAAATACCTGTCCTATTTTTATATCTGGAAAATCACTTTCCTCCTCTTCTGGCTTTTCTGCATTTTTCCCATATGATTTAAAGAACCGTTCTTCCACTTCTTTCCATCCATATTGGAGAACATTCTTTCCAGATGCAGTAAACAGTTCTCCATGACAGGAAATTTCAGTCTTAATACTCTCATATATGTATTCCTGTTCCGATGCACATAATAACTTTGATGCAATCAGCATGAGAATTTCCTTTTCTCCACCCGGAAGTGCTTTTAAATCCATGTTTGTAATTTCTACCGTTGGTATAATTGCATGATGATCTGATACCTTTTTACTGTTCAAAAGTCTCTTTATATCTGGTTCTGAACCCTTTATTGACATTTCAGGAAACATACTATTTACTGCCCCGACAACCAGAAGAGCATTTTCTTCCATATCATCTGTAAGATATTGGCTATCCGCCCTTGGATACGTCACCAGTTTCTTCTCATAAAGGCTTTGGGTATAGTCCAAGGTTTGCTGTGCCGTAAATCCAAGAAGACGATTTGCTTCCCTCTGTAATGTGGTCAGATCATATAATTTCGGCGGCTGTACCTTTTTCTTCTCTTTCTTTACTGAAAGAATCTGTGCAGTTTCATCCTTCATATCCTCCATCATCTGAACGGCAGCACTTTTCTCTTTTATCCGGTTGCTTACAGCATCCAATCCATCCATCAGAAGATGAACCAGATAATACTTCTCTTTCTGGAAGTTCTCGATGCTCTTTTCCCGTTCCACCAGCATTGCAAGTGTAGGTGTCTGCACCCGACCTACAATCAACCGATGGTGATACAGTACCGTAAACAGTCTGGTGGCATTAATTCCTACCAGCCAGTCTGCTTCACTTCGCGCCACTGCAGAATAATAAAGATCATCATATTCATGTCCATCTTTCAGCTGCTGAAATCCTTCCAGAATTGCTTTTTCCTCCATGGAAGAAATCCACAGTCTTTTAAAGGGAAGTTTACATTCTGCCTGGTTATATACCAGACGGAAAATCAACTCCCCTTCTCTTCCTGCATCTGTTGCACATATAACTTCTGTGATATCTGCTCTGTGAAGCAGTTCCTTTAAAACCCGAAACTGCCCTTTGGTACTTTCTTTAATCTGATATTTCCAATTCTCCGGAATCATGGGAAGTGTTTCATATTTCCATGCTTTCCAGTCATCCCGGTACTGATCTGCACTGGCCAGTTCAATCAAATGCCCAATACACCAGGAAACCAGATATTCTTTTCCTTCCAGGTAGCCATCTTTTACGTTTGTGGCATGAAGCACCTTCGCAATGTTTCTGGCTACGCTGGGTTTTTCCGCAATTACAAGCTGCAATTTTCTATCTCCTTTCTGCACCTGTCGCTGTAATTAAGTGAAACAAAGTTATTCCTCTGATTCTTCGTCTTCTACTTCACCTTCCATTTCATATTCTTCTAATTCTTCATCATCCTCACGAATTGTATCTTCCTCCTCATCGTCGTCCTCGTCCTCTTCATAATCAAAAGAAGTATTTCTTCCTTTCATAAATTTCCAATAATAGTAAGCACCACAAACTCCTGCCAGAACCAGCAGCATTAATAAAATCGTGCCGGAATTATTGCTTTTCTTCTCAGGTTCTTCCTTTTCTTCCGGTATGATCGTAACTTCTGGTTCCGGTATCTCTGTGATCTTCTCTGTTTCAAGTGGCAGTGCGGATTCTGCAATAGCCTGGTTTTGTGGAAGTGTGACCATGTTGGTATCCGTAAAGTTCAAAAGATCATTTTCGCCTACCTCTGTAAGAAGATAAACATTTTCATCCGTTTTATCCTTATCTACAATCAGATAAAAAACCTTATCACTTTTTGTCTTGATCGTATAAAATTCCTTTCCCCCTTTGTCCTGAACTGTTCCTGTTGTCATGCCGGAAGCAGAACTTTCTCCCTGCACCCGTCCGGTATCTGCTTCTGTATCCGTTTCATTTCCTGTGTTTTCTGGCTCTGTTGGTGCAGTAGCAGTCTCGTTCGTTGTCTGATGTTCCGTTACGGTTGCCGTAGCACTGGTGGGCTTACTTGCAGTTCCATCGGCTGGCAAAGAAGCTGCATTCTGCTCCGTTCCGGAAACCTCTGTATTCTCTTTTACTGCATCTGGATTTTCATAATAAGGGTTTCCTACTTTATAGATCTCTGACATATTTCCTGCTTTGTCTTTTGCCTGCAGGGTAAAGTATTCATAGGAAGTATCCGCTTTTTGCAAACGGACATTTAATGTATTATTCGTCAGTTCTGTGAATTCATTTCCATTGACATACAAAGCAGCAATTCCCGATTCCGCATCAACTCCCTGCACGATCAGTATCCCATTCTTCGCAGCCGCAATAATAGTTGGTTTGGTTTTATCAAAACACTCTATGTAACGATTCTGCTCATAAGTATTTCCATTCTGATCAGTAACTCTCACATAAACACTACAATTAGAAGAGATGGATACTTCCATATTTCCGGTTATGTCTGACCATCCTCCATTTTCTGAAAGTCTTGCTTCTACTTTTGCAATAGAAAAAGCACCTGTATTCTTTGTATCTTCCACTTGAATTTTTACAGTTGCCGTATCTGTCTGCCAGCCTTCGGGTTCTGTAAAGGTAATCCCTACTTCCGGTGTTTCCGTCATATCATTTCCTGCATCTTCCTGTGCCTGTTCCACCGGATCTGCAAGAATTTCAGCTTCTGATCCATCTGAAAAATCAACATCTTCCGGGCTGCTTTCTTCTGATGATTCCACTTCTACATTATCTGCCCATACAGTCAGACTTCCGGGCGAACTATAAAAGAAAGCTCCTGCTGGAAGTCCTGCTAACGTAGCTGCGGTTAAAAATACAGCTGCTCTTTTATGAAATTTCTTCATTTTCTGTCTGCTCCTTTTCTCTGGTTTCCAATATCTTTTTTTGTTCCTCCTTGCTGATATCAATCATCAACTGAAGTTCCTCTGCGGAAACTCCATTGCTTCGGATAATTTTCAGATACTCCATATCCTCTGCCTGTTTCTTCTGTTCTTCCAGATCCCTTGCTTTTTTCTGTAGCTTTTCAATCTTAACGTAGGTTCTTGCAAGTTCTTCTTTTATTCGTTCAATGTTCAAATACGCCCCTCCTTATGGCCTGCCAAAAGCATAAAAATGAGACTGCCAGTATGCAGAATTAATGGACGTATACTGAATTGGATTTCCACAATGGATCATCTGTCCATCTCCGGCATAAATTCCTACGTGGGTAACCGGCTCTCCCGCATCATACGTCCCAGTGAAAAAGATAATATCTCCTGGCCTTGCTTCTTCTGGTGATACAGGCATACAAATGTCATAAATTCCCTGTGCAGTAAGTCTTCCCATATTGCAGACACCCGAATTGGTAAACACATAGCTTACAAAACCAGAACAGTCAAAAGAAGTCTCCGGGCTGGAACCGCCCCATACATACGGCATACCAAGATATTTGTCTGCTTCCGCAAATAATCTCCGCACAGTCTCATCATCATAACTGCCGCCTCCACCATACAGCCCGCTATCTCCGGTACTGATATAAAAAACAGGATTATAATATTCCCCATCTTTGACCAGTTCCAAATATAACTGGCTTCCGGTTGCACTTCCTGTACTTCCCGTTGTACCAATTACAGTATCTGTTGTTACTTCCTGACCATTTGCTACCGAAATGCTCTGCAGATAAGCGTATTTAATCTGCACACCTTTTTTATCCTGCGTAACTACATAATTTCCAAAAGTTCCGCTATATCCTACATCTACAACAAAACCATTCATCGCTGACTTCACTTCTGTTCCCTGTCGTACATTAATCGTCACACCTCTGTGAAGTTGTGTCTGCCCGGTTCCATTGTTTACAGAATACCCATAATAGATACTGATATAGGCATACCAGTTTAACTCAACCGGAGTTTTATATGTCTGTAAATTTCCTCTGTTGGAATAGACCTCTTCATAAATTTCCTGCTCATCCTCTTCCATTCTGGACAGAATAACACTTCTAAGCGGTTTTGCCTGAACAGAAACATTCAGTACATCTGCAGTTACTGTACGGGTAACTTCCACAGAGTTCTGATTGCCCTCTGCCAGAAAACATTCCCAGGTCTGATGACCATGTGCCTCAGCTACTGCGTGATTATCATAATAAACATCAAACTGGACACCATACTGGGCAAAGTTTCCAGTATCTTCTACGGTGTACTCAATCCCATTCATCACTACTTTCGTCCCCATTGGAAGAAATGGGTTTGCAGCATCAACCGCAAGCGTATGATTAGCCTGTGGCATTGCCCCTGAAGCAGTAGGTCCTCCACTCCACACGCCACAGCAGATGGGACAATTACAGTATCCACTGGTCACAACATTTCCCAATGACTGCCCTACCTGTATTGTAGATGTTTCCTGCCGGGTTTCACTTTTTTCCTCTACGGTGATTCCGTACTGTAAAGAAAAAATTGTTTCCAGTTCTCCTTTTATCTCATCAAACTTAAAATCCCCATAACTGGCAGTCAGATAACTGATCAATGTATGAGGATCATGGCCGATTTCACCAATGTTATATCTGTATTCATCTTTTCCTGGATACCGGGCTTCCATCTGGTTTATTTTCTGTTGAAGACTGGCTTCCAACTGCGTATAATACAACTCTGCTTTTTCAATTTCGTCCGGATCCGCAATGTAACTGGAAGCGATTACCGTAGAAATTCCATTAGAAAACATAGCCGAACAGGAAGCAAATCCTGTCATTACGGAAAGAAGCAAAATCAATAACAACCCCATTGAGATCAGAGTAGTTACATTTCTTACAAATACTTCCTGTGCCTTTCTTGCAATTTTAGTAGCAAGATTTACTGACCGGATTGAGGTGTCTTTTGTTTCTTTTGCAATCTTCCCAGCCCGGTATGCCATCTGATACTCTCGCTTAATCCTCTGCTTCTGTATTAATTTTCTGATCAGCTTTTTCTGCATCTCTGGATGTTCTTCCAGATATTTCTGATATTGATACCTGGATGCACTCTTCCAGGCTCTTTTCTCTAAACGGTTTTCTTTATGTATCTGACTGCGGTTCTTCCGGATATTTCTACTGCTATGTTCCTGTAATATCCACTCACCTGAACGCACCAGCTTATGTGCTGCATCTACAGCACTGTTTTCCTCTTCGTCTTCGCCTGCTTTCTGATATACTGCATTTTTTAATGCTTTCTTTGGAACAGAAGACAAGGTTTTCTTTTTACCATCCGTTTTCCCTGTTTTTTTGTCGAAATATAAATGGTACTTTACCTTTGCTTTCTGTTCCTCATTTGTTTTCTTGGTATAAACAGAATCTTTCGGAATTTTGTTCTGCCTCTCAGCTTCCTGTTTTCTTGCAGCCTTATCCACTTCCTGATAAGTTTTTATTGTTTTTCGGCTATATTTCTGCTTTCCTTTTTTTCGGTTTGTAGAAACATCATTCTTCTCTGCCTGAAAATGTCCTCCATCTGTTTCAGCCGAAGTTTTCTTTTCTTTCTTCAGACTTCCATCTGTCTCCAGTTTTCCAAACTGCAGTCTCTGCTGTTTCTTTTTCTGTCGCTGATACTGGCTCCTGTGTTTTTCTTTGCGCTCACGTATTTCTACCGCTGAATCCACAGATACACCTGCAGGCTTGTCCCGGTATCTGTACCGTCCCTGTGTTTTTCGTTTTCCCGGAGGACTGTTTGCAGCCTCTTCTTTTTTGGCAGGATTTCCCTCCTGAACTTTTTCGGAAAATTGTTTCTTTTCAGCTTTTTTATGAGAGTTTTTCTTCTTTTCAGAAGTAATAAATGCCTGTTCTACATCCTTCTGTTTATAAGGCAACTCCTGATCGCTGTTTGTAACTTTTCTGGTCTCCTTTGTTGCAAGATTTTCCTCAACCAGACCATTTCTGGTCATACGGCTGACTTTCTTCTCTTTCGCCGTATATTTTTGTTTTCCCAATGTACCTCACCTCTGCTTTTTTGTCCGTTAAGTCTGAATCTCATCCGGTTTAGTACTCATCAAAGCATAGGTTCTGGTATCCTGCGGATATCTGTCTGCAAAAGGTATGATTACATTTCCGTAAAAAAGCAGCCCTTCTCCTGCATTACTGTTATTTACAAAAGAAATCTGATGCTTGGAAATATTCAATTTCTCCGCAAGGATCTTCTGATCCCCGCTGTGCTGATTTAACATCAGGATAAAATCACTGTTTCCCACAATACTTTCTACTGCCAGAGAGCCAAGAAAATCTGTTACATTCTGACTGATTCCTGTAATGATTCCACCCCACTTACGAAATCTCTTCCACATTTCAATAGAATAATTAGCAGTCTGTGGCTGGTTCAGCAAAAGGTGAAATTCATCCACATAATAACGGGTTGATTTCCTGCGGCTGCGGTTCTGTGATACTCTTGTCCAAACCATATGCTGGACAATCAACATCCCTGCTTTTCGTAGTGTGGTTCCAAGTTCCCGGATATCAAAGCATACCACTCTGTTCTGCGTATCGACATTACTTCGATGGTTAAATACATTCTGCGATCCTGTTACATACAACTGCAGACTGTTGGCAATGTTCTGTGCTGCTGGTTTATCTGGTGCATAAAAGTTCAGACGTTCATAGAAATCCTGCAGAGTCGGCATATTTTCCGGTTTTGGATCATTGTAAAGATATTTTTTATAAATGTCTTTTACACACAGGTCAATCATGGAAACCTCATCACCATTTAATTCTGCATTTTGAGGTTTCTTCATAATGACCTCGCAGAAAGATGTGATAAACTCTGCTTTATCAGCAATAATGGTATCAATATCCTCCACATCGCCATTAATCCTGTATTTCTCCGGATGATAAATAACCTCCAGGTTCACTTCCATAGGATTGATGTAATCATTACTTTTTGCACTGATTTTAATAACTTCACCATTTAAGGCATTTACCAGCGGAAAATATTCTCCCTCCGGGTCACAGATAATAATGTCATCGTCTGTAATCAGGAAAACATTGAGAATTTCTCTTTTCGTTGCAAAACTCTTACCGGAACCAGGAGTACCCAAAATCAGGCCGTTAGGTGTTTTCAATCGTTTCCGATCCACCATAATGAGATTGTTTGACAGTGCATTTAAGCCATAGTAAAGAGCTTCACCGCCTTGGAAAAGTTCCTGTGTGGTAAACGGAACAAAGATTGCTGTAGAAGTCGTAGTCATAATTCTCTGTATTCCAGTCTGGTTCATTCCCAGTGGTAGTGATGCCACAAGTCCCTGTTCCTGCTGATATTGAAGTCTCCGTATATTGCAATTATATTTCTGGGCGATTCCTGCAGTCTGATACACAATATTGTCCAGTTTTCTCTTATTGTCCGCTGTATTCATCAGCAAAAAAGTAAGTTCAAAAAGTTTCTCATTCCTGGACTGGATTTCATTGAGCAATCCCTCCACATCCTCTCCGTATGTAGAAATGTCCGTTGGAATAATATCCATATCATATCCGCTTCTGACCGCTTTCTTCTGTTCTTCAATTTTCATTTTCTGAATATTTGACAGCGTACTTTTCAGGCTTTTAATAGCTGCCTTGGGATCAATTGGACGCAGGTGCATATTGATGATAAGATTCTCTTCCAGATCCAGCAGATCTGCCAGCAGTTTATCCGTAAGTTCTGGTGATGTAATCTGTAAATATGACACGCATCCAAAAGTCTGTCCCATCCGAAAATAGCTGTCATTGCGAAAATCAAATCCGGTAGGTGCAATAAAGTCTTTTGTCTGCAGACCTGTTTTTGCAACCATCCCATAATGGAAATGGAAAGATTCTTTTGTGTCCATATTCATCACATCATGCAGAATTTTCAGACGTTCTACCCCATTTAAAGGCTCTGCCATGGCTCCCATCACCTTAAAATTATTCAATACACTGGCTTCAATTCTCTCCAGCCTGGATTTTGCATTTCGCAGATTATCCGCCTTAATGGAAAATGTAATATATTTTGTTTTTACAAGCCCATTATTTCCTTTGGAAAGCTGCATTTTCAACATATCCGAATATTCTTTCCGAATATCATTGAAACAGTCATCCTGCTCTGGAATATCAATATTTTTTGCATACTCATCAAAATTCACCTGTTGATTAAGAAATGTAATTTGTACCTCAACAGAGCTGTCAAATGAATTCAGGAACTCACAATAGTTCTCAAAAATAGCCGCTTTATCATCATTCTGCGCTAACTGGTAATTTATATCGTAGAACTGCACCATCTTTGAATAATAGTTATCATCTGTCCTGCAGATACCATCCTTATATATTTCCTTATATGGAATCGTATCCTGCGCTGTAAAAGGTTTCCTCTTCTTCTGATTCTCCGCTTTTATCATCCGAAGTTCTTTCAGACGCTTTTTTTCTTCTTTCGTAAGTCCGGTTTTCTGTTTCTTATTTTTTTCGGTCTGCTTTTTTAAGGAAATGGAACGGATTTCTCGCTTCCCTGGCTTCTTTTGCCTTTTTCTCAAGCCATGCACCCTCTTTCTCTAATTTATCGTACTCTATAATCCGGTCATATAAGTTTTGGGAACGATAGACCCTGATTCCAGGTCTTAAAAATTTCTGCCGGATAATGTGAAGCAATATTTTCTCTGCTGGAAATCCATCCTTTTCATACATTGCAAAAAAGAAAAATGGCAGCATCACTATGATCATAAGCGTTGCTGCCACATCTGTTCCCAGTCCTGCTTTTGTCAGCAAATAGACCGGAACACCACAAATTCCTGCCAGAGAAAAACATATAATTTGTCTTTTAGTTAAATTCAGTGCTAATTTTGTCTTTATTTTTGAAAAATCTTTCGGCACTGGAACATATGCCATATTCTTGTTTCCTCCTAATGTGCATTGAAGATTGATTTTGCCAGGGAACTGGTCTTAAACAGGCTGAAACATAAAATAACTGTATATGCTGCAACTGACCAGATAGCTGTATGAAGATTATCCGCAACTGTAATAGCATTTACCAGAACTGCATAAATCGCAACACATACCATCATAAAAAATCCCTGGAATCCCAACGCTAATAATGCCTTCACATAATTATTTCCAATACTTCCCCATTCCCTGTTCGTAAATGTTGAAAACGGAATAGGTGCCACAGAGACATAAAGATATATTTCTATCATTCGTCCATATAAAATGACGGTAATCAGGACTGATATGATTTTTAGACATAAACTGACCAGCATCGTTTCCAGACCAAGCCCCAGTAATTCTCCGATTCCCATATCTTCAATCTGCGTTTCAAGAAGCGTTTTCAATGCTTCTGTAACATCAATAGATGCGGAACCGGTTATCATACCGCCAGCATTGGATACCACATGATTCGCTACATCAAAAATTGCCATCGCAATATCAAAAGTATGAGTAACCAGATATACCGCTACCCACATCTTAAAAATGTATTTGAAAAACATAAACGTATCCGTATCGTGCATATTGTTTTTTTCCATAATCATGGAAATCAGCTCATAACACAGTACAAATGTAATAATCATCCCCGCAATGGGGACAATGACATTATCCGACAGATTTTTTATCATGGAAAAAATGCCACTGTTCCAATTTTGGGGTGTTTTCCCAACCTCTGTAGCAATCGTTTCTACTTTGGTATTTACATCGGTGAACATGGTATCCAGGTTTGATGTGATCCAGCCTGTTAGCAGATCCTTTATGAACTCTGTTATTTTTTCGGTTATTCCACCCATTTATTTATCCAAACAAAGTTGCAAGCTGTGGAATCAGGTTTATTCCAATCAGTACGATGCCACCGCCCGCCATCAACTGTTTTATTCCTTGTGACTTTGCACCCGGATTGTCCGTTCCATATCCTTCCAGCAGATTGATCACTCCCCAGGCTGCAAGTCCGGCTCCGATCGCACAAACCAATGTTTTTAAGGTCGTAATTGCCGTTGTAAAAAATGCCATAAGTGTACCTTTGGAAAACTTACATTTTCCAGTCCTTTCTTAGATTTTTTCCAGAAAGGGAAGAAAACACTATATAAACCCTGCCTTTTGTGCTACACTAAGCATAGGATTTTCTACTTGGAAAATTCTTCACACGTACAGTCGGTATATTCATTTTCGTCGATGGATACCGACTGTTCCTTTTTTCCAAATTATTCATGATTTCCTCCCATGATCCACTTCCCGACAATTTGTCGAGAAGTTACATCTGATACAGTTCCACTTCATCCTCTGGTTTCAGTATCAGATTAGTACTCAGATATTTTTCAATATCAAAGATATTCTTTTTGTCATAATCGGACAGATATTTGTAGTTTTTATGTTTGCAAATATCGTATTTATTTGAGAAAAATGGTCTGACACCTCTCACCTGCAGAATACATTTTCCTCCGTCCATGACTGCTATTTCATCCTGGCTCATCAACTCCTTTCCTATTTTCTGGTAGTTCATTCCATAAGACCGCTGACTGCCTCTCGTATCCGATGTGTTATAAAGATCTATGGTTTCTTTTCCCAGGATCTCCGCTATTTCCTTTAATGTCGTTTTTTCCTTTCCCCCCAGGAATAAGGTCGTATCACAGTTCCCTTCGATGGTATCGGCATTATCCTTATAAATTGCCTTAAGCTGAGACTTTGACTGCAAAATAATAGAAGCTGAGATTTCCCGGCTTCTAATCGTAGCAATCAATTTTTCAAATTTAGGAATTTGTCCGATGTTCGCAAACTCGTCCAGGAGACACCTCACATGAATTGGAAGTCTGCCTCCATATACATCATCAGCTCTGTCACAGAGCAGATTAAAAAGCTGTGTGTACATAATAGAAACAATAAAATTAAAGGTATCATCGGTATCTGAAATAATAACAAACAATGCAGTTTTCCTGTCACCAACCAGATCCAATTCCAGCTCGTCATAACTCATAAGCTCCCGCAGTTCCGCAATATCAAAGGGTGCGAGTCTTGCACCACAACTGATCAGAATAGATTTTGCTGTCTTACCGGCAGCCAGCTTGTATTTTTTGTACTGCCTTACTGCAAAATGGTTCGGGTCTTTCTGCTCCAGTTCATCAAACATCAGATCTACTGGATTCTTGAAATTCTCATCATCTTCCCTGGCTTCTGACACATTGATCATTTCCAACAGAGTATTAAAATTCTTTTCTTCTTCCCTGCCTTCATACCAGATATAACCAATCAAGGCACAATAATAGAGTTTTTCCGCCTTTACCCAAAAATCCTCACCTGATTGCTGCCCTTCACCTTTGGTATTAGCAATAATGGTTGTTACCAGTTTTAGAATATCTTTTTCACTGCGGATATATACAAATGGATTATAGTGCATGGATTTTTTGAAGTTAATTGTATTCAAAACTTTGATTTTATACGGTTCATATATAACTTTTCCCTCTTTGTCCCGCACGATTTTTCCATTCTCATCCGTCATCGGACTGCCTTTTGCCAGCATACTGCCAACTTCCAGAAGCACAGTTCCCTTCGGATCAGTAATCACATAAGAGCTGTGCATCTGCATAATGTTAGGCTTTACAAAAAATCTGGTTTTTCCAGAACCGGAACCGCCAATTACCAGAATGTTTTTATTCCTGGCGTATTTCGGATTCTTTGGTCTGCTTGACATAGTAAGACTCTCTGTTTCTGTGAGAATAATATTATTTTCAAATTCAGGATCAGCATATGGTCGTATATCTTTTTCTGTTCCCCATCTGGCAGAACCATACTCCACACCCAGCCGATATTTCCTGGCATTTTTCGTGCGGTAAATAATAATAAACTTTACAGCCACGCCTCCTGCGATTCCACACAACAAATCTATATGATTCAAACTTGGCCAGAGATTCTGAAACGCCAGTTCAAAATAAGTAATGGTATTCATCAATTTATCCCAAGAAGTTGCTCCGGTGTTTACCCTATACAGCCAGGCAATCTTATTGAAAAAATAAGCAAACATCAGATAGGGGAAATTAGCTAAAAACAGCTTTTTCTGATCTGCCCTCTTCAATTCACTTGCCTTGTCCGTAATCAGATTTTTCACATCCGCAAGCATTTTTCCTGGGATACTCTCTGAAGAAAAAACAGCTTTTCCAAATATTTTTCTCTTTTTCGGAGAACCTCTGATATGCTGAACTTTTCCTCTTTTCTTCTTATGCTGCTGTTTTTTCTCCGTCATAAACTCTGCCCTCTGTCTTTCTGCTGTTCTCTTGCTCGTTCTCTGTTCTTTCCTTTAGACACAGCATCCTTAAAGTGCATAAGTTTTTTCATAATAGATGGTTTATCCTTTTTGTTCATCTGTACACCCAAATATTTCTTAAATGCCAGATTCATCATTTCTGTATCCTGTCCTTTAAAGAACACATAGTAGGTCGGTGGCTTGGTCGAACTGTCTTTTTTCAAGGCAAAATCTAAACGGTATTTTTTCGCCACACGTTCAAAAGACTTGATATTTCCATCTGTGATCTCAATATTAGATAAACCAGAACCCTGGCTTTTCAATTCTTTGTATGACTGTTTTCCAACCTTATAAGAATTCTTTCCCTTTTGCTTCTGTCCTGACAGATACTTCCGCAGCATATTTTTTAACACGTCGGCAGTCACTCTTGCAGTTTTAACCGACAATGCGATTGTTTTCTGAGTAACTTCTTCCTGCAATTTGCACGCCTCCTTTCGACTCTGATCAGCAAATTACGGTGGTACTAACAGATGGGGGAGATATATTTTCATTGGAATTTGACTCCTTTCCACTTCCCGACAAATTGTCGAGAAGTCATGGGTTTTAATTTTTCACTGTCTGCTTCAATAAATAAATTGTGCTGAACTGCACATATAACTTTTCTTCTTCCCAATCCATCTGATCCATCAGCAGGCATTGGAATAATACATCTACATCCTGCAATTTATAAATCCTGTTGCACGTTTCTGACAAACCTTTTAATTCCGGAATCTCTTGCATCGCATTTCGTCTGTGCATAAGACATTGCAAGTATAATGCTTCAAGATGTTTCTGGCTGAAAATAAGTGCTGTCGTATCCTGTTCATTGACTGTACATTTACGTTTTTCTAACTCTTCTTGGGAAATGTCCAGAAAACACCGGATATTTTCGACATATACATCACCATCAAATGTTGGATGCTTTTTCTTAATCCATCGTTTTGCCGCTACCTCCATATTCTTTCTGTCTCGATCAGATCTGGCACTACGGAAATTCAGCCTTTTGCCCATTTCTGCATAGATATTACTTTTCACCTGCCGCTCTGCCAAAGCTGCGTATTCTTCATTGCGAAAAAAATAATCTAAAAGTTGGTTCATCTTAGCCTGACTATCTACCAAATGATAACATTCCTCGGAAAACCCCAAACCTGCAAATGCAACTGGCGCACTTCCTTTTTTGATTTCTTTTTCAATTACTCTTAAAATGTCTCTCTGTGATTCCATTTCTCGGTTTCCTCTCTCTTCTTCATTTTTCTGATTCTTTTCACAAATCATCAATAAATTTTCATCTGCTCTTTTCGCTGTCAGTGTCAGTGAATAACAAACAAAGATCAGCAACAGTGATACCAATGCACTTCCAACACCAATCATAAAAACTTTTCCCCCACCAATACATGAAGCAATCCGTCCCATTTAAAAAACGGACTGATTTTTTTCAGCATAGCAATCAAGTCCGCTTCATTTTCTATTTCAATATCCAAAAATTCTATTACACTAATTTCAAGTCCATCCGCAATTTTCTTTAATTGTTCTACTTTCGGCTTTCGTATGCCTATTTCATACTTCCGAATTGTATTCACATTAATTCCTGTTCGTTCTGCAAGCAGCTCCTGCGATAGCCCTCTCTGTTTCCGAAAATAACGAATCTTTTCATTTATCTCCATGTCTTTCATCTGTTGAACTTCTCGACAATTTGTCGGGAAGTTGTTCCCTTTCCCAGTTTTCTTTTCCTTCATATCCATACATAGATATTTCCTCATCCAATAGCCTTGCAACCATAAAGCAACAAGACAGCAAAAACAAAAGCACTATTCCTGCCATAATAATAATTATCAAATCAATCACATCTCATCCTCCTATGTAAGCGGTACAGAAAAAGCAGCCTTGACAGACTGCTTTTTCAATCACCATATTCTATTTTTGTTCTCATGTAAAAAGGCTTCCGAAATTGTGCGAATCCCAAACGCTAATCCATCTATGTAAGCGTCTCTCTGTTCTGTTTGTTTAAGATTTAAAGTATATTCCTTGTAATCCTCAAACATTGCCTGCAGATCCGGACTCATTAGACTTATCATTTCCTTTTCTAATGTTTCACACAGTTCCTTTGTCTCTTCATAACTTTTACTTTGTGTCTCACATTGATTCATTGGATAAATGCTATAATACAATTTTTCCAGTTGCTTTTCGCTCATTTTTGATCACCATTTCTTTCAGTCTTTTTATGATCCATATAATTCCAGAAATGCCGTTTTTTAGCAAAATGCCTGCTACAGCTAATAATCTCCAGGCAAGAACCCCTATTCCAATCAAACTTCCTACCATCAGTTTAAGTACCACCAAACCAAGCATTTCCCCTGTCCCCACATTTCTTGGAACGACCAACAAAAACATTTTCTGGATTCCGAAAGGTATTCCCACAAAAAGCAATAATTTTCTCCAGTCTAATATTTCACCATTCATGCACATAGGGTGAACAATTAAGCAGATAATCATAGCTATTGCACCAGGAATTATCAATTTTGTTATAATTTCTTTTCCTCTCATATGCCACCTCCGTACATATCATGATTTACTTTTGCCTGGTAATAATTGCCTATTGTCGTTATTGAATTCATAAGACAGGTAAGCAAATACGCTTTTATGTTCTTTACTTCCCTGGTATTCTCATGCAGACAGTCAAGTACATACTCTATGTGGCTTTCTTCCAGCAACAATAATCTGCTTTTTACGAACTGATATGGGTATTTCACTCCACTGATCGTAATATTCTCCCGTTCTATGCTGATTGTTTCCACAATTAGTGCCACAATTTCATCCAACTGTTGCTGTTCCCCTAGTCTGCATCGTTGTACAAGACAGTCATATTCAATATTTCTTTTTACAAGTGCAGTATTCATCTGGAATAACCCCATCTCTTCCATCAAATCCATTGACTGCTGTTCGGAAGAATCTGAAAGATTGATAAGATCAGTATTACTTCTGTCAGTATTACTAATATCAGTATAATTATAATTAGTATTATTAGGGTCGGTTTTTCCGACTTCTGTACTTCGGTTTTTCCGAACTCTTGACTTCGATTTTTCCGACTTCCAGACTTCGGTTTTTCCGAACTCTTGACTTCGACTTTCCAGAACTCCAGACTTCGGTTTTTCCGAACTCTTGACTTCGGCTTTTCCGACTTCTTGACTTCTGTTATCATTCTCTGCCGAATCTAATACTTTTTCTTTTCTATATACAAAGCTCTTTACATAAATAATTGTTGGTTTTCCCAATCCTCTCTTTACTCTTTCAATCAAACCAATTCCTTTATCAGTATCTAATTCTGCAAGAATTTTCACACCTTTGTCTTTTCCGCAGTTCATATATTCCATCACTTGTTCCAATGTAAATATGATATAAACTTTCCCCTCATTGTCCACCCAATTATTTCTGATAGACAAAGCCATTCTGTCCAGCATCAGCCCATAAAGAACCTTTGCATCGCTGGACAGATTACGGAAATATTCATCTGTGAATAATACTTTGGGAATACGGTAAAAAGCAAACTGTTCCGATTCATAATCGTGAAAATAACCAAACTCTATTTTTGTGCTTTCGGATTTTGCCATTTTGCTTTCCCTCCTTCCCTCGTTATTGGCTTTTCTTCCAGTTATCAAGCAGTTCATAGATAACCTGTTCAATCTGTTCTCTGTTATATTCCTTTGGGAAATACTTTCGTATTTTCTTTTCAGTTAAAGTAACTTTTCCTGTCTCTGTTTTCTTTTCATTCAGAATAAGCTGTACCGCTAATTCTGTCAGTTTACCTTCACCGCTGTATTGCTTCAGTTTTGTTGCCATTGAACCTGTAACAGAGCTTGCCCCAGACACTATGCAGTCTTTCACCCAAATCTGCTCCGTTTCTGATAAATAGGTTAATGAAACACCTACTGTAAAATTAATCTTTCCTTCATCCAACAATTTCAGCAATTCCGGAATAAGACAGGTCAAGCGTATGTAACGCTGAACGGTTCTTCCACTGTCACCTGCAGCCTGTCCAACCAGATCTGCACTGTCAACAGAAACTGCGTTTTCGTCTTTTATGCCTTGATGTTTTACTGCATCCATCTTCATCTTATAAGCATATGCCTTTTCGCTTGGAAGCAAATTTTCTCTCTGTATATTAGAATCCACCATAACGATTACGGCTTCATCATCGGTATAGTTTCGTATGAGTACTGGCATTTTACTTTTTCCAGCCAGTTCGCAACCACGTTTTCTCCTGTGACCAGCAATCAGTTCATATCCTCCCTCTGCGCGAGGACGTACCAATGCAGGATTTAAGATGCCATAATTCTTGATACTTTCTACTGTTTCAGCCATTTTTTCATCATCATTTACATGAAATGGATGATTTTTAAACGGATATAACTCGTTTAGCGGCACTTCAAAAACCTGATTGAAGCTATTTTGTTCTGCTTCATTGATTCCAAGCAATTCATCATAAGAAGTAAGCTGAATTTCTTTCTTAGGTTTACGCATGATTCAGCACCTCCTGGACAAGTGCCTGATAACTGTACGCACCTTTTCCTTTTGCATCGTAAGAAAAAATACTGACACCTTCTGATGCAGTTTCGGCAAGAGCTTCTGTTCTTGGAATCGTTTGATTGAAAATTTTAATCTCTGCTCCATAAGCATCTCGCACTGCCTGCTTGTTTCTCTTTGAGTTGTTATAATGACAACTGTCCATAGTAAACAAAATTCCCTCAATCTGTAAAGCTGGATTGAATCTCTGATGAATTCCTTTCACAACTTTCAGCAATTCCATAAGTCCATCTGCCGCATAATATTGTGGCTGTACCGGAATCAATACACTGTCAGCTGCAGTAAGGGCATTGATTGTCAACATTCCCAATGAGGGCATACAGTCAATTAAAATATAGTCATACTCCTGTTCCAGAAGTTCCAAATACTCCTTTAAAACTTTTTCTCTGTCCTCTACTGTGAACAATGACATATCCATTCCCGAAAGTAGTTTGTTAGATGGAATCACATCTATTCCTTCCGCATGATGTAAAACGGCCTCCTTGGGATCAAACTCTAATCCCATGATAATATTTTCCATCATTGTTTTCAGTGTCACTCTCAAATTCTTTGGAAATCCAAGCCCCATTGTCAAATGCCCCTGTGGATCTGCGTCAACCAGTACAACTTTCTTTCCTTCCTTGGCCAGTCCTACTCCAAGATTGATAGTGGTAGTGGTCTTTGCCACTCCACCTTTCTGATTTGCGATTGCGATTACTCTGCACATAACTTTTCCTCCTAATGTCTGATTCTTTCGACGTCTACATACACACGAAAATATTTGTTTGTTCCCTTATTTGCATAAGGCTCTGATATACTTAAAATTTCAAAGTTACTATTCTTTTCCAATATTTTTCGAAACCATTTCAGTTCATTTGTTGTTCCCTGTAATCTGATTTTCAGCATTTTTGACCTCCAATCATTTTTAGGAGCAATACTCCGGATAACGTATCTTTATTGCCTCCCAAAAGAATTTTGCATACCCACAGCAAAACAGATCTTCTACTGTATAACAGCTGCACTCCGATAACTGCTTTTCCGCATCTTCATAGTCATAGACACTGGGTGTACCGTTGCAGTAGAGATTAAATGCCATGCGTACAACTCTGACACTACCACTTGTCTGCCATCCTTCCTGCAGACATTCTGGCTTCACACTGCCATTTTTAAAATCATAAATTCTGTTAACGTGTTTTCGTGTATCTCTGTCGATTCCAAGACAATATACCAATGCTTTGTGATATACATCTTTCCATCTGCATTTTGGCAGATATTCCAAATAGAACTCCTTATGTTCTTTGTTCATAAAAGTTATTGTGCGAGCATCCTCGCCAGCTGCGCCTATCGCTGTACTTGCCATACTGATCTCCTCCTTATAAAATTGGTTTTTAAGTTTATAATTTGTTTTTTGAAAATTATGGTGATCTGATGAAACCGCTGATAATTTGAGTAACTTCGCTGAAGATTGCAAGCCTTTGCTTTTACTCAGTTTTTCCTTACTCAATACTCAATTTTAGAAGATTCTTGGTGATTTCCAGCGATGCTTGGCGGTATTTAGGACTTTTTTAGAAAAATATAGAAAAAAGCCCCGAAAACCTTATAATCACTGTGAAACGTAGTGTTTATAAGGCTTTCAGGGCCTTTAAATACTTAAATTTAGACTTATTAAAATAATATAATGAAAACTTAAGCTAATGGATTACTTACCCATCTGAGCTGCGACTTCTGCTGCAAAGTCTTCTTCCTTCTTCTCGATTCCTTCGCCGGTCTCGAAACGAACAAAGCCTTTGATTGTGATCTTAGCGCTGTTCTCTTTTGCAACCTGCTCTACGTATTTAGCAACGGACTGTTTTCCATCCTCTGCTTTTACGTAAGTCTGGTCAAGAAGGCAGATCTCTTTCAGCTCTTTCTTGATACGTCCTTCGATCATTCCTTTGATAACCTTCTCAGGTTTCTGGGACTCTTTCGGATCGTTCATGATCTGAGCCATAAGAATTTCTTTCTCATGTGCAATGTAATCAGCGCTTACTTCGCTGTCGCTTGTGTACTGCGGTTTCAGAGCTGCAATCTGCATTGCAACGTTCTTAGCCATCTCTTTTACAGCATCGTTTACAACGTCTGACTCAACGTCAACAAGAACGCCGATCTTTCCGCCCATATGTGTGTAAGAAGCAACAAAACCGTTCTCCTCTTTTACCTGAGCGAATCTTCTGATGTTCATGTTCTCACCGATTACTGCGATCTGAGCTGCAAGAGCTTCTTTTACAGTCTGCTCGTTGTTCAGTGCCCATGGCTCTGCAAGGAAAGCGTCGATGTCTGCTGCTGTAGTTGTAAGTGCCTGTGCAGCAACGTCTGCAACGTAGTTCTGGAATTTCTCATTCTTTGCTACGAAGTCAGTCTCTGCATTAACCTCAACAACAACTGCGCTCTTAGCATCCTCTGCAACAACAGTCTTGCAAAGGCCCTCTGCTGCTACACGGCTTGCTTTTTTCTGAGCAGTTGCAAGTCCTTTTTCACGAAGGAACTCTACTGCTTTATCCATATCGCCTTCTGTAGCTGTAAGAGCTTTCTTACAATCCATCATTCCGGCGCCGGTCAGTTCTCTTAATTCTTTTACCTGTGCTGCTGTAATAGCCATCTCTATTTCCTCCTGAATAATTTAATATGTCAAAATTACTCTTCTACTGTCTCAGCGAACTCCTCGGACTCAGCCTCGATCTCGCCGTCAGCGTCTGCTGTACCCTGGTTAGCTTCGATAACAGCGTCTGCCATCTTGGAAACGATCAGTTTTACAGCACGGATAGCGTCGTCGTTACCCGGGATTACATAGTCAAGTTCTTCCGGATCGCAATTTGTATCGCAGATACCGATCAGCGGAATACCTAATGTATGAGCTTCCTGTACGCAGATTCTCTCTTTTTTCGGGTCAACGATGAAGATAGCGTCCGGAAGACGTTTCATCTCTTTGATACCGCCAAGGTTCTTCTGCAGTTTGGTAAGCTCTTTTCTTAACTCAATAACTTCTTTCTTAGGAAGCACTTCAAATGTTCCGTCAGCCTCCATAGCCTCGATCTCTTTCAGTCTTGCAATACGGCTCTGGATTGTCTTGAAGTTTGTAAGCATACCGCCAAGCCATCTCTCGTTTACATAGAACTGTCCGCAGCGCTCTGCCTCAACCTTGATAGCATCCTGAGCCTGTTTCTTTGTTCCTACGAAAAGGATGTTTCCGCCGTTTGCTACGATGTCAGCGATTGCATTGTATGCATCGTCAACCATACCTACAGACTGCTGAAGGTCGATGATGTAGATACCGTTTCTCTCTGTGTAGATGTACGGAGCCATTTTAGGGTTCCATCTTCTTGTCTGATGTCCGAAATGAACACCTGCTTCCAAAAGCTGTTTCATTGAAATAACGCTCATGTTTTTTCTCCTTTTTGGTTGATTTCTTCCGCGCAGATCATTTTCTATCAGGACCCGCCGTCACACCGTATGGGCACCATCCATCGGAATCTCCACGCGTGTTTATTTTGCAACTTCTGAATTATAGCATAAGAAAACCCTCCATGTAAAGAGGGTTTTCATTGTTTTTTCCT
>PPYE01584905.1_pt1 | contig 44700 bp, 29 predicted proteins | sample 1559881 | NCBI WGS metagenome assembly PPYE01 (sample SAMN08240022, study PRJNA423297) | Human gut metagenome, whole genome shotgun sequencing project.
TCCCAAACCCACCCCTCCTCTTCCCAAGACTTTCGACCTTATCGAATCCTTCATCTCAAGCGGGGGAATGGCTGCATTTTGGGGAGAAAAGCTTCTGATACGGCGCGGGTTGCTCGGAACGATAATCATGTTTTTGTATTTCATTGTATTTATATTAAATAATAAACATTTTTGCAGGTAATCACCTGATGCAGGCAGAAGCGATCCGTTTCCTTTCAAACGAAGTGCGGAAGGAGACGGATCACACTCGCCGGGGTCCGGGGGGGCGCTTGCCCCCCCGGGCAGGGTCAAGGGGCGGCAGCCCTTGCCGCCGGAGGCATCATCCCTACCCCGGCCACGGTTGCGCAAAGGCCCGGGGGGACGTACAAGCGAGCCATGCAATACAAAACAATACTCTTTGATCTGGACGGGACGCTGACGGACTCGGAGCCGGGGATCGTCAATTCGGTGCGGTACGCGTTGCGGAGCTTCGGGATGGAAGCGGAACCGGTGACGCTGCGGTCGTTTATCGGGCCGCCGCTGTACGACTCGTTCCGGGGCACAATGGGCATGAGTGACGCGGATGCGAAACGCGCCGTGGACACCTACCGCGTGTATTTCCGCGATAAGGGGATTTTCGAGAACGCTCCGTATCCGGGGGTGCCTGAAATGCTTGAAGCCTTGCGCGCTGCGGGTAGGCGGCTCATCGTGGCGACCTCGAAACCGGAGGTGTTCGCCAAACGCATCGCGGAGCATTTCGGGTTTGCGGGGGCGCTGGAGGGCGTATACGGCGCGGATATGGAAGGGAAACGTTCCTCCAAAATCGACGTGATCCGCTATGCCATGCGGGAGCGGGGCATAACCCCGTCGAGTGCGGTCATGGTGGGCGATCGGAAGTACGACATCACGGGTGCGCGTGAGGCCGGGCTTGCGGACATAGGCGTGCTGTACGGCTACGGATCGCGGGAGGAACTCGTGGAGGCCGGTGCCACGCGGCTGGCGGCAAGCGTTGCGGATCTGCGGGAAATGCTGAGTTCTTCGGACGGTTGAGGGCCTTGTGGCCGTTTTGCGCGATGTCTATGCGCAGAGCGCAGGACAGGAAAACTCCGCCATCCGTGCCAACAGTTTTCATGTGTTGCACAAAAAAGCCATAGGGGCGTCATGAAGCCGTCGCGTTGTGGGGGATACATCCGAATCCACGGAACAACCCCCGCAAGTGAGGAACGGTATGAACACCTCTCAATTGGCTGCATTGCGATGGATGATGGAACGGGAACTTTCGGCGTTGCGGTCGCCCCGGATGTCTCCGGAGATTTCTCTCAAATGTCCCGATGAAAACGAACTGGCCTCGCGTCTGAGCGAGCGTGCGGTGGATGAGCGGCTGACCGCCCGGCGCGTCGAGCGTATCCGGGATCTGGAGAACGCCCTGCGGCGTATCGAGGTCATGGGTTACGGCCTCTGTGAGGCGTGTGGGGAGCCCATACCGCTCCTGCGGCTCTTGGCGTCGCCTTCGGTACGGTACTGCGTGGCTTGCCAGCAGGAACTCGAAGAAGAGGAACGGGCCGTGGTCATCACCGGATCATTTGACGCTCCGCGTCCCCGGCGTACAATGCCGCCGCGTCCCGTCACCCCGCCTATGCCCTTTTTCCTGCCCCGACGCAGACAGGCAAGCCATTGATTCGAGCAGGATCAATGGCTTTTTTTGAAGAAGTCTGGGCGAAGAGCGTGGACTGCGGCTTCACTCGGGGCCGTGGGATATGCCCATCCTCCGTGAGCAAGGAAGGGGAGAGCGTCAAGTGGCGATTACCCCGTGTGCATAGAGGGAGTGGGCTGGCCAGGCTCTCGCGGCGCCCCAAAACGGATTATTGCCGATAGGGCGGGATGCGATTTCCCCGCTTTTTTTGTTGCTGTGAAGGTTGGGTAAAGCGGGTCGGCGATGTTTGAGAAAGGGGTCCCGTCCCGGCAAAAGCGCCGGGACGGGACCCTTTGTTTCAGGATTGATGGATAAGGTGTTTGGTGCAGCCGGAAGGCTTCCGGCTGCGTTTCAGGATCAGCCTTGTCCGTGGTTCAGCGTGTTCTGGACGATCTGCTGCGCCAGGTCGTCAGTGGCCGGCGTACCGGACTGCACGAGGATCGTAATGTCTCCGTGGTCGCTGTGATGGGTGAACTCGGCGTAATTGCCGAGGCTGATTCCGTGTTCCTCTCCTCCGATAGCCGTCGGTGCCCAATCCCCGGAGAGGTGGAGCTTATCGCCCTCTATGGAGATGCCGATGCTCTTCAGATCATCCAGATTCGTAAGGCTCAGGCTGTCCGGCTTGGACGTGATGAGCACTTCGATATCGCTCTGGATGGGATTGTTGTCCGGGTTGGCGAACAGGCTGTCCAACGTGTCCTTTTCGGCTCCGACGAGGAAGTCGATGCCTTCACCGCCGCTGGCGTGGGCCATGCCCTGGTTGTAGACGAGGATATCGTTTCCGGCCCCGCCGTAGAGCGAGTTGTGGCCTGTCCCGCCGTCGAGGTAATCGTTACCCGCGCCGCCGTACAGGATGTCGTCGCCCGTGCCGCCGAAGATCTGATCGTCCCCTTCGCCGCCGAACAGCCAATCGTTGCCCGCGCCGCCGTGGATGACGTCGTCGCCGCCTTCGCCGAAGATCACCTGTGAATGCGCCGCTGTCTGGTCGCCGAGCGTATCGGCTCCGGCGTGGCCGAGCTGCGTGTGCAGATCCGTCAGGTTGATTTCCAGCGAGCCGTTGGAATGGCCCTCATGACCGCTTACGGTATATCCGAAGGATTCCTTCAGGGCGGAACCGTCGGCTTGTGCCTGCGCCAGCTTGTGGAGGCCGTCCTCCGAGGTGTCCAGAGTGTAGGTGTACTGTCCGGTTTCCGCATTGAAATGCAGGCTCCCGAATTCTCCCTGGATGTTGCCGTCCACGGCCTTGTCGAAGGCGTAGGCGAGCTGGTGTCCGTCCGCATCCATTCCGGGCAGATGATCGCCCTGGGCCATGCCCGGCGTCAGGTTGCCCAGATCCATGTCCGCAGGGGGTGTACCCGTGCCCATGAAGCTCACAGACAGGGAATCTTCGCCTGCCGGGGTCATCGCCGTGGCATGGCCGTCATTGACGATGATCTGGAAGTCATGCGTCACGAGGCTCCCCAAAGCGGCCCCGGCTATGGCCTCTGGGCTGGCGGTGAAGGTGTAGTGCCAGTTGCCGCCGTCGCCCTGCATCAGCTCGAACGTGCCCAGGCCGTCGATGGTGACGGTGCCGTGCGTGCCGGTGGAGTCCAGCGTTACGCCGTGTGCCTTGCCGTCGACGCTGATGGCGAAGGAATGCGTATCGTAGAAGGAGCCATCGGCCTTTACATCGGCATCGGTGAAGATGAAGGACCCCGTGGTTCCGTTGTCAGTGTGCGACTCCGTGATCACCGGGGCGTCGTTGGTGCCGGTGAGATTGACGGTGATGGTCTGGGTGGCCTTCCCGCCGTTGCCGTCGTCCACGGTGGCCGTGAACGTTTCTGTGTACTTGTCTCCCTCTCCGAGCGCGTCGCTGGTCAGGGTGTACTTGTAGTTGCCGTGTTCATCGATGGTCAGCGTACCGTACTTGCCTTCGGCTGCTGCACCGTTTTCCGCCTCGGCCGCTCCGGCGGGCCTGACCGAGAAGGTGTGCGTGTCATAGAAGGTTCCGTCGGCCTTCTTGTCCGCATCGTTGAACGTGATGGTACCGGTTATTTCGGCCTGCCCGCTGGCCAGTTCCGTCAGGTTGAGTACGGGGGTAGGGCTGGTGATCACAGGGGCGTCGTTGGTGCCCTGAATCTGGATCTGCAGGTCGGAAGGCGTCGTGGTTTGCGCTCCGTAGGTGTCGACGGCGACGACGTTGAAGTGCTCGGCGGCCATTTCGCCAGCGCCAAGATGCTGCGCCTGCCCGTTGTTGAACGTGTAGGTGTAGTTGCCGTCCTTATCGATACTGATGGTGCCATACTTGCCGGTGAGCGAGTCGACAAGCTCGCCCTTGTCGTTCACGAACTTGAAGGCAACGACGTGGTCGCCTTCGTCGTATTCGCGGGCCGTCACCTGTCCGGTCACCTTGGAGACGCCGCCGTCTTCAACCAGCGGAGCCGGATTGGCGATGATGACGCCGTGCTCGCCGCTCGTGATGACGGGGGCGGTGTTGGTGCCTTCGATATTGACGACGAGTTCCTTTGTATCTGACAGTCCTGACGTGTCAGTGACGGTCACATTAATAGAAGTCTCGTACAAACGGCCCGCCGCCATCTTGAGCACGGTTTCGGACGTGTTGTCGAGCGTGAACGTGTATGCACCGGTCTTGGGATCGATGGTGAACGTACCGTATTCGTTGGTTATTTCAGTAAGAGGATTGCCGTCGGCATCCTTACCGAAGGAGTAGGTCAGGTGCCCCTGATCCGCGATATCCTTGTCGAAGCCCACGGCGGTGTCACCAACGGCGTCAGCGTCGCCTTCGCGCACGGAGAGGACCTTGCCGAGTGTGAGCTCGGGCGTGTCGTCGGTGCCCTTGACGTTGACCGTTACATCAACGGTCGTCGTTTCCCCGTGCTTATCCGTCACGGTGATCGTGAAGGTTTCCGCAATGCTGCTCTTGGCATCGAGGCCCTGCACTTCCGGGTCGGCATTGTTCAGGGTGTAGATATACTTTCCGGTAGCCGGATCGATGTGCAGCGTACCGTACTCGCCTTCCACGACCGTTCCCTTGCCGTTGATGGAAAAGTGCAGGTTGTTCAGCCCTTCGTCATCCTTGATGATATCGTTCAGGTTGCCTTCCTGCGAGACGGTCACGTCCTCCACAACGTTCAGGACGTGCTCGCCCGGAACCACTTCGGGGCCGTGGTTGGTGCCGTTGATGGTGACGGTAATCTCCTGCTTAACCACCTCGCCGTGTGCGTCACGCACGTAGATGATGAACGAATCGGGCAACGTCTTGCCCTCAGTGAGATGGTCGGGCAACTTTGCCCCGTCGGTCGTGTAGGTGTAGGTGCAGTTGCCGTCCTTATCGAAGGTCAGCGTGACAGTGCCGTACTTGGTCGTCAGCGTGTTGGTTCCGCCCTCGAAGTAGTACTTGAGCGTCGAGGTTTCGGTTCCCTCAGGGAGGGGCTTCCCGTCAGTTCCCAAAAGCTTGTCGATGTCATGCGCCTTCAGGGTTTCTGAGGTCGTCAGATTGCCCAGCCCATCGTCGCCTTCCTGAATCGTCATATTCTGGTAGCTGTCGATGACCGGTGCGTCGTTGGTGCCGTGGATGGTGATGGTGATCTTGGAGTTTGTCCGCGTGCCGTTGAGCATGACGTTGAACTCTTCCTTCTCCATCTGTCCTTCGGCGAGGTCTTGCACCTTGCCCGGCTTGCCGTTTTCGCCGTTGTACAGGGTATAGGTGTACTTCCCGGTAACGGGATCGACGACGAGGTAGCCGTACTTGCCTTCCGCGGTTACGAAACCGTCGGCGGCGCTGCTCTGGATTTGCTTTCCGGTTCCGTGCCCAAACTCATCCTTTTCTTCGATGCCGAAGACGCGGTCGGGAGGCGTTCCGGTGTGCCCTTCGCCGTCCCACTTGGCATGGAGCTGGCCTTCGAAGATCAGGCCTTCCGTGACATCAGGCGTTTGCGGCAGATCCCTGCCGTCCTCGACCACCGCGCCGTTGAACTCACTCTTGTCGGCGTCGATGATGAGGCCCGCTCCCCCGTCCCATCCACCCTCGTTGTCGGGCTTATGGATGTTGATGGTGAGATCCTTCTGCTCCTCGGAAACCTTGCCGTGGGGGTCGACCACCACGACCTTCGCGCCGTCGGGCAGCGTCTCGCCGTTCTGGAGCTTATTGAGGGCTTCGTCGAGCTTCGTGCTCTCGTTGTCCAGCGTATACTTGTAATGCGTGATGATCGAACCGTCCGCCGCGGTCTCGTAGGTGAGGACGATGGTGCCGTATTCGGTCTTGAGTTCCGTGACGGGCTTCCCATCCTTGCCGACCAGCATGAAACGGAGCTGGCCGTCCGGATCGTCCACGTCGGTCGCGCCGGAGAGGGTCCCCGTGAAGACCACGCCGGGGACGCCGCCGTCGCTTCCATCGGGATCGACGAAGGCGTCCTGCTTCACGTCGCCCTCAAGGCCGGTAACCGTATCCGTAAAGGTCGGGGCGTCGTTGGTGCCCTTGATGGTGATGGTGATGTCCTTCTCGACGATCTTGCCGCCTTCGATCTCCACCTGCACCTTGAAGGTTTCGGTCTTGACGTCGCCATCGTTCATGGACTGGACGATCTTCGAGCCGTTTTCGGTCAGCGTATAGGTATACTCGCCCGTTTCCGGATCGATGTTCAGCGTGCCGAGCGGCTTGCCGTCCGCGCCCGTGGCGAAGCCGGTCTGTCCCTTGTTCGTCCACGTCAGGCTGCCGCCGATGTCTTCGGCGTCGACCCTGTCGCCCAGCGTCAACTGTCCGGTGATGGAGGGATCATGGCTGTGATCGCCTTCCGAAGGCGTTACGATCGCGCCGTTATCCTCAGATATCACCGTGTTATTGAAGCTGATGGTCGGCATATCCGCCGTTCCGGTAACATCGATGACCAGCTTGCCGGAGCTGTGGGCCCCGAGCGGGTCGGTGACGCGGACGTCGAACACTTCCTGTGGGAGCTTGGAATCGGTGAGGCTCTGGCCTGCATTCAGCTCCTTCAGCAGCTCGGGCTTGGTGATCTCGTAGGTGTAGCTGCCATCCTGATTGAGCTTGAGGATGCCGTACTTGCCTTCGATGATCTGCACCAGCTTGCCGCCGCTCTCGATGCTGTAGCTGAGGTTGCCCGCCGCGTCGCCGTGGCTCTTGTCGGGGTCGTGGGCGCTCAGGTTTCCCGAAAGGGTGTGGCTGCCGTCTTCCTGCAACACGCCTTCACTGGTCTGGTCGGAAGTGATCTTCGTGAAGGTCTTCCCGTTCGCGTCGGTGACGACTTCGGCGATGACGTTCCCGTTTTCGTCGGTGAAGACGGGCCGGTCATTGGTGCCCTTCACGTAGACATCCACGTCCTGCGTGGGGATGAGGTTCGAGTTGCCGGTATTGATGTTGAACGAGCCGTCCGCGTTGGTGCCGCCGTTCACGAGGGATTCGTGGGCGGAATCGTAGACGCCGACCTTGAGGTTGTCGAACAGCTTTTCACGCTGGCCCGCGTCGAGGGCGTCGAGGTTCGCGGCTTCCTTCGTGCCCGGTTCCGGCAGGATGAAGGAGTAGACGATCTTGGACACGCCGTTCTCGGTGACGACTTCGGCGTGCAGGGTCCCGTAGTCGGTGTGCAGGTCGCCCGCGTAGAACTTGCCGCCCACGACGAACCCGGCGATCAGATGCCCCGCGCCCTCTCCTGTGTCGACCTGCTTGACCTCGAACGAGCCGAGCGCGTGCCCGCCGCTGTTGAAGTGGCCGTCCTCGAGCTGGCCGTTGACGTGGATGGAGCCGTCCACGTCCGTATTAGTGTTGGGCACGACGCCCGCCTCGGTGATTTCGGCCATGATCGCGTTGGGGAGCTTGCCCACGAGGATCGGGGCGTCAGCGCCGCCCGTCACGTTGATGGTGACGTGCTGCTGCGACCACGCGCCCTTTTCGTCGCGCACGAAGATGGTGAATTCATCCGTGTACTTTTCGCCGTAGACCAGGTCTTCGTTCGGCGTGTAGGTATACTTGCCGGTGGACGAGTCGATGGTGAACACGCCGTGCTCGGTTTCGATCCGGGTATGAGCGTTGCCCATGCCCTTGTCGCCGTCAAAGGCCGCCTTCAGGTCATTGATGTCGGCACTGTCCGCGTCGCCGATATGGCCTCCGGCGATGCCGTAGGTCAGCCTGGAACCGAAGTCCACGTCCGTTCCCTTGGCATTGGCCGAGAAGGACTTGTCATCTTCGGTCATGGTGATTGTGGCGTGGGTCGTCGCGTTTCCGTCGGGCGTCGTACCCGTGGAAATAACGAGGCGGTGATCATCGCCGCCGAGCAGTTCCAGTTCGGGCCGATCGTTGGTGCCCTTGATGGTGACGCCGAATGAACCGTTGAAAACGCCGCCGTGCGGGTCGGTGACTGAGAAGTTGATGGTCCGGTTGGAGGAGTTGTCCGCGCCGAACATGTTCACGATCATGCTGCCCGCCGAGCCGTCCGGGGGCAGGGTAAAGGAGTATGAACCGTCCGGGTTGACGGTCAGGGTGCCGAGCGCCACCTGAGAGAGGATGGAAGCCGCGTTGCCGTAAGTGAGATCCTGATTCTGTCCCAGCAGCCCTTCGGCTCGAAGCTGCGCTTCGAGCTTGTCGAAGGCGTCCTTCGGGAAGTTGGAGTTGAAGAGGGTGGCCCTGACGTTGTTGAAGTCTCCGCCATTGCTCAGCAGGTGAGTCATGGTCCACGTGCCGTCGGCATTGTGGCTCGGCGTGCCGCAATTGCCCGAGCCCCGCAAGCTGATCTTGAACTGATCCTCTCCGGTTCCGAACCCCTTGCTGATGTCGTCGTCCACGTCCTTGAGGTTCGTTATATTCAGCGTACCGGAGGTGACCCGGTGCTCGCCAGCGCCGAGGGTGCCGTCCGTATCGGCCGTGGTCGCGGTGTTGCCGTCATGGACACCCGCCTCCTTGACGGTGATGCCCTGCATCGTGGCGGAAGGCCGGTCGTTGGAGCCGTTGATCACGACGGTGACGTCATGCGTGCTCGAAGCCGTTTCGCCGTGGGAATCCTTCACGCTGATGGAGAAGTCGAGTTCCACCTTGTCGCCGAGCTGGAGCTGATCGGTGGCGTTGCCGGTGGATTCGGTCTTCGTGAACGTGTACTCGCCGGTCTTGGTGTCCAGATGGAACGTGCCGTAGTCGGTTACGATGGTTCCGTCCGGCTTGACGGAGGTAACCGTGATCTCGGTCTTCGTACCGTCGGCGAGCGTCAGATGGCCGATCACGTCGCCCTTCCCGAACGTGACGGGGTTGTGAGCCTTGTCGGAGAAGTAATACGTCAGCTTGCCCTGATCGCTGGTGTCCACGTCGGTGGCGTTCACCTGTCCCTTGTCCGACTTCGTGCCGATGATAGTACTGTTGTGCTCATCGAAACCGGATTCCGTCACCGTGAGCGTATTCTCGGTCTTGGCGATGACGGGCGCATCGTTGGAGCCGTTGACGGTGATGGTGATGGTCTGTTCGGACCATGCTCCGTGCTCGTCGCGCACGTAGATGGTGAAGGTATCGTAACCCTGTTCCGGCGTGCCGTCGGGCTTGAGGCCGAGCTTGTCCGCAGCGCCGCCCTTGGCGGTGTCCAGCGTGTAGATGTACTCGCCGGTGCTCGGATCAATAGTCAGGGAGCCGTACGTACCCGTGGCCGAATGATGTCCGCCGCCCATGCCGGGGTTGTTACCGTCCGCGCCGAACGCGGTGTCCCGGTTGCCTGCGCTGGTGCTCACGCCGAATTCGAGCGTGGGGTTGGAATCGGGGTCAGCACCCTCGAAGGTACCGGTGACGGTGAGGTCTTCCGCGACTTCATTATGGTCCTTGTCGTAGCCGGGATCACTGACGACCGTGTCGCTCGTCGGAGTCAGGGTCAGAGTAGGCCGGTCGTTGGTGCCCACGATGTTGATCGTGATGTCCACGGAAGCCTTGCCGCCATGCCCGTCATCCACGGTGATGGTGAAGATTTCCTTCTCGGTCTGGCCCTGCGAGAGAGACTGCGTCTTGTCTTCGTCGATCGTGTAGGTATAGGCCCCGTCCTTGTGCAGGATGATGGAACCGAATTCGGTTTCCAGCGTAATGTTGCCGTTGGCGTCCGTCTTGGGATCGCCAATGAGGGTCGTGCCGGAGCCTTCCTTCGCCCCGATGTCGAGGGTCAGGGTGTCGGTGGTGTCGGTATCCTTGACGTGGACCTGACCGGAAATTTCATTCCGGGAGAGGCTGTTATCCGCGTCGGTCAGCTCGCGGGAATCGTCGGAGGGATCCGGAGTCTTCGCCGTGTCGGTGGTGGAGCCGTGGTCCGTCGAGGTGTCCACGACGCCCGCTTCCTTGACCCAGTGCTCGGCGTCGTCAGCCGTAATCGTCGGCGTGTCGTTGGAACCGGTGACCGTGACGGAAATGGGCTTCGCCGTCCACGCGCCGTGCTCGTCACGCACGTAGATGGTGAACTCGTCGGTTCCGGTCTGCGGGTTGCCGTCGGCGTCGAGGCCGAGACGGTCGGCGTTTTCGTTGGTCTTGTAGGTGTAGGTATTGCTCTCCGGATCGATGGTCAGCGTGCCGTACCTGCCTTCAATCACGATCTTGCCGCCGACCTGATGGAGCGGTTCGCCCATGCCGGGCTTGCCGTCGGAACCGGAACCGAAGGCGAGGTTTCGGCCCGCTTCGGACTCCACGTCCTGCTTGCCGAGCGCTACGCCGTAGCGCAGGTTCGCCCCGCGATCGTCGTCGTCGGACTTGAGCGTCCCGGAAACGGTGGTGTCGTTGGCGACGTCGGCCTTTTCGGTGATGTCGAACTTGACTTCTCCGGTCTTATCGTCGGTCACGACCGTGACGTTGTCGCCGTGGGTGGGTTCAACCAGATCGAGCGTGGGCCGATCGTTGGTGCCGCGGATGGTCACGTCGAGCCTATTGTCGGCGTTTCCGCCGTTTTGGTCGTTGACGGTGGTGTGGAAGCTGAACTCGAGCTCTTCGCCCGCCGCCAGCTTGTCGGCGTCGGAACCGCTGATGTCGAAGGTAAACTTGCCGGTCTGCGTGTCGAGGGTGAGCGTGCCGTAGTTGGTCACGATGGTTTGGATGTGAGTATTCGGGTCGGTCGTGGAGGAGAGGATTTTGACGTCCACGTTGTTGGAGGCGTCGGGATCGCCGTTCTTGATCGTGACGTTGAGGATGCCATCGGTAGCGCCGATCAGCCCGGAAATGCCGAAGATCGGCTTGTCGTTGATGTCGTCGTCCTTCCACGGGAGTTCGCCCTCAACGAGGGTCCGGTGCTCGTCCTGTCCGGCCTCGCCCGTGTTACCAGGCGCTTCGTGGGTTTCTGTATTGGAGGTCTCGCCGGGCTGTTCCGGAGTGAGGATGACGCCTTCTTCCTTGAGATCAATGGAGGTCTGGCCGAGCCACGGCGCATCGTTGATCCCGTTCAGAGTGACGGTGATGGTCTGGGTGGAGGTCGCGCCGTGCTCGTCGGTGACGGTCACTTCGAAGGTCTCGATCTTGGTTTCGTCCTTGCCGAGTCCCTTGATCGCGTCGGGGGTGGCTTCATAGGTCCACTGTCCGGTGGCGGGATCGAGGGTCAGCGTGCCGTAGTCCGTGGTGAACGTGGCGTTCGTGTCGCCGTCGGTCCCGTGTGCGCCGTCAGTGCCCGTGCCGGAGGTGTCCTTGCCGCCAGCGATATGGAAGGCCTGATCCGTCCCGGCGTCGCGGTCGTTGTCGGTGACCGTGAAGGTGCCGTCGATGGACAGATCGCCGCCCTGCGTGATGTTCCAGTCGCTGCCCGTGATGTCGAGGGTGGGGATGTCGTTGGTGCCGTGGATGGCCACGGTGACGGTCTTCGCCGTCCACGCATTGTGCTCGTCGCGCACGTAGATGGTGAAGGTTTCGTAAATGGTATCGCCTTCGGCGAGCTGATCAAGTGAGGTGTAGGTCTTGCCGTCGAGCTCGAAGCTGACGTTTTCGCCTTCGCCCTTCATGGCGTAGGTGTAGGAGCCATTGGAGTTGATCGTCAGGCTGCCGTACTGGCCGCCCGCAACCACGGAAGAGGCCGCGCCGCCCGTGGCGGTGGAGTCGGCCGTGTTGAATACGGAAGGATCGAACGTCTTGGTGTTCTCGCCCGCAGCCGCGCCGAAATACAGGATATGCCCTGCGTCGACGTCATTGCCGCTGGCGGTTCCGGTGTCGGTGGTATGGCCCGTGAAGGAGGTGTTTTCCTTGCCGGGATCAGTGGTGGGGGTGTTGGCGTCGTCACGGCCCACGCCGTCCTCGACCACATGGAGGTTGCCGTCGCCGCCGAGCAGATCGTTGAGATTGTCGTTGGACAGATCAAGCGTGGGGACGTCGTTGGTGCCGTTGATGGTGACGGTGATGGTCTGGGGCACGCTCCGGCCGGTCTGGGCGTCGGTGACGTAGACGGTGAAGGTTTCGGTCACGGTCTGGCCGAGGGCGAGGTTGTTGACGGCATTGCTGTCCGCGCCTGCTTCGCCGGGATTCTTGTTGTTGAGCGTGTACTCGTAGGAGCCGTCCGCGCGGAAGGTCAGGGTGCCGTAGGCGGAGGTGTAGGCGTAGACGACGTCCCCGGTGCCGGGGGTTCCGGTTCCGGTCACAGTGGTGGAGGCGCCGCCGTCGGTCAGGCTCGATCCTGCGTGCTCGACGTGGAAGTTGAGCTTGTTGACATCGTGCTCCGTGGAGCCCGCCCCGTTTTCCTTGTCGGCATCGGAGGCGAAGATCCTGCCGGAAAGGGTTCCGGTCTGATGCTGGCCTTCTCCCGTTCCGCCGGGCGTCGTGGGCGTGTTGCCGTCGCCGTTTTCCGAGGGCTGGTAGACGCCTTGTTCCTTGAAGTCGAGATGGAAGTTGCTTTGATCGGTGTCGATCACCGGGATGTCGTTGGTGCCGGTGATGGTAACGGAGATGGTCTGGGTGGAGGTCGCGCCGTGCTCGTCGGTAACGGTCACTTCAAAGGTTTCGACCTTGGTTTCCCCGGCATTGAGCTGCTGGACCTTGTCGCTGGCGTTGTTGAGCGCATAGGTCCACTGCCCGGTGGCGGGATCAAGGGTCAGCTTGCCGTAGTCCGTAGTGAACGTGGCGTCCGTGCTGCCTGTGGCGGAGTGGGAACCGTCGGAAGGGCTGGTGCCGTCGGCGGCGGGCGTGTTGCTGCCGCCTTCGATGTGGAACGTCTGGTTCTGCCCGCTGTCGCTGTCCGGGTCCTGCACGGCGAATGTGCCGCCCACGGAGGCTGTGTCTTCGTGGATGTCCTGCGCGGCGTTGGCGATGGAGAGTTCGGGCCGGTCGTTGGTACCGGTGAGGGTGACGGTGATTTCCTGCGTGGCGAGGCCGCCGCGTCCGTCGCTCACGTAGACGGTGAAGGTTTCGGTACGGGTTTCGCCAAGAGCGAGTCCGTTGGTATCGGGATCAGCGTTGTCGATGGTATAGGTGTAGGTCCCGTCGGGGGCCATTGCCATCACGCCATAGGGGGTGACGATGCTGGTCACCTGCGCCCCGTTCGCGTCGATGAAGCCGAAGGAAAGCGTGTCGCCGTTGGCGTCGGTGCCGGTGGCCCTGCCGGACATGGAGGGGACGCCCTCGTAGAGTTCATTGCCGCCGGGGAACACGCCGGATTCGATGACGCCGAGCGAGCCGCTGACGCTGAGGGTCGGCGCGTAGTTGGGGGTATCGTCGCCGCGCAGGCCGCCCCACGGGTCGCGCTCGGGGAAGAAGGCGCGGTTGCTGCTCAGGTCGAGCCCGTCAAGGCGGTTTACACCGTTGATGAGGGCGTCGTCGGCATATTCGCGGAAGCGTCCGCCGTCCGCGCTGACGGCGTTTGCCGCCGGACCGGCCGCGGGCATGAGGTCGGGTTCGTTCAGGGCCGTGAAGAATTGCTCGCCCGCGATCGGAGTGCCTTCGATCACGAAGTCGGGCATGGAATCCTTGGTATAGGCCGTATAGAAATCACGCAGGACAACGGTGCTGCCGTCGTCGAAACGGAAAATAAGGTCATTGCCGGAACGTTCCAGCGTTGCCTGATCAGTAGGGAAGTTGAGGTCGATTCGGCTGTCCCCGGCCGCTTCGAAGACGGCCTGAGTGCCCGCTTCCGGCTTATTGAGAATGATGTCCGCCATATCAGGACTCCTTAACGGTAGGAGGAAAAACAAAAGAGGCCTCTGCACGTAATGTGCAGGGCCTTATCTACGATGGAGCAGTCCTGATGATGTCGGGCTGGGAGAGGTGCGCGAAGGCGCGTTTCTCAAGAATGATGGGCATCCCCAAGGGGGCGGGATGCCGAAAACTTTTCTTGTTTATAAGCAGTCGTGCATCGGCTGTCAATGAGACTTGTTTCTATTTGGCGTCCCGGCGGGTGGGTATCATCGGGACCGTCGCCATTGAATCCATGCAGATCTTTAGGGCTTTTTTACTTCGGAAGAGAGAGTCTCGCCCGAAGCCGCTGCTTTTTGCTGTGTTCCGGGCTCGCCGGGGATGCCCTTTTGCCGGAGGTGTGAGGCTCCGGCAAAAGGTTTGGGCTGATGCGGGATGGCGGGTATGCATCCGTCCGGGTTGGTGCCGGAAACGGACGAATGCCTATCGGAGGTATGGAGGTTCGGCGAACGGTATTCCAAGGTGGGGCTGCCAAGGGGGAGGCCGTTCCGCCGCACGGGCGACAGGCTTTCAAGGGAGACCTTTACCTTATAATAGAAGGTACGGTTCCGAACAGGCTGCCGGGGACACGGTAGCGATGATGCCGATGGAGTCGAAGTAGCGCCAGCCGGCCTTTTCCATCATGTCGGCATCGCGCTGTGCATAGGGGTTGTCGCACTGGAGCCAGTCCTCCCATGCGGCTTTGTGGCTGCGGAGGGAGAAGGCGTCCCGTACGGCGGCGCGGGTGGACTGTTTCCAGAGTTCGGCCCACCATCCGGCGGAGTGGAAATTGATATCTTCCTTCCAATAAGGCCGGAGCTCGTCGGGGATGTCCCCCGTGAATTCCTGCCGGAGGCCCGGGATGGCGGCGGCGATAAAGCCGCCCGGCTTGACGAGAGGAGCGATGTGGGCGTCGAGGTACTCCGGATCACAGCCGAAAAAATGGTAGGCATCGATACAGATCACGGCGTCGAAGTACCCTTCGGCAAAGGGCAGGGCATGTCCTTCGGCCCGGAGGGGGATAACGGCGTCTTCAAGCCCGAAGTCCCGGAACCGCGCAAAGTTGTCCGAAGGGTTTATCCACAGGTCCGCGGCAAACACCCGCACGCCGAATGTCCGTGCGAGGTATATCGAGCTCAGCCCCATGCCGCACCCTAGGTCGAGCACGCGCATATTGGGAGAAAAGGGGATGTTTGCGGTCAGTTCTTCGGCGAACCTGACGCAATTGGGGCCCATCATGGTGGAGAGAAGGAAGTCGCGGTCGAACAACGGGTTGGATGCTGTTGATGTTGGCTGCATGTGGAAACTCCTGTGTAAAAAAGTATCCCTGCCTTATATCGGAAACGGGCGCTTTTGTGGTCCTCCTTCTCGCTTCTCAAACGAAAAAGCGCCGCAAGCGTGGGCCTGTGGCGCTGTCCGTCATGCCTGCCGCATGGAGGCAAGGATTTTATAGATGGTCTTGGCGGAGAGGTAATATTCTTCCGCCAGTTTGTGCACGGGAGCGCCGCCGAGATGTTTCTCGTACAGCTCCCTGTTCCGGGCGAGCCGCTCCCTGCGGGAGTCCGTGGCCTCGCCCCAAGCCCGTTTCCGTTCCGCCTTGCGCGGAATATACAGATACACCCCGTCGGCATATTGCTGGATCGCGTCCAGCAGTTCGCGGGGAAGTATCCGGTCGGCGTTGGTATAGCTCACTACCTTGCCCACTCCTTGCATGAATTTTCATGTGAGGATGAGCAAAGGCCGCCTGCTTCAATCTTCAGCTCGTCGCGCAGCAGCCTTTGCTACGGGCGGGCAAGATCCTCTGCTTTCGTAAATCCGTTTGTCATACAACGTATCCTAAAAAGAGCGCACGGTATGCGCGGTGGGTTTGCCGCCGTCGGTTGCGGCGGATGTTGGAACAAGGAATGCACTTCATGTTTTCCGTATGTCAGGGCACGGCTCCCGTTGCGGACGGACCTGATCCGCGGCGCCTCCGCCTTTTCTGACGGAACGGGGCACCGGGCAGGGTGAGGATGCCTCCGCTTCCGTCACAATGGACGTGGTTCTCTCGGAACGGAAACGCCGGAGGGCTGGCAAGGCGAGACAAACAGCGCTGTGCCGGACTGGGGAGGGATGGGCTGACCGGCGGTCATCTTGAAGGTGCCTTTTGGCTTTGTACCGGGCTACCCGCCACCCGTCAACACGGCTTGGCCGTGGTGGTTGAGGACGCTTCTCTTAGGCGGGAAATCCGATCCTCCGTGCGGGGTGCCGGGAGGCTTTGGGGGTGGCTTTACCGCCTCCAGACGCTTTCGGCAGGCTTTCCCCGGGTGGAGGTTTTTCTATAATTAGGAATCGTTACTTTTTAAAGGAGGCCCGCATACGCTGAATAAAGGGGCAGTGAGGCAGGATTTTTTTGATATTTCTAGAAAAAAATAATTCAATACTTAAGAAAAGTTATGCGTAACTAGCTGCAAATTGGCGGTTGACAGAATGGCCCTGATATGACTCGCCGGAGTATAAAAAAAGCTGAAAAATTTTTCATCCCGACGGAAGCCTTGTTTCCCGGGGCTTTTGAGGAGAGAGCTTTCGCTTGGGCATGTACAGGGGTGTTGATCCTCTTCCGGTTTGCGTTTACACCTTCTTCACGCAGAGAGACATCCCCCCGGACAAGCGAGGGTTCGCTGCCGTATGCCCCCGATATCGGGGTGAGCATATCAACCCTCGGATATTCAGAAAGTTTTGATAGTGGGTCTCCCCGGTTTAACGAAAGAGCGACGGGCCTCGTTGCTCTAAGGCGTCCTTTTTTGCGTCCCGATGGTAGGCAATCGGACGGCGGGTGGTTCGAAAAAGAACTTTTCGGAAAAGAGTGTTAGACACTAGCCCCGAGTCGCCGGATAGGCTATGCTGGATGTATGAATCTGTTTCCTTTCAGTAACAAGTACATATTGTTGCGAACTGCAAACAGCCTTTTTTTCTTGATTAAAGCGAGTGAGATGACGAATGGTTAGTTCTATCAGGAAACGTGACGCACGCATTGTTCCTTTTGACGTGAACAAGATCGCTCAGGCAATCTTCCGTGCCGCCAGCAGTCAGGGAGGGAAGGATTATGTCCTTTCGCTCAAGATAGCCGCCGAAGTGCTGGAGCGCCTCAATGAGCAGTTCGAGGACGCCATCCCCGATGTGGAACAGGTGCAGGATCTGGTAGAAAAAACCCTTATCAAGAGCGGCCATGCCCGCACCGCCAAGGCGTACATCCTGTACCGCCACCAGCGGACCAAGATCCGGGAAATGAACACCCGGCTCATGACCACCATCCGCGACCTCACCTTCAAGGACGCCAAGGACAACGATCTCAAGCGCGAGAACGCCAACATCGACGGCGACACCGCTATGGGCATGATGCTGCGTTACGGCAGCGAAAGTTCCAAGCAGTTCTACGAGATGTACATCCTCAACCCGAAGCACAGCCTCGCGCACAAGAACGGCGACATCCACATCCACGACCTTGATTTCCTGAGCCTGACCACCACCTGCTGCCAGATCGACATCAAGACGCTGTTCAAGGGCGGCTTCGGCACGGGCCACGGCTTCCTGCGCGAACCCAACGATATCCGCAGCTACAGCGCCCTTGCCTGCATCGCCATTCAAGCCAATCAGAACGACCAGCACGGCGGGCAGAGCATCCCGAATTTCGAATACGGCCTCGCCCCCGGCGTCGCCAAGACCTTCATCAAGGAACTGTGCCTGATCCTTGATCTCTACAATATGGAGAGCAAGGATGATGTAAAGGCCGGGCTGCGCGCCTACATTGAGGAAAACGAATCCATCCTCGATGAAAAGGGCCTTGCCTTCGTCCGGGAGATCCTCACTCAGCACGCCCCCGCCCTGAACATCGACTTCGCCGTCAAGAAGGCCCTTGAGTACACCGAGAAGGCCACGTATCAGGCGATGGAAGCGCTGGTGCACAACCTCAACACCATGCACTCCCGCGCCGGAGCGCAGATCCCTTTCAGCTCCATCAACTACGGGACCGACACCTCCCCCGAAGGCCGCATGGTCATCCGCAACGTGCTGCTGGCCACCGAAGCGGGCCTCGGCAACGGCGAGACGCCCATCTTCCCCATCCATATCTTCAAGGTGAAGGAAGGCGTCAACTTCCGGGAAGGCGAGCCCAACTATGATCTGTTCAAGCTTGCCTGCCGCGTGTCCGCCAAACGCCTGTTCCCGAACTTTTCCTTCATCGACGCGCCGTTCAACTTGGCCTACTACAAGCCCGGCCATCCCGAGACGGAAATCGCCTACATGGGCTGTCGCACGCGCGTTATGGCCAACATGAACGATCCGAGCCGTGAAATCGTCAACGGGCGCGGCAACCTGAGCTTTACGTCCATCAACCTGCCCCGCCTCGGCATCCTTGCGGATCACAACGTCGACGCCTTCTTCGCCGAGCTGGACAAGATGGTGGATCTGGTCTTCGAGCAGCTTCTTGAGCGCCTCGAAATCCAGTCGTGCAAGAAGTGCAAGAATTATCCCTTCCTGATGGGGCAGGGCATCTGGATCGATTCGGAACGGCTCGGCCCGGACGACGAAGTGCGCGAAGTGCTCAAGCACGGCACGCTGACCGTGGGGTTCATCGGCCTTGCGGAGTGCCTCAAGGCGCTGATCGGCAAGCATCACGGCGAGTCCGAGGAAGCGCAGGAGCTTGGCCTCAAGATTGTAGGCTTCATCCGCGAGAAGGCGGACAAGAAGGCCGCCGAGACGAAGCTCAATTTCTCGGTGATCGCAACCCCCGCCGAAGGGCTTTCCGGCAAGTTCGTACGTCTCGACCGCAAGCGTTTCGGCTCCATCGAAGGTATTACGGATAAGGACTACTACACCAATTCGTTCCACATCCCGGTCTATTACAGCATCAGCGCCTACAACAAGATCCGTCTTGAAGCGCCGTATCATGCGATGACCAACGGCGGGCACATCACCTATGTGGAAGTGGACGGCGATCCGGTGAACAACCTTGAGGCGTTCGAGGATCTCATCCGGGCCATGAAGGACATGGGCGTCGGCTACGGGTCCATCAACCATCCCGTGGACCGTGATCCCCTGTGCGGCTACACGGGCATCATCGGCGACGTGTGCCCCCGCTGCGGGCGTCACGACGGCGAAGGCGTCGATATCGAAGTATTGCGCAAGATCAAGGGCTACATCCGCGACGTGCGTTCTGAAGAGGAACGCCTCGAAGCCGAGGACAAGATGCCCAATATGGTGATTTAGGTGAATATTGGGAAGGGGAACCCTTCTGAAGAAGGGCTTCCCCTTCCCAGCCCTCTCTCTTTCCCCTCCTAAGACTTTTGACTGGTGGGGAGGCCGCGCGGAGGGGTTCGTTCCGGCTGTTGGAACGGGTGAGTTTTTCCATCCCCGTTCGCTAAGAGGAACGCCTTGGATCAATTCGTATAGCTCGGGGACAGCCCAGCTGGAGCGGTTGAACTGGAATGCATTGAAGAGGCGCGTGAATGTCGCGCTGATGAGCAAGCAAAGTGCGGATACCCGCATTTTCCGATATACCCATTATTGTTAAACCAAGTATTGGAGAACGGTTCAATGAACACTGAAAGCAAGAAAGTTTTGGTTGGCGAAGGCGTGAAGTTTGAACGTATCCGTCGCATTACCGGATACCTCGTCGGCACCGTGGATCGTTTCAACAACGCCAAACGCGCCGAAGTCGAAGATCGCGTGAAGCATTGCAAGATCGGCTGCTGCGGTAACTAGGGTTCTTTCGTTTTGAAGCTGAAAAAGCTGTGAACAGGGATCCAATAAGCGCAGAAGCCTTTGGGAAGGGAGGGAAAAGCGTGGGGGTGCTCCCCCCCTTTCTTTAGAAAAGCTTTTCCCTCCCTTCCCCAATTCTCCCTCGTCTTGGCGAAGTCAGAGGTTTTGGTATGAGCGACGAAATACGCATATCCGGCATCGTCGAGGAGTCCATCGTAGATGGGCCGGGCTTGCGCTACGTGCTGTTTACGCAGGGCTGCCCGCACCATTGCAAGGGTTGCCACAACCCGACGACGCACCCTTTCGACGGCGGGCGCATGGTTTCACCCGACTGGGTGTTTGCAGACGTGCGGAAAAACCCCATCGTGCGCGGGGTAACGTTCAGCGGCGGGGAACCGTTCGTACAGAGCGGAAAGCTTGCGCCGCTGGCAGAGCGCCTGCGCGCTGCGGGGTACAATCTGACGAGCTATACCGGGTATTTGTATGAGGAGCTGCTTGCGGACAGCCGGCATATGCCGTTGCTGCGCCAGCTGGATATCCTTGTGGACGGCCCCTTCATACTGGAGGAGAAGTCCTTGATCATCCGGTTCCGAGGGTCGCGCAACCAACGTATCATCGACGTGCCCCGCTCATTGGCGGAAGGCCGCGTGGTGCTCCACCCTGCTATGGATTGAGCAAAGCCCTCCTGAGATTTCGGGAGGGCTTTTTTTATGTTTGGAAAGCCCTTCGGGGGGCGCGCGGACATCCTTGCTGGCGTAACTGGTATCTGTACGGACATACCGTTTATGCGGTAATCCGGGTGCGGAGAAGGGCTGCTTCATTGGTATGGGTGACGCGGTAGAAAATAAAGAAGACGGAACAGGCACGTCCCGTCTCCGGAGGATAGAAGGCAAGGCTTGCTGTGCGTGCCTGTTGAGTGCACATTGGCGGGGAGGGAACCTCCGATGTTCCCCGTTGGTGGAACTGTTGAGTCGCATTGACAGGAAATAAAGTATGTTCGAAGTGATGTTGATCGGCCTGCTTGTACTCGTGTTGATTTTGATCCCGTTGTGCATCGGTTTCGTGGCCATAGTCAGATGGATCATGCGCCGGACGCGCCGGGTTTCCGGACAGACCCCGGTTACTGCGGCGGAGCCGTTGCCTCCTCCGGGGGCTGCGGAGAAAGGGGTGGTCCGGACAGAATCCCTGACCGCCGAAGATACGTTCGCGTTCGAAACGTCTGGAGAGCAGGGGGCTCCTTCAGAAAAGTCCCGAGAACCTCAGTTGCCCGTGGAGGATGTTGTGGAGACGCCGCACAATACGGACAAGGCCGTGTTGCATGATGGTGGAAAGCCTCGTAGGGGAACGCTCGTCGCTGTACCGTGAAGTGGTGGCGGACATCAGCCGGACATGGGGCGGGCTGCAGCAGCTTTCCGGCCCGTATCTGCTGGTCCCGTATACGGAGCGTGTGGAGCGGGAACGCGTCGTGCCCGTCGAGGGAGGCAAGGACAGGCTGGTACGCGAAACAAGGCTGGAGGCGAGCTATTTCGTCATCCTGCCGTCGCGTCTGTCTTTTGACGCCACGCTTGATCCAGAATCCCGCCGTAGGGGGATATACAGGGCGCTGGTGTATACGTCCGAGATCGGTATTTCCGGGCAGTTTACATTGCCGTCCAGGGAAGCGCTGACCCGCATCGTCCCCGCGCTGGTTGATGTGGATTATGCCCGGTCTTTTGTAGTCACGGGCCTGAGCCACCCGAGTGCGCTCCGCGAGGCGAGCCCGTTCGTTTGGGCCGGTGTCCCGCACAGCGCCGAGCCGGGTACGCAGCCGTTCGAGAACCTTCCGTCCGGTTTCCGTGTTCCCATTGCCTTGAATGCGGGGCAAGGGACATTTGACTTTTCGCAGCGCCTGGCCTTGAGCGGCAGCGGCGGCATCCGGTTTGCGACGGCGGGCGAAACCACGGAGATCAAGGTGCGTTCGCCGTGGCCGCATCCGAGTTTTCAGGGGCAGGTGCTTCCGGCCTCTTATGAGACTTCGGACACGGGCTTCTCCGCGGTGTGGAGCGTGCCCTCATTGGCGCGCTCGTATCCGAACCTTGGCACGCTGCACACGTGGCCGAGGCTTTTCACGGAGTTTGCCGTCGGCGTGGATCTGTACCAAGCCGGTACGCACTATAAGCTGGTGGAACGCTCGGTGAAGTACGGCGTGCTGTTCATCGGCCTGACCTTCCTTGCGTTCATTGTGTTTGAAATGGGTCTTGGGGCGCGGCTGCATCCGGTACAGTACGGCATCGTGGGGCTGTCGATGGTGGTGTTCTATCTGGTCCTGCTGTCGTTGTCCGAGCATCTGGCCTTTCTGACATCCTACCTTTCGGCGTCGGGATGCATTGTACTGATGGTGTCGTGCTATGTCGGTTTCGCCCTGCGGAATTATAAGGAAGGTATAGGGATAGGCGTATTGCTCGTGGCCCTGTACTCGTTGCTGTACACGATCCTGCAGATGGAGGATTATGCCCTGCTCATGGGCACGGCCCTGCTGCTCGTCATGCTTGCCGCCCTCATGGTGGTTTCCCGCAACCTTGCGAGGGGGAACAAGTAATATGGTATGAATGAGCTAAGGGCGGTATGCAGATCGTTTGAAACAATGATGCATTGAAAGAAGATGCCCGGCCTCAACATCATGTGATGACTCTCCCGGGGCTTCACGCTATGTCCAGAACATCCCTCTTGACGCATGTCGGGAGGGATGTTTTTGGATTTTGGCTCCTTTTTTGTGGGCAGGGCTACGATTTCATCTTGTGCCACGGCCTAACCCCATGAGAGAGCACATTCCCATCGGTTTACCGTTTTCCAATATTGCTTTTCCGTCATGCTTCAATGATGTCCCATAGCCGTAAAGCCTTCTCTACCGCTTTTTGAGGCGTGAGATCTTTATCAGCACTGACAAAACGGCAAGCTGCGATAAAGACAGTCTCTTTCTTTTGGTTTTCCTCAATGCCGTAAAGCCGGATCTTTTCAGCGAGTTGGAGAGCATCTCCTGCCGCGTCGTTGAGTGAGAGCTCCGGGTAGTGGCAGGCGATTTCGCAAGCGCCGATCACGAGGCTTTTTTGTGGGATACCCATAGTTCCTCCTATAAAGAGCATGGAGAGTTGTTTATCCTATTGTCATACCGTTTTCTTGTCATGGTATCTTTCTTTTGAAGAGAAGATATCCTGACATATATTTAAAAATCTATAATCATGGAAACATCGTTTGCGATAGCTAGTATAGAGTTGATAACCAACACATATAAAAAGATATTAACGATACAAGCTCTAATACGATGTGCAAAAGAGAATGCTCCCAATGTATAAAAAAGAATGGACCTGATTGATCCTCGTGAAAGAGGGCATCCACTTCATTCACCTGTTGGGAGGAAAACAGCATGACGGATTTGGGGATGATGACGGGCAAGGCAGCACTTCGCCTCGCCAAGGAAGAAAGCGGCCTGACCAGAGATGAGATAGCGGAGCGCCTTGGCGTGTCACATTCTGTCACCAAGCGTTACTTCAATATAAACGATACGTATATGCCGAGCTTGGAAATGATTCCTCGATTGTGCTTGGCTTTGGGTAACGACATTTTGATGCGTTGGCTGGAGGCTCGTCTCCAAGGCGGAGAAAGCTTTTCGCGGGAGGAAATAGAGGAGGAGATGGTGCGTGCGGCGAATGCATTTGAAGAATTGCGTACCCTCGTGAACGAAGACCCACCTCCTTCCGTGCGGGACATGCAGCACGCCGTCAACAGGCTGATTTTGGAATTGGGGTGCATTCAAGAGATATTGTCCGGGCATTCCTTGCACAGGAGCAGAGGGGCCTTGCCGTTATGCCCTTGGTGGAAGTTCTGGAAGAAATGACAAAAAAGGGACGTCCATAGCGTCCCTTTTTCTCCATTCCCCATTGATTGAGCTCTGCTAAGGTGGCATCCCTTTACCTTATGAACAAGCTTATCGTGCGGGCCAGTTTGCTCTCTTCCATCACCAGCGGTGAAGGATCGTCAGCGCTTTCCTCCGAAATAACGGACACACAGGATGGTCATGTCGTCCGAGGCGGTGTTGCCGTTGACATGGACGGACACATCGTCAAGCATATGCCGGAGCACACTGGCCGGTTCCCGTGATGGTGAGGAGGCGAGGGCACGGAACATCGCTTCGTTGGAATAGACGTCGCCTTCCGCGTTCATGGCCTCGTTCACCCCGTCGGTGTAGAGGAAGAGGGTTTCGCCGGGCCGGACCACGGTGCGAAGCAAGGTATAGTTCATGCCTTCCATCGCGCCGACCACAGGCCCGCTGATGCCTTTGAGCCATGCCACGCCGTCGTCGCCGAGCCGAAGCGGGGGATTGTGCCCGCCGTTGGCGTAGAGCAGTTCTCCGGTATCAAGATCGAGCACGCCGATAAACAGTGTGACGAACATGCACTTGGCGTTGTCGCGGGCGAGGTTTTCGTTGACCTCGGCCATGAGGTGCTCCGGCGAGGGGTGGGAACCCGCCCGAGATCGGATAAGGGTCAAGGTCATGCTCATGAACAATGAGGCGGGCACGCCCTTGTCGGACACGTCCCCGATGATGAAGCACAGGTGCCTGTCGTCGAGCATGAAAAAGTCATACAAGTCGCCGCCCACTTCCCGGGCCGGGACGAGGCTCGCCGCCAGTGAGAACCGCCCGGCGGCCACGTCCGGGGGCAGGGGCTTGGGCAGGAACCCCATTTGGATTTCGGTGGCGGCGCTGAGCTCACCTTCGAGGCGTTCGCGGCTGGACGTGGCCTCCATAAGCTCACGGACCCGTGACCGGAGGGTTTTATCCATGAACATCAGTGAATTGGCGAGGCTGGCAATCTCTCCTCCGTGTTTGCCGTCCGCGAGGGCTGCGAGCAGGGGCGTTGGCCGTGCGTCCTCCATGAAATCCTGTTCAGGGAGCTTGCGGGCGTAATCTCCGAGTTTCGCCAGCGGTGAGGTCAGCCGCGTGACCATAAGAAGCGCCACGGGCAGGATGAACAGCGTAGCGGCGAGGATGGCCGCGATGAGCAGAAACGAAAGCTGCTTGCCGGGCGCGCTGGCTTCGTCGGTGTAAACGACGCCTGTGACATACCAATCGAACGGCTTGACATGGCGCACGAAAAGCAGGGCGTCACGGGACGGCGCGCGCTTGATCAAGGACTGGATCGATGCTTCAACAGGATTTTCCGGCGTTTTCGAAGCATTGCGGATATCGGCGATAAGAGTGTTGCCTGTTTTGGGATTGATGCCGGAGAGGGTGGTGTTCATGCCTTCCGGCCCGATTACCGGGATACCTTTGGAGTCCGTGACGAACAGAAAACCCGAAGGCCCTATCCGTTGTTTTCCGAATTCGTTTTGGAGCTCCCGGATGCTGTCTTCCTTGAGCCGCTGCTGATGCTCGTCGAGCTTGTCGATGTTGGCCCACAGGCCCACGAGCAGCCCTCCCTCTCCGGGAAGGTACAGGTGCGTTCCGTACAGCCGCTGCTTTTTGCCCCCGGCGTCCCACTGGACGAAACAGGTTGCGGGGAGGCCTTTTTCCGCGAGGGCTCGCATGGTGGGGCCCACGGGCCGGTCTTTGATGTCGCGGAGGAGGTAGGGGTTGTCGTCTTTCTCCAGATCGCCGCGCACGAGTTTGATCTCGCCGCTGGGGTCGATCGCCATGAGGCTGATCCCCTCGGGCAAGGGGAAATTTTGCATGATCTTAAAGCGCTCAGATGGATCATGCACCAGCGTGGTGATGAGTTTCGCCAGCCAGCTGAGGTTATGCTGGAGCGCGACGGCCTGATCCGCTTTGCTGCGGAACAGGATCTGGTAGCGATCCATCACGTTGAATGTCGCAAGGGCAACGGTATTCACACTGCTCCGGCGCTGCTCCTCCAGCATGGTTCTTTTCACGCTATACATGGAGAACAGGCCCACTCCGACAGCGAGCAGGATCAGCGACCCGGCGACGAGCAGTACCAATTTGTTCTTTGTGGACAGGATCATCGTTCGTCTCAGGGCTGGTTGCCACGGGCGCTCGCCCGCCTCGCCGGGTCGCCCCGATCCGGCGTTCTTTGTCTAACATCCTTTTCTTCGGGAAGGAATACGCGTTGCGCTCCTGGAAAGGAAACCCCGCTCATTTTCCGTTCCACGCCAATGCATGGAAAAGGCCGCATCCAAAAACACGGGCTCCGGAACACATTGGAATCTATTGTCCCTGCACACAAGTGTCAAACAGTGATGATTCCCTGTCCGGCGTTTTGGAATCCCATGTCCGTTTTTTCCGTCTTGCTCTTCTTCCTTTTCCTTTTCGCTGCCGGATGGTTGGGGAAAACAGAGCCAAGGAAATCGGGCGATTCCCGTCTTTCAGGAACATTTCGGCCTCATCGGTAGAGCTGTTGCGCAGCAGGGGAATCTGTGGCACCACCGGAACCCGTTCCGAAAGAGACGCAGGAGCAGCCGGGAGTCCGATGTCCGGCCCTCCCGGGAGACGGCCCCGGAAGGGCCTGTCCCGGCGCATTAATGAAACGCCGCCATCGCAGCAGGAAGGAATGGCGTGGACGCATGGCTCGACTGGATCGGTTTTCTGTGTATTGCCCTTGTCGCAGGATGGTTCTTTTTCCGCAAACAGGTGGCGGAAAACGAACTTACGGAGAGGGAAGAGGATGCACGGAAGAACGCTCCGCTTTTCTCCTCGGGCGAGGGGCTTTGCGGGCAGGAAGGGGATGACGGTGATGCCGGTGATGGCGATGGAGACGGGGATGGGGACGACTGAGCCCCGGCAGGCTTCGGCGGATTGCTGTGCGGCCCAACCAAAGAAGTTTTCTTGAGTCAACAGAGTAGGGGCCCTGGCAAGTGTCCTGCATCCCTCAACATAACGAAGGCCCTCCCGGATACAGTCCGGGAGGGCCTTCGCGGTATTTTGTACGTCAGAAATCGTTATTCGTGCTCAAGCCCTTTCACGTCGATGCGGTATTTGCGGATCTTCGACCAGAGGGTACTCGGATTGAGGCCGAGGAGTTCGGCAGCGCCGTCCTGTCCGGAGATTTTGCCGTTGGTGCGGTTGAGTGCCTTGATGATATAATTGATGGTGACCTCGTTGAATGTCTGAAATGGTTCCGCATTGTCCTTGTTCTGCTTGCTGTTCGGCTCCTGCTTGCTCTTTGGGGACGGGAGGTCAAAAGCGCGGTCGGAAGAATTTTCGGAAAGGATGTTCAGGAAATTATCGATAAAGACAGGCTGGAGGCAGGAACAGATATCGAGATGTTCTTGCGTATAGTTGTCCACACCCATCGATAGCACAACCATCCTAACGCTCGTTTCCCTCAGCATGTTAAACTTCAAGGGAATGTACACGGCCGATGTATCCGTCTTGTAGACAGAGCGGTGCACGTCGGCGTACGCACAGGTTTCGTGCCCGGTAAAGATTTTCAGATTGCAGGCGCCTTCGCTGAAAAAGTGTTTTTCAGTCCTCAACCTGGTCATGCTTTCCGGAGAAATGGCGAAGTGGTCGCTGATATTGATGGCGGGTGTTTTGTTACATTCGGCCAGTTTTGTAATGGAACCTTCCACTGATCGGAAAATGAACAAGGAGGAAACGGGCATCATCATAGAGAGGAATACCGCCGCCCTCTTCACGAAGAAGTCCAAAGACGCATCGGACAAAACAGAATTAATGAACTTTTTGAAGATTTCTTCAGGCGAGTACCTCATGGCTCAACCTCTTCCCCTATGCGCTATGTGTATTTCCTCCATTATAAGGTAACCAGCTTGAATGAACGTAGAAATACGTTTTTTACCCGTCTGGTCGCGTTCCGGAAGGGAACGATGGAGGAGAAAGATTATTCTTTTCGTTTTATAATAGACGGAAAAGAAAAACCATCTTTTTTCGTTTTTGTTTTATAAAGCGATATAGGAGGACTATTCTCTTTATAGAGGCATATACAACGCCATAGCGTCGGATAGTTACTTGTTTGCCTTTGTAAAATGATTTTATGTAGAGAAAAACCGTTATTTTAACGTGTATTCTTTTTCGGAAATCATGTTTTTCTATTTTATTATAATAATAAGATTATTTCATCTGCATTGACAAAAACAAGCAGGGAAGGGGCAAAGGCCGAAGCCTTTGCAAAGGCAAAAAACGATGTGCGAGGCAGTGTTTTTTTCGTTCATATTTTGAGAGCCCCTGCCTCTTGGAGCATGTGTTTCTAGAGGGTTATTTCAGCGGTACGGTGGAATTCCATGGGGAGTTTGCCAAATCAGCAACGGCCGCTTTCCTGCGTTCATGTTTGTGTACCCGGGGAGATGTTTTCAGCCGAGAGTGTGAAACCGCGCGATCTCGATCGTGCTCCGCAAAGATGTAAAAAAACATCAACTCGCCATAAATCGAGTAAAAAATCGCAAAAAATGCCATGTAAAGTCTTAATGCGTGTATTGATACTTTACATGGCATTTTTATGGTGGGAAAAGAAGTATCCCGTTTTGAGAGGTACAGAGCAAAAGCCGGTTGATCCGAAGATCAACCGGCTTTGTTTTCAGCGCCGGAAGCGCGGGGTTTCTGAATGACTTGCCGGAAGGCGCGGAACGCGTCCCTCAGCGGCGGTTCACTTCATGGGAGGGTTTACGGCAGCATCCACTGCCAAACGGTGGCCTGAAGATAGGTCAACACGCAGATGAACAGGGTCATGGCGATGCTGTGCCCGAGGGCGAAGCGGAAGAGGTTGCCTTCCTGCCCGATCATGCCGGTGGCGGCGGTGGCCACGCTGATGGACTGGGGCGAAATCATCTTGCCGGTGACGCCGCCGGAGGAGTTCACGGCTACGGCGAGTTCGGGGGGCATACCCACGGCCTGCGCGGTGGAGCGCTGCATACCGCAGAAGAGGGCGTTCGACGAGGTGTCGGAGCCGGTCAGGAACACGCCGAGCCAGCCGAGGATCGGGGCGAAGAACGGGAACAGGCTGCCGGTCTTGGTAAAGCCGATGCCGAGGGTCGTGCTCATGCCGGAGTAGTTCATGAGGAAGGCCAAACCGAGGATGGTGGCGATGGTCAGGACGGGGAAACGGAGCTGGTAAATCGTGGAGAAGAAGCAGGCCACGGCCTTGCCGAAGCTGTACTTGGGCATGAAGGGCACGGCGAAGAAGCCGGACAGCAGGATGGCGGTTCCGCCCGCGGAGAGCCAGCCGAATTTGAAGAATGCGGCATAGGGGGTTTCGGCGGGCACGACGGGCAGGGTGCGGCTGACCATGCCGTCAAGCATGGGCCACGCGAAGCCCTTGGTGGCGATGCTGCCGCTGATGCCGTCGAGGAACGCCTTGAACTGCGGCAGGCCCCAGAAGAACACCATGACTGCCAGGATGATGAACGGTATCCATGCGCGGATGACTTCACCGAAGGAGTAGCCCTTGCCGGTCAGCACGGTGGGCTTTTCGCCCTCGAAGCGCCAGATGGTGGCGGGCTTCCAGAAGCGGAGCAGGATCACGAGGCCGACGAGGGTGATGATGGCGGACATGATGTCCGGCAGAGTCGGGCCGTGATAGTTCGAGAACACGAACTGCGAAATGGCGAAGCAGAGGCCGGCCACGAGGATGGCGGGCAGGACTTCCATGCTGCGCTTGAAGCCGCACATGGTCACGCACAGCCACAGCGGCACGATCACGGACAGGAAGGGAAGCTGGCGGCCTACGATGGCGCTGATGAGGTTGGGATCAAAGCCGGACACCTGCCCGGCCACGATGACCGGGACGCCGATGGCGCCGAAGGCGACCGGGGCGGTGTTGGCGATGAGGCACAGCCCGGCGGCGTACAGCGGGTTGAACCCGATGCCCGCGAGCATGGCTGCGGTGATGGCTACGGGAGTGCCGAAACCGGCGGTACCTTCAAGGAAGGCGCCGAAGGCGAAGGCGATGAACAGCGCCTGAAGCCTGCGGTCATCGGTGAGCCGGGCCAGCGAGTCTTTGATGATCTCGAATTCGCCCGATTCCACGGTCATGTTGTACACCCACACCGCCGTAATGACGATCCAGACGATGGGGAACAAGCCGTTCGCCATACCGTAGGCGACGGAACTCACCGCGGTGCCGAAAGGCATCCCCCACAGAGCCACGGCCAGCACAAACGCCACGGCCAAGCCCACAATGGCGGCCACGTGGCCTTTTGCGCGACGTATCGCCAGCATGTAGAAAAGTACCATCAAAGGAATAGCCGCAGAAAGTGCAGAGAGTACCACGCTCCCCGCCGGATCATAGACCTGTGTCCACGCCATACAAACAATCCCCCGCTGCACTAAACGTTCAAGAAATGCATCCGTGATATCAAAAGTCGTCATATCCCAGATGCCAGTACGGAATAAAACCTATAGAAATCTTTCATTGAGAAAAAATAAGGGTTGTGTCAATGCATTTTTATTCATTGAATAAACAATCTGCGGCGTTCTGAAATGTATTTTTTGTTTTTCTTGATGCAGTGTCTGTTTTCAAGGCATCATGACAAAATGGAATAATCCTTTTTGCTCCTTAATGTCGACATTGTAACTTGTGCAGAAGAGGATATATACGCAAAGGATGGTCGATCATGCAGATTGTCCAAGCGTTGCGCGGGCGGCAGGCTCTCGTGAGCCCATGCTTTTCCGGTATCGGCAGGAATGGGAGGGTGTAATTTCGCCGGGCATGGCGGAATCTTTTCTTGATGATTCCCGTTTTTTCCCACTTCCGGCAGGTTTCTTTGCCTTGGGGATGGGGAGAAGATCAAATGCCGCTGAAGCGTCCTGACGGACGTTGGATTATTATAAAGATTAATGTAATTAATGAGTTGCCATTGTTCGTATCCGCTGGCGGCAGTGCGCCAGAGCTCATGGGCATGTTCTCGGAGACGACGGGGCACCTTCTTTTTTACAGTACTGGATGCCTCATAAACCCGAACGTGCCAGCCCGCATCATGAACGGAAGGAATGGGTATTGTACGGAAAAGGAATGGGGCGGCATTATTGCGAATAACAGGATATGCCGGACATGCCAGCATTCCTCTCCGCCTCAAGTGCACGGGAGATGATGGCCTTGCTTGCCGGGATGAGGGCAAGAATATTTTTTTGGAGGGCTCCCGCCCCATAGGGGGTTCCCTCATTCAAAGGGATGAAAGGTTCCTTGCGTTTTTCCTCGGTTTCCCCAAAATGGTTTTCCACATTCCGTGCGAAAGAAGAAACCCTTAACCTGTTGGCAACGGAGTAGAGGACGCTCGTATTGCAGAGCGTTTCCTTTGCGAAGCGTATATTCCATTCGGCGGAGAAGGTCCTTCGCGGCGGTCATGGCGTGTTGCCTGTTCCGGGCGCAGCTTTCTTGAAGGAAGAGGCTGTCGGCTTATCCGTGTTGCCTTCCGGAAGAGACGGGCTTTGAGGCTCCCGGTTGCGCCGGGACGAAGGGGCGGTTTTTGAGCTGAAAAAGGTGGCGTCTTTTGGAAAGGCGTCTATGCCGGATCTTCCGGTGTCCCGTCCGGATCGGCCTCTGCGCCGGAGGCCGTCATGCGAGCCTTTCGCTTGCCAGCGCTTCCTCGCCGCCGGGGAGGAGCTTGAGCCACGCCTGCGCGGCGGAGGACAGGACGGCCCCGCGCCTCCAGACGAAGGCGGCGCGCCAACGGAGTTCCTCTTCGTCGAGAAGGGCGATGTGAATGTTGGGGAGTTCCCGCCGTTCGAGTTCGAGGCGGGGCAGGAGGGCGACGCCGATGCCCGTCGCCACGAGGGTCATGATGAAATCAAGCTGGCCGCTGCGCAGGCACTCATTGAGCTTCAGCCCACGCTGGCGGCAGACGGCCTTGATGCGGTCGTTGAGCAGGAAGCCCTGCTCGAAGCCGATGAAGGCGTTGTCTGCCAGTTCATCCATTTTGAGGCGTTTGCGATCGGCGAGGGGATGATCCGGGGGCATGATGACCATGAGCGGTTCGTCCCGAATCTGGAGCCACGAAAAATTCGGCGGGACGGGGAGAAGGGTGACGGCAAGATCGAGATCCCCCGAAAGCACCATCGGTTCCAGCGAGGCGCAGCCCTGTTCCTGAAGCGAGATGTTGATGCCGGGGTAAAGCTGGCGGTATTTGGAGAGCAGATCCGCGAACAGGATGCCGCTGGCGACCGGGGGAAAACCAATGCGGAGCACGCCTTTTTCGAGCTTGTGCAGGGCGGCGACGTCGGCTTCGAGCGCCTCGAATTCTTGAAGGATGTTGAGGGCCCGGCGATAAACGATTTCTCCCTCGACGGTCAGCCTGACGCCGTTGTTGGCCCGCTCGAAGATGCGGACGCCAAGGCGATCCTCCACGGCCTGAACGGCTTTGCTCACCGTGGGCTGCACGGCGTGTACAGTCTGGGCGGCACGGGAAAAACCTCCCTGCCGGGCCACTTCCACCAGTATTTGCAACGTGCGGATATTCAGCATCTATTCTTTCCGTGCATAGTGTTGATGAGCGTTTTTCATTTCACAGGGAAAACCTTTTGGCCTATACCACCCCCATGAGCTTCCGGCATTTCCAATTTCCTGTTTTTCTGGGGAATTTGGCTGCACGCCGTTCCTGTGGCCCGGCGTCCGGCAATGGTTTCCTGCGTCTGCGGACGCATGTGGAACCTTTTCATGCCTGACAGTTCGACATGGTTTTCGTGTCCGGCACCGAGACAAATCCGGCGAAGCCTTCATGAGGTTGTAGCCGGGTCGGAGTACATCGGGCTCCCTGCTTTTCAGGGATTCCTTTACCTTGGGCGGCTTGCCGCCCTTTTTCTTTTGGGCCGGACGGAAAGGCGGACAGTGCCGCCTCGCCTATGAGACGTGAAATGCTAGCTATTCCCTTCCTTCATGGCATTCTTTCCAGCGTTGCGTGAGCAGGGCGGAGGCTTCCGCTTGTGTTTGCGGGTCGCGCATTCCGTGCATGGCGAAGACGCCCCACGGGAGCGATGCGCAGTCGGCAGACGCCGCGTTTGCGATTTTCCGCATCAGCCCGTCCCGAAGCCCGTCGTCCCGGATAAGCACGGCTGCTGTGCATGAAGCGTCAAACCGTTTGTTTTCAGCAGTGGTTAGGACGATTTCCCCGAGCCGCCCGTCCTTATCCGCCTGCGTGGAAAATCCGCTTGCGGCGGAGGCGATGCGGGCTTTCCATGATTGCCCTTCGGGGTCGGACTCCAGATCGATCCTGATACCTTTGGCTTCTTTGAGCAGTGCTTGGGGGACGGCGGGCGGTTCGGGAGCGTGTGCCCGAAAAAGCGCCGCCACAGCGACGATGGAGAGGATAACCCCGCAAAACAATAATGGTATTTTCCAGCCTGTGGCCCGGTTGTCGGTCACGTCGTCTTCCTCGCATGGATAACCCGGGGCGGGAGCCTGAAAACGAACCCACGCCTTTTCATAGTTTTTTGCCTCCTTTCACCCTTGTCGGCAAGCGGATGCGAAAACGGTTTACTCCATGAAAAGGGTGGTAATCAAGCAGGATAAAATAGATATTCCATTTTGGAATGATTCCGATAGAAAATATTCATTTCTCGATCACCCCCCGTTCGGCGTAGAGAACAACACGTCAACAGGAGCCATACGCCCCGCAACAGCTAGGCATTGCAGGAAAATGCCGTCGATCAGGCATGTGGGGCGCACTCCGCAAGCCTTATCAGGGGGAAACGTATGCCTTGGGTTCAACAGTATGCGCCGGTGGGCGGCGTGGTCGCTTCGGCGTGCCTCGCGGCGATTCCGCTCATCATCCTCTTCTACATGCTGGCCGTCAGGAAGGCCAAGGGCCATGTCGCGGCTGCGGCGGGCCTCATCGGCGCGTTGATCGTCGCGGTAGCCGTGTGGAATATGCCGGTTTCGTTGGCGATCAGTTCCACGCTCAACGGCGCTGCCTTCGGGCTGTTCCCCATCGTCTGGATCGTGATCACGGCGGTGTGGGTGTACAACATGACCGTGGAATCGGGCGAATTCGAGATCATCAAGGATTCGCTGGCCCGGCTCACCGATGACCGCAGGCTTCAGGCGCTGTTCATCGCCTATGCCTTCAGCTGCTTCATCGAAGGGACGGCGGGCTTCGGCACGCCGGTCGCCATTGCCGCCGCCATGCTGGTGGGGCTCGGCTTCACCCCGCTGTGGGGCGCGGGCATCGCGCTCATCGCCAACACCGCTCCTGTCGCTTTCGGCGCCATCGGCGTGCCGCTCATCGTGGCGGCCTCCGTGTCCGGCCTTGATCAGATGACCGTAAGCGCCATTGCGGGCCGTCAGCTTCCCATCCTCGCCCTCATCGTGCCCCTCTGGGTATGCGTGACCATGTGCGGCTTCAAGCGCAGCCTCGAAGTCCTGCCCGCCATCATCGTGGGCGGCGTGTGCTTCGCCGGGGCGCAGTTCCTGCTCGCCAACTATCACGGCCCGACCCTGCCCGACATCGGCTCGGCCATCGCCACCATTGTGGGCCTTGTGCTGCTGCTCAAGGTCTGGAAACCTTCGCGCACGTTCCGGTTCGAGGGTGAGCCTGAATCCAACCTCAGCGGCTCAGGCTATCCGGCTTCGGTCGTGTTCCGGGCGTGGGGACCCTATATCGTGCTGGCGGTATTCGTGTTCTTCTGGGGCCTGCCGCAGTTCAAGAATATCCTGAACGCCGTTCCCGGCGCGAATCTCAGTTTCGGCTGGCCCGGCCTGCATGGGGAAGTCATGAAGACCGCGCCCATCGTGGCGCAGGACGCTGTTTACGGCGCGACGTTCGCGTTCAACTGGCTGTCCGCCGGCGGTACGGCCATCCTGCTTTCCGGCCTCGTCTCCGTGCCCATGATGCCGAACTACGGTTTCGGCAAGGCCATCGCCTGCTTCATGCGCACGCTGCGTCAGTTGACCTTCCCGATCGTGACCATCGCCATGATCCTTGGCCTCGCCTACCTGATGAACTATTCCGGCATGAGTTCCACGCTCGGCCTTGCCTTCACGCACACGGGGAGCCTGTTCCCGTTCTTCTCGCCGCTGCTTGGCTGGCTTGGCGTGTTCCTGACCGGGTCGGACACCTCCTCGTGCGCCCTGTTCGGCGGGATGCAGAAGGATACCGCCACGGCGGTGGGCATGTCCCCCGAGCTTGCCGTGGCCGCCAACGCTTCCGGCGGCGTCACCGCGAAGATGATCTCGCCGCAGTCCCTGTCCGTCGCCACCGCCGCGACCAACATGGTCGGGCAGGAAGGCAATCTGTTCCGCTTCACCATCGGGCACAGCATCGCCATGACCCTCGTGCTCTGCGTGCTGACCTACCTCCAGGCCGGGCCCTTGAGCTTCATGCTGCCGTAGTTAGGGATAGAGAGAATGCGAAATTGGGGAGGGGAGAGGGAACCCTTCTGAAGAAGGGATTCCTCCTCCCCTCCCCAAACCCCGCCCTCCACCTCAGACTTTTATAAAGTGGGGAGGCGGCGCGGAGGAAGTCCCCTGTCGTATGAAAGGAAAAGAGCCGGTTGATCAGAGATTGACTGGCTCTTTTTTTGTGGGGCAGTTTAGTTGAGGGTTTTTGTGCTCACGGAACGGCAAGTTGCATCGGTGGATTGTAAAAAGATAACTCATTAAAATAGATAGACGTTCGCCTCTGCGCCACAGGGAAAGATCGGAACAGGGATTCGATAAAGTTGAAAGTCTTGGGAGGGAGAGAGGAGGGCGTTCGGTGGAGGGGACCTTTCTCCAGAAAGGTCCCCTCCACCGAGTCTTCCCCCTAGAATTGCCTGATATTCGATTTGATCATATCCATCGTGGCGCTGAAACGGCCCATGAGGGCGAGCTTGCCGAGGCCGAGGGCAAGTCCTTTGGCTTCTCCGGCGGTGATGGTGGGCGGCAGGGGGATGGCGGCGGGATCGGTGAGCGCGTCGACGAGCACGGGGCCGGGCGTGGCGAGGGCGGCCTTGATGACGGGTTCCACGTCCGCGCCTTTTTCGATGCGGAATCCCTTCATGCCGATGACTTCGGCCATGCGGGCGAAATCGGGGTTTTTCATGTCCGTCTGGAATTCGGGATACCCGGCTGTCCGCATCTCAAGATTGATGAACCCGAGCGCGCCGTTGTTGTAGACGATGACTTTGATCGGCAAGTTGTACTGCACAAGCGTCAGCAGTTCGCCCATGAGCATGGTCATGCCGCCGTCGCCGCAGAGCGCGATGACCTGCCGTTCGGGATAGAGCAGTTGCGCGCCGATGGACATGGGCAGGGCGCAGGCCATGGAGCCGTGGTTGAACGAGCCGATGATGTTCCGGCCCACCTTGGCGGTGATGTAGCGGGCGGCCCAGACGTCGTTGAGGCCGGTATCCACGGTGAAGACGGCTTCGTCGGAGGCGTTGGCGTCGATGGCCGACGTAAGATGCTCGGGATGCGGCCTGCCTTCTGAGGAAACATGCTCGACGTAGGCGTTGAGGTGTTCCCGGGATTTCTTGAGATTGGCAATGGCCTCGTCAAGATGCCTGCTGTCATCCCGGGGTTCCACGAAGGGGAGCAGGGCACGCAGGGTCTGGGCCACGTCCCCGACGACCCCGAGGTCGATGCGGGTCCGCCCGCCGAGGTGCTCGCCCCGGATGTCGAGTTGGATGATGCGCGGTTTCTTGGGATACCACGCGGAATAGGGCATGTCCGTGCCGAGCAGGATGAGCAGATCGCAGTGTTCCATCGCCTCATACGCGCCGCCGAATCCGATGAGGCCGGTCATGCCCACGTCGAAGGGATTGTCCGGCTCGATCCACTGCTTGCCGCGCCATGCGTGCCCGATGGGGGCCTTGAGCTTGTCCGCGAGGGCCATGACTTCCTTGCGGGCGTTGCGGCATCCGGACCCGCAATAAAGCGTCACCTTGCGCGCGCTGTTGATCTCGTCGGCAAGGAGCTGGATGTCATGGGTGTTGGCTGCCGGGGCGGGAGGCGGCGGGATGACGCCGTGTGAGGGCTCCTCGTCCATAGGCATGGCGGCGACGTCGCCGGGCAGGGCGATCACGCTTACCCCGCGTTTGCTCACGGCGGTCTGCATGGCCCGGCGCAGCACATGCGGCATCTGGGAAGGCGAGGAAATAAGTTCGTTGCAGTGGCTGCATTCGTTGAACAGCTGATCGGGGTGCGTTTCCTGAAAATAGCGCGTCCCGATGGCGGAGCCGGGGATATGCGAGGCTATGGCGATGACCGGGGCATAGCTCCGGTTGGCGTCGTACAGGCCGTTGATGAGGTGGACGTGCCCTGGGCCGCTCGTCCCCGCGCAGGCCGCGAGTTTTTCGGAAAGCTGGGCTTCGGCTCCGGCGGCGAAGGCGGCCGTTTCCTCATGCCGCACATGGATGAACCGGATGCGCCCGTCACGGCGGAGCGCGTCGGATACGGGGTTGAGGCTGTCGCCTACCAGCCCGTACAGCCGCGTGACGCCCGCTTCGGCCAGTTCGTCCACAAGTACTTCCGCTACGGTTCGCTTCGACATTGGGATGCCTCCAGAGGAAAGGATTCGGCTTCCGGGGAAGCCTTTCCGGAATCGTAGAGGAAATCCGATGGGCGAAGCCATGATTACCCGCTGGCGTGAGAATCGTTTGGGCGGTCGGGGGAGCGCGACGTGCCAGGGGAGGGGAACCTTTCTTCAGAAAGGTTCCCCTCCCCCGGCCCCCCACCCTTCCCAAGACTTTTGACTGGTAGGGAGGTGGCGCGGAGGGAGTTCGTTCCAGCAAAAGTTTGAAAAAGTTCCTTCACGCCGTATGAAAGAACGTTTTTTTCGTAACCGCCAATATCCATCAAACGTTTGCTTCGGCGACAAGCCGCTGGAGCAAACACGCTGCCGGGGGCTAGGGGCGGATCACGTTACATTTTGTCGGGGCCTTTCTTTCCGGGGAAAAGATGCGGGCGCTTCTTCCAAATGTAGTCGATGTGCTGATGCATGGCGCGGCGGGCTTTGGCTGGAGAGCCGGATTTGATGGCTTCGAGCACTTTCCAGTGTTCAAGGCGATCTTCATCGGGGAGGATGACGAAATTCAACTCGCGCTGTTTTTTGAACTGTTCCTGAAATTCTGCCAGCATATGGATGAGAATGGGATTTTTCGAGAGGGCGGTGACGCCGTTGTGGAACCTGGTGTGAATGTCTTTGAGGGAAAGGCCTTCCTGTTTCAGGATGCTTTCAAGTTCGGCGATCTCTTCCGGGGTGGCCCGTTCGGTGGCCCAGTAGGCGGCCTGCCCTTCGAGGAGCTTCCGCATTTCGAGGATCTGGGTGTAATCCGTGCTGCTGAGCAGATCCACGGCGGGGGAGGGCGCTTCGGAAGGGATCTCCTTGACGAAGGTCCCGACGCCGGAACGCGACTCGACGACGCCGGAATAGGCCAGTGCCTTCAGGACTTCGCGGATGCAGGTACGGCTGACCTGAAACATCTCGGCCAGCGCGATTTCCCCGGGCAGTTTGCTGCCGGGTTTCCACTGCCCGCTCTGGATGGCGGCGGTGATCTGCTGCATGACCTCGCTGTGGAGGTTGACTCTGCTTATAGGCTTGAAGGGGTTGGTCACAGGGGCTCCTGAAAGCGTGCTCGATTATCGTCTTTTGTTTACGCAATGCATGATGAGAATGCTCGTGAGTAACGCCCCGAGCGCGGCAATGCAATACCCGGAGGCGATTCCGAGCGGCTCCAGACAGACGGCGATGATGATGATGAAGCAGGATGTGCCGAAAAACCCCGCGAGCAGTCCCCTGATCGTCAGCACGGCGGCGCGCGCCCCGAAGGAAAGGTGCGCGAAGGGGGTCAGGATGGAGCTGATGATGGGGAAGGTGAGCAGAATGCCGCTCCATTGCTCGCCCACGACGCCCGCAAGCTCGGTCAGGATAAGGACGCTGAGGCCCCCGCAGAACATCTGGACCGGAAGCCTCCACGGGGGTTGGACCCGGCGCATGTCCGCCGTTCCGGGGATGTCGGGAAGAAGCCGCAGGCAGGCCGCCGGGACCGCGATGCTGAGGCAGACCGCTACGGGCAGTCCGCAGGAAACCCGCGTGAACAGGAAGGCGCAGAGGAGAAAGGCGAGCAGGGCGAGGGCGAGGGAGCCCGCCCAGCCGAAACGCCGGGCGCTGTGGGCGTAGGCGAGGCAGTAGCAGCAGGACGCCACGGCTCCGAGCAGGGACGAGGCGGCGGCCGATGCCGCGAATGGGGTTCCGTACTGTACTGCGATGAACAGGGACGCCGGGCCGGAAATGAAGGGAAGCCCGGCGAGCCCGCCGCCGATGACGGGGCCCCAACGACGGGCCGCCAGCGTGGAGGCCCAGATGAGCGCGGGCGTGGTGAAGAGTTTGATGAGAAGAAAAAGCATCCTGCATCCCTGATCCGGTGGGCGTTTGTCGGCACAATATGTATGACAGCATACAGCTTGAAGAGCGCATTGTCCAACGGATTTCTTTTTAGATCGGTGTTTGGCTTATTGGAATGTGTCGTTATAACACCGCGTTACAAAAAGCGAAAAAATATTTTTTTCAGAATGTTGCCGGCAAAGCCGCGATCCCTGCTGACAAAGGGCGTTTTTATCTGTAAGCTGTCAGACAGCATACGCCTATCAGGAACATTTTCACAGGGACAAGGAGAAGCGATCGTGGAAGTGCCCAAGAGACCCAAGCCTTTCTCCGTGCTGGACAAGGTGCTTGACTGGATCAATGTCTTCAGCCTGTTGAGCGTGGCCGTGCTCATGTTCGTTCAGGTCATCCTCCGGTATGTGTTGAAGATGCCGCTCATGGGCATCGAAGAGTTGTGCTATTTCCCGACGGTCTGGCTGTACCTCTTCGCCGCCGTCAAGGCTTCCTCCGAGCGGGGCCAGCTTGTGGCCCGCGTCCTCGAAATTTTCTGCAAGCGGCAACGCTCGATCTTTCTGCTCCGGGGCATCGCGGCGTTCGCTTCAAGCGCCATCCTGCTGTGGCTCACATGGTGGGGCTACGATTACCTGAAGTACGCGCTCAGGCTCCAGAAGGAAACGGCCTCCCTCTATCTTCCCTGGATTTACGCTGAAGCGGCGGTGTTCGTGTCCATGTTCCTCATGACGCTGTATACGCTGCTCGAACTGCGCGACATGATCACGCTCTACAGGACCACCCCGGCCTCCCTGCCCGTGGAAAAGGAAGGAGACTAGCATGGAACCCGTTATGCTTGCCGTTGTTTCCCTCGCCGTTTTGATGCTCTTCCTTTCCTTCGGCGTCCCCATCGTCTTCTGTTTCAGCGGCGCGCTCGCCTTCATGAGCATCGTGGGCGGCGTCACCATGAAAGGCATGATGATGTGGGGCCTCCAGCAGATCCTGAGCCCCACGCTTCTGTGCATCCCGCTGTTCATCTATGCCGGGTCGCTCATGAGCGAGAGCGGCATCGCCAAATACCTGCTCGAATTCGTCGATGTGTTCGTCGGGCGCATCCGGGGCGGGCTCGGTTTCGTCGCCACCCTCACCTGCGCCATCCTCGGCGCGATTTCGGGCAGTACCTTTACCGGGCTCGCCGCCACCGGCAACATGCTGATCCCCGAAATGGTCAGCCGGGGCTATCCCCGCGCCTTTGCCACCGCGCTCATCACCTGTTCCTCCATCCTCGGCGTGCTCATTCCTCCGAGCACGCCCATGATCATCTTCGGCTGGGTGACGGGCACCAACGTGCTCGCCTGCTTCCTGTCCACGGTGGGCCCCGGCATCGTCACCATCATCATCTTCTGCGGCATCAATTTCGTGCTGAGCCGCCGCTTCGACCTCAAACTCATGCCCCAGCTCTCCAAAACGGAAAAGCGCAGGCAGATCGCCGTGCGCGGCTGGAAGGCGCTCCCGGCGCTCATCATGCCCGTGCTCATCCTCGGCGGCATCTATTCCGGGGCCATGACCCCCACCGAAGCCGCCGCCGTAGCCGTAATTTACGCGCTGCCGGTCGGGTTCTTCGTCTACAGGGGCCTGAACCTGCGCAATGCCTTCGGCTGCACCAAGGATTCCGCCGTGTCCGTGGGCAGCATCATGATCATGATTTTTTGCAGCATGATGCTGAGCCAGACCTACGTGGTGCTGCAGATCCCGCAGGCCATCGTGGAAAGCGTATTCAGCATCACGGACAACAGTTTCCTCATCCTGCTGCTCATCAACCTCATCCTGCTGTTCGTGGGCATGATCGTGAACGACACCACGGGGATCATCCTCGTGGCCCCGCTGCTGCTGCCCCTCGCCAAGGCCATCGGCCTCGACCCCATCCAGTACGCGGCCATCTTCGGCGTGAACCTCGCCGTGGGCAGCCTGACGCCTCCCTACGCCAGCCTGCTCTATCTCGGGATACGGATCGGCAAGGTCGATTTCGTGGAAATCCTTCCCTATGTGGGACTGTTCCTGCTCGGTTACGTGCCGGTCATGCTCCTCACCACCTACTGGCCCGACGTGAGCCTGTTCATCCCCCGCCTGTTCGGTTTCATCTAGCCGGACGCGGAAACAGGCATCTTCCCGGACACGGCCGCCGGTTCCCCCGCCGGCGGCCGTATCTCCAAGGCGGCGCGGACGGCGCGCCTCCAAAACCCTTCACCACAGGAGAGCATCATGAAAAAGGTCATGTCTGTACTGGCGCTGTGCGGCCTGCTGGCCCTTTCCGGCGGCTCCGCATTTGCGGCGCAGTGGAAGCTTGCTCACATCCGCCCCGCCGACTCCGTGATCGAGCGCGATTTGCAGGCCTTCGCCAAGGAAGTGCGCGAGGCAACCGACGGGCGCATCGACATCAGGATCTATGGCTCCAGCCAGCTTGGGGACTACACCGTCGTGCAGGAAAAGGTGTCTCTCGGCTCTGTGGAAATGAGCTGCGAATCCGTTTCCACGCAGGTGGACAAGCGTTTCCTCTCCTATATCCTGCCCTATGTCGCCAAGGATTACGCCACCGCGAAGAAGAACTTCGGCACCGGAACCCCCTACGCCAAATACTGCGCCAACCTGTTTGACAAGCAGGACATCATGGTCCTCGCCAACTGGCCCGTGTACTTCGGCGGCATCGGCCTTGTGAAGGCCCCCGAAGCGCCCGCCGATCCCAACGCCAGCCACCACATCAAAGTCCGCGTCCCCACCATGAAGACGCAGGAAGCCCTTGCCGACGGCCTCGGCTATCAGGCCACCCCCCTGCCGTTCGCGGAATTCTTCACCGCCGCCCAGACCGGCATGGTCTCCGGCATCTTCGGCGGCGGCGCGGAAAACTACTACGCCTCCTTCCGGGATCTGCTGAAATGCTACATCGCCGCGAACACCCACTTTGAAAACTGGCCCCTGCTCATCAATAAGGAGCTGTTCGAGTCCCTGTCGGCCGAAGATCAGAAGATCCTGCTTGAAAAGAGCGCCGCGTTCGAGGCCCGCCGCTGGGAAGTCGCGGAAGCCGATCAGGCCGCCTATGAGAAGAAGCTGGAAGAGGCGGGCTGGACCGTCATCCGCCTGACGCCCGAACAGCAGAATGCCTTTGCCGAAAAGGGCCGCAAGGCTTCGTGGCCCGAACTGAAGAAGGCGATAGGCGACAAGGCCTATGAGGAAGTCATCTCTACCTTTGTCCTCGAATAACCGCCGGGGGGCGCATTCCGCGCCCCCGCGCCAAGGAACCTGCGTCATGAAGAAAATCGCTGTGCTCAGCGCCGGGAACGGCGGGCAGGCCCTTGCGGCCGATCTCGCCCTGCGCGGGCATGATGTGGCCCTGTATGATCTGCCGCGGTTCGCCCCGGTCATCGAAGCCATCAGGCGTCGCGGCAACACCATTGAACTCCAGAACAAAATCACCGGGACAGCGACGATCCGCCTCGTGACCACGGACATCGCCGAAGCGCTCGACGGCGCGGAAGTGGTCTATTTCACCGCGCCGTCCTACGGGCAGAAGGCGTTCTTCGATCTGGCCGTGCCCGCGCTTTCGGATGGTCAGGTTATCGTGCTGATGCCCGGCAATTACGGTACGTTGGCTCTCAAGGCCGCGCTGCGCGAGGCGGGGAAGGACGTACTCGTCGCGGAAACGGACAACTTGCCCTATGCCTGTGCCGCGACGGAGCCCGGCGTGGTCAACGTGCGCGGGGTCAAGAAGGCCGTGACGCTGGCGGCGTTCCCGGCGGGCGATTACGCCGCGGTGGAGGCCGCCGTGGACGGGGCTTTCTGCACCGGCTGGCGCAAGGGCGAGAATGTGCTCGCCACCAGTATGTCCGGGGTCAATATGGTCGTGCACTGTGCGCCCATGCTGGCCAACGCCGGACGCATTGAGAGCGAGGGCGGACATTTTGAGTTCTATTACGCTGGGATGACGCCCGCCGTGTGCCGCCTCATCGAAGCCACGGACCGTGAACGGCTGGCCGTGGCCCGTGCCTACGGCCTTGATTTGGTAAGCACGGCGCAGACCTTCCGCAACCAGTACGGCGTGGAGGGTGAAACCCTGTACGACGTGCTGCAGGCCAACCCCGCCTTTGCCGGGTTCGCGCCTAAAACGCTGCATCACCGTTTCCTTACTGAAGATACGCCGTACTCGATGGTGCCGATGGCGGCCCTCGGCAGGCTTGCCGGGGTTCCCACGCCTATCATGGATGCGCTTATCGCATTGCTTGGCGAACTGCTCGGCGAGGACTACGCCGTGACCGGGCAGACGGCGGAACGCATGGGACTCGCGGGCATGACGCCCGAGGCAATCCGTAACCTCGTATCCGCATGACCGGAGGGATTATGATGAAAGCACTCCGCATCGAACCGGAGGACAATGTCGCCGTGGTCGCGCAGGACACCCGCAAGGGCGACGTGCTGCGCCATGCCGGGGGCGAGGTGACTGCGCTTGAGGACATCGGGCTCGGGCACAAGATCGCCGTCGAAGCCGTTGCGCAGGGGGGGCTTGTCCGCAAGTACGGCGTCCCCATCGGCAGGGCCTCCGCGCCCATTGCCGCCGGAGCCTTCGTGCATACCCACAATCTTGAGGACATCACCGAGGAACTGTGCCGGCAGTACGTCGCCGCGTTCAGGGACGGGAGGGGCGCATGAGTTCGCTACAGGCATTTCCCCGCGCCGACGGGAGCGTGGGCATCAGGAATATCGTGCTCGTCGTCTCCACCGTCACCTGCGCGAATACGGTCGTCAATCATATCGCGTGGAAGACCGGGGCCGTCCCGCTGACCCACGAGCGCGGCTGCGTGGAGGGCGAGCAGAGTTTCCGCCGCACCATGCTGGCCCTCACCACGTTTGCCAAGCATCCCAACGTGTCCGGCGTCCTCATCGTGGGGCTCGGCTGTGAGCAGATCAGGACGCTTGACCTGCAGGTCGCCATCGGCGGCGGCAAGCCCGTGCACGCCATCCTCATTCAGGAGGAGGGCGGCTCCGTCGAAGCCGAGGCCAGAGGCTGTGAGCTCGTCCGCGAGATGCAGCGGGCCGCGCAGGATCTGGAACGCCAGCCTTGCCCCTTGTCCGGGCTTGTTGTGGGCGTGCAGTGCGGCGGTTCCGACTGGACGACCGCCATTGCCGGGAACACGGTTATCGGGGCCATGACCGATCTCGTGATCGCCGCAGGCGGTTCCGTGCTCATGTCGGAAGTTCCGGGCATTCCGGGCTGTGAGCACATTGTGGCGTCCCGTGCGGTCAGCCGCGAGGCGGGAGAGCAGATCCTCGGCATGGTCGACGAGCTGCGCGCCGAGTTCCTGCGCGCGCACGGGCAACCTATTGAGGCGGTGAACCCCACGCCGGGCAACAAGGCGGGCGGCATCACCACGCTCGTGGAAAAGGCGATGGGCAACATCAAGAAAATGGGCACGTCTCCGGTGCAGGGCGTCCTGAAGCTCGGTGAGCGCCCCCCGCATCCGGGCCTGTGGATCGTGGACAACCGCGCCAACGGCCCCGATCCCGTCAACCTCGCCGGGTTTGCCATGGCGGGGGCGTCGGCTACGGTATTCAGCACGGGCCGGGGTTCTCCGGTGGGTTCTCCGGTCATGCCCGTGGTCAAGCTGACGGGCAACCCGCACACCTACGCCAAGATGCCGGGCCTGATGGACTTCAACGCCGGGGTCGTTGTTGACGGCGCGGACATCGGGGAAACGGGCAGGGCGTTGTACGATCTGCTGCTTGAGGTTGCCGGAGGGCGGCCCACCCGTTCCGAGGAGAACGGGGACTACGAGTTTTCGATCCCTTACGAGGAAGCGCGGTAGCTGGATGGAGGGTGGGGAGACGCGACATGCCGGGGGAGGAGGGAGGGAAAACCTTCTGAAGAAGGGGTTTCCTCCCTCCTCCCCGGACCCCC
>PPYE01130200.1_pt1 | contig 44673 bp, 30 predicted proteins | sample 1559881 | NCBI WGS metagenome assembly PPYE01 (sample SAMN08240022, study PRJNA423297) | Human gut metagenome, whole genome shotgun sequencing project.
GGAGCTGAAGCCGGTTGCGCTCACCGACAGGGCCCCCGACGACGCGGAGCAGGACAGCTTCACGTCGGGTCGGGCGACGCTAAACGAACTATCGCCGCAAGAGAACGCTTCGGCCCCATCCAGAATGCACCAAGCTTTGACAGTCTTCTTTCCAAAGACATCTTGTAAATCATTTAACTGGATGGTACAAATCCAAGAATCGCCAGACCGTTTAGCCGGAATCCATTGGGACTTTCCGCCCTCGGACAATATTTGATATGAAACCGCATTCGGCTCTATTGCCCATTGTCCAGCGTCAACGGTAACCTGAGTCTCAGTTAAATCGAAAGACAGCAAGCACTTATTGTCACCAAACGTCTTAGAATCCGCTTCAAAAGTCTCATTGTTCACCGTAACGTAAGCGCTGATTTTAAAAACACCGTATTCCCTATCAAAATCAAAGGACGCACTCCAGCTGTGGTCCTTCTGATCGTACGCTTGAACCCAATCAACGCGCCCCGAGGGAGATTCAACCTTAAATGCAGCATTTGTGGGTTCCCCACCAGAGCATTTCAAGGTCATATCGATCTTTTTACCTGATTTTTTATATTCAAGCGAGCCATTAAACCATGTTGATTTGGGGAACTGGGAAATTATGGCATCCGCATCAGCTTCGCCAAGTCGCTTGCAGCCTTCATCGCTAAAATAATTCCAGACATCGCCAGCATTTGAAATAAAGCCATGTTCGATTAAGATGCCAGGAATACCTTGTTCGCGTGCGCAGCGAATGACAGCAAACTCATCGCCAACCTCCATCTGAAAGACGCCGCGATAGCTTAATCCAAGGGCGTGCAGGTTATTCATCACTTTTTGGGCGAGCTCAACGGAAGCCTGTGTATAGCTAGTGCCGTTTGCCGTAGGCGCGTACACCTCAGCTCCATGAGCCCCCGCTCCACCAGAATTAATGTGGAAGCTAACGAACGCTTGAGCGCCCTGGTTTACACAGCGTTGGACTCGATATAGAAAATCATTTCCACTATATGAACCGCTCTGTTCACGAGACATAATCACCTTGAAACCATACTGCTCGAGCTTAGCCTTGCACGCAACCGCAATCTTCCAAGTAAGATCAGCCTCACTCTTTCCATTGCCCTGAGCACCAGGATCCGTGCCGCCATGACCCGGATCAAGTGCTATCACACGAATACCTCTTGATGCCGAATCAGCAGCTGAAATCGAGCTGCCCCCATTCGCGGCAGCAAGGGCGTCACCAATCGTGGCGGCCTGAACAACGTTGCGAGAATCATCTGAATAGAAGTAGGACGCATCGGCGCTGCCTTCAACCCGATCGTCGTCCGCAACGGCATTCGCATCGATGTCGAACGCATATCCGCATTGCATCAAATCGACATTGTGCTCCACACCGTCGTCCAGCAAATGATAGGTGATCGAAATCAAATCATATCCACCCTCGGCATAATCCTTGCCAAACTGGAATGCAGCATTGTTGCCACTGATAGCCGACGCACCAACGGAAAGAGTGCGCCCAGTTGTGGATTCTAATTTAAGAGTCGCATCAGCGAGAGCATCAGAATCGCTAGGGGTAGCAAAGGCAATCACCTGGTCTACGCCGACCGGCAGTTTAGGGTAAGCGATATATAGATACTGATACGAACCTGCTGAAACGTCACTGCTCTTTTCCGGCACAACGGAAGAACCGCTTTCTTCTTCGGCACGATTGTCAGACTCGTCCCGGCCCCCAGTGGAAACAGAGGAGTCAGAGCCGCTAGCCGAATTTGAATTGTTCAAAGAACCCGAGGCCACAGCAGGTAAATCCTGTTGAACAAACTCTCCATTAATTGCATAGGCCGTCGAGACCGGCGCAATCAAAGGATTGAGTCCGATTACTGCTACCGCAACAAACACAGCAAGTAGCTGCAGACGACGTTTCATAACAACCCCGATCAGATACAAATGCAATTGACACCGAAGAATTATATTACAGGTAAACCCAAGATGTCCGCCTACGCCAAGTTTTCAGTCCATGATGATCAGCCAAGAACCCAATGACATTGAATTATTATTCCAAATTCGCCGTTAGGCCATAGGGGCAAGATTTAGCCCAATGTTTCACCGCAAGCCAAGCCGCAAAATCTACGATAAAAGTCTTTAAAAGATCGCCCAGCAATCGCCTTTTAACATGGCATTGGGATTGAATACAGGATATTCCCTGTTAGCGTGAACGCCATCGCATCGCAATATGTAGGCGTAACGGCACACCAACAGAGCAACTCTTCTAACGCGAAGTCTGTCACTTTTATATATAGAGAGATAGGCCACTATGGGTACATATTGTAGTTTGATCTCAATTCCTCTCGAGAGCCTCTCTTCCCGATTCTCCCCCTGATACTCGTTCATGCTCGCAGGCAAAGTAAGCAAGCTCGCCGACGAGGACACCATTGCGACGTTGCTCGGCGAGCGGGAGGGCGAATCCAAACCTTCAACTGCAAGCCAGACAGGGCCAGCAGAACGGCGCGCACAGAAGAAGGGCCATATGAAATATAAAAGCTGCCGAAGAGCACCGGGGTCAATTTTGCGAATCTAGAAGAGATTGACTAAAACGGTCACCTGACTCAAATTGACGACGAGCATCTAACATCAGCGGGGTGCCTCCTGAGATGATCATGCCAGGCATTTGCCATGACAGTCGAAGAGATTCTCGGATACAAGGCATTTGTAATCGAAGAAAGGGAGAGATATCGTTTCCATGCATTTTGCCAGACTTACCTAAATGGAAAAAGGCCCACATTGATGCCCGAGGGGTAACTACAAGCTTCGACGAATTCATGGAAGTGGCTGGGGGGGTTGTAAAATGACCTTTTATCATAAGGCGTATAAATAAAAAAAGACATTACCAAATGGCAAAGCTCGAGCGACAATTCGCACGAAGAGCACCTCGCACTTGCCGAAGCGGTAATCAAAGCAAACATTGAGTGCTACAAAATCGATTGATTTGCACGCATAACAACCCACACAATCCTTCAGGCATAAGCCAAATGGTAGAAACGGCATCCAAAGTCGGTTCAATTTTTTGACCTGATTTACGCGAAACACCCCAGCAGACCAAGAAACAGTTTTCAACAGGTAAGATAGCAGATGGTGATTCGGGAACCGTATGGCCCACGAATCACCATGCTCTTGCCAGCCAAAGATAGCGCCGAGAGGGGCCATGCTCCGCTGGCTTAGCTAAAGGCAAAACTGAATAGAAGGGCCATTCGGTTGAGCCTGTAGATAAGTGAGGAGCAGCGAGCTGAGCATGACCACCGAACCAATCGAAGCGCATCTCCACCGTTCCCTCAACCGGAAAAGCCGTCCCCCGGAACCCAGGAGGAGATGCGGGGGTGTCGACTAGCTGTGGGAGCGACCTATTCGCTCAATGTTTTCAGGTGAATTCGGAAATCAACCGACTGCATCCATAATTAAGCAAAAAAATGAATCAAAGCAAACAAAGCGAGCACATATAGGCACTCAAAACCGCTCCACAAGGAGACATTTCTAGGATTGTGGCGGGAATGCTCGGGTATCACCCGAGAGGGCAAGCCTTGCAGCAATTACTTGAAACGGTCATCCCCGCTTGCGCCCACCGCGATATGGGAAATCATGGTCATAATCCATCCTTTCGTTGGCTGCTCAAGTAGAAGTGCCAATACTGATAAGGTTGGTTCAACCATTCCAAGCAATGCGCTTGCAAGCTGAGATAATTATAATCAGAGACAGATCAACGGACCACTCTACTAGGAACAATCATCTGCTTGACATACACGCCTGCCCCCTTTCGTAGGGTTGCTTACACTCTATGCCAAGAAGCTCTCCCCTTCGGTAAGAAATCCGTGAGCAACACCGACTTAGCCCCGAAAGGCTAGTCAGAATCAAATTTAGAGACAAGCTTTCTAGCCACGAAAAGCTTGGCTCCCAAATACTCGTCCTTCATGTTCGTTTGGCTTTCAAATTGCTTAAGGATTTTCAGACAAACCGACTTCTTAGCGCTGCGATTGTCCTCAATCCGCCTACGCTTGATTGTGCTGGCCACAACCTTTTCAATTGTCCTCATGGACTCAAAGCGATCAGCACAAAGGTTGGTGTGGGAATTATTGAGACCAAGCGTTATCTGAATATCGTGCTGAACGGATTCATCTTTAGCATCAATACGCCCGTCGCGGTGGTAATAAATAGTTTCAAGTGTATGGCGCCTGGTCGGATCAACCGTCATTGATGCATTGCCACGTTGCTTGTCGCACGTCTTCCCACCCCTGCCGTCGCAGACAGCGACCATATTACGATATGAAAGGCTCAGCTCTCCATCTGCCGCAGAATCAGTAGGGTGCTGAGGGATTAGATGCTCGATCGTAGCCGGATGCCCATCCGTACCGATCCTACACATACAGTAGGCGCAAAGATGCCCCTGTTCGGCAAGCAACGCCTCAAGAAGCTTGCGCTTTGACTCCCCTCGAAGTGATTCGTAACAAAAAGTTGCATCCGGAGTATTGCGGATGATCCTCTTCGCCTCAGCAAGTGCCGCAGGCTCGCATCCCTTTACGATTGGAATCACGACAGCAGCTCCTCAAGTTCAAGGGTTGTCCTTGCTGCAACCACATCCGGGTCGTCCGCCCCAACGAATGCCTCAAGTTTCTCGAGCTCTACCCTAGCGTCGGCGTGGCGCCCCTCGTCTACGGCACGGTTAAATGCATCGAACAACTGGACCGCTTCCTCGGGACGCGAGGAAGCATCTAAAACAGTGTTGAGAATGTCTCCCGCATCACGTCCGCGTGTCTCCGTCGCAGGAACCGACACGGCCTCGCCGTCAAGGACGCGAATGTTGCCGCGAGGCACTGATGCCACAACGACCGGCGAATGCGTGGTCACGATAAACTGCACGTTTGGGAAGATGCGAACGAGGTCCTCCAGAATTCGTGCCTGCCAACGAGGGTGCAAATGAAGATCGATCTCGTCAATCATTACCACGCCCGGCGTCTCGAGCACACGATCTCCTAGTGCGGGATTCAGCGTCGCCATGCGATATGCGATGTCCGCAAATAGACTCAACGTGCCACGATATCCGTCGCTCATTGAATGAATCCTATCGCGATGGTAACTACCATCGGCAGTGCTATATGTAAACACCAGCTGGCCGAGTTCGGCATCAAAATCGACCATCGCGTCCACGGTAGAAGCAGCGGCATCAAAACATGAGGCCAGCGCCTTTTTAACCGCAGAGAACAGTGCGCTGTCACGCCTATTCTGCCACTCCCAAATGGATTGAGATTTAAACCATGCATTCATACGTGCATCGTTCGAAGATGCCTGTAGGGCGCCTTCGTACCCACGCGTCCTGTTGGGCAACGATTGGTCTTTAGGTTCAGTCCGCGTCCACAATCGATCGGTCCTATAACGAGCAAGAATGGGAAGAACAACCGTCTCGCCACTGCGGACAAATTTTTGCAGCCGAGCGCCGGCATCCACCACAGCCGCAGCATCTGCAATAGTAGCGCGGCCCTTGGCAGTATTAAGCGAACGCGACCAGTGCACGTTCTTGCCAAGAACAATTCCGTCAGCACCTATCGTCACCGGGTACCGCGACTGAACGTCAAACATGTCTCCTTGCTTAATAACGACACCGCGGGCATCGTCAGGCGTAATGCCAGGCGCTTTCGCATTCTCAATCTTTTGGAATAAAGTGCCGAGAGCAATGCTTGCGGCATCAATAAGAGTACTTTTTCCCACACCGTTATCGCCAACCAAAACCGTTAGTTGACGCTCAAAACTAACTGAGATGGATTCAAACTTGCGAAAGTTGCAAACTTCGAGCTTGTTAATCAAGTAGCTATTATTAGCAAACCCCACAACAGTCTCCTCAAATTGCATATCAACAGGAAAATCGATACGTTTATTACCTTATAAAGAATTCTATTCCGATGCAATCAAATCAAGTTGGACGAATATCCCGCTAAGCCGTAACACAGCCGTTTGTGCGCTTCTAGGAATCATCATGCAATGTATTAGCAACCCTTACCGTTGCCTCCGCCCAAATGCAACTAAAACCGTTGCTAACGCAATTAGGTATAATCCTTCCAAATCGCCTAGAGAAAGTGTTTGAATGCTGACCGTAATCGTGCCTACTTACAATGCCGAGCCGTATCTTTCTCAGGCTATAGGCAGCCTATTAAACGAAAACAAAATCGATCTGGAAATCCTCGCCATCAACGACGGATCCACCGACAACTCGCTCGCCATTATGCAAGATTTCGCTGCGCGCGAGTCACGCGTTCGAGTGATCGATAAGGCAAACCAGGGCTACGGCGCAACCTGCAATCTGGGCGTTCGCGAGGCAAAGGGCGACTGGATTGCTATCCTCGAGCCCGATGACTGGATCGAGCCCGGAATGTACTCCGACATGCTTTCCTTTGCCAAGCGCGAATTTGGCGATCCGAACAAACTCGACATTATCGAGACCCCGTATTGGATCATTCGCAACCCCGATACCCCCCAAGAGGTCAAACTACATTGCGCATATCGTGGTCGCATCAAGCCGTCTCGACAACCGTTCACCATTCACGACGCTCCACACCTGCTGGCTCACCATCCGTCCATTTGGTCGGCAATCTATCGTCGCGACTTCCTGATGCAAAACAATATCTGGTTTAAGGAAATCCCCGGTGCAGGTTGGGCCGATAATCCATTCCTCGTCGAAACGCTATGCCAGGCAAAGGCCATCGCTTACTGGCCCAAGCCGTATTATTGCTACCGTGAGGAAACACCCGAAAAGGCGGCCGCCCTGGCAAAGCGTGACCCCTTGATGCCGTTTAATCGCTGGAACGACATGGTCGATATTCTTGAGCGGCTCAACGTCACCGACTCCGCCGTCTGGACACCGCAAATCACACGCGGCTTCACCTATATGGGCATCATGATTGAGCACACCGGAATTGAGGGGCACCCCGAAATCGAGCGGGCAATCCACAAGATGTTCGAACGCATGCCGCAAGAGCTGGTATTTGCGAATCCTCGCGTTACCCCCGCGGCCAAAAAACTCTATGCCGAATATATGGGCATCGCCGACCCTAAAATCAGCTACTGCGCATACGCCAAGGACCTCGTGGGCGAGGGCCTGTATAACGTATGGAACAAGGGGCCCATGCAAACTCTAAAAATGATCACATCGCACTTTGGTTCATACAACGCACGCGCTGGAAAATAGTCTGATGGGCAGCAAAGCAAGCAGAAATACCTCCATCGAAGCGCTGCGCTTGGTCGCGGTCGCCGGGATCGCCATATTCCACACGTTTCAATGGACCTTCCAAGCCGTCTGCACCGGCCTACCGGATTATGCGCCGCTCGCTGTCTTCCCTTACTCCGGCGCGCTCGGCTTTATCAACCTATTCGGCTGTTGGGCCAACGAGGTCTTTTTTATGATCTCGGGATACTTCCTTATTCCCTCGGCGGTACACGCCCTCCAAAACGGGTCATCCGCGCGGGGCCTCGTTTATAAATCGTTTACACGGTTAAAGAAAATCGTCTTACCCACGCTCTTTTATTGCACCGCGTGCCTGTTTGTTTCAATGTACGTCTATCCCCTACCCGAAATCTCGCTGCACGAGATTGGCTGGCTTACGCTGGGAATCGAGTTTATCTGGGTCTACGCCGCCTCCGTATTGCTCGTACCGATGATTACGCTGGCAAGGCAGCGGATTGGCAGCAAAAGGGCCCCGTTTGTCGTAGCACTTCTAGTGTTCGCAACATTTGGAATCAACTGCTACATCGCGGCGACGGCAAACGAAGTTGCCGGTGTCGTTTTATGGCGCAAGCTCATGAGCGCTGTTACCTACCTGGTCGCGTTTATTGCGGCTGGAGAAATGCGCTTTGCCCTCGAATCCCACGGCAACGCATCCGGCGCTCAAAAATCCAGGATCGTACTCATCGGACTCGTTACCGCCACCATCGCGCTCGAGCTTCTGCTATCGGCAAATAGCCAGTACGACGCGCTCTGGAAGCTCTCCTACAAGTCCACTTCCGTCATATCCTTTATCTTGGCCGCCGCATCCGTTGCCGCCGCAGCGCTCCATCAGCCGCGCCACGAAGTCCCAGCTGCAGACAAGACAATCATGTCCCTAGCCGCAGGAACGCTCGCTTTCTACGCCGTACAGTCGTTTACCTGCAATGTCTGGCGACCCATCTTTGACAAAGCAATCTACACCATGGCGACAGGCATCCAAACGGGAGAGCCCCATCCAGCCGGCACCATTTTGCTCGGAATCCTTATGAGCCTTTGCCTCGCGCTTGCCCTGCTCCTCGTGGATATCGTACGCAGGGCCGTGGTCGACGCCATCAAGGCTCGCATGAACAGCTAGACGTCCTTCTGACCCTGCAGGCCACGAAGCGCGCTGACACCCGAAGCAAATAAAACCGCAAATACAATCGCCCAGTTCTTACAGCCAAATACCGGAATATGAACGATCGCATGGTCATGCATAACAACGAAATAACCCAGAACAACAACCAGAGGCAGCACCATGAGTAGCGACCGAATCAGCACCTTGCGACGACGACCGCCTTGCGCGCCGCCCCGTATCGAGTAAACGAGCACGGCAATCCAAATCGCCAATACGGCAGCAAACGAAACAAGGCAAACGACGTTCGACATCATCGCATAGCCAGCAGTTGAGCAAATGGCGAACAGCTGCGGGCTCATGCAATAAAACTCCTTCAAAATCTGAGGCCAGTCAGCCTGGGGCAACAGTGACGAAGTCCCATGCGCAGACCAAAGGCCCATCTCGCCCAGAACGTTCGAAAAGACCTCGTTCCAGCCCAGCACAAACGCCGCGACAACCCATTTCATCGCCCAGGTAAACACAAACGAAAGCCCAAACCCAAAGAGCGCCTGCAGTATCGTGGCGACGCAGCGCTTGGGGCGCTCACCCTCGGGGAGCGCAATGAAGGCGAAAAAGCAATGCAGGGCGACAACTGCAGCAGGGATCGTTAAAAAGTCAAGGAACGAAAACACGGCGCCCGTCGCTATCGACCAAAGGACAAGGCGGCTTGTAAAAGTCCGTGCGTTCGGAGCCGATTCCAAACGAAGGCTCATGCAAGACATCATGATGAGCGCCACAAAGAACGAGATGCACAGCAGCAGATCACCGATAAAATTGAAAAACAGATTGGTCGACAACAACAGGATTGCGAGGAAACCCAACGTCAATGGCTTTGAAAACCGCTTTCGCAAGGCAACGTAAGCGCAAGCGGAGCCGGCAATCGCCAGAGCAACCGAAGGCACCACGACAACGTCGATACCGCCAATAAACAGGCAGACATTCGTAAGTAGCTGCCATCCATGCCAATACCGGTAATACTGCTGATGCGTAATCCCGCTGGCTTTCGTAACGTCATCAATCTCGGCAACAGCCATTGTCTTAAACGGAGAACCTTGGTCCTTTTGCTGTGCGACTTCAATGATAAAGCGATTGTTATCAAAGCAAACAGGACCAGCTGCAACACGGTGGTCGTAGACATACATGTCAGACAACAGGGCCGAAGACTCCGAACCCTGCGCATGCGACTCGATAACGGGCCTCGGTAGGCAATTCGCCGCGGTATTGCTCAGGACAAATGCGACCTGAAGAACCAAAAACAGCAACATGACCTTGACGGAAAGACTATCGGCAAGGGAGGCTAAACGAGTTTTATTCACAGGTCATCCAAACAGAAAGATTGCGTCCACAAGAATCGGCACCTATGTAATACCACAATGCGCGCTTGCAATCTCGCCACGCACACACGTCAACCAGGCTTGTAGCAAACGTTCTTGGTGATTAGCGGAACATTACCCGTGGGCGCCCAGCTACGCTTACAATAGTCGTGTCCCATGGGACACGTTGTTTATTCCGCAGGGCCGATTTACTGCCCACGCGAAAGGATATTCTCGTTCATGACTTCAACCCTTCCCGCCCCCATCGATAAGCTCGCCATCGTAGTCGTTACGTACAAACGCCAGGAACTCCTGGCCAATTTGTTCGACTCCATGACCGAGCTCACGGCCGTGCCTTGGCGCATCGTGATCGTCGATAACGAGAATTCGCGCGAGACCGAAGCCATGTGCACCGCATTCAACGAGTGCCTCGCCAACCTGTGGGGCATCGACACTGATCAGCCCGACGCGCAGAGCGGCACCGACCGCGTTATCTACGCGCCGCAGCTTGAAAACGGTGGCGGCGCGGGCGGCTTCTCCGCCGGCACCAAGTGTGCCTACGACCTGGGCGCTCAGTGGTTCTGGGTGATGGACGACGACGTGCTCGTCATCCCCGAAGGTATCGAGCGCTTGGCCAAGTGGACCGACCGCTACGACGTCATCCAGGGTTCGCGCCTGGACTTTGACGGCGGCGCCTTCTTTTGGCAGTACCAGCTCATCCTCTCGCTCGGCATTCCCAACCCCGTCGCCAAGTGGGACTTGGGCCCCGAGGGCTATCGCGCCATGAACCAGCTGTGCTTTGAGGGCGGCATGTTCTCGCGCCGCGTGGTCGACAAGATCGGCCTGCCCGATGCGCGATTCTTCATCTACGGCGACGATGCCTGCTATGGCTACGTGGCCAGCCAACACTTCCCCGCCGCCGTGGTCGCCGACGTGGTGCTCAAGCGCGCCCGCGCCGTCTCTAACTGGGATATCGCCGGCAAACGACAGCTCAACTCCACGAGCGACACCAACCGCTACTACATCATGCGCAACCGCGGTTATCTGGCCCGCTACATGCAAATTTACGGCGACTATCATCCCGTGCTGTTCCGTCTGGGCAACGCCGCGACCTTCTGCAAGGAGTTCATTCGCCTGGCCGCCGTTGACAAGTGCTTTAAGACCGGTATTCCGGCGCTGCGCCGCGGCATGAAGGACGCCCGCAAGATCATCAAGGATCCCGACTGGAAGCCCATGCCGCCCATGAAGGACACCGAGTAACGGAAGCCGGAAACACCTCAGCGCTTAAAGCCGCTGGCACACCGTAGCCACATGCTGCCCATCAAAACCGAACCCCCAGCGCATGCGACCCACGCCGGGACGCGGTACACGGATTTCGTCGATGCCGCCGCGCTCTATGTCGAGTAGCGACTGCACGGCCAGCAATTCCAGGCCCAGCGCATCCACACCGGGGTCATACATCATGTTGATCGTTATCAGCGGACGTTCATCGAGCATACCGATCGTATCGGCTATGTCGAACACGGCGCCCGTAGGAAAAACCTGGATGTCCCAGCGACCCGCGCCACACTTTCGCCTCGAAGCAGGATTGGCATAGCCCGGCAATCCAAAGCAGAGTCCTTGCAAGAGTAGGTGATATGACAGCGGTGTATCTGGGTCGGTCGCATCGATTCCCGCATCCCCCAGGATGCGGCTTAGCGCCCGCCTCACGGTATCCTCGTTCCCACGGCACAGCCCGTCGCGAAACGCATCGACGTCTCGAATGTCTTCGGCAGCGCACTCAAACCACTCAACAATCACTAGACGCAAGGCCTGGCGAAGCTCGTTATTGGGCAATCGCAAAGCACGGAGGCGATCGCCATGCTCTGGCTCCTCAGTCATATCCGTCGTCAGGAAACCTGACAGATACAGCGCCGTCCACAAACCATCATCAGGCGAGGCCTCTAGCCCCGCAGTGCCCAAACAAAGCGCGACCTCAGCGCACCCATGGGCCTCGAGCAAATCGAACAAGACCGAAAGGCGGTCGAGATTCCACCCGACAACTACCCTACTCAGGCAATCGGCATATCCATACAGATCGGCACGCACGGGCGCCGTGCAGCCTCGGTCCAGAAAACCGATCACGCGCGCCGGACTCGAGCAATAGGCCCTGCCAAACCGATACCCCTCGAGCCATTCACGCGCATCATCCAGGTATTCCCCGCACCCAGCATGATTCAACAGAGTCTGGACCTCGGCATCCGAAAAGCCGAAACAACGGTCACACCAGGTCGAAAGCGGCGTCGTCAGACAATACGAGCAGCCATGCAAAGAAAGCGCCGCTTCGGCAGGACCGGGACACTCCCCCATCAGACACGTCAGCCGCAACGAATCGCGCGCAGCGACAATGGCGTCGAACAGCACGCGATCGAATAGCCCTGCCGGATCAGCACCGGAAGCGCCCCTCGCGCTTGCACGGCCCAACCATGCCGCATCGTACCCATCAACGAGCAATACAACCTGCTCATCGCAGGCAATCTCCAGCAGCTCAATGAGCACACCGAGCACCGAGGCGACCTCGTCCTCGCTCGCCGCGCCACGCGCAACGCGTTCGATGTGACGCACCTTGTCTCGAGCTAAATCCGGAGCTTCCAAGAGTGGCAACAAGCGAACACATTCGCCCGAAAGAGCATTGTGCACGACGCCGGCAACAGCGGCCCCACACCTTGCAGCGCCAGAAAAGTCCAGCGATATTACCGGATAGCAAGCATACTCATCCCGATAGCGCCCGCTGTTCGCATCCCAAATCTGAGCATCGGCAAACAAACGCTGACCAGAGCGACCGACCGCTGGACGCTCCAGAAAAGCCTTGAGCATCGACAAGTTCATGCTCTTGCCAAAACCCTCGGGTCGACAGCACACCACAACGGACGCGTCGCAGTCCAACACATCGGCAATAAACATGGTCTTGTCAACCAGCATGCAGCAACCAAGGGACTCCGCATAGTCGTGCATGCCAATGGGCAAAGCCGCATCGTCGGCACAGCCGATCAAGCGCACACCAAAGCCAGCAGCACAATCAATATTTGCCTGTTCAGACACCAAAACGTTCCCCCCAAATCGCAGCACGATGCCAATTGTAATGACCGCCTCGCGCGTACCGACGAAGCCGCGCGAACATATCGGGCAACGGTAGCAACAAGACGTGTGAGGGGGCACAACTAATCGTTGCACAACAAAACGGGGCCCGATACATTCGCACCGGACCCCGTCCCAACTCTTTAGTTATCTAGCAACCAAGAGGCTACTCCTCCGAGCCGTCCTCCCCAGAAGCTTTCTTCTGCTGATCGAGCTTATGCTTACCACTTACGATAGACGTAGCGCCCAGTGTGGCCAAGCTTGCACTGGCAAGGCTCGCCATAACGATAAGGTCGCCCGTCTTGGGCATATTGCCGCCCGAGGATTTGGTTGTTGTAGTCGTCGTGGTGGTCACCGTTTTGGAGTCATTTTGCTCTTGGACCTGGTTGTCAGCACCACTCTCGTCGTCTTCGGACTGTTTCTTTCCGTCCTCGGTCTTGTTTTTGTCCTTCCCCTCAGATTCAGACTTCTTACCCTCGTCCTTCTTCTGAGTGGACTTGTCGTCCTTCTCCTCAGAGCTAGAACCCTTATCAGATTCGGTCTTCTCGGAAGCCTTGTCCTTGGAGTCGCCCTCTGCGGCCTCGGTCTTTTCCATGGAAACCTGATCAGAGTTGTCCTTGTTCTGGGCGGAGCCGTTATTGACGCCAGCCATCAGCGAAGAACCCAGCGTAGAACCAAGCTGCTCGGAGAAAGAAGGCTTCTTGTCCGGCGAAGCAACGGGAGCGTCCGGCGCCTTATTCGAGTCGTCCTTGGAAGCATCGGAATCAGGGGTTGCATCAGAGCCGGAGCCGTTGTTAGAGCCGGTGTCAGCAGAGGAATCGCTCGAGCCGGTAGATGAGTTAGAGGTGTCAGCGTCGGTCGAACCAGAAGCGTCGCTGTCCGTATTGCCGGCAGAGCTTGAAGACGAATCGCCCGCAGCAGAGCCGTTCAAATCGGAGCCGTTCGAGGTAGAGCCGTCGTTGGTAGCGCCATCAGCAGAGCCATTACCGTCAGCATCGGTCGAGGGCGCATCCATCCTGTCATCGTTGACATCGTCACTCGAGCCGTCATTCGAATCAGGTGTCGGCGAGGGCGCCGGCGTAGACTCGGGCTGCACGGGCGTCGCAGCGGCAGCCTCATCCTCGGCGATATAAACCAAGCAGTCCTTCAGCTCATTCTTATAACGATTCTTCCAGCCCTCATGATACTGAGGCTGACTCGAAAACCTGGTGGCGACATTGTTGACCACGCTATTGGAGAGCGCCGTCACAAACTCTCGGTCGGACATATCGTTGGAAAGATTCGCCCAGCGGAAAAAGTCCCTGCAGCCACCAGTGCCGCACATGTTGGTAATGCTCCACACCATGCCCTTGACGCAATCGGCGCGGCCCGAAATATCAATACCCAGGCCGCTCTTGAGCCACGCCTCGGTCACCGCATAGTACGAGTTGTACGCATAGGCATCTTGAAGTGCAGAGAACTCAACAGGATCGGTGTTGTAAGCACCCTGGAAAGCCTCCTGCGCGATACGGCCCAGCTCGGTGAGCTGACCGTTCTCGGACATGGGATTGTTCGCGTTGGTAATCTCGCTGCCGCGATCAATCGCATCCTTGAGCATGCTGTATTTTTCGGGGCTGTAGTTGTAGACCTGCTTCATAAACGGAATGAGCGACCAACGACGGTCGAACTGGTAATAGCCCAGTGCGTTATAGCCGTCACCATACGAAAATCCCTGGTTGTAGTTACCATGGCTCTCGTACTTGGTAAAGTACTTCATCTCGGGAGTCACGTTGACAAACGAAACGCCCTGGACCGACCTCAGCACGCCCGAGAAGGACTGTTGGGTGTAAAGGCCCTTATCGATATCGGTGGCATCCGAGGCAACGCCCGGCGTGGGCTCCTCGGCAGCGGCGGGTGCCGGCGCGGAAACGGCGCCAAACGAAAGCGCCAGCGTCAGGCCCGCGACAATAGCAGAATGCTTGGGCTGCATAAGATCCTCCCTGCATTGGTGTAGTTAAAGTTCAGTTTGCAAAGATAGAATTAAGTATTGCAGTTCACCCGTTGTTGCACAACAACCCCTCGGCAAACGGCAACAACCCTCCGCGAAATCTTAAGGAATTAAACAAACTGGTCGTCGGGCGCCATCAGAAGCTCGCCGTATCGCTCCATCAGCCCGTCCCTCAACTGACAGAAAGCGGGGATATAGACGTTCAAGATGCGCTGAATCAAATCTTGAGCGAGCTTGTTGTCGTAGATATGGACGTTCGTATTGCGGTCTCTGAGCATGTCTAGCCAGGCCGCCTCATCAATAAAGTCGTAGAATCGGTACGACTCCTTCAAGATGGCACGAGGAGACCCCGACGCGGCAAGCGTGGCACCCTCATACTCGAGCAGACGCTTAAGGAGGGTAATTGAGATACCGAAAACCTGCTCATAGATATACGCACATCCGGAGACAACATAGTCGTTTTCGAAATCTTGAAATCGAGCTGTCTCTAGCAGCGCCAGACGCGAATCAAATAATTCGTATGACTTCACGAAAGCCAGCCCCTACAGCTTAATGTCAAAGTTGATTTCGGGGACGGCGGCCAGGTCGGCCAACGTCACGCCGTCGACGTACTTTTCGATCACGTCGTCCAGACCGCGCCAGAACTTGACGGTCGAGCACAAATCGCTACGGGTGCAGCTGTTGTCGATGCCATCGCACGCCACCGGAGCCGTGCTGCCCTCGACGGCACGCAGGATGTCGCCGGCACGCACCTCGGCCGGGTCCTTGGCCATCATGTAGCCGCCGCCCTTGCCGCGCACGCTCTTAAGCAGGCCCGCCTTCATAAGCGGACGAACCAGCTGCTCCAGATACTTTTGCGAGATATGCTCGCGGTCGGCAACCTCGCGCAAGGCAATCTTGCCCTCGGCGTCGCCCAGCGCCGCGATATAGATCATTAACCGGAGGGCATAGCGGCCCTTAGAAGAAATGAGCATACCTACCCTCCCGTTGTTCCTGGGACAAAATCAGGCCTATTTGTCCCAAATCCTATGCACGCGGGGCAAACAAACCTGATTATTATGTCCCACATCTAAAAAGTCGAGTGGATTAGTCGGGTTTTCCCTTGACTAACGCCGAACCCATAGTAACTTTATTCCGAGAAGATTCCTAGGGTTTAGTACACCTATGAGTACACCATATACAGAGAGGGACAGCATGAGCGCAAATCCGCTGCTTTCCATCGAAGGTCTGACCGCCTCCGTGGACGAGAAGACCATCCTCCACAACGTCAACCTCAACGTCGCCGCCGGCGAGACCCACGTGCTAATGGGACCCAACGGCGCCGGCAAGTCCACCCTCGGCCACCTGGTCATGGGCGACCCCGTCTACACGGTCAACGACGGCCGCATCGTCTTTGACGGCCAGGACATCGCCGAGCTCACCACCGACAAGCGCTCGCGCGCCGGCCTGTTCCTGAGCTTCCAGGCCCCGGTCGAGATCCCCGGCGTGCCACTGTCGAGCTTTTTGCGCGCCAGCATCGCCGGCCGCCCCGGCCTGGAGATGAAGGGCAAGGAATTCCGCCGTCGCGTCAAGGAGCTCGCGGCCGAGCTCAACATGGATACCGCCTACCTCAACCGCGAGCTGGGCGTAGGTTTCTCGGGCGGCGAGAAAAAGAAGGTCGAGATGCTCCAGCTCCTGCTGCTGCAGCCCAAGCTCGCCATCCTGGACGAAACCGACTCCGGCCTAGACGTCGACGCCCTGTCCACCGTCAGCCACGGCATGGACGCGTATCGCAAGAGCTGCGACGGCTCCATGCTCATCATCACGCACAACACGCGCATTTTGGAGCACCTGGATGTCGACCGCGTCCACGTTATGGTCAAGGGCCACATCGTGCGCGAGGACGACGCCTCGCTCATCCCCTGGATCGACAAGAACGGCTTTGAGACCTTCGAGCGCGAGGCCGCCGAGCAGCGCGCCCAGGCCGAGTCTGCCGCTGCCGAGCAGCAGGCGTAAAGGGGCGACGCAATGACCAAGAACCGCACCGAGGTCGCGGACATCGACCGCAGCCTCTACGACTTCACCTATGGCGAGGAGGGATTCGAGCGCCTCGACGCCGGCATCACGCCCGACATCGTGCGCGAGATCAGCGCCAAAAAGGACGAGCCGCAGTGGATGCTCGACCTGCGCTTAAAGTCCCTCGAGATCTTCAACCGCTTCCCGGATCCGACGTGGGGCCCCTCCATCGAGGGCCTGGACATGGATAACATCGTCACCTACGTCAAGCCCAACACCGACCAAAAGCACGACTGGGAGTCGGTGCCCGACGACATCAAGAACACCTTTGAGCGCCTGGGCATCCCCGAGGCCGAGCGCAGCTACCTGGCAGGCGTCGGCGCGCAGTACGACTCCGAGCTCGTCTACCACAACATGCAGGACACCGCCTCCAAGATGGGCATCGTCTACTCCGGCATCGAGGAGGCCCTGCACGACCCGCAGTGGGAGCCGCTCATCCACGAGAAGTTTATGACGCTCATCCCGCCCACCGACCACAAGTTTGCGGCCCTGCACGGCGCCGTGTGGTCGGGCGGCTCGTTTGTCTACGTGCCCAAGGGCACCAAGCTCGATTTTCCGCTGCAGAGCTACTTCCGCCTTAACGCCAAGGGCGCCGGTCAGTTTGAGCACACGCTCATCATCGTCGAGGACGATGCCGACCTGCACTTTATCGAGGGTTGCTCCGCGCCCAAGTACAACGTGGCCAACCTCCACGCCGGCGCCGTCGAGCTCTTTGTGGGCAAGCGTGCGCACCTGCGCTACTCGACCATCGAGAACTGGTCCAAGAACATGTACAACCTCAACACCAAGCGTGCGCGCGTGGACGAGGACGGCGACATCGAGTGGATCAGCGGCTCCTTCGGCAGCCACGTGGGCTACCTCTACCCCATGAGCGTGCTCAACGGCCGCCGCGCCCGGTCGAGCTTTACCGGCATCACCTTTGCCGGCGCCGGTCAGAACCTCGACACCGGCTGCAAGGTCGTGCTCAACGCGCCTGAGACCTCGGCAACGGTCGAGACCAAGGGCATCTCTAAGAGCGGCGGCATCCAGACGTTCCGCAGCTCTATTGTGGCGACGCCCAAGGCCGAGGGCTCCAAGGCAACCGTGAGCTGCCAGTCGCTAATGCTCGACGACCAGAGCCGCTCCGACACTATTCCGGCCATGGACATCCGCGCCAAGAACGTCGACATCGGCCACGAGGCCACCATCGGCCGCATCGGCGACGACAAGGTGTTCTACCTGATGAGCCGCGGTATCTCGGAGGAAGAGGCCCGTACCATGATCGTCAACGGCTTTGCCAACCCGGTCTCCAAGGAGCTACCGCTTGAGTACGCCGTCGAGATGAACAACCTGATCAAGCTCGAGATGGAAGGAGCGATCGGATAATGAAACAGACCACGAACACCGCTGCTACCACCCTTGAGCAGGTCAATGCGATGCCGGCTGCCACATGGGGCTGGCTGAAGATGAACCAGACCAAGCTCGAGCTTTCGGACGAGCTTGCCGCCGCTTCCACCGAGGCCGTTGAGGTCGAGGGCTTGGACGAGCAGTTTACTGGCGTGGCAGACGCGTTCGAAGCCGCCATGGACGCCATGGCCGAGCGCTTCCCCGAGCGCCGCGCCTCCGCCCCCGGCGATGCTGCCGACCGCGCCCGCATCACGCCCGAGACCGAGCTCGACGTGCCCGCCACCTCCGTCTACCAGGCCGGCGCCATCAAGCTTGAGGAGGAGCTCTCCCCTGCTGAGGCCTTCGAGACTGGCATGGGCAAGGCTGCCTACGCCTACCTGGCCGACCACGCCACCAAGCGCTTCGTCATCGATGTGCCCGCATACAAGCACGCCACGGTTACCGCGCGCGTGAGCGGCGTCGACGCTGCCGCGGCCATCGCCGCCATCGATGTCGTCGCCCGTCCGCAGGCAACGCTCGACCTGCGCATAGCCCTGGACTCCCCCGTTGCCGGCCAAGGCGTCGTGGGTTCCGCGCTACGCGTGTGCGCCCACGAGTACGCCACCGTCAACGTGACCTGCACGCAGACGCTCGACGATAGCTGGATCGCGCTCGACGACACCGGCCTGTTCCTGGACGAGGGCGCGTGCGTCAACGTGCAGCACACCGTCCTGGGTGCCGGCGCCAGCGCCACCGGTCTTGCCGGCGACCTGCTGGGCGATACCGCCAAGGTCACCATCGATACTGACTACCTGGGCGCCCGAGAGCAGGTGCGCGACTTTAACTACGAACTGCGCCACCGCGGTCGCAAGACCGAGTGCGAGATCGACGCCAACGGCGTGCTGACCGGCACGTCCAAGAAGGTCTACCGCGGCACCATCGACCTCGTGCACGGCTGCAAGGGCGCAACCGGCACCGAGCGCGAGACGGTGCTTTTGGCCAACAAGGGCGTCGACAACAAGACCGTTCCCGTCATTCTCTGCGACGAGGACGACGTCGCCGGCAACCACGGAGCCACCATCGGCCACGTCCGCAACGAGCAGCTGTTCTACCTCGCCTGCCGCGGCCTTGACCAAAACGCCGCCGAGGACCTGTTCGTCCGCGCCAAGCTGGAGGACGCCGCGCTTTCCGCCACCGACGAGCACACCCGCGCCGCGGTCGTCCGCCTGGGCAACAACCTGATCGACAACTTTGAAGAGGAGCTCGCATGATCGACACCGAGCACGTTAAATGCGATACCTGTACCGCACCGGAGCCTATGGAGCTCGACGCCAGTGACGAGGCCTCGCGCGGCTGGCCTACCGTCGACATCGAGACCAACCCCTACAAGGGCCAGTTCCCGCTGTTTCAGCAGCACCCCGAGATCGCCTTCCTCGATAGCGCCGCCACTGCGCAGCGCCCCGCCTGCGTGCTTGACGCCGAACGCGACTTCTACCAGCGTATGAACGCCAACCCGCTGCGCGGCCTGTACTCGCTGTCCGTCGAGGCCACCGATGCCATCGCGAAGGTGCGTCAGCAGATCGCTGACGTCATCGGCGCTCCCCAGGCCAACGAGGTCGTCTTCACCCGCAACACGAGCGAGTCGCTCAACCTGGTCGCCAAGAGCTTTGCGCCCACGGTGCTCGAGCCCGGTGACGAGATCGTCATTACCATCATGGAGCACCACTCCAACCTGATCCCTTGGCAGCAGGTCTGCCGCGAGACCGGCGCCAAGCTCGTCTACCTCTACCCCACCAAGACCGGTCAACTCACCACCGAGGAGGTTCTGTCCAAGGTGGGCCCCAAAACCAAGATCCTGGCCGTGGGTCAGGTTTCTAACGTGCTGGGCGTCGAGAACCCGGTCAAGAACCTCGGCAAGCTCGTCCACAAGTACGGCGGCTATCTGGTCGTCGACGGCGCGCAGTCGCTGCCGCACATGCCGGTCGATGTGGCCGACCTGGGAGCCGACTTCTTTGCCTTTAGCGCACACAAGGCCATGGGCCCCATGGGCATCGGCGTGCTGTGGGGCAAGATGGACCTGCTGAACGCCATGCCGCCCATGCTCACCGGTGGCGAGATGATCGACTCTGTCACCGAGCAGGACGCCGTCTGGGCGCCCGTCCCCGAGAAGTTCGAGGCCGGCACGCAGGACGCCGCCGGCATCTTCGCCACGGGCGCCGCCCTTGATTACCTGGTCAACACGGTGGGTTACGAGAACATCCAGGCCCGCGAGCAGGCACTCGTCCACTATCTGATGGGCGAACTCATGCAGCTCGACTTTGTCCAAATCATCGGTTCCATCTACTGGGACAACCACCACGGCGTTGTGAGCTTTAACGTCAAGGGAATTCACCCGCACGACGTCGCGAGCATCATGGACATGGACGGCGTCTGCATCCGCGCCGGCCACCACTGCGCGCAGCCGCTGCTCACCTGGCTGGGCGTCGAGAACCTTGCCTGCTGCCGCGCCAGCGTGGCCTTCTACAACGACAAGGCCGACATCGACAAGTTCATCGCCGGCCTGCATCACGTTTGGAGCACGTTCAATGGGTAATCTGTACACCTCCACCACGTTTATGGAGCACAACTCGCGCCCCGACTATAAGTACGAGATGGATGCTCCCACGCACGAGCACGACGGTATCAACCCCAGCTGCGGAGACGAGCTTACCTTGCAGCTGCGTGTCGAGAACGATGTAATCGAGGAAGCCTCGTTTACCGGGCACGGCTGCGCCATAAGCCAGGCCAGCGCCGACATCATGGCCGACCTCATCACCGGCGAGACCGTCGATGAGGCGCGTCGCTTGGCAGGACTCTTTCTCGCCATGATTCGTGGCGAGCAGCTCTCCGAGGAGGACCTGGAAGACCTGGACGAGGCCGCCCAGCTCCAGGACATCTCGCACATGCCCGCCCGCGTCAAATGCGCCGAGCTCGCCTGGCGCACCCTCGACGGCATGCTCGAGGGACAAAATAATCAGTAGTATTTGTCCCAAATCTTAAGAATTTTGTTGGCCGAATCGCTTGACTAAGAGTGGTTCGGCCATTTTCTATTCCGAGAGCTCAGCCTGAGCCTTCACCCGCACATAAGCGCGCGCGATACGAGATACGGTACTCTTACTGATTCCCGTATACCGTTCGATCTCGCGCACCGTGTTGCCGCCATCGTGCAGAGCGAAAATGATTCTGTCTCGCCGCGAGGGCGCAACGGTCTTGAGTTCGTTGAGCGGAACCCCGAGACTCTTCGCCATCGTGTCGGCAAAAGCGTGGCGTTCCCACTCTGTCTCTTTCATATCGCACAGCGCCGGCTCGCTGCCGTCGGGCGTCGAAAGCGAATGGGCAATAAAGCCCTCGGCAGAACCAAAAAGCTCAAGCACGCAAGAAGGATCAGAAAATCGCCTCGCGACATCAGCCTCGTCACCGCCGTAAGCGCGCAAATGCTCGGCAAAGCTGCTCCAGGGATAACGCTCGATTAAGCTGATGCCAGCCTCCTGCGGATCGGCGTGTACGGAGCGAATAGCCTCCATCACCTGCCAGTCGGTATCGAGCGAGCGCCGGTCAAAACGGTTCTGGAACAGATGGCCTGTGCGCCCCGTGCGTTTATTGAACCGCCGCGCGTACGTCAAAAGCAACCGGTGCATCGCCGCGCTCATCGTGTCCTCATAATCCGAGAGTACCAGATCCACGTGATTGCCCATAAGGCACCAGGCGATAACCGTCACGCCCGCCTCGCGGCAGCACTCGCGCATCAGCTCCAAAAACTCCCACCGGTCTTCATCACCCTCAAAGATGAGCTGCTTGCCCGCACCGCGAGCACAGACATGGTAAAAGCCCGTAACCGTTCTCCAAACGCGCTGCATGGCGCTCCCTTCGCCGGGATCTGCTTGCCATCCAATACAGCACGATTGAAGCGTGCCATCAAAACATTCACGCAAAACAATACACTCGCGCGGCCAAAGGCAGTAAACGGGCGGCGAACGGCACCGTTGCAACAGGTCAACCCCTGCAACGCTTACAAGAGCCGACCAAAAGCTTGCCAAAAACGGACCCCCTCTACGGAAGTTCACGACCACGGAACATAGCGTTAAACCGTTTCAATTAAAACTTCCGGACTTCTTGCTACGAAAACTGCGCCGTTCACCGAATATTCCGTGCATTTCGCGGTATTATAGAGGCTGCATGTCATGTCCCTTTCGAAGGGTCGCCCGGCAATCGCCAGCCACGACCCCCAGACGGGACGCCAACACGATAGAGAGGAGAGGCATGCAGTACTCACAGGAAGTGGAGAACATGTGCCCCGTTGCCAAGGGTGCATACCACGGCCCCGCACCCATCCCCGAGGAGGGCAAGTGGGTCCAGGCTAAGGAGATTTCCGACATCTCCGGTCTTACGCACGGTGTGGGTTGGTGCGCACCTCAGCAGGGCGCCTGCAAGCTCACGCTGAACGTCAAGGACGGCATCATCGAGGAGGCCCTCGTTGAGACCATCGGCTGCTCGGGCATGACCCACTCTGCCGCCATGGCTTCCGAGATCCTTCCCGGTAAGACCATCCTCGAGGCCCTCAACACCGACCTCGTCTGCGACGCCATCAACGTTGCTATGCGCGAGATCTTCCTGCAGATCGTTTACGGCCGCAGCCAGACCGCGTTCTCCGAGGGCGGCCTGCCCGTGGGCGCCTCCCTCGACGACCTCGGCAAGGGCCTTCGCTCTCAGGTCGGCACCATGTTCGGCACCAAGGCCAAGGGCGCTCGCTACCTCGAGCTCGCTCAGGGCTACGTAACCCGCATGGCTCTCAACGACAAGAACGAGATCATCGCATTCGAGTTCCTGAACCTCGGTAAGTTCACCGACGCCGTCAAGGCCGGCAAGACCCCCGAGGAGGCCATCGCTGGCGCTATGGGCCACTATGGTCAGTGGGAGAACGCTGCCAAGTACATCGACCCGCGCACCGACGAGGAGACACACTCCGTCGCCAGCGTGTTCCCGGTTCACGAGTAGAAAGGGAGGGAAATAACTATGACTGTTACGTTCGAAGGTTACGAGCGCCGCGCTGACAAGATCAACAAGTGCCTCGCCGACAACGGCATCGCCTCCCTCGAGGAAGCTCTGCAGATCTGCACCGACAAGGGCTTCAACCCGCGTGAGATCGTCAACAACACCCAGTCCATCGCCTTCCAGAACGCCGAGTGGGCCTACACCCTCGGCTGCGCTCTCGCTGTCAAGCGTGGCGCCAAGACCGCTTCTGAGGCTGCCGCCATCATCGGCGAGGGCATCCAGGCCTTCACCGTTCCCGGCTCCGTCGCCGAGGACCGCAAGGTCGGTCTGGGCCACGGCAACCTGGGCGCTATGCTGCTCTCCGACGACACCGAGTGCTTCGCCTTCCTGGCCGGCCACGAGTCCTTCGCTGCCGCCGAGGGCGCTATCGGCCTGGCTCTGAACGCCAACAAGGCTCGCAAGAAGCCGCTGCGCGTTATCCTTAACGGTCTGGGCAAGGACGCCGCCCAGATCATCGCCCGCATCAACGGCTTCACCTACGTGAAGACCCAGTTCGACTACTACACGGGCGAGCTCAAGGTCGTCGAGACCATCCCCTACTCCGATGGTCCCCGCGCTGCCGTTAACTGCTACGGCTCTGACGACGTCCGCGAGGGCGTTGCCATCATGTGGCACGAGAACGTCGACATCTCGATCACCGGTAACTCCACCAACCCCACGCGCTTCCAGCACCCCGTCGCTGGCACCTACAAGAAGGAGCGCATCGAGGCTGGCAAGAAGTACTTCTCCGTCGCTTCTGGTGGCGGCACTGGCCGTACCCTGCACCCGGACAACATGGGCGCCGGCCCTGCCTCTTACGGCATGACCGACACCATGGGCCGTATGCACTCCGACGCCCAGTTCGCCGGTTCTTCCTCCGTGCCTGCGCACGTCGACATGATGGGTCTCATCGGCATGGGCAACAACCCCATGGTTGGTGCCACCGTCGCCTGCGCTGTCGCCGTCGAGGAGGCCCTCAAGGCCTAATCGCGCCCGCGCGATGCTCATATAGTTGAGCTTTGGAGCCGCTACCTTTCGAGGTAGCGGCTCTTTTTGTTTGCGCTGGCGCAGGGTAGCTAATGCCGATATATCAGCTGGGGCGAAATACGAGATGTGAAGAGATGGAGCGTCAGAGCGTCCATGACGCCCACCTTGCCATATTTGCACTTTACCGATTTGCCGAGTCTTTGCGGCCCCATTGCCGATCACCTGTGCGACAATGCGCCGGATGAGAAAGGAATCCGATGGAATCGACTGATGTACTGGTAATTGGATCTGGCATTGCGGGCCTTTGTGCCGCCATCGAAGCGGCACGCACGGGCGCAACCGTCGCTGTGGCAAGCGCCGGCAAGACTATGAGTGGATCGAGCTTCTTCCCCGGAACCTGGGGCCTGGGGCTTATCGGACCCGTTAACGAAGACGACGAACAAGACCTCATCGACACCATCCAGACCGTCGGCGGCGGTGTCGCCGACCCCGAGCTTGTCCAGACGTTTGTCCACGGCATTCCCCAGGCAATTGAATGGCTCGAGCAAGACCTGGGCGTTGAGCTCAAGCGTCCGCAAAACGCTGAGAGCGCTCAGCAAAAGCAGTTTATCCCCTGCTTTGACCACAAAACGCGCATGTGGCGCGGTCTCACCCGCAAGCCCCTTGAGGACGCGTGTACGGCCCAGATCGAGTCGCTCGGCATTCGCCTGCTCCCCCGCCATGAGCTTATCGACCTTGTTGAGGACACGAACGGCAGAATCACCGGAACCGTGCTCTACAACCTCACCGAAGATCGAATCGTGCCCTTTGCTACCAAAGCCACGATCATCGCAGCCGGTGGCACGGGTGGCCTGTTCGAGCGAAGCCTCACTTCCGTCGACGTGCTTAGCTCATCACAGGCCATCGCACTGGCGCACGGCGCATCGCTTATTAATATAGAGTTCATGCAGATGATGCCCGGCTTCATCGAGCCCAAGCGAAACCTTGTCTTTAACGAAAAGACCTGGCGCTACGTACGTGTAGACCAGCCGGCAGATATTGCCGACGACAAGCTGGACGACCTGCTCGAGCAGCGCTCTGGATATGGACCTTTCACGTCACGCTTGGCCTCCCGCGCTATCGATCTCGTCATCGATCAGGCTGGTGCCGAAGGCCTGGCACTCCACTACGACTTCCCCCGCGTGGATGTCCCAGAGTTTGTGCAGACCTTTGCCACCTGGCTGCAAGACGAGCACGGCATCGCGCCGACCGACGAGATGCGCGTGGCGATGTATGCCCACGCCGCTAACGGCGGTATCAAGATCGACAAGGCAGCCTTCACGGGCGTCGAAGGCCTCTACGCCTGCGGTGAGGCGACAGGCGGCATGCACGGCGCCGATCGCATTGGTGGCCTGTCAAGCGCCAACGGCATCGTGTTTGGGCGCATCGCGGGCGCATCGGCAGCCCAGGCAGCACAGAATGCAGCTGAGGCATCCCTGAAGGCGGATATCGACCTCCCTCAGCATGGCATTGCCACAACAGATGCCGAACGCCTGACACGCAGCCTTAAGCACGCGATGAGTACCTATTGCATGATCAACAGGACCGAAGCAGGTCTATTCAAGGCTCTGCAACAGCTTGAAAGCCTACAAGACGAGGCAACGACGCTGAGCAAGCCACACGCCAATGACAGCGAAATCGCAGCCCTCGCCCGCCTGCAATCGCAGATTCAACTAGCACAGGAAATGGTCAAAGCCATGCGCAAGCGAACCGAAAGCCTCGGATCGCACTATCGAACGGACTAAACTGGACACCCATCTAAAGCAGAACACAACTAATCGATATCTATGGGCCCCGTGAGCTCGAGGTGGCACGGGGCCTATTCGTGTCCGAACGGCAGCGTATCCTTATTCTGAATACAGAGCGGGCAAAGCCCGCACAGACAATAGACCAGCGAGGAGGAGATATGGACAGTAGTGATATCGAGAAGTGGCGTGTCAAACTTGATAGCTACGCCAATGTGGAAGACGGCGTTGAGTATTGGCTCGCACGCGATTTAATGGAACCCATGGGGTACACTCGATGGGAGAACTTCGCCGAAGTTGTTAAGAGGGCAAAAGTCTCGTGCGAAACAAACAAAACTCCAGTTGATTCCCATTTTCGTGATACCACGAAAATGGTAACTGCCGGTGTCGCCGCTCGCGCGGTTAAAGACTACAAACTTACGCGCTATGCATGCTATTTAATCGCACAGAACGGAGATTCAAACAAGCCAGAGATCGCGCTCGCCCAGGCATACTTTGCCGTGCAGACGCGCCGCCAAGAGCTCATAGAGCAGCGCTTCGCAGAGATTCAGCGCTTGCAGGCGCGCCACTCGCTATCCGATTCGGAGAAACAGCTCTCGGGTATTGCATTCAAACGCGGCGTGGACTCCAAAGGATTCGCGATCATCAAGTCGAAGGGCGATGAGGCGTTATTCGGCGGCAGAAGCACGGCGGAAATGAAGCAGCAGCTCGGCGTACCCAAGAGCGCGGCATTGGCGGACAGGTTAGCCGATGTCCTCATCAAAGCAAAGGACCTTACGAACTCGATGACGGCCTTCAACGCCGAGGAACACGACCTGTACGGTCTGGACCAGATCAAGCAAGAGCACGTCGAGAACAACACAAGCGTGCGTGGCAGCCTCATCGACCGTGGGATTGTCCCCGAGAACCTACCGCCTGCCGAGGATACAAAAAAGCTCGAACGTCGCGTGAAAGCAGACGAGAAAAAGCTCAAGGAGGGTACTGACGGTTTTACCGATCCCCAGGGTAGGCTCGATCTGTGAAAACGGCCGCGCCCTTTCGGGTTCGACCCCATGCGAGGTCAACAAAAAAAGACGGCCAACTTTCGTTGACCGTCTTAACTTGCTTTGGTGGGCCGTCAGGGGGTCAGCCTGCTGCGCAGGCGGCCGCTGCGGCGCCAAGGCGCCTTGCGCGCTGCGCTGGCAAACGCTTACGCGTTTCCTCAGCTCCGCGCCCTTTCGGGTTCGACCCCATGCAAGGTCAACAAAAAAGACGGCCAACCGAAGTTGACCGTCTTAACTTGCTTTGGTGGGCCGTCAGGGGGTCGAACCCTGGACCTTGGGATTAAGAGTCCCCTGCTCTACCAACTGAGCTAACGACCCAAAGCTAAAGTCCGTTGTGGCGGACTTTAGAGGAGATATCGTGTGGTGGGCCGTCAGGGGGTCGAACCCTGGACCTTGGGATTAAGAGTCCCCTGCTCTACCAACTGAGCTAACGACCCGATATCAACACGAAGCAAGAACTGGGGTGGGTAAAGGGACTCGAACCCTCGACCTACGGGACCACAACCCGTCGCTCTAGCCAACTGAGCTACACCCACCATGTCCTGTGCGCTTCGCGCTCGACTATTATTGCAAGGAACGCCACGCGATGCAAGCCCCAATTTTCAAGAATTTTGAAAAGAGTTTTTCGAGACCATTTCGAGCAAATCCCACCGGTTTCATAGGAGTAAACTTGCCCCACTGCAAATGCTCGAAAGGACCGGCATGAAAGAACTCTCCAACCGCACGGCAACGTTTACCGATTCCGTCATCCGCCGCATGACGCGCATCTCCAATAAGTACGGCGCTGTCAACCTATCGCAGGGCTTCCCCGACTTCGATCCCCCGGCGCAGCTGCTCGATAGCCTCAGCACCATCGCCGCCGATCCCAAGCCGCTCTATCACCAGTACTCCATCACCTGGGGCTCCCAGGCCATGCGCGAGGCGCTTGCCGCCAAACAGGAGCACTTTATGGGCATGCCGGTGAACCCCAACGAGAATATCGTAGTCACCTGCGGCTCCACCGAGGCCATGATGGCCGCCATGATGACGGTCACGAACCCCGGCGACAAGGTCATCATCTTCTCGCCGTTCTACGAGAACTACGGCGCCGACACGATCCTTTCGGGTGCCGAGCCCATCTACGTGCCGCTCAACCCGCCCACATTCGACTTTGACCGCGAGACACTCGAGGCGGCCTTCCGCGACAACGACCCCAAGGCCATCGTCCTGTGCAACCCTTCCAACCCCTGCGGCAAGGTCTTTACGCGCGAGGAGCTCACCTTTATCGCCGACCTCTGCAAAAAGTACGACGCCTACTGCATTACCGACGAGGTATACGAGCACATCGTCTACGCGCCCCACGAGCACGTCTATATGGCCACGCTGCCCGGCATGTTCGAGCGAACCATCAGCTGCAGTTCGCTGTCTAAGACGTACTCCATCACCGGCTGGCGTCTTGGCTACACCATTGCCCCGGCCCAGATCACCGAGCGCATCAAGAAGGTCCACGACTTCCTCACCGTGGGTGCCGCCGCTCCCCTGCAGGAAGCCGTCGTCACCGCCCTCAATTTCGACGGCAGCTATTACGATGAGGTCCTTGACCTCTATACCGCCAAACGCGACCTGTTCTGCCAAGGGCTCGATAGTATCGGACTTAAGCACAACGTACCGCAGGGCGCCTACTACGTGATGATGGATATCTCTGAGTTTGGCTACGACAGCGACCTCGAGTTCTGCGAGGACCTGGCCTCAAAGGTGGGCGTGGGCGCAGTGCCCGGCTCGAGCTTCTTCCGCGAGCCCGTCAACCATCTGATTCGTTTCCACTTTGCCAAGCGAGACGAGACGCTTAACGCGGCACTGGAGAACCTCAAGTCTCTACGTGATAAAATTAAGCCGCGCGGGTAAGGACGGCCTGGCAGCTAAAGTAGCCAAAGAAGCCTCGCACCGCCCGCCGCGTTGCGAGGCTTCTTTCTATAGCGCTTTCTTAAATGGTTTAGAGCTCTATACTTTAGTCACGGAGCAACTCGTCCCAGAGAGAGGAATACTATGGCAGAACAGCAGCTTATCGGAGCGCTCGAGGCGGGTGGCACCAAGATGGTCTGCGCCACGGGCTATGCAGACGGCACGGTCCTGGAGCGTGAGCAGATCGCGACCACGACCCCGCAGGAGACCGTTGAGGCCGTCAATGCATGGTTTGCCGACAAGGGCATCACCGCGCTGGGCATCGGCGCCTTTGGCCCCACCGCAGTCAACCCCGCGTCGCCCCAATACGGCAAGATCCTGGAGACGCCCAAAACGGCATGGCGCTACTTTGATCTGCTGGGCACCATCCAAAACGAGCTCAATATTCCCTGTGGCTACGACACCGACGTCAACGTTGCCTGCTTGGGCGAGGTCACCTTTGGTTGCGCCCAGGGCCTCACCGACGTGGTCTACCTGACCATCGGCACCGGCGTGGGCGCCGGCGTGCTCTCGGGCGGTAAGCTCGTGCACGGCATGATGCATCCCGAGGCCGGCCACATCCTGGTCACGCGCGACCCGCGCGACACCATCGGCGAGCATAGCGCCTGCCCCTTCCATGACAACTGCCTCGAGGGCCTCATCGCCGGCCCTGGCGTTAAAAAGCGCTGGGATGGCAAGAGCGCCGGAGACATGGCCGATGACCCGGAGGCCATGGACCTGCTCGCAGGCTATCTGGCACAGGCGCTCATGACCTACACGCTGTGCTACGCACCGCAAAAGATCATCATCGGCGGCGGCGTGGCCGACCACACCCCCATCGTGCCGCTCGCACGCAAAAAGTGCGCCGAGATGCTCAACGGCTATATCGTCACGCCCGAGGTCAACGACATCGATTCCTATATTGTCAACAACAGCCTCGAGGGCAAGCAGGGCATTATGGGCTGCCTGGCCCTGGGCGCACAGGCGCTTCAGTAGCAGACGCACCCACAGGGCGTGACGCGCCCGGCAAATCCGACCTACGGAACGACGCCACCACGCCTCATATAAGCCCTCAAATAAAAAGGCCGCCTAGGACCAAACAATACGTCCTAGGCGGCTTTTTTGGCGCACATCAGCGACCGTAAGATATATCGGAGCACAACGCCCGTTGCCGCTCCACAGCAGTCGATCATCACATCGGTGATCATGCCGGCGCGTCCCGGCACAAAGAGCTGAATCGTCTCGTCGATCGAAGGAATCAGCAGCAGGAACACCGCCGTGGGCAGCAACACGTCAAAGGTGCGCCGGCCCTCAAAATCAAAGGCGTGCGTTGCCAGGATGCCGAGCACCATATACTCGGTAAAATGCGCGCACTTGCGAACAACAAAGTTGGTCACCCATTCATATGGAAGTCCCACGCCGTGCAGGAAACCGCGGATAGCTTCCATGACCGTTAGGCTCAGCGAGCCCGATCCCGAGCCGGGAACCAGCGAATTGCCCCAGATCAAGAGCGCCATCAGGCAGGTCACGACCGCCCATTTTCGATTGATCTTAACCATGCAAAAGTTATGCCTCCGCGCGGAGCGGCGCGAAGCTGGCGGTACCGCCCTCGATAACGCTCAGATAGGCACGGCCCGTACGCTTGGCGGTAGAGGACTGCAGGCGCTCGATCTCTTCCTCGAGGATCTGATTGACGCGCTCGTGACGACGATTTTCCATAATGCCGGCGGCAATAGCCTCGGCCCGCTCGATGCTCTCGCGTGAGATACGGGCAGTATCCTCGGGGAACACAGCGCTGTGACGGCCGACATAGGCGGGGGCAGCAGGCTGAGGGGCAGCGACGGGAGCGGGGGCTGCAACAGGAGCGGGCTCGTCAATCTCATCCAGAATCGCGGTGGCGGCGGCCCACATGTCCTCGTGGCCCGAGTAATCGGCCATGGGGACATCATCCTCAAGCGAGGCGTCCGGAAGGTCGCCGGTGTCGATGCGATCTTGGGCATCAATCGATGCAGTGATGGCTGCTGGCTCATCGAGGTCATCGAGATCGATGCCCGCGGCACCGGAGATGATAGGCATGCTGGCGAGGTTTGCATTGTACGGCGCAGCCTCAGCCGCCTGCTGCTGGGCAGGAGCGCCCCACAGCGAGCTTTCGGCGGCACGGCGGGCGGCAACGGCCTCCTCGTCCGCAGTCATGGCTTCATCAACGTACGAATTGTCGGCAGAAGCGTTCGCGTCCGCCGAGGTAGCGTTGTAGGCGTTATTGGCTGCCGCGTTGGCAACGAGTGCCACGAAAGCCGCCGTGCTGCCCGCAGGGGCGGCCTGGGAGCCCGACACGGCGCGTGCCGCGGCGGCGATGTCGTCGCGATTGAAGGAGCCGGTCTGCCCGCCGTTGGTGAGCTCGTCGATGGCGACTTGATAGACGTCGCGCGAGTGTGCAGGGTCGCAGCTCACCGGCGAATCGTCGTCGAGCATACTGTCGATCATGGACCAAGCCTCGGCCTCGTCCATAGCATCTGCGGCTCGAGCGATGGTAGGAACACCATCATCGGCATGACGGCGCTGGAACGCACCAGTCAGGCCGGAAAGGAATGCCGAGGTAGACTGCTCTGCCTGAGCCTGAGAAGCAGAAGCCGCGGCGTAAGGAGTCGCATCCTGCTGCTGAGCTGGAATCGAGGCGGTCTTGAACTCGCTTTGATGCTGATTGAGATTGGCGGCACCGCCCATGGCATCGGGCTGGAACAGACGCTCTTCACGCTGCGCACGATACTCGGAAATACCCAGCGATGCGGCATAGATGCCCACGCCCGCCACCGCGCCCACGGCGAAGGGAACCGCACCCGCCACGACCGTCTCGTTCACCGACGAAAACGGCAGCGTCGCGGCATACATAACCACGGGAGCGGCCAGGCCGATCCCGCACGAAAGTCCGGCAAGGACTGCTCGTTGTGTTGCATCAGAAGAAGCCATGAGCTCTCCCCATCTTCCAGCACCCAAATCGCATCATTCAGTTGGCTGCGCGAGAGAAGATGAAGCGGGGCTATGCCCCAAAGCAACGGTATATGGTTCGTTTCATCTGCGTTTTCCGTCGCGAAGCTTAAAAGCTATTATGCGAAACCGCCCTGTCGATTGCAAGCGACGATGTCGGATTGAAACGGGAAACCTGCTGCTCGTCGGTCTTATGGTCAAAAATAAGTGCGAAGCGGCGATATGGAAAAGGGCCGAGGCTCAAAGCCCCGACCCTTTATCGCATTGATGATTAACGCTGCGTGTGGATGACAACCTAGAACGTCTGCTCGTAGTCGCTGTGCTTTTTGGCCGAACGTACCAGGAACTCCTGGTTGGTGTTGGTGCCCTTAAGACCCTTGATAAACGATGCGGCCGCGCGCTCGGTGTTGTTCATGCCGGCGAGGATACGACGCAGGCCAAACACAAACGGGCGCATCTGCTCGTCGACCAGCAGGTCCTCATTGCGCGTACCGGAGGCAACGGGGTCGATAGCCGGGAAGATGCGGCGGTCGGCCAGTTCGCGGTCGAGCTTAAGCTCCATGTTGCCGGTGCCCTTGAACTCCTCAAAGATGACCTCGTCCATCTTGGAACCGGTGTCGATGAGGGCAGAGGCCAGGATGGTGAGCGAGCCACCGTTCTCGATATTGCGGGCTGCGCCCAGGAAGCGCTTGGGCGGATACAGGGCCGCCGAATCGACGCCGCCCGAAAGGATGCGGCCCGAGGCGGGCGCCGCCAAGTTGTAGGCGCGGGCAAGACGCGTGATGGAGTCGAGCACCACCACGACGCGAGCAGGCAGATGAGGTGCACCTCGGGGTTGTTAATCGAGATAGACTGGCAGATCTTCTTGAGGATCGTGGTCTTGCCGGCCTTGGGCGGGGACACGATCAGGCCACGCTGACCCTTGCCGATCGGCGACACGATGTCGATGGCGCGACCGGTAATGGAGTCCTTGCCGTGCTCCATGCGCAGCGGCTCGTTGGGATAGACCGGGGTGAGGTCGCCGAACTTGGGACGGTTGCGAATCTGCTCGGGATCCAGACCGTTGACGGTCGTGATTTTGGCGAGGCCGGCGCGCTTGTCGCCACCACGCGAAGGACGCAGCGAGCCCTCGATGACGTCGCCCGTGCGCAGGCGCGCGGAGCGAATGAGGTAGGCAGGGACGAAGGCGTCGTCGTTGGACTTCATGTAGCCATGGGCGTGGATGATGCCAGAGCTGTCAGGGCGAATCTGCAGAATGCCCTTGATGTCGCGGAAACCCTCGGCCTTCGCGGCGGTGACGTAGATCTCCTCGACGAGCTCGGCCTTCTTCTTGCCGGTCGTCTCGATCTCGAACTCTTTTGCCTTCTCGCGCAGCTCGGCGACCTTCATGGCAGCGAGCTCCTCACGTGAAAGCGTGGGCTCGGTGGGGGCGGCGTTGCGCTCCTTGTTGCGCTGCTTGCGATCGCGCTGGCGGTTGCGACGGTCGTTGTTGCGGTCGTCCTTGCGCTCGTTGCGCTCGTCGTTGCGCTTGTGCTGGCGACGGTTGGGACGAGTGCCGTCTTCGGCCTCGGCGGGAGCGGCACCATCGGTTGCGGCGGCGTCGGCATTGGCCGCAGCGGCTTCATTGGCCTCGGCGCCAGAATCGACCTGCGCTTCGGCATCAGCCTGATGCTCGGACGCCTTGGCCTTAGCGGACTTCTTACGACCGCGCTTGGGCTTCTCGGACGCAGGCTGCTCGACGTCCTGGGACTCGGCGGCATCAGTCGATGCATCGGCGGTCGTCTCGTCGGAATCCTCGGACGTACCCTTCTTGGCGGCCTTAGCCTTGGACGTGCGCTTAACAGCAGTGCGACGGCTGCGACCGGGACGGACGTCGGCGGGCTCGACATCGGCGGGAGCGACCTCGGAAGTCGTAGCATCCTGGACGGGCGCGTCGGCGGCGGTTGCAGACTCGGCGGTCGCCGCAGCATCCCGAGCGGCGGCGGCTGCGGCCTTCTCGGCCTCGACGAAGGCCTTGGGCTTGCGACCGCGACGGTGCGGGCGCAAAGCCGGATCGACAACGGGAACTTCGCTGGCCTCGAAAGGCGCAGCGGGCTCAGCGGGCGATGTGCCCTCCCCTGCCGCGGAACGGACCGAAGCCTCGGTGAGCTCGGGGGTTACCTGATCGGCCTTAGCGGCCGTGCGACGGCGTGTGCGCGGTACCGGCTTCTCGGTCGGCTGGTCGGCGACAGGGGTCTCGGTGGCGGCAGGCGTCTCGGGCACAGATGGAGCTGCAAGCTCGGTCAGAGCCGCGGCCTCGCGCTCGGCAGCACGACGGCGGGCGCGCACCACCTGAGCCTCGCTAATCTGCGCCAACGCACGTGCCTGCGCGACCTCATCGGAAATCGGCGCCGAGGAGTCAGCTGCAACGGTGCGCTTGGCGCGCGTCGTGCGCGTGGTACGGCGCTTGGGCTTGGTGACCTCCTCGCCGTCAGCGGCAGGCTTGGCCGCGCGGCGCGTGCGCTTGGGCTTTGCCGGAACAGCCTCCTCACCAGTTGCAGGCACGGCCTTCTCAGCCGTTGCAGGCGTAGGCGTCTCAGGAGCCGAGGCTTGCGCGGGCGCCGCGACCTGGTCCGACGCAACCGGTGCAGCGGGAGCGGCCTGCGTCGTCGTTATTTCGTTTTCTTGCTGTTGATCAGACACAGTGTTTGCTCAACTTTCTTTTCAAGCCCTGTGATCACATGCTCCCTGCATAAACCTTCAGGGCGGCTAAACAGTCTAGCTCCGTCAAATACCGACGGACATCATTGATCTGTATCGAGATATTTGCGTCATATACGCAGCGTTAGTGTAACACAACCGCCGCCACCTGCAACTTAGTCATTGGGGACGTTCTTAAACGACTAGTCAAAAGGGACACTCTTTGGTTTAACACCCACAAATGACACTCTTTGGTTTAACACCCACAAATCTGACTGCCTCCGCCAAAACTATGGCGGTTTACTACGATGAATCGCTCAACCGCGACCACTTCGAAACTTGTTGAACTAAAACCGCAGGTAGATGCCTTGCACTTTTTTGCGAAAAGCCGGCGTGGTTGGAATATCTCAATTCATCGTAGTAAACCGGCATAGTTTCGTATTTCCAGCAGTTCCAAATTCGTCAATACGTCGGCGTTTGCAAAAAAGCCCGACCTCCGCAGGAGATCGGGCTTTCAAGGCTTAGTTAAACCAAGTCTGTACGGTCAAATGACTCGCAGATTACATCTGCTCGGGCGCGGAAACGCCAACGAGGGTGAGCACCAGGGCGAGCGTCACGCGAACGGCATCGCAAGCGGCCAGACGAGCGCGCGAAAGCTCGGGGTCGACGGGACGGCCCTCGCTCGGCAGCACCTGGCAGGCAGCGTAGAAGCTGTGGAAGTCGCCGGCGAGTTCCTCGGCAAAGTGCGTCAGACGGAACGGGGCGCGATCTCGAGCGCAGCTGGCGATGAGGTCGGTGAGCTCGTTGAGCTTACGCGAAAGGGCAAGCTCGGTCGGGTCGGTCAGCAGCGAGTAATCGACGTTCTCACCGATGGCCTTGGCGGCGACGGCCTTCATGCCCATCTCGTCAGCCTGCTCGGGCGTAACGTCAGCGGCACGACGCAGGATGGAGCACACGCGGGCGTGAGCGTACTGCACGTAGTACACCGGGTTGGAGTTGTCGCGCTTCTTAACGGCCTCGATATCGAAGTCGACCATCTGGTTGGAGCTCTTGGAGATGAGCGTGTAGCGAGCGGCATCGGAGCCGACCTCGTCGACGAGCTCCTGCAGGGTCACCATGGTGCCCTTGCGCTTGGACATACGGACGGGTTTACCGTTGCGCAGCAGGTTGACGAGCTGGCCCAGCAGAACCTCAAACTTGCCGGGATAGCCAAGAGCGTCGCAGACGCAGCGGACGCGCTCGATGTAGCCGTGGTGGTCGGCGCCCCAGATGTCGATGACGTGATCGACGCGCTGGAACTTATCCCAGTGATAGGCAACGTCGGAGGCGAAGTAGGTGTACTCGCCGTCGGACTTGATCAGGACGCGGTCCTTGTCGTCGCCCAGGTCGGTGGAGCGGAACCACAGGGCGCCGTCCTTGGTGTAGAGGTAGCCCATCTTGTCGAGCTTCTCAAAAGCGCGGTCGACGGCGGAGGTGCCGGCGGTCTCGCCCTCGGTGTCCTTCACATACAGCGAGCGCTCGGAGAACCAACGATCGAAGTCGCAGTTAACGGCATGGCAAAGGTCGCGCATGTTGTCGACCATCTTTACGTAGCCGCGCTCGCGGAAGCTCTCCATGCGCTCCTGAGGATCGGCGTCGACCCACTTATCGCCGTCGGTGCGCCAGAACTCGGCAGCCTCGTCGATGATGTAGTCGCCGCCGTAGGAGTCCTTGCCCAGAGTCTCGGCAAAGTTGTCCTGATACGGATGGGTCTCGGGATGCTCGTCGTTCTCATCGGCAACGAAGGCGTCGCGGTCGGCGATCAGCAGCTTGTGAGCCTCGTCGATATCAACGCCCTGCTTGGCGATGATGTCGGCAAGCTGCATATAGCGCGTGCTGATGGAGTTGCCGAAGGTGTTCATCTGAGAGCCGTGGTCGTTGATGTAGAACTCACGCTGGATGTCGTAACCGGCATGGTCCATAACGCGGCAGAGGGAGTCGCCCAGAGCGGCCCAGCGGCCATGGCCGATGTGCATGGGGCCGACGGGGTTGGCGGAGACGAACTCGACCTGGGTCTTCAGGCCGCCGCCGACGTTGGACTTAGCGAAGTCCATGCCCTTCTCGCGGGCCTCGCCAAAGATGGCGTTCTTGACGGCAACGGAGAGGTAGAAGTTGATGAAGCCAGGACCGGCGATCTCGACCTTCTCGATCGCGGGATCCTCGGGCATATGGGCAACGACAGCCTCGGCGATCTTGCGCGGGGCACAGTGAGCCAGCTTGGCGGACTTCAGGGCCATGGTGGAGGTCCACTCGCCATGAGAAGTGTCAGCCGGTCGCTCGATGGCGCAATCGTCAAGTTCAAATGCGGAAAGGTCGCCGGCCTCCTGGGCCGCAGCAAGCGCAGCGCGTACCAGCTCTTCAATCTTCTCGGGCATAGGTCCTCCTTGTGTTAAAGCCCCCGAGCTCTTGGTCACTCGTAGGGCAAAAGCCAGAGTTTGTAGCACTCTATCACAAGCGGTAGCTACTGTCGCAGGGTAAAGCTAATAGATATTGCATATGCACAAAATTGGCTACAGCTTGTATGGAGTCACTCAAAGATGCCAGTCTGCCTGCAAATTATGCACGCGTTGAAAATGCATAAAGGTGTAAATGAGCTGCGTCTGTTATCGAATACTCTTACCTATCAGAGTTGTGTGCTTTTCCTGCATAAAGTAATGGTTTGCGCACGTCAGCGTGGTATTCTTATCATACGTAAATTCGTATAAGTTGGAGGTAGCATGTTCTCAATCGGTCAACACGTCATTCATCCGGGTCAGGGAGTCTGCACCGTCGTCGGTTTTAGGGACGACACACCGCAGCCCATGCTGCTGCTCGAGACCAAGCAGGGACATGCGCAGACGATCCTCATGTACCCCGTGGCGCAGGCCGACCGTTTGCACGCCGCCATCTCTCAACAAGATGCCGAGCACCTGCTGAGCCATTACGACGAGCTGGAGTGCGACACCTTTACCGAGCGGAACAGCTCACTTGAGGAGACGCACTTTAAGCAGCAGCTCAAGCTGGGTGCGCCCGAGACGGTCCGCGTGGCAAAGACCATGATGCACCGCATTCGCCAGGCCGAGGAAGCTGATAAAAAGCCCAGCTCCTACTACATGCGCGTACTCAAGGAAGCCAAGCGCCGCTCCATCGAGGAGTTCGCTGTGGCCCTTGGCGTCACCGAGGAGGCCGCCGAAGCTCGCCTAGCCCAAGCCGCCCTCAACTAACCCATCCGCGCCAAAAACCACCATAAAGGGGGCAGGCACCTTTGTGGTGGTTTTCTTGTTCTAGTAGTATTCATTCTTATCGATACCCACGAGCACAAGGAGTCTCTTATGGCAGAGCCGCTTACCGCCGGAATCACCCGCGACCGTGCGTTCGAACTGCTCAACGAGCACAACAAGGACCCGTTCCACATCACCCATGGCGAGACGGTCGAGGGCACTATGCGCTACTTTGCGCGCGAGTTCGACCCCGAGAACGAGGAGTTTTGGGGCATCGTCGGTCTGCTGCACGACCTGGATTGGGAGGAGCATGAGGACGACCCCATGAACCACACCATCTATGCTGCCGAGATTCTTGAGGGAGAAGGTGCGTCTCCCGAGCTCATTCGCGCCATCCAGACGCACACGTCCGACTTCAACACCTCGCTGCCTAAGCCCGAGCTGCAGATGGAAAAGATCCTGTTTGCCTGCGATGAGCTCACCGGCCTGATCGGCGCTGCGGTCATCATGCGCCCGAGCAAGAGCGTTATGGACTTTACGACCAAGTCGCTCAAGAAAAAGTTCAAGGACAAGCACTTTGCCGCCGGCTGCTCGCGCGACGTGATTTCGCAGGGCGCCGAGATGTTGGGCTGGGAGCTCCCCGAGCTCTTTGACCGCACCATCGCGGCCATGCAGTCCTTCGCCCCCGACCGCGATACCTTCCAGGCCTAACCGCCCACGCCACCTAAAACCACCACAAAGGGGACAGGCACCTTTGTGGTGGTTTTTGTTTGCGCGGGCGTTAGGGGCGGACCTGGCCGGTGCCTCGGAGCTTGTATTTGTAAGTGGTGAGGGCCTCGGCGGCGAAGGGGCCGCGGGCGTGGAGCTTTTGGGTCGAGATGCCGATCTCGGCGCCCAGGCCAAACTCGCCGCCGTCGGTGAAGCGCGTGCTGGCGTTGGCGTACACGGCCGAGGCATCGACCGCATCTAGGAAGCGCTCGCAAGCATCCGTGTCCTCGGCAACGATGGCCTCGGAGTGCATCGTGCCGTAGCGGTTGATGTGTGCGATGGCCTCGTCCTCGCTTGCCACGACCTTCACGCTCATCTCGAGCGCCAGGTACTCGCGACCCCAGTCCTCCTCAGTCGCGGCGACGTAGTCATCACCCTCGGCAAGCCCGGCATCGGCGCATGCGGCGCAGGTTGCCTCGTCGCCGTGCATGAGCACGCCGTGGTCATGCAGCACGGCCACGACTGCGGGCAAAAACGCATCGGCCACAGCACGGTCGACCAGCAGCGACTCGGCGGCATTGCACACGCCTACGCGCTGGGTCTTGGCATTAACGATAATGTTGAGCGCCTTATCAAAGTCGGCGGATTCATGCACGTAGATGTGGCAGTTGCCCGTGCCCGTCTCGATCACCGGCACAAGCGACTCGCGCACGCAGCGCTGGATCAGGCCTGCGCCGCCGCGCGGAATGAGTACGTCGACAATACCGCGGAGCTTCATGAGCTCGCCAGTGGCCTCGCGGTCGGTGGACTCGATCATCGACACGGCCTCGCGCGGGAAGCCCTTGGCCTCGAGCGCATCGGCCAGCAGCTCGGCGATCATGGCACACGAGTGATAGGCCAGCGAGCCGCCGCGCAGAATGCAGGCGTTGCCGGTGCGGATGCAGATGCCCGCGGCGTCGGCCGTCACGTTGGGGCGCGCCTCGTAGACCATAGCGACCAGGCCCAGCGGCACACTCACACGGGTCAGGTCCACGCCGCTTGCAAGCACGCGGTGGTCGAGCACGCGGCCCACGGGATCGGGCAGCTCGGCGAGCTTTTCCAGGCCGGCGGCCATGCCCTCGACGCGCTCGGGCGTCAGCAGCAGGCGATCGAGCAGTCCGGCCGAGGTACCCGCATCGCGCGCAGCGGACATATCGAGCTCGTTGGCGGCGACGATGGAGTCGACACCGTTGCGCAGTGCTGCGGCCATGGCGCGCACGGCCTCCTGGCGCTGCTCATCGCTCGCCGTGGCAAACGAGGCCGATGCTGCCTTGGCGGCAACGGCAAGATCGTGGACATACGTGGCTATATCGACCGACATGGGCGGCCCTTTCTCCTAGAAGTTTGCAACCATGGTAGCCGATTTGCGCATGTCCTCGCCCGCGGCGGTAGAATTGGTCAACCCGAAACACCGCAACGAACGGAAGACTCACATGGCCCTCATCACTTCGTACCACGTCCCCGGCCTTTACGTCGAGGACCACAGCATCGACGTCCCCCTTGACTGGCGCGGCCTGGAGCCGATGCTCCTGGCCGTCGGCAGCACCATGCGCCGCGGCGCTATGCCGGCACCCATCGCCGGCGCGCCCGAGAGCATCAAGCTCTTCTACCGCGTGGTTTGCGCGCCCGACCGCATCAACGACGATCTGCCGCTGCTTCTGTTTTTACAGGGCGGCCCCGGCGGCGAGAGCCCGCGTCCGCTGTCGCCCACAAGCGACGGCTGGATCGAGGAGGCCGTCAAGCACTTCCGCGTGGTCCTTCCCGACCAGCGCGGCACCGGACGCAGTAGCTGCGTGGACGGACGCACGATCAAGGCACTGGGTGATCGCGCAACGGCCGCCGGCGCCGATACAGCACGCTCGCAGGCGGACTTCCTCAAGCGCCACCTCGCCAGCTCCATCGTGCGCGATTTTGAGTACCTGCGCCTAGTGGGCTTTGGCGGCAAGCCGTGGGTCACGCTCGGCCAGAGCTACGGCGGCTTTTTGACGCTGAGCTACCTGTCGCTCTTCCCCGAAGGCGTGGCGGCGAGCTTTACCTGCGGCGGCATTCCGCACGTGCCGGCGAGCGCCAGCGAGGTCTACGCGCACACCTTCCCGCGCATGGCCGCCAAGACGCAGCAGTATTACGACCGCTACCCCGCTGACGTCGAGCGCGTGGCAGCCCTGGCCGATACGCTCGAGGCTCAGAAACCCGTGCTGCCCGACGGCTCGCCGATGACGGTCGAGCGCCTACAGCTCATGGGCAGCGACTTTGGCATGAAGCCGAGCTTTGAGCGCATGCATTGGATTATCGATCACGCTTTTGTTGACGGCGACGGCACGCTGGCCTGCGGCGCCTCGGTATCTGACAGCTTTTTGATGCGCGCCTTCGAGCGCACCAACACGCGTACAAACCCGCTGTACTGGACACTGCAGGAGTTCATCTACGCCGACGGCGATACCATGCCCATTCGCTGGGCCGCGGCAGAAGAGAAGGCACGCCGTGCCGAGTTCGACACCCTCGCGCGCCCGCTCATGTTTACCGGCGAGGCCATGTTCCCGTGGATGTTCGAGCAGATGCCCGAGCTTAAGCCGTTTAAACCCGCCATGGACCTGCTGATGGAAGACACCAGCTGGGACAAAATCTACGACCCGCAGCGCCTAGCATGCAACGAGGTGCCACTCCAGGCCGCAGTGTACTTCGACGACATGTACGTGGACTCGGGCATGCAGCTCGATACGCTCAGCCGCGTGGGCAACTCGCATGCCTGGGTGACCAACGAGTTTGAGCACGATGGCCTGCACGGCAGCGTGGTGTTCAAGCACCTCTTCGACGAAGCCCTCAACCGCGGAGACCTGCGCCGGATCTTCTAACAAAGGAGTGTCCCCACCTGCCGGCACATAAGGAACGTCCCCAGGTGCCGGCACGAGAAAGACAGCGCTGCGGGAAACGATCCGCAGCGCTGTCTTTCTTTATGCAAATACGATCAAGTTATCCCTGTGTATCGCGGGCTTCTCGGCCAGGTCTGCCAGCAGGCGGTTGCTGGCGATCTGGTCCTGGCGGCGACCGGCAGCAAGCTCCAGCACGTTCGAATCGGCCTCGGCGATACCGCGAGCGACGACCATACCGCTCGGATCGCACACATCGAGCACATCGCCCTCGGCAAACTGGCCATCGACCTCGCGAATACCCACCGCAAGCAAGGAAGAGCCACGGCTGACCAGCGCCTTCGCAGCACCATCATCGACCGTCACCGAGCCATGCGCCTTGTCGCCCAGTGCGATCCACAGCTTGCGGGGTGCGATGTCCAGACGCTCCGCCGGCGGATCGAACAGCGTGCCCACGCTCTCGCCGCGGGCGAGGCGCACGAGCGCATCGGGTTCCTCGCCCGAGCAGATCACGCTCTGAATGCCGGCCGTCATCAAAATGCGGCTCGCGCGGATCTTGGTGATCATGCCGCCCGTGCCCACCGATGTGGAAGAATCGCCCGCCGAGGCGATGATCTTGGCATCGATCTTATGCACGACCGGGACAAACTCGGCCGTGGGGTCCTCGTGCGGATTGGCGGTATAGAGCCCATCGATGTCCGAGAGCGTCACGCACAGATCGGCAGAAACCAGGCAGCTCACAAGCGCCGCCAGCGTGTCGTTGTCGCCAAACTTGATCTCGTCGACGGTAACGGTATCGTTCTCGTTGACGACCGGCACCACGCCCAGCTCCACCAGACGCAGCAGGGCGTCGCGCGCGTGCAGGTAGGACGTGCGGCGGGCCGTATCGTGGCGCGTGAGCAGCACGAGCGAGGTGAGCAGGTCGCGCGCATGAAACTCCTCGTCGTAGGCCGACGAGATGATGCACTGACCAGCCGAGGCGCAGGCCTGCAGGCTCGGAAGGTCGCCGACCGGCTTGCGGTCGAAGCCCAACACGGGATAGCCACAGGCAATAGCGCCCGAGCTCACCACGACCAGGCGCCAGCCGAGCTTGAGCAGGGCTGAGGCCTGATCGGCAAGCCCGCCGATAAAGGAGCGGTTGACCTTGCCGTCGGCGCCCACCACCGTGGACGAACCGATCTTAACCACCATCGTTTTATAAGAAGTCGTCATACGTCAGACCAATCAACTGTTCAGCGAACGGGCGAGCTGGCGGCCAAGGGAGCGCGATTCGCCCCTACCGCCCAAGTTCATTAGTGAGCCCAGGGAAAGGCAGAAGCCGCGGCCATGTTCTTTCGCACGAGCTCGTCGCGCACCTGTGCCAGGCCCTGCTCCATGCCCACCACATAGGTCTGCGGGTACAGGAAGCGCTTGTAGACCGGATCAAGATGGTCCAGTGCCCAGGCGCAACGCTCGCGTGCGTCCTCGATACTCTCGCGCGGGGCAACAGCGCTGCCATCGCGCACGATCGGCACCAGCAGCTCGCGATACTCAAGCTCGGAAACGTCGGTCACCAGGGCAGCATCGTTCACGGCCACGAGGGTATTGCCGCGCGCGGCACCCTCCCCCGCCAGACGGTCCTCGTCATAGATCATGTCGCAGATCGGGCCGCCAAAGCCGTCGTAATAGCGGCGCACGCGCTGCACGCCCGGGATCGTGCGCTTGTAGGGCTGTTCGGAGAGCTTGACCACCGGCGTCCACGGGTCCGCCTCGCTCGCACGGCGGGCGGAAAGCTTGTACACGCCGCCCAGCGCCGGCTGGTCATAGCAGGTCGCGAGCTTGGTACCCACGCCAAAGCTATCGATAGGCGCACCCTGGTCGAGCAGCGACTGAATCGTGTACTCGTCCAGATCGTTGGAAACCGAGATCCCCACATAGGGCAGGCCCTCGGCATCAAAACGGCCGCGGACATACTTGGAGAGCTTGGCGAGGTCGCCCGAGTCGATGCGAATGGCCGACAGACGCTCGCCTGCCGCCTCCATCTCTTTGGCAACCGTAATGGCATGCTCGCAGCCCTCGCGCACGTCATAGGTGTCGATGAGCAGCGTGCAGTTCTTAGGGCTCGACTTGGCAAACGCACGGAAAGCCTCGAGCTCGGAATCGAAGCTCATCACCCAGCTATGCGCATGCGTGCCAAAGACGGGAATACCGTAGCGGCGACCGGCGAGCACATTGGACGTAGAGGAACAGCCGGCAACGTAGCTCGCGCGCGCGACGGCCAGGCCGCCATCGGGACCCTGGGCGCGGCGCAGACCAAACTCAGCAACGGGACGGCCGTCCGCTGCCAGCACCACGCGCGCCGTCTTGGTGGCGACAAGTGTCTGGAAGCCGATGATGTTGAGCAGCGCCGTCTCGAGCAGCTGGCACTCCAGCGCGGGGCCGGTGACGCGCACCATAGGCTCGCGCGGAAAGACGAGCTCGCCCTCGGGGACGGCGTCGATGTTTACATGTGCACGGAAGTTGCGCAGGTAGTCGAGGAATGCAGGCTTAAACATCGCGCCGCCAGCCGGAGCCTGGAGCGAAGCTAGATAGTCGATGTCCTCGGGCGTAAAGCGCAGGTTCTCGACAAGCTCGGGCAGCTCGGCGGTGCCGCACATGACGGCGTAGGCGCTACCAAAGGGATGGTCGCGATAAAACGCGGTAAAACAACCCTGCTCATTGGCCTTGTCGCTCTCCCACAGGCCCTGGGCCATAGTGAGCTCGTACAGATCGGTGAGCATTGCAATGTCGGTAGGATGCGAGATGTCGGTCAAAGCCATGGGGCGACCTTTCGGATGCGTTGTGCAGAAGTTGAGGGTTGGACGAGGCGGACGTGCGGGCATGGAGCCCGGCGCGAACAGGTTAGTGCAGGCCCATGCTGCTCGTGATCGTGTAGACCATAAAAACGATAAACGCGATGAGGGCGAGCACGATGATGACTTTTTGAGCCGGAGCCATGCCGGGGATCTCATTCTCGCCCGTAGGCTCCTTGGAAGTGACCATGCGCTGGGCAAAGGTCATCTCGTCACGGCTCGGTTTGGGCTCGACGGGCTTGGGGCGGGCGGCTTTCTTAGGCTGAGGCTTGGGCGCGG
>PPYE01740408.1_pt1 | contig 44641 bp, 33 predicted proteins | sample 1559881 | NCBI WGS metagenome assembly PPYE01 (sample SAMN08240022, study PRJNA423297) | Human gut metagenome, whole genome shotgun sequencing project.
AGATAATACTGGATGTCTTATCGAGCATTTTGGCAACGCAGATGCCGTGCCGCAGCCGCCGGAGCGGTGCTTAAGCCGCCAGGCGGGAATTGTGCGGTGTTGCCTTAGGTGCAGAAACAAACAAAAAAGAGGAAAACGAAAATCAGCCTTTCAGGCCGGAGGTTGCAATGCCTTCCACAAAATATTTCTGTGCGGCAAAAAAGAGGAGAACCAGCGGCAGAACCGCCACGCAGGCCATGGCCATAACGCGGCCCCACACCACAACACTTTCCGCGTCAACGGAAAGGCGCAGCGCCAGCGAGATGGTGTATTTTTTGACCGAGTTGATGAAGATCAAGGAGTTGAAGTAATCGTTATAGGTCCACAGGAACTGGAACAGGCCAGCGGAGAAGAGGGCCGGCTTCATCAGCGGCAGCAGGATCTGCCAGAAGATGCGGAAGCTGCCACAGCCATCAATGCAGGCGGATTCGTCCAGATCGCGGGGGATGCCGCGCATGAACTGGATGAGCTGATAGATGAAGAATGGGTAGCAGGCCAGCAGGGCGGGCACCCAGAATGGCATGTAGGAATCGACCCAGCCGAACTTGTTGAACAGAACGTAACGCGGGATGATGATGACCGAGTTGGGAAGCATCAGGGTGGAGAACAGGATGGCAAACAGCTGCTTTTTGAACGGGAAGTTGAACCGTGCAAAGCCATAGGCAACCAGCGCACTGGAAGCGATGGTCAGCAGCGTGGTGGGGATGACCATGATAAAGGAGTTGATGAAATAGGTTGCATAGGTATAAATACCGGCGCTTTTCCAGCCGTCAATAAAGTTCTGGAAGCTGAAGCTTTTGGGCAACAGTGCAATGGAGCCAAAAATTTCATCGTTGGTTTTGAACGCGGCCGAAATCATCCATGCAATGGGGAACAGCAGCACGCAGCCAATCAGGATGATGACCAGATAGGTCAGCACCAGGTTCAGGGTCTTTTTTTGTTGTTTTGTCATAATGCTCACGCGCCCTTTCTCAGCTTTCATCGCCATAGAAGACCCACCGCTTGGAGGTTGCGAACAGCACCAGAGTGATCAGCATGATCACAATAAAGATGATCCAGGAAATGGCGCTGGCGTAACCCATCTTGAAGTAGGAGAAGCCTTCCTTATACAGTTTCATGCCCAGCACATAGGTAGCCTTCATGGGGCCGCCATCGGTGATGACAAAGGCAGAGGTGAAGTTCTGCAAAGCCTGAATGGTCTGCATGATAAGGTTGAAGAAGATGATGGGGGTGATTTGCGGAACGGTGATGCTGAAGAACATCTTGACCTTGCTTGCGCCGTCAATCTCGGCAGCTTCGTACAAATCTGCCGGAACGTTTTTCAGCGCGGCCAGGAACATGACCATGGAAGAACCAAACTGCCAGATCTCCATCATGCAGATGGTGCGCAGGGCTTGATTGGGGTCGCCCAGCCACTGTACGTTGGGCAGGTGCAGGGTGGTCAGGATGGCGTTGATAACGCCGTTATCCATGAACATGATCTTCCACAGCAGAGCAACAGCAACGCTGCCGCCGAACAGGGACGGAATGTAGTACAAAGTACGGATGAGGTTGATGCCCTTGATGTTGCGGTTCAGGAACACTGCCACAGCCAAAGCCATGACCAGTTTGCCGGGCACGGTGTACAGCGTGTAGACCAGCGTAACTTTCAAAGAGTTCCAGAACTCATTGTCCATGGTAAACAGCTGGATGTAGTTTTGCAGGCCGCAGAACTTGGGGGTACCGGTGATTTTGTAGTTGCAGAACGAGTAAACCAGCGAGCTTAAAAACGGGTACAGCTGCAGGATCAGCATACCGATGATCCACGGGGCCAGATAAGCAAACGCCGCGTAATCGCGCTTGGTATAGTGCTTGATTTTGGTTTGTTTTGTCATAGGATCACACCTCTTTGGAAAAAATCCGCCTTTTCACTAATAAAACGGATGCCTCGGTGGGAGACACCCGTTTTTGATGTTCGCTGAGGTTTACTGGGCGCTGATGTAGTTGGAGAGCTGATTGTACATATCGGATGCAGCGCTTGCGGGGTCGGTGGTGCCGTAACCGACAGCCTCGATGGTATCAGCAATGATCTGCTTGGATTCCGGTGCGGAGGAGTACTTGTCGTTGGTCAGGCCGCTGTAGCCGCTGGCAATGTTGGCGGCGGTCATCATGTTCGGGTCCAGGGTACCGTCTTTTTCGCAGATTTCACGGGCCTTTTCCGTCGGGGGAACACTGCGCACGCAGGCCAGGGTGCTTTCGGCGTAATCGCTGTTAAAGAAGTAATCCAGGAACTTCATGGCTGCTTCCGGAGCCTTGCAGGTGGAGGTAACTGCCAGGACCTGCGGGCAGTTGCAAGCCCAGCCGTTGTCCTTAGCGCCGTCCAGCAGGGGCAGGTAGCCGGTGCCATAGGTTGCGCCCTCATTGGCGGCGGTCATAACATTGATGGTGGAGATGTAAGCGAAGGTGCAGACGTACTTGCCAGCGATCCAGTTGGGGTCAGACTGCAGGTCGTCGTTGCTGTAAGCGGAAGAGTAGGAAGCCGGTGCGCAGACATTGTTGTCGTACAGACTCTTGACGAGATCCAGGCAGTTCTGGATATCTTCCTCGGTATAATTGAACGCTTTGGAGTCAGCGTCAAAGATGGTCTTGCCGGTCAGCTGCTTCATGTAGGTAAAGAACACCAGGTTGGTCACATACTCTTTGTTGGTGCACAGCAGGTAGGTATCGGGGTCTGCTTCATGGACCTGTTTGCCCCATTCAATGAACTGATCCCAGGTGTACTGGGTGTTGAAGTCGATGCCGTACTTTTCAGCCAGCTCTTCGTTCACAACCAGTGCCGGGCCGGCAATGCCGGTGGGCAGGCCCAGCTGCTTGCCGTCAAAGTTACCATTCACGCGCAGGCCAATGTAGTTGGGGTCAAAGTTGGAAAGATCAAAGTCGTAGTCCTTGTAATCCAGGAAGTAATCGCCGGTGGAAACAAAAGTGGGCATGGTTTCGGGGTCAACCTGCACAATGTCGGCAGCGGTGCCGGATGCCAGCTGGGTTGCCAGCTTATCATGGTAGCCGTCAGAAGAGCCATACTCGGCTTCGATCTTGATGTTGGGGTTTTCTTCCATGAACTTGTTGATGACTTCCATGGTGGCGTTGGCGCGCTCATCGCCGCCCCACCAGGCAAAGCGCAAAGTCACCTGTTCATTGCTGGAAGTGGAAGCTGCGGTGCTGGTAGAGGCAGCGCCGCTGGTGCTGTCGGCTGCCGGGGCTGCGCTGCTGGCAGCACTGCCGCCGCATGCGGCCAGAGACAATGCCATGCTGGCGGCCATCATACCGGCCATAAGTTGCTTTTTCATATTGTTTTCCTCCTTCTAAATCGGCCCTTTTCGTCGAGCCTTATCATGGTTTTATTATAATTTGTTTGGCAGATTTATAAAAGGACTCACGCTTGCTAAAAGGATTCATCATTTGACACAAAACGCCGGGCAGGTATCATCTCTTGCGTTTTGGCGCAATTTAAGATACCTGCCCGGCATTTTATTATTCTGTTTTACTCGTTTGCGGGGCATCCGGGGTATATTTTTTGTACGGGATGCAAAACGACACGCTGGTGCCAAGGTTTTTTATGGAACAAATGCGCAGCCCCGTTTCTTCCGGGTAGCGCAGGCGCAGGCGGCGGTCCAGGTTGGTCAGCCCAATACTGCGGCTGTTGCGGTCCGCAATGCGTTTGCGCAGCGCTTCCAGCTCTTTCCTTGTCATGCCGTCGCCGTTATCGATCACACGCAGGTTCACCTTATCGCCAATGCGGCGGGCGCGCACCTTCATGTAACCGCGCTCGTTGCCGCGCAGGGCGTGCAGCAGGCTGTTTTCTACCACGGGCTGCAGCATCAGGCGGAATACCTCGGCGTCCATCACATCGTCGTCCACTTCATAATAAATAATAAAGCGGTCCCCAAAGCGGTAGTGCTGCACTTCCACATATTTTTTAAGGTAGTCCAGCTCTTCCTGCAGGCTGACGCTCTTTTGCGGGTTGGTCAGCGAATACTTTAGGATATCCGATACATACCCCACCACCGCACTGATGCGCCCATCATCGTTCAGCTTGCGGGCTTCCATATCCAGCGTTTGCAGGGTATTGTACAAAAAGTGGGGGTTGATCTGCAACTGCAGGGCGGTCAGCTCGGCGTTCTGCTGGCGGTACTGCTTTTCTTTCAGCTGGATGTTCAGGTAGGTGTTGTTCAAAAACATCATCAGGATGTTGTTCATGATAACGTCATATTCATCATTTACCTTGCGCTGGGGGCGCTGGATGGTGCGGCCCGCCTCGGCATCCTCAAACATCTGCAGCATCAGGTTGATCTCGTCAAAGCTGCGCTTGGTGTTAACGTATGCCAAAAACACAATGGCGCACAGCGCCACAACCGCCATCAGCAGCAGCGGCATCAACCGTTCGCCCAGGTTTTCCAGGATCATGGCCCGGTCAATGGTAGATACGATGTAGAAATCCGGGTTCTGGTAGCTTTGCCAGTTCAACAGGCAGACCCGGTCATCCAGCTTGATCCAGAACTCGTGCTCCTGTTCCGCCGTGTTCCCTGCCCCGCTCAGCGTTTTGCCCATCAGGTTTTGCAGCTCTTCCGTCGCGCCTGCGTCCCCTGCCTTTGCCAGCAGGCGGCCGCTGCCGTCAACCAGGTACAGGTGCTGGTTATCGGACGGGCGCAGCACGGCAATTATTTCCTGCAAGTGGCTGATGTTCAGGGTAACGGCCACACAGCCTTCCATCGTCAGCATCCGAGCGCACACTACCAGCTGCCTTCTCTCGCTGGCTTTGCCTGCGTTCACCACCACCGGGGCAATGCAGGTGCGCTCGGTATCCGACATAGAGGAATACACGCTGTACCAGCCGCTGTAATCATCCGCCGAAAGGTTGACCAGCCCGCTGGACGTCAGCGCACGGTCGTACCCATCCATATAGATCAGAACCGAATCCACGTAATCATACGCGTTGGTCATGCCGTTCAGTGAGGATACCAGGCTGCGCAGGTAGATGGCATCGGTGTAAGCAAGGCTTTCCCTTTTCAGAGCTTTGTTCAGCACCATGTTGGTGCGGGTCATGCCGGTCATGTAGCTGTTCTGCGCCAGGACCGAATCCAGCACCAGCGAGATGTTGGAGCGCACAGCCTCAATACCGCGCTCATTGTCCTGCGTCATACGGTGCATCTGGGTCACAAGGGTCATGTAGGTGGTAACGGCCACCAGCAGCAGCGCCGGGATCAGCATGACCACCACAAAGTTCCACATGCGCTTCAAAAAGAACTTCCGCTTCATTCCCTTCATAGCGCGGCACCATCCAGGCGGGATTTGCGGTATTCCGATGGGCTCTGCCCATAATACGCTTTGAACGCACGGGAGAAGTTTTTGGGGTTATCGTACCCGACATAATAGGCAATATCATAGCTTTTATAGTGGATATCCGCCAGCATCTCACATGCTTTTTCCATCCGCGTCTTGAGCAGCAGCTCCGAAAAGCTGGTTCCGCTTTTTTCCTTGAACACGCGGGAAAGATAAGCCGGACTCAAGGAAACCTTGGCCGCGGCTTCTTCCAGCGTGGCAGTGCGGTAATTATCTTTTAAGTATTGCTGCACATCGTACACGATCTGGTCGTAATAGGCCTTGGGGGCGGTTTCCTGCACGGCGCTGCGGGCATCCAGCCGGGCTTTGACCTTTTCAAAGCATTCCAGCAGGGCGCTGTAGGCCACCGGTTTCATCAGGTAATCCGCCACACCGTTTTGCAGCGCCGCGCGGAAGTATTCGTAATTGCTGTAGCTGCTGAAAAATATTTTCTGGATGTTGGGGTATTCCATCAGCCGCTGGCTCAGCTCCAGGCCGTTCATATCCGGCATTTCAATATCGGTCAGCACCACATCCACCGGGTTTTCGGCAATATATTGCAGGGCTTTGCGTGCGCCGGTGAACACCTGCACCACCTCGAACCCAATGTTCTGCCAGGGGAACAGCTGGGCCATTCCGCTGGCGATTTTCTCTTCATCATCAATAATAATCAGTTTATACATCTTGCAGCCCCCATCCGTGTTCAGGGCAAAACCGTTCTTTCTGCCTGCCCTTACACTGGGGCAGACTACCACTCATATACCAGTATAAAGCCCTTTTGCCCCAAGGGCAAGACAAAAATCACGGAATGATGGTTAGGGCAATACCGCATAATTCTAAGTGCCGATACGGCGAGCGAGGTGCGGCAGATGCCAAGCCAAAAGCGCAGATAGGGGTTGGTAAACGAGATAACGGGTATTCGGTGCAAAATCCGAGTACCCGTTATTTTTTTGCCCTTAACTGAAAGCAATAGATTTATTCACAGTTTTCGAGTATAATGAAGCTATAATCATCCTATCCCAACCAATCCGAGATTATTTCAAAAAATCTCAAAAAATTTTGGAAACATTGGAACAATTCAGCCCTTTTCATGCCATATATAGTAGAGGGCTATTTCAAAACGATTGGAGGTGACGCTTTTGGACAAGCAGAAAGGCCCGACAGGTTTTATTGTAGTGCTGCCCGGTGAGGTCATCGAGATACCGCAGGACAGCGACAAGTCATGGCTGACCCTGTTTTATAGCCTACCGAGGGAACTTGCGGAAAAGTGGAAGCCAGCCTACGATCTGCCCCGCTGCCCCTATGAAGTTCTGAGGACGGACAAGTATGACCACATCGTATGTGATGATATGTTTAAGCTGCTTGTATGGGACTGCTACGCATGGAGCGCATGGCAGTTTTTCCAAGTGAAAGACCGCAAGGGCAATTATCGTGACATTCCCGGCAACTGGACGCAGTATGCAGGATATTTCCCTCTGTGGAGGTTGTCGTACAGTATTATTCCTTACATCCGAATGAAGTATGAACAGAACGGACTTGGCTTCCAAAACCTTTACAACATCCCGCAGGGCGTGGAAGTGCCGTGGCTGACCTATCAGCAGTTCAGTAATCTAATCGGCAATGTCACCGATATGGTGATTGCAGAACAGAACTGGCAGCCCATGATCGATACTATCTGGGAAAACCGCACCGTGGAGGACTACGAAACCACAAGCAGCACCGTCAAGACCGATTTCATGCGAAAGTGGCATCACAACCGTTCCGGCAAGCCGATCTCTCTGGATGAAATGATGGAGAGTGAGGACGGGGACATTTTTGATGTGGCAGACCCACGGGGTGAGTTTGAGAACTCCGTCATTTCCGAAATGCAGATTGCTTCCTTTTCGGAAAGCACCATCACAGAGAAAGACCGGGAGATATTGAAGCTGCGAATGGAGGGCTACACTGAGCAGGAGATCGCAGAAAAAGTTGGCTACAAAACAGCAAGCGCAGTCCATAAGCGTATTGCCAAGATCGCAGATGCTTATGAGGAATTTGTGACAGTGGAATACGGAAAATTCTTGGATAAACACGAAAGGGGGACAAGCCTATGATGGAACTGATTTCAGATTCTTTTGATATTCGATGTTGCGAATGTGGCGAACAGATTACCATTTTCAAAGATGATTTAGATCCAGATGTTTCGTTCTTCGATCACGGTGAAAATGGTATGGGCATCGAAACAATTTACGAGATTCGCCATGAGCTTAGCTGCCCCCAATGTGGGAACAACATTGAAATTACCATTACTGGTAATGAATATCCCGAAGGTGCCTACGACTATGATAGCGCAGAAATATCCGGCGCAGAGTTCATCGAAACACCTTCGATGGGAATGGTTTATTACCAAGATGAATTTGATGTTGATGAGTATGCTGTCGAAGCCACAGGCATCCGTGGGTTGATCGCTCAGCTTTCAGAGAACAGAGATATGATTTATGATGTTACCTCTCGTGAGTTCGAGGAAATTGTTGAGCAAGTTCTTCAAGACGATGGATTTGACACCCATCTTACTCAGCCAACAAGGGACGGCGGACGGGATATTATTGCAACAAAAACAGGCATCAACGGTAAACCTGTTGTGTTCTATGTAGAGTGCAAACGGTATTCACGCACGAATAAAGTAAGCGTTGATCTTGTTCGAGCTTTATATGGAGTGCAGACAGCGGATAAGGTGAACAAGGCTTGTTTGGTTACATCTTCTTGCTTTACCCGTGATGCAGTCGCATTTGCCGAAAACCAGAATGTCATGATTGATTTGATTGATGGTGATGCTCTGCATGATATGATTGTTAGAAGTGCAGAAAAATATGAGCAAGAAAATTACCGCCGCTGGTAATCGGTAAAAATGTATAGTGTGCATGGGAGCAGTCACGAGAAATCGTGGCTGCTTTTTCATGCAGGAAAGGAGATTTTTATGAGCAGAGAGCCGTTTGAAACCATGCCCGATGTGATGGACGCAAAGCAGCTTGCGGAGGCATTGCAGATTTCCAAAGCGGGGGCATATAACCTTTTGAACAGCCCGGATTTTCCAACTTTGCGGATCGGCGGGCGCAAATTAGTGATGAAAAATGAGCTTGTGGAGTGGCTGAAAAACCGCACAAACCGAAAAGTGTGAAAGCACAGTCAAGAGCCGGAAAAGTAGCAAATCAGCCGATAGCGTGAGCCGTAACATACTCCGCATCGTTTAGAGCGTTTCTATCGGAAAATCGCATCACTTTTCCAATTCAAGCGCTGAGAAAAATTTGTAAAAAATGGGAGGTTATATGAGAACAGGACTTACCAAAAGAGAAAAGACCACAGCCATCTATTTTGATGAGTATGGCAGTATGATCGAGGTGCAGACCCACAACACCAATCTGAAAAAGCGGCTGACAGCATTTGCGGCAGAACATCCGCAATGTTGCCGTCAGATCGACGATGATAAGCAAGGTGGTCTGACCTTTGAAATTGAAAAAGGCAGACTGAGTTTCCGTTTGACTGCGCCGTACAGCGAAGAACGAAAACAGGCAGCAAGTGAGTGGGCAAAGAAGAATGGAGTTAGGGGACGAAAATGCTATCATCCGTTTTTTAGCGCAAAAAGTTTCCAAGCACCATGAATATTTACAATTTGATATTGATTGAAGTCATTCAAACTGATATAATGATTATGGATTAGTTTGCCCTACTCGAAAGAGAATATGGAATGAGAGGAGAGGTGCAACGATGAATCCTGTATTGAAATATCGTGGTGGAAAGTCCCGTGAAATTCCACGCTTTTTACAATATATCCCCGATGACTTCAATCGCTACATTGAGCCTTTTTTGGGTGGCGGTGCAGTATATTTTTATCTTGAGCCCGAAAATGCAATTATAAATGATGTCAACATTCGTTTAATGACATTCTATCGTCAGTTGCGTGACAATTATCCTGAGATGAGGACGCAGCTTGATGCTTTGCAACAGTTATATGAAGAAAATCAAGCAAGGTACAAAAAACTTAAAGCTCAGGCTCCAGACGAGCGTGTACCAAATGATAATGAAGCACTATATTATCGCATCAGAGAACTTTTCAATCATCCCGATGGTAGTTATCTTGATGGTGTGTTGTATTTCTTTATAAATAAGACCGCATACTCGGGCATGATTAGGTATAACAACAGCGGCGAGTATAATGTTCCGTTTGGTCGCTATCCCAATCTAAACACTCGATTGGTCACGCAACAGCATAGTGATTTATTACAAGGTGCTGAATTATTTAGTCTGGATTACAGCCAGATATTTGAAATGGCACAGGAAGATGATTTTATATTCTTAGACCCGCCATACGATTGTGTGTTTAATGATTACGGCAACATTGACATGATGAACGGTTTTGACGAAGCTGAACACCGTAGATTAGCGGCAGATTTCCGCAATCTCCCCTGTCGTGCCTTGATGGTAATTGGTAAAACCCCTCTCACAGAAGAACTCTACGGAGAATACATCTTTGATGAGTATTACAAAAATTACGCAGTAAATATCAGAAATCGTTTCAATAATGATAAAATGCACATCGTTGTAAAAAACTATTAGGAGTGCAAAATGGGAGTAATTAAAAGTAGTCGTACATTATTTTTTACTACTTCGCCCAGATCACCCAAAAAGTTAATCCCAGAAATCGCTTTGTTGGTGGATAACTTTTCTGGGCAAACATGGAGTGGCAATGAGCAAGTACAGGAAGAATTTGCCCGCACGCTCGCTGCTGCAACCACATTTGAGGGAGATACCTCTAAGAAGTATTCTGCATTTAGCGCACGAGATCGTATTACTCGCTCGCCGCAGGGATTGGGGTTTGTTGATCTTTCTCCAACAATTCAGTTGACAGAAGCAGGCGAATCTTTTATACATGGCAACAGACCGCATGAAATCTTTTTGCGGCAGCTCTTAAAATTCCAGTTACCCTCTCCCTATCACAAAGAGGGAAGTAAAATCAAAGGGATATTTTGGGGGCGTCCCTACTTGGAAATCATTCGTTTAATCCGTGATTTAGACCACCTGACACCGGATGAATTTAGAATCTTTGCGTTGCAACTGACGGATTATCGTAACTATGAGACGGTAAGAAATCAAATCATTGCTTTCCGAGAAGAAAAGGAAAAACATAAGGGGCAGTATAAGCGATTTGTTGACGATGTCATAAATCGAGAAATATCCAAGATTTATGCTGCCGAAATCGAATCCGGCAATATAGCAACCAGAGAGTCAAAGACGAGTGATGTGCGGTCATTTATCAGCAAAGAAAAGCGCAACATGAGGGACTATGCTGATGCGTGTTTCCGCTATTTCCGTTTCACCGAAATGTTTGTTTCAGATGGTAGGTCGATACAGATCGCTCCAGATAAAATTCCAGAGATTGATTTTATTTTGGAAACTGTCCCGAGAGAGCCAACCCACATTGATGATGTAACTGCATTTAAGAATTATTTGTTTGATCCCGCCCAACCTCGTTTGTATACGGATGATCGTAGTAATTTAGAAGATACACTGATGCGTCATTTTTCGTATACCAAAAGAGAGCTTTCTGGAAAGACGATTGAAGAACTTAAAGATTTGCGTGACAGTGCTGTTCAAGCAAAACGAGTGGCGATTATCCAAAAGCAGACTGAGGAACTAAAGTCTTATGCGCTGTATCAAGAAGTCATTGATACATACAACGAGATTTTGTCCGATGAGGTATACGACGCCCCTCTGTTCCTTGAATGGAACACATGGCGAGCCATGACTATGTTGGATGGTGGAACAATTAAAGGCAATTTCAAGATTGACGACTCGGGGCGTCCCACATCAACAGCCCAAGGCAATATGCCGGACATTGAATGTGATTATGATACCTTTGCTCTTTCGGTCGAAGTTACCTTGCAGCGAGGGCAACGGCAATATGAATCCGAGGGAGAACCAGTCACACGGCATTATGCTCAATTGCAAAAATCGACAGGAAAAAACACTTATTGCCTGTTCATAGCTCCGTCAATTAACAGAGCAACATGGGCACACTTCTTCGGCTTAAATCAAATCAGAAATATTGCTGCTTATGGAGGAAAGCCCAAGATTATCCCATTGGAACTCGATTCGTTTATGCGGTTGATTGAAAACTCCTATACAAGCGAAGGCATACCCAAACCGCAAGATGTTCAGAAGTTTTTGCAGACTGCCATTGACGAAGTAGAAAATTCTACTGATGAAATTGATTGGGGCAATAGAATTTCTGCTTATGTTGATAAGTGGTTGGTCGCTTAATTAAAAATCCCTTTGGAACAAAGGGCGCACTTCTATACAGGGGCAAGCCCTGTATGTGCGCTCTGCGAGGCAGACAGCCCTTGCGGCTATCCCTGCGTACTTTGCGATTGGCGCAATTTGCTGACGCAAACAGCACCACTCACAAAGTTTTGAATATGTACCCATGACCGTTTACCGATTTTCGGTAGGCGGTCTTTTTATATCCCCACATCAAAATCAAGGAGGTCATACACTATGACAAAACAGAAAACCATCCCCGAACTGGAAGCCGAGAAAGCGGAAAATGAACGCAAGATCACTCAACTCCAACACAAAAAGCAGCAGCTTGAAAACCGTATCGCCTACTACGAAAAGGGAGATCGACGCAAGCGGGCGCACCACCTGATCACCCGTGGCGCAGCCATTGAAAGCATCGCACCGCTGACAAAGGTTTTGACCGAAACCGAGTTTTACACCTTTACGGAAAAAGTCCTTGCCGTCCCGGAGGTCAAGGGCTTGCTCATGGAAGCGGTCAACGAACACAACCGGGCAGAACAGAAAGAGAGGTGTTGAGTATCGCACTATATCATTTTCATGTTACACAAATCAAGCGCAGCGCAGGACAATCCGCTATTGCATCTGCCGCCTATCGCTCCGGCGAAAAGCTGCACAGCGAATACTACGGCGAGGACAGCGACTACACCCAAAAGGGCGGCGTGATCTGTTCGGAAATCCTGCTGCCGCCTAATGCCCCACCCTCTTTCTCTAATCGGGAAACGCTATGGAATGAGGTGGAGAAAGCGGAACGAGGAAAGAAAGCGCAGCTTGCATACAGCTTTGACATTGCTTTGCAGAACGAGTTTTCCATGCAGGAGAACATCGAGCTTGCAAGGCAATTTTTATTGGAGCAATTTGTGAGCCGTGGCATGGTGGTGGACTTCGCCGTTCACGCTCCCGACAAGGAGGACGGCGGGATTTCCAATCCCCACTTCCATGTCATGTGTCCCATCCGTCCTCTGGATGAACACGGCAGATGGGGCAACAAGCAGCGGAGGGAATATCTGTTGGACGAGCATGGTGAGCGCATCCGGGATGGAGCAGGAAACTATGTTTTCAATGCTGTGCCGACCACCGACTGGGGCAGTCCCGACACCTTGGAGCATTGGAGGCAGGCGTGGGCTGATCTGTGCAATCAGAAGTTTGCAGAAAAGGAATTGGACTGCCGGATTGACCACCGCAGCTATGAGCGACAGGGCATCGACCAACTCCCCACCGTCCATGAGGGTGTGACCGTCCGGGCAATGGAAGCAAAGGGCATCCGTACCAACAAGGGCGACCTCAACCGATGGATCAAGGCGACCAACGATTTGATCCGTAATCTGAAAAAGAAAATCTCTGCGCTGCTTGACTGGCTGAAAGAAGCCCATGAGGAATTAAGCAAGCCACAAGCCCCCAATCTGGCGCATCTACTCAGCGATTATTATTCTGGACGCAATGCCGGAGCTTGGAGCCAGAAAGCGAAGATCGGCAATCTTAAAGAGTTCAATGAAATCGTCAATTATCTCATGCAGAACAAGCTGACAACGCCGGAGGAATTACAGGAGCGTGTGTCTGCGCTGAGTAAGCGCATCGACACTCTGAAAAGCTCTATGCGTGGCAAATCCGAGCGTATGAAAGAGTTGGACGAGCTTCTCCGCATGGTGCAGTTTTACACCAAAGGCAAGCCCGTTGCCGACAAGTTAGCAACGATCAAATGGAAAGGCAAGCGGGAGCAGTTCATGTCCGAAAATGAAAACGCACTCCGCCTGTATCACATGGCAGAGCGCAAGTTGAAGCCGCATTTCAAGGAGGGCAAGCTGCCCATCATCGCATGGCGCAAGGAACGTGACCGTCTGGAACAGGAATACAAGGCCGGACAAGCGGAGCTTGCACCTATCCATGCGGAGGTAAAAAAGCTCTGGCAGATCAAATACAAGGTGGAGCAGGTCATCCATGAGCAGGAGCGACAGAACAGCGTTACACGGCAGAAAAAGCAGGAAATCGAACACTAATCTTTACGCATTTTTAGGAGGCACTTATGAGCAAGAAGAAATCATTTGAACATGAAATCGACCCGGAACTTTTAGCAGAGATTGAGGAATGGGAGCAGCAGGAGCATGACGAGCCGGAGGGATATTTCTTTTCCAATCCCGACCCGTATCTGAAACCCGCACCGCTGCCGCCTGACCATCCCAAACACAATTTCTGGTTTGACGAGGGCGGACACATCTGTGTGAAAAATCCGTCCGCTTTCTGGCTGCCGGAGTTTACCTTGCAAAAGGAAATCGGCGGCACAGTCTACACCGTCACAGGCAGCTATGACGGCGTGGAAACGCTGGACAGAAAGATGGAGCGCATCATGGGCGAAAAATTTGCAGAAAAGATGGAGGATTCTGAATGACAAATACGCAGTCTCTTGGTACAATAGAAGCAACCAATCCTGTACTGGCAGTTGCCCCTTTGAAGGAGGAAACAGAAATGTTATGGGCAACTGATAAAATCACCGCACTCTACTGCCGTCTATCCGTGGAAGATATGAAAGAGGATAAAAAAGGCGGCAAAGAAGATGTGTCAAATTCCATCCAGAATCAAAAAATGATCCTGCTCCAGTACGCTAAAGAAAATCGCTTTCCGAATCCGACCTTTTTCGTGGACGATGGGTACAGCGGCACGAATTATGACCGCCCCGGCTTCCAAGCCATGCTTGCGGAAATCGAAGCGGGACGAGTGGCAGTCTGTATTACCAAAGACCTATCCAGACTGGGACGAAATTCCTCGCTGACCGGGCTTTATATTAACTTTACTTTTCCAAAGTACAATGTGCGGTATATTGCCATCAACGACCATTTTGACACCATCGACCCCAACAGCACAGACAGCGATATTGCCGGTATCAAAAACTGGTTTAACGAATTTTTCGCAAAAGATACAAGCCGCAAAATCCGGGCTGTGCAGAAAGCAAAGGGTGAGCGTGGTGTACCGCTGACAACCAATGTTCCGTTTGGGTATCTCAAAGATCCGGCAGACAAAACCAAGTGGATCGTGGATGAAGCGGCGGCAATGGTAGTGAGGCGTATCTTCAAGCTGTGCATGGAGGGACGGGGACCGATGCAGATCGCAAAGCTCTTGCAGGAGGAAAAGGTGCTTAACCCCACCGCTTACAAGCGTAGGGCGGGCATCAAAACTCCAAGCCCCGAAACCGATGTTCCCTACCATTGGAACACCAACACCGTTGTTCACATTCTGGAACGGCGGGAGTACACAGGCTGTACGGTCAACTTCAAGACCTACACCAATTCCATCTGGGACAAGAAGCAGAGGGAAACGCCCCTCGACAAACAGGCGGTTTTCTACAATACCCATCCGGCGATCATCGAGCAGGAAGTCTTTGACAAGGTGCAGGAGATCCGGCAGCAGCGTCACCGCAGAACGAAAACAGGCAAGAGCAGTCTGTTCTCCGGCATGGTTTACTGTGCCGACTGCGGAGCGAAAATGCGGTACTGCACCACCAACTACTTTGAGAAGCGGCAGGATCACTTTGTATGCGCCAACTACCGAAGCAACACGGGAAGTTGTTCAGCGCACTTTATCCGGGCTGTTGTTCTGGAAGATTTGGTCTGGATGCACATGAAAGCGGTCATCTTCTATGTGACACGGTATGAGAATCACTTCCGGGCAGTTATGGAACACAAGCTTCTGCTGTCCAGCGAGGAAAAAATCTGTGCAAGCGTCAAGCGTCTGGAACAGGCGCAGCGGCGCACGGGAGAGCTCGACCGCCTGTTTATCCGCATCTATGAGGACAATGTGGCGGGACGCATCAACGATGAACGATTTTCCATGATGAGCAGAAGCTACGAAACCGAGCAGGCACAGCTTAAAGAGGAAATTCAGACTTTGCAGCAGGAAATCAAAGTACAGGAACGACAGATTGAAAACTTGGAGCAGTTTATCCAACGGGTACGCAAATACGAGGACTTGGATGAGCTTACCCCGTATGCGCTGCGGGAGCTTGTCAAGGCAATCTACATTGAAGCCCCGGATAAGTCCAGCGGCAAGCGGTATCAGGGCATCCGCATTTCCTATGACCTTGTGGGCTTTATCCCCGTGGAAGAACTGCTGAAACAGGAAACGGCGTGACCGAAGCCACGCCGTTCCTGCAAAAATACGATATTACTTTCTTACGACCCCCTGCCATTTGCCGGGGGATATTTTTTTTGCTTTTTTGCGATGAAAATAGGGCCAGTTCTAACCGATTTTATCCAGTAGGCAAAAGCCGCTGCATATTTGCTGCAATGCCTTGCTTTCTTTTGGTATTGCAATATAGGTACGGCATTTTGTTAAACAGAGAATCTTTGTGGGACTTTTAATCGTTATACTTTTTTGCAAAAAACAGTCAGCCGGGTCTTGCCGCTGTAAGTGCCGCTGTACAGCACCAGCGGGTAGCCGCTGTTCTGCACAGCGTCCACATCATCGGGCTGCAAAATGCTGGTGAAGGTATAATCCCCTGCGCCCTGCACGGTAACGCTGTACTGGCCGTTCTGGGCGCCGTCCGGCATGGGAGCGTTATCCACTGCCTGCAGGCAGAGGGTATACGCCGCGTTGGGTTCCGGGTCAGCCCCAGCAGTGCGGATGCTGACCGGCAGTGTCACCGCCACACCGCCCTGCGCAAATGCAGCGGTTGCCAGCAGCACCGCGCACAGGGCTGTGCCCAGCAGTGCGGCAACAAATTTTTGCATGCTTTTCATAACAGGTTCCTCCTTGGGGTCATTCAAGCTGCATTGCGGCCAGAACAACGGTTCTTGCATCCGTATAATCACTGGAACAGGTGGACATGCACAGCACCTTGAGGTTCTGCGCGGTGCGCAGGTCATCCATGGCGGCCTGGTCCACACACAGGGCATCGGCCTGTAAGCGGTCCAGCATGGCAGGCACATTGTCCGCCTGCCACTGCAGCGGCTGATAGATCAGATCATCCGATGCCGAAACCACAATGCAGGCAAACACACGCAGCGCATATCTGCCGCCCGGCACCAACAGGGTGCCGGTGTTGGTCTGCTGCAAAAAGTCCACGCTGCGGTATTTGTCCAGATCACCAAACATCTGGCTGTTCTCCATATGGTGGCCGTACAGCAGGCTGAACACATCCGCAAAGGTGCTGCTGTTGCGGGAATCCAGAAAAATACTGCCCGCGAGGGCAAAATTGCCGTACACATCGGTATTGATGTAGCTCAAGTTGCTTTCCCCCTGCAAAACAGGGTAATCAATATTGGTGCCGTCCAGCGTCAGCCAGGCGCACACATCGGGGTTTACGGCAAGCAGCTCATCAAAGGTGGGGCCTTCGGCGGCGGTGGGGTCTGCCTGGGGTTTCAGGTGCAGCATACTGGCTTGAACGTCCCCGGCCGCGCGGTACACCTGGCTGTTATCCCACAGCGCATATACCGAGAACGCCCCGGCTGCGCACATGGTTAAGATAACCACCAGGCTGACGCAGAAATTGGCCGCCTTGAGCAGTACCTTTAATGTCTGCATTGCATCTACTCCAACTATGGTGTTACTAACACCTTAAGGCAGCGCCGTTTGGGGGCGGCTGCCGGAATTTTCAAAATAAGATGGGGCGCGGTGGGTTGCAATTCCCCGCGCCCCTGGGGTTCAGGCGGTGCGTATCACCGCCCGGCTATGGGGATATGAAGAAAAAAGATAAATGGGAATGGCTTTGGAAAGGGTGATGTTGCTTTGGTTGGGGTGGTAAGTAAGTGGTTTCAATGAACCTTCGGTAATGCTTAATCTTCGCGGCGCTTGCGGATGATGAAGACCGCCACACCGGCAGCCAGCACGGCCAGAACCAGGATGTACGGCATGTTGTTCAGGACAACGCCAGTGTCAACTTCGCCTTCTTTTTCATTAGTGATGGTAACACTATTCGAAGCAGAGTCAATCGTCTTGCCCTTATCACTATAGTCATACACAGGCTGCTTCGGCCGCTGCGCTGAAACCTGTGGCATCATCAGACGCCGAATATTCTACCACCTGCGGTGGTTCGGCACGGGCGGTTTCCAGCGTGGCAGTTTCGGCAAAAGCTGCGCTTGCAAGGTTTGTCGCCATGCACAGTGCCGCAAAGCCTGCAAACAGACGTTTTTTCATGGCTGATTCTCCCCGTTCTCTCCTGCGCCAGGCGGCGCAGCTTGTTATGTATTGCTGCATCATTTGCTGATTGTTTTACTGCTTTTTTGGCATTATCGGTAATGATGTTGTTTCTCTTTTATCAATATGTACTAGTATATACCAGTTACTACCCCAGTACCCCATCACCACCGCAACAGCAGCACAACGCAGCACTTATTTTTTCAAAAAATTTTGTTTTTTTGTGCTTTTTCCGCTGCCGCGGTGGGGGCATCAGCCGTTTTGACGCAGCGGATAGGGGTAACCGTCGCTGTACAGGCAGCCGTTGGTAAACTCCGCCCAGCTGTAGTTGGACATATACTGCCCCTGGTACGCCCGCTCGGCGCGGGTATCGCCATCCAAAAAGTCGTACATATCACACTGGATCTTGCTGACGTCAATGGCGGTGCGGTTGCGGCGCTTGATCAGCACATCACCCGCGCCCACGCTGTTCAGCGTTTTGCGCAGCGAGGAGATGATCGTCTGCACATTGCGCACCTTGGCGTCATCCCCCAGCAGCACAAGGGCGATTTCAGCGCTGGAAACCGCTGCCCCACGCCGATCCACCAGGTAGGCCAGCAGCTCTTTGGCTTTGTCCCGCTCCCAGTCCAGCGGGCGGCCTTTCCAAAAGGCTTCAAAATTGCCAAAGGTATGTACCACCAGGCGGGGTGGTTCGGGGATTTCCTCGTTCATCCGTTCCAGCTCGTTCAACTCCCGGCGCAGCTTGTCCTCGGTGATGGGCTTTAATAGGTAGGCCGCCGCGTGCACACTGAACGCTTCAAGCGCATTTTCGCTGTGTTCGGTGCAAAAAATTATCTTGGTTTTGGGGTTGTATTCCCGGATCACCCTGGCCAGCTCAATGCCCGGCAGGCCGCACAGGCAGGTATCCAGGAACGCATAATCCAGCTTGCGGTGCTCCTGCTCGTTCAGATAGGTCAGTACCTGCGTTACCTCGCAAAAAGCGGCAATTTTGGCGGAGGGATAAATGTCCTTGATTTCCTGCCGCAGATTGTACAGCGCATTTTCATCATTATCTACTGCCAAAATTTTACGGTCCGTGTTCACTTTTGTTGTACCTCATTGTTAAAAAATGTTGTTGGAGCGTTCGTCCATCTGGTTTTAAGTAAGTATACTCCATAATGTACAGCATTTGTGCAACAGCTGTACACCCACTGCAAAACGCTCAGGAATTATTTTGTTGTGGTTTTGTTGTCTGCCTGTCGCCAGTCTTATTGTAGGGCGGGTGCAGCGGTCTAATTTATCAAAATCTGGAAGCGAAGCACATTACTCTTCAACTTTTACCATCATGATAAAAACAAAAATTCACCCGCATGCTTTGCTGGTACACGGCTGGTCTCTGTTTTGGTTTATAAAAGCAAAGAAAATCACGGATATTCCGCAAACACAAGCAGGATTTAAGGCAAAGAGCCTTGGAATCCTTTGTGGGATTCCAAGGCTCTTTAACGCAAAATCCCGCTGCGTTTGTAGAAATAGACGATATTTTCGCCTTTTCAGATACACCCTGGGATAGGGGGTTGAGCGTTTCATTAGGATCGGCGGGTAGCTTTTATTTTGCGAGTGGGTGGTTCGGGCGGGGGAACATTCTGGATTTTTGGTGGGTTGGAATGATGGCCTGGGATGGATTTTTGTGCAGGGTGGTAGGATGGAATTTTCCCCTGCGGATTATTATATCCCACACATCCACCCCATAAACAACCTGTGGGGCGGGATTTTCCCTTCCCGCCGCGGAGAACCTTATTGGTTTGTGTTGTGCCCGCTAAAACATTTGCAGGAGACGATGCTTCTCTTGAGGGCAGTTCCCCGCGGGGTGAAAAGATGCCGCGGAGCGGCGGAGAGGACCGGGCGCGGTTTACACCTGTCACCACAAATGCTTGAAGGGTGAATTCCACAGGCTGCCTCTAGGGTGTATCTGAAAAATTCATGTTTTTATGCTGCCCGATTTCCGCGGCGTCCGGCAGTCATTTTCTCCTTGCTACTAACCATTCCGCATTTATTTTGACTGTCTTTCGCCGATGCGAAGGTAATAGGCAATACCGCATAATTCTAAGTGCCGATACGGCGAGCGAGGTGCGGCAGATGCCAAGCCAAAAGCGCAGATAATAACGTTTCCACGTTTTTGTCTATCAAGCAGCATGCCAACTTCTGCCCTCGCTCTCTCCATATCAACTTTCGCCTTTCTCCCTATCCCGCCAAATCCCATCGTTTGGTCGGCTGTTTTAATTCCAAATCGTATAATACAGCTCATATATGCCATTTTGTTTTTAGTATTTTCCTTCTACTCCGCCTGACAGAATAACCAATACCCTGTGTAAAATTGCAACTCTTCCCTTTCGCAGCGTACAGTGTTGCATCTTTACACAGGGTATTACTATCCCTGTCGTATTATAAAAAGGTAATTCACCCTGCAGATTGTTGCTATTTACACAGGTTTCCCCTCTTTTTTGGTTCCCCGCACCTGATTCACCCAAAATCCGCTTTATTTTGCAAACGCTGCATCGCGCTTTTCCTCATGTTTTGCTCTGTAAACCTGTGTAAAATTCCAACATATTTCTCCTTTTTTCCTATTCTCACCTTCTATCCGTTTTGTTGTAATTTCGCACAGGTTTATGTTTTGTAGTATTTTCAGGCTGCTTTGCATACAAAACGGCACCGCGTCTTTCAAAAAACGCGGTGCCGCCTTTGATTTATTCAAGATTTTGAAGTGCTTACCCTGCCGTGCTGTTCTGCTCTGTCAGCCCCGTAAACACCGGGTCGTTCAGCAGCATTCCGGGAACAACATATCGGTAGGTGATTGCCTGCCTGCCGTTGATCACACGCACACTATCGTTGGCCAGTGCCAGCTCTTTCAGGGTTTGCATATCCTCATCGTTCAGATAGATGGAGATCTGCTCCAGGCCAGATGTCTGCTTATACTTTGTCCCGTTTGTAACGGGAACATAGCGGCTGCTGACGGGGTTCAACTCGTAATTCTGCACCCCGCACAGGCGCGCTTTCGCAGCCTGTTCATGGATCAGCTCCGATGTCAGGGTGCCCAGCCGCGTGCCGCGCCAGTCCGCTTCGCTTTGCAGCACTGCCCGCACAGCCAGGTGCAGCCGGATGACAATTCGCTGTTTCATATCGTGGATTCCTGTATTCCTATTTACATGGATTTTTGTTGCTTGCTGTTTTCGTGGATCTGGATTATTCCACAGCATCAATCAGTGCTTTCAGCTCCTGCGCTGCCGCAATCAGCTCCTGCATCTGGTCCGACATTGCTTTGCGGTCCTCTGCCGTATAACTGCGGATCTTAGCTTCAATATTTTTTGCCGCTGCAATTTTACGCAGTTTGCGGGCCGTGGTAGGCAGCTTGGCCGAAATAAAGTTGTGGTCTTTATCTACTGCCGCCGCCTTGTTTTCCTGCGTCTTGGCCTGACCGATTGCATCCTGTGCATTTTGCAACGCTGCTGCAAATACGCTCTCGCGCTCCTGCATACTGCGGCGTTCCACTGCTACATCCAGCATGGCTGTGGTCAATGCGTCCTTAATGGCGCGGCGCTCATGGCTGCGTGGGTCAAGGGCTGCGATTTTCAAAAACATTGCGGCTGCACGGGCCTGTTCTTCCAGGGTCAAGCGGAGATAGGTTTCGCACTCGGCTCGGTTCAGGAATTCCTCATCCAGCAAGCGGCGCAGATCAGGGTTGAGATCATTCTGAATCGAAAGCGCCTTATCAATCGTGCGGGAATTCAGCGGGCTGACCTCTTTCAGCGCTTTTTTCGCTTCCGCTGCGCTCAGGTTATACGGTGCTTTCTGCAGGTTTTCCACAAAACGCGCCGCCGCCTGGCGCATCACACGTTCATTGCTGATGCCGCCGCGCACTTGCAGGTTTGCGCTGTCAATATACACAACTTTTTCGTTTTCCGTCAAGTTGCGCACCACTTTGCACTGCACTTTCTGCCATTCACTCATGCGGTTGGGCAGCTGCTTTTCTTCCTGCTCGCGTTTATCCTGCTCCACCAACAGGCGCAGCGCACGCAGGCGGCGCTCGCCGGAAAGCAGCACATATTTTCCGCCAACACCGGTCTTAGGGAACACAACTAGGTTGTGCAGCAGCCCCGCGCGGCGGATATCATCGGCCAGCAGCGCAATATCTTCCTCGGTATCCAGCTCACGGTAAAGGGCATTATCCGGGTTTTCTTCAATATCATTGATATTGATCTCGCTGTATTCACCGCCCGGCTCCTGGTCGCCGCGCGCGATCTTACTTAACGCTGCTTCGTTTACTTTAAAGCCTTTCTTCTGCAGTCGGTCCAGTTTGCTTGCCATCACTCTGCCTCCTGTTCAACGCGCGTTTTCAGCTCGGCATACACCTTTGCATAATCCTTTGCCGGGTTGCTGCTGCGTGCACATAGCACAACCGGCGCACCAAGGCGGGTGCTATCCTTTACAGCCTGTCCCTTACGGATTTCGGCAGCAAACAGCTTGCTGCCCAGCTGGCTTTCCCGCAGTTCATTGCGGATCACTTCGGTCAGGGCAGTTTTTTCCACCATAGTCAGGATAATGCCCAAAACATCAATTTTTTCGCCCTCATCGTGCTCCAACTGCTGGCACATGGCCACAGTGCGGTACACACTGTCACGGCTGTAGTCATCGCACACGCAGGGGATCAGCACAAAGTCACTGGCCATCAGGGCGTTGGTCACCATTACATCGCGGGACGGCGGGGTATCGATCAAAATATAGTCGTATTCGCCGGCAACCTGTGCCAGGCACATGGCCAAAAACATATTGATACTGGTGCTTTCGGACTGTTCCAGGATTTGCAGCTGCTTGGCCGCCATTGGGGTGTTGCCATTTGCCGGAATTATATCAATATTATCAAACTGCGTGCGGGAAATATAGTTCTGCGTGCCGCTGATGCCATAGGCACGGAACATATCATACACGCCAGCGCGGTCAAAAGTATTATCGGTTACACGGGCGCCCGTCAGGGTATAGGTACAGTTGCCCTGGGCATCCATATCCACCACAAGCACCCGCTTGCCGTCCTGCGCCATCAGCGCCGCCAGGTTGCAGACGGTAACGGTTTTTCCCACGCCGCCTTTTTCAATGCAGACTGAGATACAATATCCCATTGTTTTCCTCCTTGCGAGCGCCTTTGTGTAGGCATCTCTTCGTTGCTGTCGGTTAATCTTTGCCTTTTGTTCGGTTCTTTTGGCGGTACCGCACGCCGGCATCTTAATCTAAGGCAATACCGCGGGTTGCAAAAACGGGTACCCCATGCCGTGCGGCATCTCTTCGTTGCTGTTATAGCTTCTATTATATCATATGCTTCGCGTGTGTCAACGGATATTTTGACGAATATTATGCAGGCATCTCTTCGTTGCTGTTCACGTTTTTTCTCTGCCGCTTTTCCTTCCCATCCTTCTTCACTTCATCCAGGCATTCCCGCTCACCTGCCTTCATTCTCACCTATTATCCCAAGGTCTATCTGAAATCAAAAAAGCAGCGGCCAGCAATCTGCCAGCCGCTACTTACCTTATTATAATAGCGCTCCCGGATGTTCCGCTCCGCTTCATCTCAATTACTCTTCGCTGTCATCCGGGATATCTTCCTCAAAAGCATCCATCCAGCTTTCGTTGTGCCACTTATCTTTTTCACCTTTTTCCTTGGCGGCAACCTTCTGCCGTTGTGCCTGGTCGTTCATTATGGTGCCGATCGGGTTCAGCGCGCGTTCTTCAATAATGTGGTAGAACAGCCCCATCGGGTTATTCACGTTGGGGTCCTTGGCGGCCTTTGCCCAGAACACATCAAAGTCCAGTTCATGCGCCATGGCTTCCATCAACGGGGTCAGGCTGCCATACTTTTCAATCACTTCATTCATGCAGGCCAGGTAATGCAGCCGCATTTCGTCTTTCAGCCCATTGCGCAGGCTGGAAGGCGATGGCACGCACCGCGCTGCCAGGTGGCGGTAAATTTCGTGGTAAGCGCCGCGCTGGCCGCTCGTCAACGTCTTTTCCAGGTATCCATCATCTACAAACTTTGCAAACTCTTTTCGCATATCCTGCCGTTTTACAATCGTTTCGGGAATCAGCTCTACCTTGGGCGGTTCCGGCTCCGGCATCGTTTGCTGCACCGGCTCGTCCATCACATGGTACTCCGCTTCCAACAGCTCCTCTTTGGGTTCTGCTGCCGGCTTTGCCTTGCGGAAAATATAAATGCGATAGTTATCCATATCCTCGCGCAGCACCTTGTTCAGGTACCGCGCCGGGCTGCGCATCGTCTGCGACCGGGGAATGATCTCCTGTGCATAGCGGGGTGCCACACCGGCCAGCCAACTGGTCAGCCCGCCGCAATCCAGGATGATGGCATTCATCTTCCCAAACACCGTTTTGTTGCCGCCGTCCTGCTCGCCATCGCCTGCCTGGATGGTGCAGCAGGCATCTGCCAACACATCAATGATCACTTCCACCGCGTGCAGCTCTTCGGGCGTAATCTCCGCGCGCAGCTGATCCATGCGCGCTTTCACAACAATTTCCTCCCGCAGCTCGGTGCGGTGGCGTCCAAAGGAATAGGGGATCGTTGTTTCCGGTGCCGAAACATAATCAAAGGTGATCACGCTGGGGTCATCCAGCAGCGAATCCTCAATCGCCACGGTGGGGCGGCCCTTCTTTTTGCTCTTTTTGCGCACCGTGCTGTTGATGCTGTCCAGGTTGGCCTGTGCGGCGGCATCATCCACCGGGTCAATCGTTACCACCAACGAAAGAACCTTCTGCCCTTTTTTTTCGTACACATCGTAATTAAAAATAATATCCGTCTTTTCGTTAATTTCCGCCTTTGCCTTTTCCAGTGCCAGGCGGCGGAAATCCGACCATCGGTTGGCCGTATACGAAAGCTGTTCATACAGCATGCTCAGGTTCCATACCAGCGGTTCCCCGGCCGCTTTCTTTTTCAGGTACAGGCTCTGGTAGCTCTTGCACAGCTCGTAAATGCGGATGGAATAGGTGGACCGCATCAGCATGGTGTAGGTCACATCCATGGTGGTATACAGGGTTTTCAGCTGCACCAGGTGCGGTTTCAGCACCGGATCCAGCGTGATGGTCATGCGCGCGCGGCCCTCATCAATGCGCACTTTATCAATCCAGCGGAATGTTTCCACCGTGGAAGTTCCGTTATTCTTGATCCACTGGATGGGCGCGTTGGCCAGCTCCTCAATATTTTTGCGCACCTGCTTGTACAGCGCCCCGCTGTGCGGGTCCATGCCGGTCATCTTGATAAAATCATAAATGCTCAGCTCATAAGAAGGCAGGTCCGTATCCTCCGGCTTAATCATCGAAAAAATATGCAGCATCAGGCGCTGCTGGCTCAGCGTCAGGTTGTTGCGCGTCATCTGTACAAGGTCATTGGATTTGCGAACGATGGTCTGGTCCCCGCGTTCTTCAAACGTAACGACAAACGGATCATCTTTTTTCTGTTTACTTGCCGCCATAAGCAGGGGCCTCCTATATCGGTTGCTGTATCCCGGGTGGTCACGCACATCATGCTAAACATTATAGCACATCCTGTTGTCCAGCGCAAGAATTGCAAATTTACACAGGGTTTCACCGCCATTATCCTGTGCAAAATGCAACACCCGCGTTGTGGTTTGCCATATATCCTGTGGGGGTTCCGGCTTACCTCTGGTTGTTATTATGGCTTAGATGTTTAGTTCTATATTAGTAATAGGTAGAGCCTGTGTAATTTAACAACGCAAACCTGTGTGTTCAACCAACTGCAGCCTGTGCATTCCACCACCATTTTCCTGTGCGGAAAGCAACCTGCGTAAAGTTGCAAATAAGCCAAAAACAGCCAAACCTGTGTAAATTGCAACAAGGGCAACGGGCCTATCCTGTGTGGTTTTCCAACAGGTACGCGGGTCACGGCGGGGCAGGGGAGCGGGAATACCCTGTGTAAAATTGCAACTGTTCCGGGGGTAACCTGTGCGTTTTTCCAACGGTAAGCGGCATAGGGAGACAAGGCAATCCTGTGCGTTTTTCCAACACGTTTCGGGAATGTTCGGCACAGAATGCGAGCAATACCCTGTGCAAAATTGCAACAGCTCACAGCTGCTTCAAATAGATCAGTTGCAAATTTACACAGGGTAGCACCCCCATATTATAAGGTAAGTGCCGCACAGAATGGCGCGTGAGGGGTTGCAGTTTACACAGGATAGATTGAAAGCTGGGAGCTGGAGGTGTATCTGAAAACAAAGAAAATGACGGATATTTCGCAAACACAAGCAGGATTTAAGGCAGAGAGCCGCAGGAATCCTTTGTGGATTCCAAGGCGCTTTAACGCAAAATCCCGCTGTGTTTGTAGAAATAGACTAAATTTTCGACTTTTCAGATACACCTTAGTCCTATCTGAAACGTCAAAAAGCTCGTCTGTTTCAGTAAACGCAGCCGGATTTTGTGCTTGCGAAAGATCCGCTATTTTCGTTGCTCTCAGATGCACCTCAGGAGCTGGCGCAAATAGAGATCGGCAAGGGGGAACCGGGAATCAGGGGCGGGGCAGGGGGGACAAAAAAGCGAATGGCATATCTGCAGCAAACCCGCACCCCGTTGTAAAGGGAGAACGGCGTCCCGTTGGCGGGCGTGCAATCCACCAAACACCACCCGCCGCCGCAAACACCGCAAACCGTTTGCAGGGGCGCGGTGTACCCATCGCGCCGCAAAAAAACGGGAACCGTGCGCCGCAAACCTGCCATCCCTCCCACAAGGCGCCCACCCAGCCGCCAGGCCCCGCCGCAAACAGGCGCATGCGAAACAAATAATTGCGCAAAAACAGGAAAATGCAACAAAAAAGGCGAATTTTGCTGCAAAGTTGCGCTCTGCGTGCGCAGAGGATCATAAACGCGCGGTCAAAGTATATAAAAGGGACCGCTGCCAAAAAGAAAATCAGGAGTAAATTATACAAAGGCTTTGAACACATTATATAATTGGAGGAAAGCGCAATCAGTAAAAGTGCTGAAAAACAGGAATTTGCGTGGATTGTATTGTCTTTCTGGTGTAAAGGTGCTATATTAAGAAAATAAAAAGTAAATGCGCAATGAGAAGACTCGATGCGGTTTTTTTTGAAAACAACATGGCAACGGTTGCGCAAGTAAAAGAAGCTGGCTTCTTTTACTGTTTCACAGGGATCCCCTGTGGAACAATGTGCTTCCATCAAGCCAGCGCGAAAGACGGGTGAGCAGATTGAATAGAACAGGAAACAACACAACAGGTTGGGCGCGCCGGCTGACAGCGCTGCTTGTCACCGCTTGCCTGGTTATGGCAATGGCCCTGCCTGTATACGCCGAGGTGGATCTTCTGCCCGACGCACCTGACGAAGTAGAGCTGCTGGAGGATGAGCCGGGAACGGCCTCCGGGGAGGATACCGTTCCGCCGGAGCAGAACGCCGCCACCCCGGAACCGACCGAACAGCCGCAGAAGATGTACGCCGCAACAAGCGTGGATAACGTGCAGGCAGTTAGTGTGCAGGGGGGAGTGCCGGCTACTTACACGCTCTATTTTGCAGTGCCAAGTGGTTGGAAAGATTATAAAAAGGTAAAAATATATGCCGTTGATGGAAAAAGTAAAGACAACGATCACATATATTTTCTTGAGATGAAGGAAGTTGACGAAACGAAGGATCACAGAAAAATTTATTCTGTGCTCCTGAATCATGATGACCACTATCACAATGGAGGGTTGAATGGACTTGAATTTTGCGGATATAAGGGAGATGAAAGTGGAGACGAAAATCCTACATACACAGTAACAATTGCTAAAGTAGGTTTTAATATTAATAATCCACCGTGGATAACGTTCAATCCAAATGATTTGAATCATTATAATAGCGACGGCAAGTGCCTTGACGGATATATCGGCGGCAACTACTATGACGGAGCGAACGGAGATGGCTGGGATCCAAAGAAATGGGGTCCCTATACGGTTGGCCATAAGCACTTCGCTGGCAAAGAGATGGCCTTTGAAAATAAAACCAGTGAAACACTAACGAACGTCCAAGCCTGGTTTTATGAACCGGATGAGAGCGGAAATCTTAGCAAGGTCGGTGGCCCAATACCCTTAAATAGTATTGATTCTTGAAATAGTATTGCTTCTGGTTCCACAGCAACCTTTAAAATTCCTAACGATTATTGCTCTTTTGTTCGCTTTACCGAGGGCGATACAGTAATAAGTGAATACTACAATTTTTATAATGAGGAAGTAACAGGAGAAAATCAGAAACGCTTCCAGTATTCCGAAGGTCAATGCTATTGCTACATGTACAATGGTATTAAGGATGCAACATGGGGGCGTCCCGGTGCCACCCGCATCTATTACGATGCTACTTTTTCCAAGATGGCATTGAATGGAGATACCGGCGACTTTTCAATCCCCAAAGCCAATAATAATAATAAAGAGACCATTTATTATCGGATAAAAGGAGACGGCGTAGAATCCGAAAGCGGCACGCTAGTAAAAGATGGCACAAACGAAAATCTTTATTATATTGACATTCCCCAAGGATATCGTTCAATCATCTTTTCCGGTGATGCAATTAACGGTGACGAGGAGACAAAAGGAAATGGAGTAAGTACAGCGTGGTTGCCGATTCCCACAGATGGCAAAAATTGCTTCTATGCGGATACGAATGACGATGCAGTATATAAAGGTACCACTCGTGGCGGCTACTGGGCTCCAAAAGGTACCCTGCGTGATGCCGAAACGTGGAAAAATCCTGACACTAAAGTAGTAGATATTGCCGCCGCTGAATTTACGGAAAAACCAAATACAAAGTATGTTACCAGTACGCTGTATGATTATTATACAGATTACGAACTGAACGGCAATAACCGTGATAGCTACGATAATGATAATGCGGTTAATCAGCGCCACTGGGTACCCTTCCGCCAGTTCGATCAGGCAATCAGCGACTACTATCAGAGTTATGTAGATAAAAATACCGGAAAGCCCATTATATATCCCATTTATACAGGCCATTTCCAGCCAAGCGATTGGGATAAAAGATTTGCGGATATTGCAAGTACATTGAATTTGTACGGATGGAGTTCTTACAATATCTTTATCGCAGCCAATAACTCGAACTTTGATATAGGAGACACAAAAGAGAAAAAAAATTCCTACGCTTTCCAGGGCATTGTGGCAGACAAAAGGGACAGCGATGGCGACATCGTGATGAATGGAACGACCCTGAAAGAACCGCATTTCAATGAAAAGTTCCTGACCGGCCAAAACAGCAAAAATGCAAAACTTGGCGAAGTTTACCACAATGTTGAGTTCCCGTTTACCCAAGAAGAAGTTTTTATAGAACCAGCGCAAACGCCAAATGGCCCGCAAAAAGGCGAGGGCGTTAAATACTGGTGGTTTGACAGTAAAGAAACTTCTCTATATCTGCGCAAAGATACAAATAGCGATCAGTTGTACCTTGGTAATGATAGCCCAGGAGTGACAACCGCTGGATATAAGAGCGAGGCGTCCCACAACGTGGACAGTGCAAGTAGTCCAGATAATGTTTCAACGCCATACGGCTTTTTCCCGTTCAATGAAACCACAACCAGTAAGAGCGCAGTCAGGTACAATTACGGTTACGGTGCAAAACTTGAAATCCCGTTTACCCTAACCAGTACCGGAACAGTTAAGGACGACTACAATAATGAAATTCCAATTCGTTTTTACTTCTCTGGTGATGATGATGTGTGGGTTTTCATTGACGATCAGCTTGTCCTGGATATTGGCGGTGCTCATGCCAGAGTTTCTGGTGTGTTGGAATTTGACCAGCGCGATAATAAGAAAAACACCGTAACTTCCTATGTTAGCCGGGTCAAAAACAGCAAGACAGGTAATTATGGCGCTGAAAATTGTGATGAGCACAACCATACAACGGCGACAAGCATTACTTACTTAGGAACAACCGAAACGTATTATAAAAACGCAAGTGTTTCCATCCCTAATCTTTCCACCGGCAAGCACACCCTTACCATGTACTACATGGAACGCGGTATGTGGGAGTCCAACATGGCGGTGGCGTTCAACTTCCCGGATAATAACGAGCTGCAGGTTCAAAAAGAGGTTGATCTGAACAAGGTTGATCCGGACTTCAAAAATTGCTTTAAAGACCAGAAAATCTTCAACTTCACCATCCAGAACCAGGCAACCCATTATGGAGAAAAAGTGGCCGCTGGCTCGGATACAAGCGGTACCAAAGAGGTGAATTTTGCGGATTGTGACGAGATTAAACCCGCAACCGATTCAACCGAAGGTGAGTACATTTTCAAGTTGGATACAAACCCCGAGCAAGGTTCCGGGCCTGAAGGCGAAAAGGTCCTTCACTGGTACGCACGCTATACGGATACGGAACCCGTCAGTGCAGCGCGTAAGAAACGTTATGGCATCCTGACGCTGAAAAACCCCATCGATATCAAAGACGAGCGCTTCCTTACGTTCCAGGTTTACGTTGATCCAGGGGATAGTGGAGGTGACCTTTCCCTCAACAACCTGTATCTGGAACTGCTGGATGAAAATGACGTCCAAAAAGGCAGCCTTGGCACATCAGGCATTAACGGCGCAACGTATGGCTCAGTCGAAGTGAAGACAGGCGCATGGGTCACCGTAAAGCTGGACCTGAACAAGATGAAAGCGCAGGACGGTTTTAACGGCAAGGTCAAAACCATCCGCGTGGGCGATAACTATAGCCGCCACATCTATTTCAGGAACTTTACCTTCATTCCCAAAGCGGTGCCAAAAACGATGACCGGCTTTACAACCGATCAGAAGGAAATCCCGGATTACGGCTCCGCCACAAGCGGTCAGTTGCAAAACGCCATAAACGCACAGTACACCTCCACCAAGGACAACGACACCCAGTTAGTGGACGATGACGGACGCTTTGTTCTGGAAGATGGAGAAACCGTTACCTTCAGTGACCAGTTCCGCCGCGGCAGCTACATTTCGCTCAAAGAGGATCTGAACCAAAACCTGTATGACACCAAATGGACGGTGTGCGAGAACGGGCAGGCGGTTACTTCGATGAAGGGCGATAGCGAATCCGTGACAGTTACCGACACGAACAAGTCGCTGGACAAGCAGGAGGGAAGCAGCCCCAATGATGGCCGAACGGAAAAAATAAGACCGAATGATGATCAAACGGGTAATAGCTATACCGGAAACAAACCCTCCGCCGACACCATCGTCTTCCGCTCCTATAAAGACCCGGACGAAACAAGCTCCACGCTGACAAAGCTAAAGGTAAAATACGTCAACACCGTCAAAACCGGCGGGCTGAAAATCCAAAAGAAGGCCGCAGCTGGTGAGGAAAATACCATTAAAGGCACCTACACCTTCAAAGTTACCTTTAATGATGTTGGCGGTGAGGGTCTGGAAGAAAAGCCCATCGAAAAAATCGTTACGATTAATATGAGCGAAGCCGGCGATCACACCAAGACCATCACCGGCATCCCCGTTGGCACCCGCTATACCATCGAGGAAGTCAAAACCAGTGATGATTCCAGACTGCAAAGCGTAACCGTTCCGGATGGCAATGAAGCCCATGTGATCAACAACACCATGGTGGAAGGCGTGATTGTGGCGAGCGAAAATCCGAGCAATCCGAACGATCTGAAAGTTACCGCAATCTTTACCAACACCCAGCGCAAACTGATCAACATTGAGTTCGATAAGCACTGGAAAGATGCAAATAATGAGGACATTGTCACTACGAATCAGCCGGATGAAATTTACATCCAGCTCCAGCGCCGCCTGGCAAACAGTGCTGAGGATGCCCCGTGGGATGTTGTTGACTACCCGACCTCGGGCAGCAAATATGTTACGGTTCACCATACAGATAACGGCTGGCTGTATCCCTTTAACAACCTGGATCAGTACCCGGTTGGCGGCAGTGCGGCAAACAACTATATTTACCGCATTGTGGAAGGTACGGTGGATGAGGCTGGCAACTTTACCGCGGCAGACGGAACCATTACGATTAAAGGCAATACGTATGTTGTAACGGCTGAAGCAACAGCAAACAGCGAAACGAACAGCGAAACGAACAGCGCGGGCAGCTCAACAGACAATACAGCCACAGGAACCACCGATGGAACCATCACCGGAGGCAGCGGAAAGATTGAGCTGACCAACAAGCTGCAGAACCCGAAGTTTGTACTGGATATCATCAAGAAGGACGCGGAAAAAGACGAAAAAGGCAATGACGTGCCCTTGAGTGGTGTTGAGTTCAAGCTGGAAAAGCTGGTCGAAACAACCGAAGGAAAAACGCAGGTAGATACTACCTATACCGGTACAACGAACGACAACGGCAAAATAACCCCGAACCCGTTCACAAATCTGGAACCCGGTACATACCGCCTGACGGAAACCAAGGCACATCCGGGGTACAACCTGTTGGCACAGCCAATTGTGATCGAATTTACCCAAGCCGGCACGTGTTCTATTGATGGGCAGGTAATTACGGACGAAGAAAAGTTTAAGCAGTCCGGCAACACCTACACCATGACCCTTACCGTTCTGAACCGTAAAACGCCTGAGCTGCCCCACACGGGTGCAGACGCGCCAAGCCTGTGGCTGCTGATCGGCATGCCGCTGGCGGTGGCAGGGCTGTTGATATTCACATTCCGCTACAACAGGAAAGGGGGCCGGCGACATTAACCATCCCCCGGAAACCCAGCAACCCCCAGGGTACAGGGCCTGCCCGCCAGTGCGCGCCCGTTTTACGGCAGGGCGCAGCCATAAGCCGGGGTATAACTGAAAAGCTGAAAATATCGCCTGTTTCTATAAGCGCAGCCGGATTTTGCGCTAAGGCTTAAAAAGCCTTGGGATCCGGAAAGGATTCCGGTGGCTCTTTGCCTTACATCCTGCTTGTGGCTGCGAAATATCCGTTATTTCCTTTGTTTTCAGATGCACCTTAAGCCAAGTGGGCAAGCGGCCCGGTTTTCCCTCCCTTTTTTCTTTACGGCACAGTGCGGGCGGCGCGGCAGCGTTTCCCCGCTGCAGCGCCCCGCACTGCACGCCGTGCTGATGCAGAACCCCTAAGCCGGGCGGCTTTGCCGCCCATCCGATGATGACTTTTTTTAAGAGAAGAGGTACTGAAATGAAAAAAGCAAAACGTTTTCTCACAGGCCTGTTGAGCGCCGCCCTGGCCCTCAGCCTGTGCGCCATGCCAGCAATGGCAGCGGACAACGGTGAAACACCGGCAACAACGCCACCACAGGATGTTTGGACGCAGGATACCGGTTCCATTACGATTCATAAGTATGAGTACAATGGCCAGGTAAAGCCGAACAGCACTGGTGAAGAGAACGATGTAGATAAACTCCCCGAGGGTGCTACAGCATTGAAGGGTGCAACGTTCAGCATTTATCAGGTTATGGACCGTGCCGCGCTCCGAAATTACTATGACGGTACGGATGGCCAAACAAAGGTTACAGTCGATACATACCTGAACGAAACCGAGGATGCGATTAAACCTGATCAGAGCTATTCCAAGGTGTTCGCTACAGATACGACTGACGAAGACGGCATTGCCAGTTTTACCGAGCTCCCGCTTGGTTTGTATGTAGTTGTTGAGACCGGTACCCCGGATAAGGTTACAAGCCCGGTGAAGCCGTTCCTGGTATCGGTTCCTATGACGAAAGCAAGCAGTCTCAACGAATGGCTGTACGATATCCATGTTTATCCGAAAAATGGAACAACTTATGGCGAAGTGAAGATTGTTAAAACCGGACGTGTTGGCTCTGGTAAGCCAAACAAACTCAGTGGTGTAACCTTCACGCTGGAAAAGTGGAATGAGACTGACGGTAAGTGGAACCTTGTAACAGCCAGTGATAAGGATGGCAAAGAGTTCAATCTGACAACCGATACAAACGGTGAAATTTCCGTAAGCGGCCTGTCTCAGGGCAAGTATCGCTTTATCGAGCAGTCGATTGAAGGAAAAAACACCTACATTATTGACCAGACCCCCATTGAATTTGAAGTGAACAAAAAGGGTGAAATTGTATATAATGGAGAAACCAAGGCAGCGTTTTCTATTTCTGTTATCAATGAAAGCCCGGATGTTGAAAAGAATGTAATTAAAGGCGATGAGCTCAAGACCGATACGGATTACAGCATTGGCGACGAGGTTCCTTACCAGATCACGGTAACGGTTCCGAAGAACATTACCAAGCTGACGACCTTTACCGTAAGCGATACGCCCAATCATTTGAAGTATAATAATAATGCGGTATTGACATGCAATGGTGCTCCTGTGGATGAGGGCGTATATACCATCGCTACCGAGGGCGAGGGTGTTCCTGTAAATGGATTTAAAATTACATTTACGCCTTCCCAAATGGAAAAATATGCCGGCCAAAAGATTATTATCAAGTATACTGCAACTTTGCAGAGCGATGCTGACCAGACGACCGCAGGCAACTGGAATGACGTTTCTCTCGTTTATGGCAGCAAAATTGGTGTAGACGGCAAGGAAGGTGGACAGAAAGAAATCCATGATAGTACCTTTGTTTACACTTTCAAAGTAAAAGTGCATAAAATTGCAGACGATACCAATAAGGGACTTGAGAACGTAGAGTTTGACCTGTACAAAAAAGATGAGAACGGCAAAGTAACTGGCGCTGATGCAAAAGCTTTGGGCCTGGATCCCAATGAAAAGTGGACCAAGGTCAATGAAGCGCCGCTGAAAACTAATAAGGAAGGCTATGTGGAACAGGGCGGCCTGGCAAACGGTGAGTATTACCTGGTTGAAACCAAGACTGCCTCTGGTTATAACCTGCTGAAAGCTCCTGTCAAAGTTACCTTGAGCATTCAGGAAACGACGACATGGACTGATACGTACATTTATGATGAGAGCGGCAACATGCTGAAGCATACGGTTGATAAGAAAACCACTACTTTTAAGGATGGTGATGAGGTTAGTGATGGTGTGCACACGATTACCGTTGTCAACCGCAAGGGCTTCGACCTGCCCACCACCGGTGGTTTCGGCACCCTGCTGTTCAGCGGCATTGGCGTGCTGCTGGTTGTGGCCGGTGTTGGCGTGCTGCTGAGCCTGAAAAAGAAGAACCGCGCCTGATGCGCCCGCCGCAAGGCAAAACAATGTTACAATTCACCAATAGGGTATAGAGGGATAATCCATCATACACAGGGGGAGGGCCGGGTTTGGCCCTCCCCCTATGGTGGGTTATTGGGAAATAAATTTTTTTGGGTGTACATGGCCGTTGTTCGGCTGATTTTTAGGCCCTGCGTGGGGAACCACCCCATGGGCGTCAGGTTTGCGGCGGGGAGCCACCCCTCAGGCCGCTCCGCGTCCAGCTCCCCTCAAGGGGCGCCAATATCTCGCGTGCAGAACCTAAAAATAAATATGGCAAGGCCCGCCAACGGGCCGATGGCGGGCATCGGCCCCTACAAATGATTTGCAATGTTTGCGGCGCAAATGCGCCGCGGTCCACCACAATGATTCATGATTCTTTATTATTTTGTCTGCCTCCAATTCCTCATTGCTAATTCTTAATTCCTAATTCTTAATTGCATCAGCTCCCAACTTCAACCCTCTCACGGAAAGGTTCGCGGTGACGCTATGGATACCACAACAAAACTAAAAGTCGGCTTTGCGGCCTTGATGATCCTGTCCGGCATTGGGGTGGCATCGTACCCGGTTATCAGCAACGCGGTGGCGCAGCGCCACGCCAGCGAAGCAATCCAAAATTACGATGATACCGTAAAAAGCATGGATACCGAAAAACTGGACGCCGCCAAGGAGGCCGCCCGCCGCTATAACCAGCAGCTGGACAGCGCCGTGGAGCGCGATGCCGCAGGCGAAGCGGAGGATACCGGCACCAGCTATGTGGACCTTGTGGATGTGGGCGAAAGCCTGGGGTATATCACCATCCCGAAAATTGACGTCAACCTGCCTATTTACGAAGGCACCAGCGATGATGTGCTGCAAAAGGGCGTCGGCCATCTGGAAGGCTCCAGCTACCCCCTTGGCGGCGAAAGCACCCACAGCGTGCTGACCGGCCACCGCGGCCTGCCCGAAGCCGTGCTGTTCACCGACCTGGACAAGCTGGAAGAGGGCGACTGTTTCTACCTGCATATTCTGGATGAAACGCTGGCGTACCAGGTGGATCAAATCAAAGTGGTGGAACCGGAGCACACCGAGGATCTGGACATCACCGCGGGGCAGGATTACTGCACCCTTGTTACCTGCACGCCGTATGCCATCAACACCCACCGCATGCTTGTGCGCGGCACCCGCATCCCTTATAATGGAGAGGAAGAAACCAACACCCCGCAGGCCGTGCAGTATCAGGCGCTGCGCACCGGAACGGTGGTCAAGCGCGTGGTGGATGCCTGGCCGTGGATCGCGGTAACGGGCAGCATTGTGATCGGCGGCGAAGCGCTGCTGCTGCTTTTGCTGCTGCACCGCTGCAAAAAGCGCGAGGAGGATGACTAAATGGGACGGCTGATTGCTAAAATTCTGGCCTGGCTGGCCATTTTGCTGGGGCTGGCGCTGTTGATACAGCCCACCGCCGCCCAGTGGTGGACCAGCACCCGCAATGCCAAAACCGCTGCGCAGTTTGCGGCCCGCGCCGAAGCCCAGCCCACCGCCCCCGCGGCGGAGGAAACCACAGCCGAACCCCCGGAGCCGGAACGCGCCTACCCTGAACTGTACGCCGCGATGCAGGACTATAACGCGGAAATTTACGCCGGGGGCCAAAGCGGCCTGACCGACCCGTTTGCCTACGAGGAAGCCCCGCTGGACCTTGCTGCCTATGGCTATGACGATGATATGCTGGCTGTGCTGTGGATCCCGCGCCTGAACCTGGAGCTGCCCGTTTACCTGGGCGCCAGCCGCGAAAACCTGGCCAAAGGCGCGGCGCTGCTGGGCCAGACCTCGATGCCGCTGGGCGGCGAAAACACCAACACCGTGATTGCCGCCCACCGCGGCTATTATGGCGCGGAAATGCTGCGCAACGTGCAGCAGATCCAGGTGGGGGACAAGATCCAGCTGACCACCCCGTGGGAAACGCTGATTTACCGCGTGAGCGAGCTGAAAATTATTGACCCCAGCGATATCAACGCCGTGCTGATCCAGCCGGGGCGGGACCTGCTGACCCTTTCCACCTGCCACCCCTACACCCGCAACAGCCAGCGCTACCTGGTAATTGCGGAGCACGACACCGCCGCTGCGGACACCACCAAAGAGGAGGATTTGCAGGAAAGCGCCGCTACCTGGGACGAAACGCCGCGCCAGGTGACCGTGGAGGATGCCGGCGGCAGCTCCATTGCCGAAGTGGCCCCCCAGGCCCTGACCCCATTGCCGGGGGAGGGCAGCGCGGAATCCGAGGGGAGCGCGATCTCCAATACCATGATCTGGCTGGAAAACAACGCACTGTGGGCCGGGCTGGTGGTTATTGCCGCCGCCGTTGGCATTATGGTGATATGGAAAAAACACCGGGAGGATTAACCATGCAGTACACACAGCAGGCCGCCGCCGTTACGGCCGAAGTAAACAAGGCCGTGCAGGGCAAACAGCAAACGGTAAATACCATCTGGATGGCCATGCTGGCGGGCGGCCATGTGCTGGTTGAGGATATTCCCGGCGTGGGCAAAACCACGCTGGCGCTGGCCTTTGCCCGCGCGCTGGACCTGAAAGAAAGCCGCGTGCAGTTTACGCCGGATGTTCTGCCGTCCGATTTGGTGGGATTTTCCGTTTACCAGAAAGAGACCGGCAAGTTTGTGTACCACGCCGGTGCGGTGATGTGCAACCTGTTTTTGGGCGATGAGATCAACCGTACCTCCTCCCGCACGCAGTCGGCTTTGTTGGAAGTGATGGAAGAAGGCACGGTGACGGTGGACGGCGTTACCCGCCCGGTGCCCGCACCCTTTACCGTAATTGCAACCGAGAACCCCATCGGCGCCGCCGGCACGCAGATGCTGCCGCAGTCTCAGCTGGACCGTTTCATGGTCTGCGCCGTAATGGGCTACCCCGATGAGGAAGCGGAGCTGGCAATTTTGGCCGGGCAGAGCAAAGGCCGCCTGCTGGACCGTGTGCGCCCCGTTGCCGGTCAGGCGGATCTGCTTGCCATGCAGCAGGAGGTCAGCACGGTATTTGTGCATGAGCTGATGTACCGCTACATTGTGGCGCTGGCCCAGGCCAGCCGTAAGGACCCGCGCCTGGCCGTGGGGTTAAGCCCCCGTGCCACCCTGGCGCTGGCCAGCATGACGCGCGCGGCGGCGTACCTGGCGGGGCGGGATTTTGTTGCCCCGCAGGATGTGACCGCTGTGTTTGATGCGGTTGCCCGCCACCGCCTGGTGCTGAACGACCAGGCCCGCGCAGGCGGCGAAACGGTGGACAGCGTAATGCAGGACCTGCTGCGCACCGTGCCGCGCCCCCGCCCCGAAAAGGCTGACCGCCATGGCAGGTAAGCTGGGCCGAGCGCTGGTGCTTTTGGTGCTGCTGGCTGCGGCGCTCATCACCCAGGCACCGCTGGCGGTGTTCCTGTTAGCGTTTGCGCTGGTGCTTCTGGTGCTGCTGCGGCTGGACGCCGCCTATCTGCGCAGGCAGGTAACGGCAGAGCTGCTGGTGCCGGACAAACCCGTGATACAGGGCGAAGATTTTACCCTGACGGTTCGGCTGCGCAACCGCAGCCGGTTGCCCATCCCTGCGCTTGTGGTGCTGCTGAACGCCGCTGATGAATGGGGCGGCGGGCAGATCACCCTGCGCTGCGCCGCCATGTTGGGCGGCAGAGAGAGCGCCGAACAGCGCATTACCTTAAACGCAGGCAAAAGTGGCGTGTGGAGCATTGCGGTGCGGGGCATCACCCTGCGGGATCACCTGGGGGTGTTCACCGCGGCATGCCCGGCTGCCGTGCAAAGCCGGAGCATCTGTGTGCTGCCCGCTGCCGCGGCTGGCAAAGCCAAAGCGGAAACCGCCCCCGATGAGGACGGCGACGAAGCCGACACCCGCGCCGCCCTGGGCGGCAGCTATGAGCTGCGGGAGTACCGGGACGGGGATACCCTCAAGCAGGTACACTGGAAGCTGAGCGCCAAGCTGGACCGCCTGATGGTGCGCGAACCGCTGACCGCCCTGCGCGCTGCCCTGACCCCCGGTGGGGACCTGGACGGAGCGGAGGAATGGGGGGATTTTCCCCAACAGGCGGCGAAGCACCGCAAAAACCCGCCCAAGCGCAAAAAAGAACGTACTGCCCTGAGCCGGCGCGGCGCTGCCGACCCCGGCAGTGGGCTGAAGTTTGTGGACCGTGTGCTGGTGAGCACCCAGCGCCCCGCAGCGCACCCCGCGTTGTGGCTGGCGGCAGATGCCGCGCTGCTGCTGGCGCTCACCTTTGGTTTGCTGCTGGTGCTTTCCACCGGGTTCGGCATTGCGGTGCCGTTGTGGGTGTGGCCCGCGGCAGCCGCTTTCTGCGCCGGGTGGGCGCTGTTCCTGCGTGCGCCGCAAGCCCTGCGCCGCTGGGGGCTGCTGGCGGGGGTGATTGTGTATCTTGTGGTGTTGTTCATCTGCCAGCGGAACTTTTTGGCCGGGGCGCAGCAGTGCGCCGGGAACATTGCCCAAAGCCTGAACGCCCGCCTTGGCAGCGCGCTGCCGGTGGCCCAGGGCGGCAGTGCGGCGCAGCTGGGGCTGTTTTTGCTGCTGGCCGCCCTGCCCGTTACCGGGGCGCTGGCCGCTGCGGCCCTGCGCCGTGCGGATGCCCTGCTGCTGGATCTAATGCTGCTGCCCGTTGTTGTGCTGCTGGCGCTGGCCGGGGCCGCGCCTGCTGTGCCCGCCTGCCTGCTGCTGTTGGCCGGTTGGATGGGGGCGTGGGCGGCTTCCTGCTCGGTGCAGCGGCGGGCCTTGTGGGGCAGGCGCGATACCGAAAACTACCGCCAGAACCTTTGCCGCCATTATAACATCCAAAAGTCTGCCGCGCTGGCGGCGGGCGGGCTTTGCCTTGCGCTGGCGCTGCCTTGTTGGTGGCTGCTGCGCCCGGCGCTGGGGGTTCCCCTTGGCTGGCTGCAGCCCGCGGCCCAGCGGGTGGAATCCGCCGCGCTGAGCACCGCTATTACCTGGCTGCCGCGGGTCAGCGGCGGCAGGCTGAACATTCAGGTAGAAGCCGCTGCCGGTGGTGTGGCGGATGGCGCCTTGAGCCAGGGCGGGGGAATCCAGGTCAGCGGAGTGACGGATCTGGCCCTGACCGCCAGCGACAAACCCGAAGAAACCGTATACCTGCGGGGATTTATCGGCGGCAGTTATGACGGCACCACCTGGCAGGCCCCTGATGCCGATGCCTTTGACAGCGCCGCTATGAACTGGAAAACCGAGGATAATGCCCGGCTGACCATTGCCAGCCTGCCGTTTTTGCGCACCGCCTATGACGGCACCGCCCAGCCCCAGACGCTGACGGTGGAGCGCATCCACGCCGATACCCAGTACACCTATGCACCGTACAACGCCTACTGGGGTGATTATTACACCATCCAGGGCGATGGCGCCGCCGCGGGCCAGACCGCGCAGGACGATGTGTTCCTGTATTACCCGCGGGATACCGCCCAAACCCAGCTGGAAGCCCGCGCCGATGCCGACCCCAGCGTGCTGGACCGGATGGAAGCATCCTATGCCGCTTACGCCGCCAGCCGCTACACCGCCGTGCCGGACGGCTATGACGAGCTGCAAACCCTGTGCGATGAAGCCAAAAAGGACCAGAAGCTGACCGAAGCTGCGGACATTGGCGATTACATCCGTGCCTACCTAAACACCAACTACCAGTATAACGCCAGCGCTCCCCAGCCGCCGGAGGGGGCCGACCCCATCCGTTACTTTTTAACGGAATCCAAACAGGGGTACAGTGTGCAGTTTGCTTCGGCGGCGGTGGTTATGTTCCGCATGTTCGGGCTGCCTGCGCGCTATGTGGTGGGCTATGCCGCGCCGCAAAGCCTGTTTACCCAACAGGAGGACGGCAGCTGGCACGCCATTTTGCAGGACGATAACGCCCACGCCTGGGCGGAGGTGTACATTTCCGGCCAGGGCTGGACCCCAATGGAGATGACCCCCGGCGTGCTGGTCAGTGCCCAACAGGCCGACCTGCGCACCGACCCGCTGCCCGAAACTCAAGGTCAAGACACCGCCCCTGCAGCAGGGGAGAGCAGCGCAAACGAACCCGCAGCCACCATCGTGCCCCGCAGCAGGCTGGTTTTGGCGGCGTTGCTGGGGGGGTGCCTGTTGGCTGCTGCGGTGCTGCTGGTGCTGGCCCGCCGCCATGCCATGGGGTATGGCCGGGGCAGCTGCAACGCGCGGGTGCTGGCCGTGTTTGGCAGCATCTACCGCCTTTTGGTGCGTCGCGGCCTGCCGCCGGATACACCATCCGATGCGCCGGAGTTTGCCGCATTTTTGCAAAGTTGTGTCCCCGCCCTTGAACCCCAGGATGCCGAAGCTCTGCTGGCATTGGCCCAATCCGCCCAATTTGGCGCAGGTACGATGACTGAGCAGGATACGGACAAAATGAGAAAACTTTACCAGGTTATAAAACACACTGGAAAACGGAAACAGAGCCAGAAATCGGTTGAAAAGCAGAGCCAGGAATGATATAATGACCCCGTACTGGGGTAGCGTGTTCTTTGCTTTCTTTGCATAGGGGGCTACCATGATCCAGGAAAATGTGGTATAATATGTTAAGCCTATTAACCGAGTAGGGAATGGCCGGGGTGGGGGACTGGTTTCTGGAACAGTACCCTGGGAACTGCCCGTGGGGCGGAAAACCGGCAAGGACAGAAAGAAGATCTTATAGAAGCAAACGTTAACAGGAGTAAACCCATGCCGCGCCGTAAACAGACAGAAGGAGAAAAAAAAATTGACATCAGCCAGATGGCTGAAGACCTTGGCGTGTCCAAGACCACGGTATCCCGTGCCCTTTCGGGCAATGGCCGTGTCAGCGAAGCGACCCGCGCCCGCGTGGTCCAGTACGCCAAAGAGAAAAACTATGTGCCCAATATGCTGGCACGCGGGTTGGTAACCCAGCAGTCTTATAATATCTCACTGGTGTTCTCGCGCCAGTTCGGCAACCTTGCCGCACCATTTTTGCGCAAAACCGTCAGCGCCGTGTACGATATTGCCACCCGCAATGATTATGATGTGCTGATGACGATGGTGGGCGAGCAGGAAACAAGCCCGATGCAGCGTCTGCTGGTCAACCGCAAGATTGATGGCGTGATTCTGGCCCGCACGCTGGAGCGTGATCCGCTGATCCCCATGCTGCAAAAAAGCGGCATCCCCTTTGTTGCCATTGGCCGCCCGGCTGACCAGGATGTCATCTCGGTGGACCATGATCAGGTGGGCGGCTGCCGCGAGCTGGTCAGCCTGCTGCTGATGAAGGGCCTGCGCCGCATTGCTTTGCTGGGCGGATCCATGCTGTACACCGTCAACCAGTCCCGCCTGGAAGGCTATAAGCAGGCGCATGACCGCGCCTGCTGCAAGATTGATGAGAGCCTGCTGTTTTTGGAGCTGGAAAGCGACGATCTACGCACCAGCGCTGTGGAGCTCGCAGTACAGCGTGGGGCGGACTGCATCCTGTGCATGGATGACCAGGTTGCCCAGCTGGCTTTGAACACCCTGAGACAGCTGAACCTGCGCGTGCCGCAGGATATCCGTCTTGCCTCCCTGTATGACGACGAAGCGCTGCAGGGGTGTACGCCACAGATCACGGCGGTCTCTTTTGATGCCGAACAGCTGGGCCGCCGTACCGCACAGCAGCTGCTTTCCCTCATCCGCCATCAGCCGGTGGAAACCCGCACCCTGCTGGGGTACCAGGTGGGGTTGCGTTTATCGACCCAGACCTGAGAGAAAAGTAGAAAATTATAAATCAACTGCCCGTACACGGTATGATAAGCCGTTGTGCGGGCAGTTTTTTCGATAAGGGGTTTTGAAAAAATATAGCAGCCACATAGTATCCCAGCGCCGCAGCGTCAAGCACAACAGGGCAGGGACACAGAAAAACAGGAGGCAACAAGTATGAAGTGCATGGATAAACATGAATTTGAGCAGCAGAATGTTTTTGAAACCGGTGCCGCAAACACCGCTTATGCCAAGTTTTTCATTGGCCAGTCGTTCCTGAACCCGCTGACCGACCCTAAAACCGGTCTGTTTTTGGCCAACGTTACCTTTGAGCCCGGCTGCCGCAACAACTGGCATATCCACCACGCGGCCAAGGGCGGCGGCCAGCTGCTGGTTTGCACCGCAGGCGAAGGCTGGTACCAGGAAGAAGGCAAACCCGCTGTCAGCCTGACCCCCGGCACCGTGATCACCATCCCGGCCAACGTCAAGCACTGGCACGGTGCCAAGGCCGACAGCTGGTTCAGCCACATTGCTGTGGAAGTTCCCGGCAAAGATTGCAGCAACGAGTGGTGCGAGCCCGTTACCGACGAAGAGTACGCCAAACTGAACGGATGAGCAGCCGCTAATAAAGGCAACACCGCACAATTCCCGCCTTGCGGCTTAAGCACCGCTCCGGCAGCTGCGGCACGGCATCTGCGTTGCCCCGGGTTTACTTTTGGATGCTTTTTTGTCTACAAGTTCTTGCGCCGGGGCGGGCAATCTGCTACACTGAAAAAAATGTTATGTACAGGAGGCTGCAATCATGTATTATCTGGGTGTGGACCTTGGGGGAACCAATATCAAAGCTGCGCTTGTGGATGCAAACGGTGCTATTATAAAGGAAGCGAGCACCCCCACCAAACTGCCGCGCCCGGCCGAGGCCGTGTGCGATGATATTGCAGCCCTCTGCAATCAGTTGGCACAGGGCCAGCAGGTAGCGGGCATTGGCGTTGGCTGCCCCGGCACGGTGGATGGCGGCCTCGTGCGCTACTCTAACAATTTGGACTGGCATGATTTTGCCATGGGGGATTATCTGCGCGCCAAAACCGGCCTGCCGGTTGCTCTTGCCAACGATGCCAACGCCGCCGCTTTGGGCGAAGCACTGGCGGGTTGCGCCAAAGGGGCCGAAAGCGCGGTGATCATTACGCTGGGTACCGGCGTGGGCGGCGGTGTGGTGCTGGGCGGCAAACTGCTGACCGGTTACACCGGCGCAGCGGCGGAGCCGGGGCACATGGTCATTCTGGACACCCCGGATGCCCCGCGCTGCACCTGTGGCCGCCCCGGCTGCCTGGAAAGCCTGGCCAGTGCCACCGCCCTGATCCGCATGACCAAAGAAGCCATGGCAGCCCACCCCGAAAGCGCCCTGCATGGCATAGCCGCCCAAAGCGGCGGGGTAAATGGCCGCACCGCCTTTGATGCCGCCGCCCAGGGCGATGCCGCAGGCAAAGCCGTGGTGGAACAGTACATTCATTACCTTGCGGTGGGCGTTGCCAACATGATCAACATCTTCTTCCCGGAAGTGATCGGTCTGTCCGGCGGGGTGGCCAACCAGGGGGAGAACCTGCTGGCTCCCCTGCGCGCCGCGGTGGGACCAATGGTTTTTGGCAATGCTTACGCCCAAAAGCACACCCGCATTACCACCTGCACCCTCGGCTACCGCGCCGGGGTGATTGGAGCAGCGCTGCTGGCCAAAAACCAGGGATGATGCCTTTAGCGGGATAAAAAAGAGAAGATAAAGGCAATACCGCACAATTCCCGCCTTACGGCTTAAGCACTGCTCCGGCGACTGCGGCACGGCATCTGCGTTGCCAAAATGCTCGATAATGTCGGGTTGCGGTACCCGCATCGTGCTTCG
>PPYE01357061.1_pt1 | contig 44630 bp, 36 predicted proteins | sample 1559881 | NCBI WGS metagenome assembly PPYE01 (sample SAMN08240022, study PRJNA423297) | Human gut metagenome, whole genome shotgun sequencing project.
TTGAATGTCGGTGTAAATGTCAGCATTTGATGATATTTAAAATAGGAAATACTAATTCTTAATAGTGTTAGATATGAAGAAAAAAAATAATGAGCAAATTGTCTTCGATATGTTCGAAGAGGTTGCAACCGAAAGCATTGCTGAGGCTCGGAATGCATACACCTATGAAGAAATAGATGGGTGCTATCTGGAGGCGAAAGAGATTGCTGATAAAGCAAGGATGAACTTGCAGGAGAAAATAAACAATAACAATTTTAAATAAATAATATGGCTAAGAATTTTGAAGACTTTAAAAGACTTTATCCTCTTTCAAAGACTTTGCGCTTTGAAGCGAAGCCTATTGGTGCCACTTTGGATAATATAGTCAAAAGTGGTTTGTTGGATGAAGATGAACACAGAGCTGCAAGCTATGTGAAGGTGAAAAAATTGATTGATGAATACCACAAGGTATTTATTGATAGAGTGTTGGATAATGGATGTTTGCCTTTGGAAGATAAAGGTGATAATAATTCATTGGCAGAATATTATGATAGTTATGTATCTAAGTCACAAAACGAAGATGCTAAAAAAGCGTTTAAGGAAATTCAGCAAAATCTTCGCTCTATTATAGCTAAAAAGCTAACTGACGATAAGGCTTATGCTAATTTGTTTGGTAATAAACTTATAGAGTCATATAAGGACAAAGCTGATAAGACAAAGATAATTGATTCAGATTTGATTCAATTCATCCATACTGCAGAATCAACTCAACTTGATTCAATGTCACAAGATGAGGCCAAAGAACTCGTAAAAGAATTCTGGGGCTTTACTACTTATTTTGTCGGTTTCTTTGATAATCGCAAAAATATGTATACGGCAGAAGAGAAGTCAACAGGTATTGCTTATCGTCTAATCAATGAAAACCTTCCAAAGTTCATTGATAATATGGAGGCTTTCAAGAAAGCTATCGCTAGACCAGAGATACAGGCTAATATGGAAGAGTTATACTCTAATTTTTCTGAATACTTAAATGTAGAAAGTATTCAGGAGATGTTCCTGCTTGACTATTACAATATGCTTCTTACTCAAAAGCAGATTGATGTCTATAATGCTATAATTGGAGGAAAAACCGATGATGAGCACGATGTTAAGATTAAAGGTATCAACGAGTATATCAATCTCTATAATCAGCAGCATAAAGATGACAAGTTACCCAAACTTAAGGCATTGTTTAAGCAGATTCTTAGTGATAGAAATGCAATATCTTGGTTGCCAGAAGAGTTCAATAGTGATCAGGAAGTCTTGAATGCAATCAAGGATTGCTATGAGCGATTGGCTGAAAATGTTTTGGGTGATAAGGTTCTCAAGTCTTTGCTTGGTTCTTTAGCAGATTATTCTCTTGATGGGATATTTATCCGTAATGACTTACAGTTGACTGATATTTCTCAGAAAATGTTTGGAAATTGGGGTGTGATTCAGAATGCCATCATGCAGAATATAAAGCATGTTGCTCCTGCAAGAAAGCATAAGGAGTCTGAGGAAGATTACGAAAAAAGAATTGCTGGTATATTCAAAAAGGCAGATAGCTTTAGTATCAGTTATATAAATGATTGTTTGAACGAAGCAGATCCTAATAATGCCTACTTTGTAGAGAACTATTTTGCAACATTTGGAGCGATAAATACTCCAACAATGCAGCGTGAGAATCTGTTTGCGCTTGTTCAAAATGCGTATACAGAAGTTGCTGCATTACTTCATTCTGATTATCCTACAGTAAAGCATCTGGCACAAGACAAGGCTAATGTTTCTAAAATCAAAGCACTGTTGGATGCAATAAAGTCTTTGCAGCATTTCGTGAAGCCTCTGTTGGGCAAGGGTGATGAAAGTGATAAAGATGAACGTTTCTATGGTGAACTAGCTTCGTTGTGGGCAGAACTTGATACTGTGACACCGCTGTATAATATGATTCGTAATTATATGACTCGTAAACCATATTCTCAAAAGAAGATCAAACTTAACTTTGAGAATCCTCAATTGCTTGGTGGTTGGGATGCTAATAAGGAGAAAGACTATGCTACCATTATCTTACGTCGTAATGGCTTGTATTATCTTGCAATTATGAACAAAGACTCAAAGAAATTATTGGGTAAAGCAATGCCTTCAGATGGGGAGTGCTATGAGAAGATGGTATATAAGTTGTTGCCAGGTGCTAATAAGATGCTTCCAAAGGTGTTTTTTGCTAAATCCAGAATGGAGGATTTTAAGCCAAGTAAGGAACTTGTTGAGAAATATAACAATGGTACTCACAAAAAGGGAAAGAATTTCTGTATTCAAGATTGCCATAATTTGATAGATTACTTTAAGCAGTCTATTGATAAGCATGAAGATTGGAGTAAGTTTGGATTTAATTTCTCTGAAACTTCTACATATGAAGACCTCAGTGGATTCTATCGTGAAGTAGAACAGCAGGGTTATAAGTTGTCTTTTGCAAGAGTATCTGTTTCGTATATCAACCAGCTTGTTGAGGAGGGGAAGATGTATCTGTTCCAAATCTACAATAAGGATTTCTCTGAGTATAGCAAGGGCACTCCAAATATGCATACTCTTTATTGGAAAGCATTGTTTGATGAACGTAATCTGGCAGATGTAGTTTACAAGCTTAACGGACAGGCAGAGATGTTCTATCGTAAGAAAAGTATAGAAAATACTCATCCAACTCATCCAGCTAATCATCCTATTCTTAACAAGAATAAGGATAACAAGAAAAAAGAAAGCTTGTTTGGCTATGATCTTATAAAAGATCGTCGCTACACTGTTGATAAATTTATGTTCCATGTGCCAATCACAATGAACTTTAAAAGTTCTGGTTCTGAGAACATCAATCAAGATGTGAAGGCGTATTTGCGTCATGCAGATGATATGCATATTATTGGTATTGATCGTGGTGAACGTCATTTGCTTTATCTGGTTGTTATAGATTTGCAGGGAAATATCAAGGACCAGTTCTCGCTTAATGAAATTGTGAATGATTATAATGGTAATACCTATCATACCAATTATCACGATTTGTTGGATGTTCGTGAAGAAGAACGACTTAAAGCTCGTCAAAGTTGGCAGACCATCGAAAATATCAAAGAGCTGAAAGAGGGCTATTTGTCTCAGGTTATCCACAAGATTACACAGCTCATGGTTAGATATCATGCCATTGTTGTTTTGGAAGATCTGAGCAAGGGATTTATGCGTAGTCGTCAAAAGGTAGAAAAGCAAGTATATCAGAAGTTTGAAAAAATGTTGATAGATAAGCTTAACTATTTGGTAGACAAAAAAACTGATGTTTCTACTCCTGGAGGCTTGCTGAATGCATACCAACTTACCTGTAAGTCTGATAGTTCTCAAAAGTTAGGAAAACAGAGCGGATTCCTGTTCTATATCCCTGCATGGAATACATCTAAGATAGACCCAGTTACAGGATTTGTCAACTTGTTGGATACTCATTCTTTAAATTCTAAAGAGAAAATCAAAGCTTTCTTCTCTAAGTTTGATGCTATCCGTTATAATAAGGATAAGAAATGGTTTGAGTTTAATCTCGACTATGACAAGTTTGGTAAAAAAGCGGAAGATACAAGGACTAAGTGGACTTTATGCACCAGAGGAATGCGTATTGATACTTTCAGAAATAAAGAAAAGAACTCGCAGTGGGATAATCAGGAAGTTGACTTGACAACAGAGATGAAATCTTTATTGGAGCATTATTATATCGACATTCATGGTAATCTCAAGGATGCTATCAGTACGCAAACAGACAAAGCGTTCTTTACTGGCTTGCTGCACATATTGAAGTTGACCTTGCAGATGCGTAATAGTATTACTGGAACCGAAACAGATTACTTAGTGTCTCCTGTTGCCGATGAGAATGGAATATTCTACGATAGCCGTTCTTGTGGTGATCAACTTCCAGAGAATGCGGATGCTAATGGTGCTTACAACATCGCTCGCAAGGGACTGATGCTGATTGAGCAAATCAAGAATGCAGAGGATTTGAATAACGTCAAGTTTGATATATCCAATAAGGCTTGGCTCAATTTTGCACAACAAAAGCCATATAAGAATGGATGATTACATTCCGCTTTCAACGTTGAATGACTTTATTTTCTGTCCGTACTCCATATACTTGCATAGCGTGTATATGGAGACGGATGGAGATTTATATAAAGCCTCTCCGCAGACCAAAGGTACTCTGGTGCACCAAGGTGTGGATGAAAAGAAAGGGAGTACTCGAAAGAGTGATATCATGTCGCTCCCAATCTATTGTGATGAGTTAGGTATATCTGGCAAGATAGATGTCTATAAACAGGACAAGCGTTTACTGATAGAACGTAAGAATAATCTCAAACGCATCTTTCGTGGTCAGATTTATCAACTTTGGGGACAATACTTCTGCTTGAAAGAAATGGGATATGAAGTTGAACAACTTGCTTTCTATGAAATATCGACCAATAAAATGATTTCAGTTGAATTGCCGGGAGAACTAGAAAAACAGGAACTGGTAGGATTCATAGAGCAGTTTAAACGTTATAATCCTGCTTCTACTACGATACAGGTAAATCCAAACAAGTGCATCCATTGCATCTATTGCAATCTTTGCGATAAAACCAATACTGATAATGTTTACACATAAAGACATAGAAATGCGAACCATATTCGTGGTCAATTGCATTGAGCACGACCGGAGTCTTCGAGTAAATAGCGGAGAACTGATGCTAGAGGAAATAGAAGGTGATAAGAAAAAGACCTTGACTAAGTTTCCCTTCCAAAAGTTGTTGGCTCTTTTCATTATCGGTCACATCACAGTTACTACTCCGCTGATTGATAAATGCAAAAAGCATGGTGTGGCTTTAGTGGTTATGAAGCCAAATCTTCGTCCCGTTTTCTTTTGGGCAAACTCTGCTGAAGCAAACTATTTGCTTCGAAAAAGGCAATTTGAATACAGTACCGAAGAGCTTAGCATCGCAAAATGCATTGTATATAATAAGGTGTTGAATCAGAAAGCTGCATTGGCAAAGACTCGAAAGAAGGATAGCTATACAGTGGATGCCATCAAGCAATGTGATGCTGCATTAGTTACTTTGCCAGACGTTGATGAATACAATCAGTTGATGGGACTTGAAGGTACTGTTGCCAAGACATATTTTTCTGCATATTACCAGAATCAAAACTGGAGAGGAAGACATCCAAGAATGAAAAGTGATGTGCTGAATGTAACACTGGATATTGGTTACTCTATCCTATTCAACTTTATGGAAAGTTTCATTCGTATGTTCGGATTTGATCTGTATGTTGGTGTGTACCATCGATTATGGTTCAAGCGCAAATCATTGGTATGTGACTTGATGGAACCATTTAGGTGCATCATAGATCATGCAGTATTGTTAGCATTTAATAGAAAGCAGTTTTCAGAGAAAGACTTTACTCAGATAAAGCAGGAGTATCATTTGAAGTATGAGAAGTGTGCTGACTATTATAGAGTGTTTTATGATGAGTTGATTGCTCGTAAAATGGACATATTCAAGTTTGTTCAGCAATACTATCGTTGTTTTATGGGGTGTAAGTCTGTAAAAGAGTATCCAATATTTGAGTTTTAAATGATAATTGTTAGTTATGACATATCGGATGACAAGATGCGTACCAACTTTTCTAAAATGCTGAAAAGTAATGGTGCCATTCGTCTTCAGTTTTCTGTGTATGAGGTAAGGAATACAAAGAGAATTGTGGATAATCTTGTGGCTAAGATAGAGGCTTATGCTAAACACTTCACAGCAGATGATAGCGTAATTCTCTTTGATGTTGATTCTGATAAGCTTACTAAGTATGGTAATGCAATTCATAGGGACCAAGCTATAGTCTATTTCTGACTTAGCAAACCTTGGTCTTTATGTTTTTGTAATAAAGCGTGTAACTTGCTTATTTACAGGTCGTTCTTTGAAATATTGTACCCAATATTATGGGAAGGGGTGGTAATTCTCTTTAAAAAGATATGCAGAAGATGCCTTTATTTAAAGGATTTTTTGTATCTTTGCAATCGATAAGAGGCTAGTATGCTTCTATAATTTCTACTATTGTAGATTCCGGCAATTCGTATTAGCGTTTTCATGGGCTAGTATGCTTCTATAATTTCTACTATTGTAGATTATCGGTACTGGACGGAAATGAATAATGGTGGCTAGTATGCTTCTATAATTTCTACTATTGTAGATTGATAATATGCGCTTTGAACTGTTCGATGAGGCTAGTATGCTTCTATAATTTCTACTATTGTAGATTACAAGGCGATGAGCTTCTTGAATGGTACGGGCTAGTATGCTTCTATAATTTCTACTATTGTAGATAATGTACCTATCTATTTTAGTTTTTGAGGCTAGTATGCTTCTATAATTTCTACTATTGTAGATAATTTTTTCTTTTTATATCTGATTCTTCTGGCTAGTATGCTTCTATAATTTCTACTATTGTAGATATAGTATACAATCATGGCAGAAACAGCAGTGGCTAGTATGCTTCTATAATTTCTACTATTGTAGATGCCTGCAAAGGTAACTCCGAGGTGTTCGGGGCTAGTATGCTTCTATAATTTCTACTATTGTAGATGATAGCTACCTGTTTCTTTACTACTTCGGGCTAGTATGCTTCTATAATTTCTACTATTGTAGATTGAGTGCAACGAGCACAACCGCAAGAACAGGGCTAGTATGCTTCTATAATTTCTACTATTGTAGATCTAGGTATCTCGTCACCGTTGGAGATAGTGGCTAGTATGCTTCTATAATTTCTACTATTGTAGATTAGCGTTAACATAAGCTTCATGAGCCTCTGGCTAGTATGCTTCTATAATTTCTACTATTGTAGATTCGGTAATGTCAGCTAGAGTCCATTGTCGGCTAGTATGCTTCTATAATTTCTACTATTGTAGATAGTTCTGCGACAACCGTATAGAAAGGCTTGGCTAGTATGCTTCTATAATTTCTACTATTGTAGATAGAGTTGCGAATACTGATAAGTGGACAGATGGCTAGTATGCTTCTATAATTTCTACTATTGTAGATTCGTATATCTTAGTCGAGAGTGGGGAAGAGGGCTAGTATGCTTCTATAATTTCTACTATTGTAGATTTCGCGAGTACCAATGTGATTCAGACGGCTAGTATGCTTCTATAATTTCTACTATTGTAGATTGACCATCTGCGACCATTCATTGATATGGCTAGTATGCTTCTATAATTTCTACTATTGTAGATCGGAAGTCCTCTAGATTCCAGAAGAATGCGGCTAGTATGCTTCTATAATTTCTACTATTGTAGATGGGAAAAGGTGGAGTTTACGTAAGAGGCAGGCTAGTATGCTTCTATAATTTCTACTATTGTAGATAGTTATCCTTAATATTAACTAACACTATTGGCTAGTATGCTTCTATAATTTCTACTATTGTAGATTACCTTTGCCACCGTGATACCAGGGGTACTGGCTAGTATGCTTCTATAATTTCTACTATTGTAGATGCTGTGAAGCGAGGTAGCCTTTTTGGGGGCTAGTATGCTTCTATAATTTCTACTATTGTAGATCGTAAACGTTTAAGAAACAACTGAATATCTGGCTAGTATGCTTCTATAATTTCTACTATTGTAGATCCCAGTCACCGGACTACGACCAGCTCTACGGCTAGTATGCTTCTATAATTTCTACTATTGTAGATTGCGGTGTCGGCTTCTCCGTCCGCTTTGGCTAGTATGCCTCATAATTTCCACTGTTGTAGATGCATTGCCCAAAAGAGGCAAAAGGCTAGGCTAGTAATTTTCCACAATTTCTACTATTGTAGATAATTCCATAAAGGTGCGATTTGGTTTATAGCCTGAAGGCAGAAGTTACATCTTGTTGAAGATGGGGTAAAGAAAAAAGTGGTTGCTCGGAAATTTCGAACAACCACTTTTGCTATGTTTTAGAGAGTAAAAACTTAGGAGAAGGGGAACGGCTTATTCTACCTTCCAACTCTCCAAACTCCTTCTGTCCTCAGAGAAGTTTACTCCTACTTTTATAATTCTTCTTCCATCACCAGCAAAGATTTTGGCAAAATCGGGCTGTTTTTCTTTATTTAACTCTGAAATAGAGTGGAATATCAGAGGAAATCTATAAATTTGCATTCAAATACAATATTTTGTAAAGAATGGAAGATAGAGAACAATTACTTAAAAGTGACCCGGAGTTTGACCGCCTCGCCTTTACGGTGTTGGCTATCGAGGCTTCAGCACAAAAAATGGGTATATCGCCGTCTGAAATGAGAAAGCGATTGGATAAGGTGGGGCTAATCAAGAGTCTCATTCAAGATATATCAACCGACAGAGCATTACAGATATTCTATGACTCTGATGTTTGCCGTATGCTACATGACAAAGAACTTGGCTTGCATCTGATGAGTGATACATATATTGTAAATGACTTGATAGAAGAGTTAAGGAATAAGCAATAGCAAAACGATGGATAATTAGAGGAGGAAGATTATTTGTACTGTAGTACCTTGACTGTTTAGTACGATCAAGGCAAATGCTTCATAATTCAAGATTGAAAGTGGGTATGGTGTCATCCAACAACTCATCGCCCACCAGCTGATTTCCGCTTGCACAACAGGTGTTGGACGAGCGCATATCAGCTGTTATGCAAGCGCACAACAGCTGTTGTGCGGCCGAAGATATAGGGTTCTCCGGCTTATAACATTAATTATTCCGGCAACAAGTAAAGGTTACTCCGAAGACTATTTACGTTAAACCGATGCAACAATGATAGCACTTACAAGGCACGATGATAGTACTTACAAGCAACAGCGATAGTACTTACAAGGCGCAAAGACGTTACTGAGAGATCGCCATGATAGTACTGACGATGCGTAAAGCGGCTTGTAGTGCTTATTGCCTCACTATGGCAGGCACAAAACGATACGTCGGGAGCTGGTAAAACAACCACTCGCTTTTTTACTCTTCACTCTTCACCTGCGCAAGTTTTTAATCTACGGGTATTTATAACCTTCTGGTGAAGAGTGAAGAGTGTTTTTGAAAGTGGCTTGCTATTACGCCGGATTCAAAGACGGAACAATTTATAGCCATAGTTTGGAAGGTTGTGTGGCGGTAATTTTATTTCTTTATCACCTTCAGAACCTGGTCGGCAAGGCTTCTCATTCCCTTGATTGTTGGGTGACCGTTCTTCTTGTCTATGTCATGAAGGGCGATGACCGGAACCTGATAGGTCTTGCAGATCTTTTTTACAGATTCGTTGATCTCATCCTTCAGCTCTGAGTTCAGAATGAAGTAGATATCTACATTCGGATGGCGCTGACGGAGATCGGAAAGCAACTTCGCCAGGGCTGGACGGAAACAGTAAAGGTCGGCACGCTTCCAGTTGCTGTACTGGTAATTGCCGATAGGGGCATTCGCCCAACTGTCGTTCGTTCCGCCGCAAATCAAGATGATGTCCGGATTGCCCAGCAGGGTAGTGCGGTTGATGAATGAACGGTCGCTGTAATCCTCATCGCGGTAGCCGGTGTTGCAGATGGTGGAACCGGAATAGGAATTGATGTTGCCCATCTTGTAACCACCTTCCTTGATAACCTGCCACCACCAGGTTTGCTCCACCTTGTTGACATCGGTTGCTTTTTGAACCGCAGTGGTGTACCAGGTGGCATATCCTTTTGGGATGAAACCCTCGAAAGTTGAATACGAGTCGCCGAGCACGGCAACGGTCTGCTTCACCTGTGCCATAAGAGGCATCAGGGCGAAGATAAAGAGGCAGACGATAATTGATAATCTTTTCATGACGTTTTTTATATAGTTTGATTTTTTAATGTGATCCTCTTTTGGGATAGGGTTTGAAACCCGATTGCAAAGATACGATATTATTTGTGGATATACAAATTTCCCTTAAGGAAAAAATAAAAACCCTTAAGGAAAAATTCTCAATCTCTTCTTTCCCCATTTTTTGGGTGTTTTTGCCTGATTTCCTTTCTTAGGAATATTGTTTGCATACGGATGAGGGAAGAAGATTCTCTTTTACTAATAAATGTTATATTCCCGGCATTCCTTCCCAAAATCATTTGTTCTCTCCCGAATTTACTGTACTTTTGCAGTAAGTATCTGATTAAAGATTAAAAGTGTGATTCAAAATAAGATATAGATTATGCAATACAAGAATATCATATTCGATTTTATCATAACAAGAGCTTGTGAAAAGAAGAAATAATCTACTTTCAGAATCCCCAAAAGCATAAGTTTTTCTCATTTTATTTGCTTAGATGAAATATTTTCCGTACCTTTACACCCAAATAAGAGAAAATAAAAATGGCAATAAAATATGATTCAAGTGTAAATGTTTTGGGGAGTATTCCCGATTATTCGTCGATGATGGATTTCATCTGCGAATACATGGGGCGTATGCCCGATGGACAGGGAAGTTTTTCTTTCCGTACCCACAAGACATTCACCCGATTCCTGGCTGCCATCAAAACGGCAATCCTGACTTTTGCCAGCGACAGGCATAAGCAGCTTTTTCTGGATGCTTTGTCTTCAAAAGAATTCTCCTATCAGGAGAAACTGATGGTACTTTATTGGCAAATCGTGTATGGAAACTTGCTCTTTCGAAGAATTTCAGAAGAAGTGTTTATGCAGGCTGTCTATCAGGGGCAAACCACTTTGTCGGCTCTCGATGTCCTTGCCTTGCTCCATCACATCAAGGAAACGGAAAAGGGAGAGTTCGATTGGTCGGAAGCCACTTTGAAGATATGCGCGTCTAAATATCTCACCATCTTGAAGAAACTGGGGTTGGCAGATGGAGCTATCCGAAAGCAAATCCTTTATCCGCCGATGACTTCGCAACTGTTTGCTTATTTCGTAAGAATGGCAATGGCGATGTATCCAGCCCAAAACAATTTGGATAATCCGATGATGGTGTTTAGCTTCTATGATAAAACTTCTCTCATCGCTAAACTGAAGCGCATAGAGTTCATGCCTTTCTGGAATATTACCCAGATAGGAGATGAGGTGAAGATAGAAGTAAGGGAGAAAGAGTAAAGAACAGAGAATTCAATTGTGAAATGATAATATGACAATGATGCAGACTTTCGATATAGAGCACAATCGCCTTTTTAATGAACTGACAGCAACGCTCAAGGAAGACATTGTGAAAATAGCAGGCAAATGTAATGGTGGAAAGAGCATACTTTTTGTTTATCCACCCAGAGACGAGGATGCCTATGTGGCTAAGGCTCGTGAGGAATTGACGGATGGATATAGCTTCATTGATGTGCGTGAAAGCTTCAGACTGTTCCTGGATGAAGCAGGCATAGACACCTTTGAATCCAATTATAAGGATTTCGGCCAGGAAGTATTCTTCAGTCAGAATTTTGAAGAAGGAACTTTCTTTTACGCACTCATTGAGCAGATTAAGCAGGTGTTTGCTGAAGGAAAAGTGCCGGTATTTGTACATACGGGTGCTCTTTATGGCATGAATTTCTCGAATATCAACATCATGGAGCATTCGGCAGTGATGGACTCACACATTCCGCTCGTGGTGTTCTATCCTGCCACTATCGAAGGCGACCAAATCATGTTTCTCGGCAAACAGCCTGCCTCTAAGTATCGCTGCATTGTCATAAAATAACAAACTAACAATAAAGATGAAAATCAAAGATATTCTGTCCATCCAGTTGGACAATGACATCAAGAATGTAATCGACCTCAATTTGCAGAGCGAGGATGAAGTAAAGGAAGAACTCGATGGTTTTATCCTTACCGAGAGTCTTGCCACCCACTTGTCAGATTTCCTCGACAAGTTTACTTCTGATATGAAGGAAACGGGTGTTTGGCTCAGTGGTTTCTATGGTTCGGGTAAGTCTTACTTTGCCAAGATGTTGGGCTTCCTGATAGAAAACCCGTCTATTCAAGGTACCAGTTTCCGGGAGAGATTTTCCCATAAGCTGGTGGGACTCAAGAATGAGGATTTTATCAGGAATCAGATAGATTCTCTTGCCAAATCGAAATACCAGGTAGTTTTGTTCGACTCAGCAAAGGTTGATAACAGGCAGGGCATAGCTCACATGGCAATGAGCCAGTTCCTGCTCTCGCTTGGCCTTATGGCCAACTGGATTGGTTTCATGGAATATCATCTTTTGTTGGGTGGTCAATATGCTGCCTTCCTCCAGAAGGTAGAAGAGCAGAACAATGGTAAGAAATGGCAGAATCTTCGCCGCAATATGATGACCACAGTGCCTGTTTTCAAGAAGGCGATTAGTGCCATCATTGGCGAGGAAAACTTCGTGGAAACCAAGGCTATGGTGGAAGAACGTATCAGTTCATACGATGCCGATAAGCTGAAGGAGGATCTTTCCCTCTATCTGGATAAGCATCCTCAGGAAAAGATCGTCTTCTTCATCGACGAGGTGAGCGAGGCCATCACACAGAAGAAAATCAACCTGCTCGACCTGGAAGGTCTCTCTGAATCACTTTCAGCCTTGGGCAACCGTGTCTGGACAGTGGGCATTGCCCAGCAGGCTTTCAATGATGTGCTCAATGCGGCAGGCTTGAACCTGCATCTGCTCAACAAGGTAGAAGCCCGATTCAAGACCCGTATCCCTATTGCTGCCGAAGAAATCGATAAGATTATCCGCAAGCGACTGCTCGACAAAACCGATGCAGGCAAACAGGAACTCCAGAAATATTTTACCAAGAACAGTGGTATGATTCAGGCGGTTACCAATATCTCAGGACTCGCCCTGAGTGCTACCAAGGATGGCGAAACTTATGCCGATTACTATCCTTTCTTTGAGCACCAGTTTACTATGTTGCAGTATTTCCTCTTTGGCTCTCGCGATACGGTGACCAGCCAGATTGGTACCCGTGGTATGCTGATGTCGGTGTTCGATGTCTTGAAGAAAGAGTCAATGACCGAGGAGGAGGTTTATACCCATGTATCGGCTGTGGAACTCTGTAATCAGGCAATGGATAATGTTCCTGTGTCACTCGGCATCCGTTACAAGCAGGCTGAAGACCATATCCAGGCTGATGGCAGTTTTAAGATCGTGAAAGGCAAGCAACTCTTGCAGGTCATCTATTTCCTTGCCAAGTCGGATGCACGTACCACGGTAGAGAATATCACCAGTTCGTATGCCCGCCGCCCGGAACAGTATTATGAGATTCTGGACGAGGTGAAGCGTGCCGTAGCTCTGTTGGTAGAGAACAATGTGCTTCTCCAGACTGCCGACCAGTATCGCATCACCAGTCAGATAGAGCAGCAGATTATCGACGATATGAGCAAGTACGAGATACCTGTCTATCGCCAGAAGGCTGAAATCATCAGCCGCATGAAGCAGTTGCGCCTGGTGAAGGCGGCACAGGGCTTTACGCTGGATGGGGTGAAGTACAGTTTCTGTGTGGAAACCAGCAATGGCGAGAACTTTGCCAACCAGACAGAACGCTACATGAAGGTGGTGCTCTATGATGTTTTCTATGAGGACAGGGAACAGGTGATTGCACAGATCAAGCAGGATACTCAAGACGAGAAAGGTGTGATGTCGATAATTCCGACGAATACCTACGCCAAGCAGATTCTCGATTTGGCAGCAGAACTCTTGCGAATAGACTATATCGACACCAAGACTTATTCTACCGATGAGGAGAAGAAGGTGCAGCGTACCATTACTGATTCCTGTGGCGACAAGCAGACACAGCTGGAGGACTTGGTACGCCGTGCCTATCAGGAAGGAACCATTGTCTATGCCTATAATGCCTACCAGTTGACTGAAGAAAACTGTCTCAAGGAACTGGAGGGAGTAGAGCGCAGAATGGCTGGCAATGTCTATACCCGTCGTTTAACAGCTACGTTGGATGATTCCATTGCCAAGCAGGCATTAACTGTGCCTGTTGTCAAACTGTCCAAACTCTTCGGACCTTCCGAAGAATTCCGGTTCTTCGATACATCAGGCAAGTTTATTGGTGATAATCTGGCTGTGGTTACAGAAATTCTGAATCGCTGCAAGTCGTTCAAGACGGGTGTTGACCTGGAGCGTGAACTCCTGGCTCCTCCTACAGGTTATTCCTATGGTGTAGTGGTAACCACCCTTGCAGCCTTGCTTCGTGGCAACAAGATTATCGTCAAGTATGGTGGCGAGGATTTTCATTCAGCCACAGATGAAGGTGTCAGCAAGGTCTTCGATAGTGTTCGTATCTTTGAGAAGGCAAGTTTCAAGGCTGTACTGCAATCGCTTTCTTACAAGGATCGCCAGGAAATCGTTGACATTCTGAAGGAAGACTGTAAGTATAAGAAGATTCTCCCTTCTGAGGATCAGCCTAATTACAACAAGAATGATTTCGAGATAGTAGATTGCATCCGCACCTTGTCAAAGGCTTTGTCAAAAATGGTTTATGACAAGATAGAGAGCGATGAGGATATGGCAGCTTTGTTCCCTACATCGGTCAAGGCCCGTGTCATCTTCAACCGTTTCAACAAGACGGTGACAGATACCAACTATCTCAATATGGCGAACGACTTCCTTGATGAAGCCGATGAGTATATCAAAGCCTTGGAGCGTGTGCAGAAAGACCTGCATTTCATCGATACCCAGTTTGATGAGATTGAGGATGAGAAAAAATTTATCGCCGAAGTAAAGGATGAGCTGGAGAAGACGGGCAGTGATATGACCGCCTTCAATCAGAAGCGTAACCTTTGGCGTCAGGCTCGTGAGAGTGACTTGGTTCGCAATGCGCAGATGATGCGACAGACCACCCAGGAAATCAAGGACCTCTATTATCACCTGATGCAGCATAGTGCCGAACAGCTTTCAGAGGCTTGTGTAGAGCTGCTCAACAGGGTTGATGTCTTGCGCCAGAAATGTAGTGCTTACCCTGAGGAGTGGAATGTGCCTATATATAATAAGGTGAAAGGGCTAGAGCAGAGCTATCAGAAGCTTACTGCCATTGATGCCCGTCTGGGCGATGGATGGAGCATCCGCTGCCGCAATATCAATATGCAGCTCAGAGATATGGAGTATAAGTTGCAGCAGGTAAAGATTGATGCACAAAATCTGGACATTTTGGAGGTGGAAATCAATACCACCGACCCGAATCCTGCTCCAAAACCTCAACCAAATCCGGTGCCTCAGCCAAATCCTGCTCCTGGTATCCCGCCACAACCCGCACCTCAGCCTGTACCTCAACCAAAGGTATATAAGATGCGCTCCAAGATGCCTCATGGCAAATGCTCTGTAGCTGAGTATCGTAGCTGGCTTCAGCAGCAACTCATACTTGTTGGTAAGATGGGTAAGGACGATGAGGTTGATTTTGAGGGATAAATAGTTATATAATGTTAATTAGTTGTTTTTTTAATGGAGAATCGGTTGACATTAGGAAATATTTCGTACCTTTGTCAACAGAAATAGTTAAAGTTAGAAATATGTTGAACGAAATGGAAACTTTCGCTAAGCGATTACGTCAGGCGAGAGTAAAAGAAAAGATCTCTATGGAGGCTTTGAGCCGATTGCTAAATGGCTCAGTTTCCAAGCAGGCAATCTCAAAATACGAGGCTGCCAAGATGATGCCGTCCAGCACGATTCTCATAGCTTTGGCTGATGCACTTCGTGTGGATTTAGATTATTTCTTCCGTTCATTTGCATTTGATGTACAGGAAATGAAAGTTTCTTTTCGCAAAAAAGCGAGTGTTGGAACGAAAGATATCGAGGCATTAAAGGTGAATATCCAGGATGAAATCGAACGCTATCTTGAGATCGAAGAAATCTTGGGTGATGAAGGTGATTCTTTTGAAGGAATACCTTGCGAACAAGTGTTGCTGAGCTATAATGATATGGTTAAGTATGCACAATTTGTTCGCAATAAGTGGCAATTAGGTTCCGACCCTATCGCTAATGTACAGGATATGTTAGAGGCAAATGGGGTTAAGTTCATTACAACTGAAGGACCTGATGGGTTTGATGGCGTGAGTGGAATGATTAATGGGAAATTTCCTGTAATTGTCTTGAACAGTAAAATTGGTACGGCAGAGCGTAAGAGATTTACTGCATTGCATGAGCTTGGACATTTATTGTTTAATGATAAATTCTCAGAGAAATTAAGTGCTCGCGAGATAGAGAATATGTGCAATGCTTTCGCAAATGAAATGTTGTTGCCTACTTCTGTCATAGCGAAAACGCTTGAAGGCAAGAATAAGATATCTCTAAATGAGCTTATCTTTTTGCAGGAAACCTATGGAATATCTATAGATGCTATCATGTATAAACTCTTCCAAAAGGGTATTGTAACGGAGAAACGATATAAAAGTTTTAGAATCCGTAAAAATGTGGAAAAGGAAACTTTTGGGAAAGTTGTTGATAAAGAGCGTTTCCTCGAATTGCAGACGAAAAAGGTTTCTCGTTTCAAGGCAATGGTCTATAGTGCGCTGGCACAGCAATTGATTACGGCTTCTAAAGCTGCTTCTTTGCTGAAGTGTTCAGTTACTACTGTTCGTGACACCGTTAATGTAATATAGCCAATGGAGAAGATAGTCGTAAGTGATACAAATATATTCATAGACTTGATAAGCGTGGATTTGCTTACCGACTTCTTCAAGCTGCCTTGGGAAATCCATACAACAGACATGATTATTCATGAGTTGTTGATTGCCGAGCAGCAAGAGGCTATAAGGGTCTTTGAGGAGGAAGGAAGATTGCTTGTAAAAAAGCATTCTTCAAAAGAAATGGTTGAGCTGGCTGTTATGCGCATGGAAGCTTCAAAAACTTCTAATGCAAGTATTCAGGATTGCTCCGTGTGGAAACTGGCTAAAGATATGGGCTGTTCTCTTTTAACCGGAGATGGTAAACTCCGAAAAATTGTTCAGAAAGATGAAGTGGAAGTTCACGGAATTCTTTATCTGTTCGATAAGTTATTAGACCACGACATCATTGATAGTGAGACTGCCATTGACAGGATGGAAGCTCTCAAAAATATTAATACTCGTTTGCCAAAAGATGAAATCGATAAGCGAATTCATAGTTGGAAGGCGAAAAAGAAATAGGAGGAATGCTATGGTATAAAGATAAGTAAAGGATAACAAGACGAAAAATCCCTATGTTATTTGGCGATAACATAGGGACATAGAGGTTCAGCTTCCCGATGGTAAAACCTTTAGTCTTACAAAATGCTCGGAAATGCGATGCTCGATTAACTGCTGCAAAGTTACTAATAATTTTGCGATATTGCATCCTTTTTCGAAAATCGAAGAATTATTTTATATAAAATTATGTTAAAAACGATTTTCGTATGGTAAAAGAAACATTTTTTAAGAGGATGCAGTCCAATCCTCCTTCTCTGTTCTCTTCGAAAGAACAGTATCAATTGGACCACACAAATAGAGGGAAAAGTAAGTTGATTGCTCAGTTGTCACAAACTGAGCAGCGTAAATTGACAGTAGATCATATGCACCTATCTGTTGGTATGAAGTTCACATCGGAAAATGAGTTTCCCGTGTTGCAACCTTATAATGGTGATTGTAATTTTGAAATGTGTGCTTATACTAATCTTAAGCAAAGTAATGGTAAAGATACTGCATTACACTTTTTCCTTGATGATTATAAGTTTTGTAAGATTTGGGATAATTTGGAGTTGATAACTAGCAAAATTCAAAAATTTGCGTATGTTTTTGCACCTGATTATTCCCTGTATGTTGATGCGCCTTCTAAACAGATGAACATACAGAACGTATATCGTTCTCGTTTTATTGCTGCTTATTGGCAAAAATGTGGTTTACAGGTTATACCTGTGGCTAGTTGGGGGAATTCGAATTCTCTGAAATACTGTTTTGAGGGACTTCCTGAAAAGAGTATTATTGCTGTTTGTGGCATCGGGCATTCGTTTTGTCAGGCAGCTGATATTCTTTGGCATCATGCGGTTAAACTATTGATTGCTCAAAAGCAACCAACAAGACTTATTGTCTATGGAGGTAAATATCCCGATAATATCTCATCATTAGTTCCTGTTACTTATATACCTGATCATATCACGAAAAATTTTAGAAGTAATGAAAACACAAATTCATGTATTATTGAAGGAAGACAAGAAGCTGTTTGATGACATGGTAGATAACTATCTGTCTAGTCAGGAGCGTGACTTTTTTGAGAAGTTACGTCATAAGCAAGAATCTGGTCCGACTATAGGCAATGATTTGCTTCTTTGGGAGAATGATAATGATGACCATCTCTATATCTATAGATGTATGTATGATGAGTACGTAATTGGGCGAGCAGGACAAACTGAGAAATTTCATTTCATGAGTCTTGCCCAAGCATTGAATGCCAATCTAAAGGATATGGGATTGTTGGATAGTAGTATTACTGTTTTCCAATGGTTGCGGAAGCGTAATTATAACGGGATACAGTATAATCATAATTTTGATAATTATTGAATGTATGGGTAATCAAAAACTCTATAACTCGACAAATAGATTTTCATCATATTTGTTTGAAGATAGCACAGCTTGGGCTGTTCATGAGATAAATGGCATTATCGGACGGGTTATGGAAATGAATGCAGATCCTGCTGGTCAACATGCAGGTCTGCCTATATTTCCTGATTCTTCTGACATGTATTTTTCTACAGATGAAAATGGTGCGGTAATGCAGGCCATTATTAATGTTGGCAATCGAAGAATGTTGATTTTTGATTGGGGACATACGCATATAAATCCAGATGGAAAGGTTTTTCCTAAGGGGGTTGTTCATGTCCATGTATGCACGATTGATGAAGATGGCCATCTTGTTTTATCTGCTCATGCTCGTTTGATGACGGAGGCTGAAATTTCAAAATATGGTCCTCTGTTGAAATCATATGATCCAAAAGTAAGGTTTAGACTTTAAATATTTTCTATGAAAGTGCGTGGAAACTAAAAGTTTCTGCGCACTTTTTTAAGTTTCTAGCTTTTTCTTTGAATTATTTCCCATATTTTATGTATCTTTGTGCACTAAATAGATTTCGAAAAGTTTAAAATACAATAGATATGAAACTGATAGACCATGTTCTGAAAATTAGAGGCTTGATACAGCAGGCCATTGACAATAGATTCTCTCGACTGGGATTGCAGGAGGAGGCAATGCCGGTGGAGACGCTGTCGGATGAGCAGCAGACTAAACGACGTGTGCTCGATACCATCATCGCTACCCACCAGGCTGTGATGGGCAATTATGCTGAGGCTCGAAAGGAGGCTATCAAGGAATGTGTCTTTACACTCTTCAACCGACTGGCGGCTGTGAAGGTGATGGAAGACCGTGAACTCTTTCCTGAGGTGATTCGCCGACGTGCAGAACATGGCAATCTGTCTTATTCGCACAAGATGTGGCTCGAAGAGCACCCTGAGGAGAGATCTGCTGAACGAATGGGACTGAAAAACTTCCTGAGAGACAAGTTTGCTGAACTCTTCGATGATTTCGGTATTCCGCTCTTTAAGGCAGACCATCCTTACGCTATCCTGCCTACTGCCGATGAACTCGACGAGATTATCACGGCTTTCAACAGCATTGAACTGGATGAGCAGTGCGGCGAGGATATCTGGAAGGGGGATGATATCCTGGGCTGGATGTATGAGAACTTCAATGCCGTAGAAAAGGTGCAGCTCAAGGAGAGTGGAGAGAAAATAGAATATGATAAGGTTTTTCTCCAGAGTCAGATCTATACTCCTCAGTGGGTAGTCAAGTTCCTGGTAGATAATACCCTGGGCAAGCAATATCTGGAGATGTATCCTGACAGCCGTTTTATGATTGATGAGGAAACCGGCAAGACCAAGTATCTGATTGCCAATGCGCCGAAGCAGCAGGTGCGCCATCCTAAGGAGAATGGGGTGCTCGATATCAAACTTATCGACCCTGCCTGCGGTAGTGGTAACTTCCTCATTTATGCCTTCTCCGTGTTCTATGACATGTATGTTGATCAGATGGAGAACTATGGTGCCGACTTCAGTCGCCGTGATATTCCAAAGCTCATCGTAGAGCACAATCTCTATGGTGTAGATTTGGACGAGCGTGCCGTGCAGATTACCCAGATAGCCCTGTTTATCAAGGCAATGCAGCTGAAGGGCCGTCGTGGCAAGATGCCTATTTATTGCAATGTGGTGTCTTCTCATTTCTCCTTGCCTGATTATGAGACGATTGAGGCTACATTTGAAATGGGCGATGCGTATTGGGATGAAAAGCAGCGAGAGGTGATTAAGGATATCTGGAATGACCTCTGCAATGCCCATAAGTTTGGATCGTTGCTCCGATTGAAGGAAAAAATTGAGGCGATGATGCCTAAGCAGGAGCGTAATCTTTTTAATGACTATCAGATTCATGATTTCTTCTCTTTCAAGAACCAGGCAATAGAAATGCTTCGCAAGCAGGTGCACCAGTGGGGTGGAGAGGGCAGCAATGCCTATAGCCTTTCATTGGTGAATGACGCCATGACTTTCCTGGATATTCTTACCACGTCGTTTGATGTCGCCGTGGCTAACCCGCCATATACTGACAGCAGCGACTTCGGTCCGGAACTGAAAGAGTTTGCTGAGGCTAATTATAAAAAGCCGATGAAGTTCAACATCAACCTCTATGCTTGCTTTATCAAGAGATGCTGCGAGTTGACGGATGAATTAGGTAAGGTGGGAATGATTCATCCTATGACGTTTATGTATATTAAGACGTTTGAGGATGTACGCAAGTTTATTCTTAACCAGACTCATATCAATCTCTTTGTAGAATACGGGTTGAGCAATCTCTTTGGTAGCGTCATGGTGGATCCTGCTTTTTATGTTTTAGAGAAGGATAAGTCTGAAAAGAATGATTCACTTTTTATCTCTCTTGACCAATATACAAGAACTCCACAAGAAAAGTTTAAGAAGCAATATTGCTTAGAAGCGTTGTCTGATATCGTCGCAGGCAATGAGAACAAGCATGTCTATCTCCTTCCACAAGATAAGTTGAAGGCTATCAAGTCATGGCCTTTTATCTATTGGATTTCTGATGAGTTTAGAGAGAAGTTTAGTGCTATTTCAGCAGGTACAGAAATACACTTTTGTACAGGAAGTAAATCGGGAGATAATAATAGATTTATTAGATTTTGGTGGGAGGTTGATTATGATAAAATATCAGATGATTATAAAAAAGATCATAAAAAATGGACAAGGCATACAAAAGGGGGACCATTTCAAAAATGGTATGGTAATAATTGGACAATTATAAATTGGGAAAATAATGCTCAAGAAATAAAAGCAATGCCGAATTCTGTTATTCGTAATGAAAAAATGTATTTCAAAGAAGGAATAACATATTCATCTGCAGGTTCTAAGGGAACATCTTTTAGATATCTCCCTTATAATTATACATTAGATGCAGCTGGTTCTGGAATATATCTGACGCGTAAATTTAAGAATATTAATTATGCAATGGGCTTTCTAAATTCGGTTTTGGCTGTTTACATAGTAGAATGTTTAAATCCAACAGTAAATACAAATGTTGGTGATTTGTCAAGAATACCTTTTGTATATCCTGATGATTCGTCTGAGAAAATAATATCTTATTTGACAGAACAGTGTATTAAAATAAAAAAATATTTTTGCACGTATTCTATTGTTGAGCAGAATTATTCTCATTCTCCAATCGGAACAACCTCGCATCCAAGCAGCGAGCTTACCCGCTACTACAACTACGAGAATGCTCTCTTGACTCTGATTCTCTTGAACGAGGCCATCATCAACCGTATTGTCTTCGATGTCTATGAGTTGAGTGAGCACGACCGCCAGATGGTATTGGATAAGGAAGGCATTCCTGTGGGCGACCTGAGCGTATCGCAGGCAGCCCTGGAGGTATACAAGACTTGGCTGAAGGAAGAAAACACCGAGTTCCCAGCCTCAGCAGAAGTTTGGGAACATCTGGATTCCCTTACCATCGACAACGAGCAACCACAAATCTCTGATTTCGAAAAGCTCTATCAGAACAATTATGGCTGGGAAGAGTTCTGCAACAGCGACAACCATCGCATGAACCCCATCGAAGTATGGTATCAGTTCCGTCATGCCGGGGTGCTTCCGCCTCAGCGAACCCAAAGCCTCTGCTTTGAGCTGATAACCGACGTGATCCGTGCCATCCTGAAGAAAGATGACGATGGCGTTATCCCACTCTGTGAACGTATGGGGGAGGAGCCAATGGATGTACGCATTGAGCAGGAACTGGTGGAGCGAGGCTATAGCGGGGCGCAAATCTCGCAGATAGAGCAGTTGCTCTGCATGAACCTGGGCACCGGCAAGAGTCTGAGAAAGTATCTGTATGAAAAGTTCTTCCAGCAGCTCAGCGACCATCTCAACCTCTTTATGTATCTGCCAAAGACACCATTCATCTGGCATCTTACCAGTGGTGACCCGGCAAGCGGTCATTCTGCCATCGACCTCTACATAAGCATCTATACCTGGAGCCGCGACACCCTCTTCCGCATCAAGAGCGTGTATCTCGCCAACCGGGAGAGCGGTCTTTCCGACCGCCTTGCCGCCATCGACCCAACCACGGCAAACGGCAAGATTGAGGCTGCCGAAATCAAGGACCAGCTGCAGGAACTACATCAGTTTGCCGACAAGATAGATGCCCTCCTTGCCAGCGGCTACGATCCGAAGCTCGACGACGGTGTGGGCAAGAACATAGCCCCACTACAGAAAGCCGGCTTGCTAAGCTACGAGGTGCTCAATAGCGGACAGTTGAAGAAATATCTCAATGCAGATTGGTAAAACTAAAAAGAATAAATAACAATGATAGACAAATGGTTCATTGACGATATAAACAAGGCTGCGGCAGGAGAGGGACGAGTCGTAGTGACCGATGCCAGGAAAGAAGGAAAATTCCTCTTGAATTATCTTCCTTCTCAGTTTGTGCTGCTGCCTGTAGCCAGCTCTGACCTTGATGAAATCAAGGCGAAGTATGAAGTTGAGACTCATCATGCTGGCGAGAAAGTGGTGTTTTATACCCAGAGAAGCAAGGGTGAACTGACTTTCCTTCTCGAATATGCAGAGACGCAAGGTTGCATCGTGCTTGATGATATGGAAACTTATATCCGCAAGCATTTGTTTGATGCCATCCAGATCAATACGCAGTTACCAAAGGCGGAATTGCTGGTGGCTGCCAAGTTGAGCAAGGGAAAGAGCCTGAACTGGTGGAAGGGCATAGCCATGGGGCTGAACAAACCGATGGAAACCGACAAGCTCCTGATGGATTTGCTGGCCGCACCTGCATCTACAGCCAAGAATATGGACAAGGATGTATGGAAGATATTCACTGCCGAAGTCTTTGCCATGATAGGCAAACCGCAGACGGAACAACCTGTAGAGGTGCTGGCTCAGACCGTGATGGATGCCATCTTTGATGGTCTGGTCAGCAATCAGATTTCAGCCTCCCTGCTCTCTATCTATCACAGGTGTACCAGTAGGCATGATATGGATGCAATGATGGCAGACTACATCGCCCGATATACCAGGTTGAAGGAGGCTGATCCGCTGAAGGCTCATCCAGACCATCCATTCCTGGCATTAGACCATGCCCTGTTCAAGCGCCTGAGCCATGCCATAGAAAACGGAGAATTTCTGGCGGGCTATACCCAGTATATCGATGCCCGCATCCAGAGCAGACAGGCTGTAAGCTATAAGGCAGCCTGGCTCAAGGATGTAAAGACCATCGTGGAGTTCAAGAACGATGAACTCTACAAGGTGGCTTCCCTGCAGGATTTTGCTACTTATTACCGTGCTCATTTTGCGGTACTTGATACGGCTGTGCGCCATCTCTATGCAGCCTGGCTGCACGATGAGAAATGGCTACGCCCTTTCCAGTATCTCTATGAGCAGGCGGAAAAGGAACTCCTGGATAAATGGTTTGCTTTGGCAAGGGATTACCAGCCTTCGCAGCAAGGATTGCTGAAGGAGAAATTATCGGGTAAGGGCAGAATCGCCATCCTGGTATGCGACGGCCTGCGACTGGAAATCGCCGAAACCATCTATCAGCAAGCCAAATCGAAGAAGTCTAACGACTATGCCTTCGCCATGCTCCCATCCGTCACGGAAAACGGCATGAGTGCCTTGTTTGGCTGTGAAGGCGTGGAACTGTCGGCACAAGCCCGCTATGCCCATCTCAAGACTCAGGTGCCTGATGTTGAGGTGATACAGGCAGACAAACTGAATAGTAGCATCACTGCCCAGCATCTGGTATTGATGTATGGTGATATAGACCAGGTGGGCGAGAAGAAGCAGTTGGCGGCATTGAAGGACATCAATAATTATGAGAAGGAGATAGCCGAAAAGATAAATAGCCTGCTGGATATGGGATATGCCAAGGTGTATGTAACAGCCGACCACGGCTTCGTTATTACGGGCATCCTGGATGAGGCTGACAAGATTCCGGCTCCGCATGGTGACATCCAGAAACTGGATGAGCGATTCTGTCTGGCTAACGACCAGCTGACTCCTTCTTCCGTAAATCTGATAGCCCGACAGGATAATTTCTGCGGATCAGCCTATCAGTATTATGCCCAGACCGACAAGCCGTTTGTAACCAAGGGAGCTTACGGCTATGCACATGGTGGCTTTACACCGCAGGAATGCATCATTCCTATCTATGAGTTTGGCAAGGATGCTGGTATTGAGGCGCTGCAGGTGAATATCGCCAACAAGAAGGAACTGCAGCATGTGGCTGGTCAATACTTCAAGTTGAAGATTCAGGCAGAATCATCTTCTGATGTCTTCAAGCAGGAGCGCCGCATCGAACTGCATCTCTATGAAGGAAGCCAGCAAAAATCGACACAGATTGTTACCATCAAACCGGGGCAACTGCTTGACAATAATGAATTTGAAATGCCATCATCAGGAAACATAAAGGTGGTTCTGGTAGATGCAGCCACCAAGGAGCAGATTGATTTCTGCGAGGTGAAGTCGGCATCATCAAGAGACCTGGATGACTTGTTTTAAAACGTTGCCTGTAAAAGGGCAAAAACATGATAGACAATGATAGAATTAGATAGAAAACTCCTGGATTTGTTCCAAGGCTTTGTGGTAAGAAAAGACATCGTTCGTGCCGTGAAGGTGGGAGCCAACGTACCTGTATTCGTATTGGAATACCTGCTTGCCAACAGTTGCAGTACCGATGATGAGGAAAAAATCAGGGAGGGAGTGGAGAGCGTGAAACGTGTGCTCCAGAAACATTATGTGAATCCGGATGAGGCGAATGTGGTTCAGTCGAAAATCAAGGAGGAAGGTTCCTACAAGGTGATTGACAAGATCTCCGTCCGTCTGGATGCATCGAAAGACAAATATTGGGCAGAACTTTCTAACCTCAATATCCGTGAGGCGAATATCGACGAGAGTCTGGTTACCCAGCACGAGAAGATGATGATGGGTGGCATCTGGGCCATCATCGACATCGACTATGATTCGAGCATGATGATAGGCAATAAGATTTATCCTTTCGTGGTATCCAAGATTCGTCCTATCCAGCTTTCTAATTTCAACCTCGACCGCATTGTGGAAGCCCGCAGGGAATTTACCAATGAAGAGTGGCTGAACGTGCTGTTGAGAAGTGGAGGCTATGAACCGGAATCGGAGGGAATGACGGAGCGTATGAAGATGCTTCTGCTTTCTCGCTTTATCCCTTTGGTTGAGGCCAATTTCAATATGGCGGAACTGGGTCCACGCAGTTCGGGTAAATCTTTCGTGTTTAAGGAGTTGTCTCCTTATTCCATGCTGGTGAGTGGCGGACAGGGTACTGCTGCCTCTCTGTTTGTGAACAACAGCAATGGCCAGATTGGTGCCATGGGCAAATGGGATGCGGTCTGTTTCGATGAATCCACCGATGAACTGTTTAAGGATAGGGAAGTGGTGCCGTTGATGAAAGACTACATGGAGAGTGGTTCGTTCTCGCGTGCCGGCAAGAGTGGCGAAAAATCGGCCAATGCCTCCATCATTCTGAATGGTAACATCAACCAGCCTGTGGAGACAGTGTTGCAGACGAGCCATCTGTTCAGTCCTTTCTCAGACAAGATCAGCGATGATACAGCCTTTCTGGACCGTATCGGTTTCTTCCTGCCGGGATGGGAAATCATGAAGTTTGCTCCAGCCAACTTCACCAATCATATCGGTTTCAGTACCGATTTCTTCAGCGAAATGCTGCATCATCTGCGTAAGGACAACTATACCAATGCGCTGGACGATTATTTCACCTTGGGTTCACAGCTGAGACAGCGTGATACCAAACCGGTGAGAAAGACGGTATCTGCCCTTATCAAGCTGATGCACCCAGATGGCAACTTCACCAAGGAAGACATCAGCAAGTATCTTAGCTGGGCGATAGAAATGCGCCGAAGAGTAAAGGAACAGTTGAAGCGCATCGGTGGCATGGAGTTTTGGGATACCAATTTCTCTTATATAGACAAGGAGACCCAGGAGGAAACCTTTGTTTCCGTGCCGGAGGAACGTGGCAGCAACCTGATAGAAGATGCACCTTTGGCTCCAGGCACCTGCTATACGGCAACCTGCGATGGCGACAAGGTATCACTGATTAAAGTTGAGGTGATCACCATGCAGGGCAATGGCAAGTTGACGGTGAGCGGCACTTCTTCTGCAGAGGTGAAGGAAGACATCCGCAATACCTATAACTATATCCGTGCCAACGAGAGCAGTATTCTCTCGCAGAAACATTCGCTGATGCGGCTGGATGTAACGGTGCAGGTGACGGCATTGCTGGGAACTACGCAGGTGAGCGGTATCGGTTCGACAGTATTTGCCGCCATCGTATCATCGGTATTTGGCAGAAACCTGAAGCCTGCGCTGGGCATCATCGGTAACATTTCTATTGGTGGAGCGATAGTCAGGGCTACCAATTTCTCTGATAGGGTATCATTGCTATCGGAGAATGGAGCCAAGACGGTGCTGGTTCCGATGGATAATCTACAGGAAATGGCCACCCTTCCTGCCACGATTTTGGGTAAGACGGATGTGCCTTTCTATGCCAATGCACAGATGATTATTCAGAAAATCATATAAAAATAGAATAAAAGATATAGATTATGCAATACAAGAATATCATATTCGATTTAGGTAATGTCTTGGTGAAGCTTAATCCTGATGGATGCATCGGGGCTTTTAAGGCGATAGGAATGGGGGAATTAGTTGATTCAAATCCTCAGAGTGAGGGGATGAAGCTGATGAGCAAGCTGGGTGTGGGAATGATCACCACCGAAGAATTCTGTGAAGCAGCCCGTAAGTTGACAGGGACTGATGTGACGAATGAAGAGATCATCAATGCTGCCAACAAGATGCTGGTGGAGATTCCTGATGAGAAAAAAGAGCGACTCCTGCAGTTGAAGAAGGCTGGCTACCGCCTCTTCCTCTTGAGCAATACCATTGATGTGCACTGGGGGTATTGCGTGGAGCATCTCTTCCCTTATCAGAACCATGGGGTAGAGGATTATTTCGAGCAGTGCTTCCTCTCTCAGCGAATGCATCTTGCAAAACCTGATGCCCGCATCTATGAGGAGGTAATCAGGCAGGCGAACATCCATCCCGATGAAACCCTCTTCATCGATGATCTGAAGGAAAACTGTGAGGCTGCCGAGACACTGGGCATCCATACCTTCCAGAACGTGAAGTTCGATGATTGGCTTGCACTTACCTTTGTGGGCTAATAATAACTAACATACAATATCAAAATGAATGTTTACAAGACATTGGGATTGAAAAACAGCCGTATTGACGTGGCTGATGCCTTGCGAGGATTGGCAGTGGCAGGTATTATTCTCTATCATTCCGTGGAGCATTTCAATATGTACGATGGAAGCATAGAGCATGCTTATACGCTGGGTTGTGATGATTGGATGGCAGATGTGCTGGCTTTGCTGCTGTCGGGAAAGATGTATGGCATCTTTGCCCTGCTCTTCGGATTGAGTTTCTTCATCATGAACGACAACCAGCAGCAGCGGGGAAATTGCTTTTCCGGAAGATTTGCCTGGCGAATGTTCCTCCTGGCGATGCTCGGTATCGTGAACACTGCCTTCTTCGATGGCGACATCCTTTTCTCCTATGCTATCTATGGACTGGTTCTCATCCCATTGAGTTATCTTCCTACCAAATGGCTTTGGTGGGTGGTTGCCTTCCTCTTTATCCAACCGATAGAAATCTATTCCCTCATTACCGGATGGCAGGTAGATGCATCGGCATTGGGAGAGGTGTATGGAAATATGTATCATGGTCATCAGCACGGCAGTTTCCTGGAGAATGCCTATGGAAACCTGCGATACGGACAGGTGGCTACCTATTACTGGTGCATGATGAAGGGAAGACATACGCAGACCATCTGCCTCTTCATACTCGGAATGCTGGTGGGCAGAAAGCGTTGGTTCTACAATGAGAACAACAACCTGGCTTTGTGGAAGAAGGTGCTGGCGGTTTCCATGCTGGTATTGATTGTGGGAGGCATCGTAGATGTACGCCACATGGAAACATGGAACAATTGGCTTTATCCTATCTACAACTTCTTCATCCTCTCGTTCGTAGTTTCAGGCTTCGTACTGTTGTGGTATGGTAAGGAATGGTTCAGAAAGGGATTGTCGTTCCTGCGCCAGTTTGGTAAGATGAGTCTGACCAACTATTTCCTCCAGTCTATCATCGGTTGCGGACTGTTTGCCTATTATGGTTTCAATCTCCAGACAAAGCTCGGCATCACCTACGCTTTCTTTGTGGGCATCGCCATGGTGGTAGTACAATGTCTCTTCTCTAACCTCTGGCTCAAGTATCACTCCCATGGTCCTTTCGAGGGAATATGGAAGAAGCTGACCTGGATTAAATTCTAAGTTTTCAAGATGATAAAATAAAAAAGGTGTGTCATGATTCTATGACACACCTTTTTATTTCTTATTGATCCTTTCTGAATATCTTATCCACGACAACGGCGATGGCACCATCGCCCGTTACATTGCAGGCGGTGCCGAAGCTGTCCATTGCAATATAAAGGGCTATCATGAGTGCCTGCATATCAGCATTGAAACCTAAAACTGAGGCTAGCGGACCTAGCGCTGCCATGACAGCTCCTCCCGGAACTCCCGGAGCTGCTACCATACAGATGGCGAGCACGAAGATGAAGTTGAGGAAGAGTGGCAGATTGCAAGGCAAACCATTGATAAGACAGATGGTTAGCGCACAGCAGGTAATCTTCATCATTGATCCCGAGAGGTGGATGGTGGCACAGAGCGGAATGGTGAATCCGGCAATGCCATCGGTGACACCGTTTTTCAAGGTCTGCTTCAGTGTAACCGGAATGGTGGCTGCCGATGATGATGTGCCCAATGCTGTGAAGTAGGCTGGCAGCATATTGAGCAACAGCTTGAACGGATTCTTATGGGTCAAGCCGCCTGCCAACAGATATTCGTAAAGTAATATCACGATATGGAGCACGAGAATCACGAGGATAATCTGTGCAAAGACCAGCAGGATATGGTATGCTTCGCCCGAGAAAGTCATGCCCAGGAAAATGCCGAAGATGTAAAGGGGCAGGAGGGGGATGATGACTTTGGCGATGACACCGGAAACGATTTCCTTGAATTCCTGGAATATCTTTTGCATGGTGCGGCTGCCTTTATGGGCAATGCCCAGTCCGGCGATGAACGAGAACACAAGGCACTCATCACATCTACCATGGCAGGTATCTTGATTTCGAAGAAGGGTTTGAGTTCTTCAGCCTTATCTACTGCCACATGGGCCGAGTTGGCAATCATGTGCGGGAAGAGTGCCGAGCCGGTGCCATAGGCTAGCAGACCTGCCAGGATGGTGTCGGCAAAGGCGATGCCCACGGTTGCAAGGAGGAGTTTTCCGGCTCCATGACCGATGTCGGCAATGGCTGGTGTTACGAGACCGATGATGATGAGCGGTATCATAAAGCCCAAAAACTGGCTGAAGATGCCGTTGAAGGTGAGAAACGCTCTGACGGCTGCTTCATTGAAGAAATTGCCGAAGATTACACCCAACAGGATGGCAATGATGATTCTTGCCAATAGTGGCATTTTGATTCTTTTCATATCCGTAGTTTTGCTTTTTGTTTGCAAAGGTACGGCTTTTCTTACTATTTTCCAAGCTTTTGCTCAATAAAAAGCCTATCTCAATAAAAAACATCTCAAAGAAAAAGCTCTTCTCAACAAAAAACGCCCTCCTGCCTCTCAGCAGAAGGACGCCAACCTTTTTTTCTTGTACAATGTATGAATTCAGATATATCTGTTTTTTACAGATTGTCTTTCTCGATATCCTTGAAGTACTTGTAAGTGCTAACCTTCAATTCGTCGGTAGCGCTCTCATCGCAAACGATGATGCCGTGCTTGTGAGTCTGCAATGCGCTGATAGTCCAAGCCTGGGTAACAGGACCCTCGATAGCAGCCTGGAGAGCACGAGCCTTGCTGTGGCCGTTGCAGAGAATCATCACTTCCTTTGCAGCCATAACTGTGCCAACACCTACGGTGAGCGCTGTGCTAGGAACCTTGTTCATATCGCCGTCGAAGAAACGGGAGTTAGCGATACGGGTATCAGTTGTCAAAGTCTTCACACGGGTAAGAGAGTTGAGTGAAGAGAAAGGCTCGTTGAAAGCAATGTGACCGTCAGGACCGATACCTCCGATGAAAAGGTCGATGCCGCCAGCCTCAGCAATCATCTGCTCATAGTGTGCACACTCTTCCTCCAGGTTCTCTGCGTTGCCGTTCAGGATATGGATGTTCTCCTTAGGGCAGTCGATGTGGTCGAAGAGGTTGCGAGCCATAAATGAATGGTAGCTCTCTGGGTGAGACTCAGGAAGACCCACGTATTCGTCCATGTTGAAGGTGAGTACATGTTTGAAAGAAACTTCGCCTGCCTTGACAGCCTTGACGATTTCAGCATACATACCCATTGGTGATGAACCAGTAGGCAAACCCAATACGAATGGTTTCTCTGCTGTTGGGTGGAAAGCCTTGATAGTCTCCACAACGTGACGAGCTGCCCAACGTGACAACTCATCATAATTCTTTTCGATAATTACGCGCATAATTGCAAAATGTTTTTTGGTTGTTTTTATTTAAATGTTGATTATATTTCCCAAGCCATGGCTGATGCTCCCAAGACGGCAGCCGATGCACCCTTCAGTCCGCTGATAAGGAACTTAGCCTTACCCTGATACAGACTCAGTACGTGCTTTTCGTATGCTTCCTTGATAGGATTCATCAGCAGGTCGCCTGCATTAGCCAGACCTCCGAAGAAGATGAATGCTTCAGGGCTGAGTACGGTAGCAACATTGGCACACGCCTCACCGATCATTTCACCGGTCTGCTTGAAAATCTGCAGAGCGAGCTCGTCCTGCTTCATAGCCTCATTGTAGATATCCAGAGAGGTAAGCTTGTCAAGAGGAATGTTCTTAAGGCTGGAAGTTGTGTCAGGATTGTTGGCAAGCATTTCCTTGGCTGTTCTTACCACTCCTGTTGCAGAGCAGTATGTCTCCAGACATCCACTTCTTCCACATCCGCAAGGACGTCCGTTTACCGGTGTCACAATCATGTGACCCAATTCTCCTGCGAAGCCATCGCATCCGTAGAGCAACTGACCGTTGACAACAATGCCGGAGCCTACACCTGTACCCAGGGTGATTTCTACGAAGTTGTTCATGCCCTGTGCCACACCATACCATTTCTCGCCGAGCGCAGCAGCGTTGGCATCGTTGGTGAGAGCTACTGGAACACCGAGCTTATCTTCGAAGAGCTTAGCCAGTGGTACGATTCCCTTGCCCCAAACCAGGTTGGCTGCATTCTCAATCGTTCCTCGGTAGTAGTTGGCGCTAGGAGCTCCGATTCCCATTGCCTTGATGTTCTCCATGCCACCTGTTTCTTCTACAATAGTCATCACTGCCTGGCATGAAGCAGCGACATACTCTTCTACTGTTGTATAGGCTTGTGTCTTGATAGAGGTAGATGCTTTGATTTCTCCGCTACTGTCAACGATGCCGAACACTGAATTCGTTCCACCCAGGTCGAGGGCGATAACAAACGGTTTCTCGTTTTGTTTCATCATGTTTAAATTGTGTAATGAATAGTTGAATAGTTATTTATTTCTTTCTTAAGAATGTCCTTGTAATATTTTGCTTCTTGCCATGAGGCAGGCTCCTATCAGTCCTGCATGGTCTTTTAAGGCAGATGTTACGATTTGCGAGTCTTCACTAACCATATTGAGTGAGAATTTCTTGATACCCATGCAGATAGGCTGGGTAAGATAGTCACCGGTAACCGAGAGGTCGCCTCCGATGACGAGCATTTCCGGATTGAAGGTGTTGATGATTCCTGCGAGATTTGTTCCCAGCTCCACAGCCATTCTCTGCAGTGATTCGATGCTGAGCACGTCTTCCTTCTGGATGGCATCCAGTATGTCCTGGAGGGTGAGTTTCTGGTGCTGTTTCATCACCTTGTCGGTGAGTACGGAGGTTCCTCCTTCCTGCAGCTTCTGGTTCATCTTTCGGAGCAGTGCAGAGCCTGATGTTTCAGTTTCCATGCATCCTGTTTTTCCGCAATGGCAGATGATGTCATTATTATATATGTGCATATGACCGATTTCTCCCGAGAAGCCCGACTTGCCCTGGTACAGTTTGCCGTCGATGATGATTCCGATTCCGATGCCCCAGCTCACATTGACGAAGATTACGTTCTTGATTCCCTTGCAAACTCCCTTGAGACTTTCTCCGTATGTCATGCATCGGGTGTCGTTGTCAATGCAGAAAGGAAGTCCGAGTTTTTCAGACATTGTCTCAGCCAAAGGTTTTCCTAGGCAGGAGAAGTAATTATAGGCACAGCCTATTTCCGGATTCACTCGTCCTCCAATGCTCATGCAGGCATTCTTGATCTGGCTTTTGTCAATGCCCGATTTTTCAATAAAGCTGTTGATGGATTTAATGAAGGTTTCGAAGCATTCCAAGCTGTCTTTATAGTCAAAGTCAATCTTTACCGGGTCTGCAATCATATTGCCGCAGAAGTCGCAGATGCCGAAAGTGAGATTATCTTTTCCGGTATCTATTCCGAGAAAATATCCAGAGGTAGCGATAAGGTCGTATATCTTAGGCGCTCTCTTAGAATAGTTGTCTCTTTTGCCTGTCGTTTGCACCAACCCGATTTCGATGAGTTCGTTCAGTGTCTTGGTGGTATATGGAACGCTGACCCCCAAATTTTTGGAGAGCTCAGCAATAGTTTGCCCACCGTGTTCAATGAATTGGTTGACGAGGGCAGACATTGACGCAGACCATTTTTTATGATTGATGATGTCTTTTAACATATAGAGATCTCTTAATTAATTATTTTATGCTGCAAAGTTAAATAAATAAATTCGTTTTATTAATATTTCTAAGTTAATTAATCTAAATATTTTAGAGAAAATGATCTTTTAGTCTTTTTCTTGCTGTTTTTACCTTGTTTCCGAGCTACTTTGGACTGATTTCCTGCCTTTTAATAGTTTTTGTATCATACAAGCTCTCTTTTAGATATATAATAAGATATTATGTAGAAAAGGGATATAATAAATAATTAAACTAATTTATTTAATGGTAATAATGAAAATAAGTTTATTAAAATTTGGCAGATGATTAATTATGTTGTATATTTGCACCCGAATAACAAAACTAACAATCGAGTAATGAAAAATAAAAAGTTTTATCCTTGGTTGGTTGTAGCTCTCCTTTGGGTAGTGGCTCTCCTCAACTATATGGATCGCCAGATGCTTTCAACCATGCAGGCAGAAATGAAGGTTGACATCGTGGAATTGCAGCAGGCTGAGGCCTTCGGAGCTTTGATGGCTGTCTTCCTTTGGGTGTATGGAATCGTGAGCCCATTTGCCGGAATCGTGGCAGATAGAATCAGCCGAAAGAAATTGGTGGTGGGCAGTCTCTTCGTCTGGTCGCTGGTTACTTACCTCATGGGGGATGCTTCCAGTTTCAACCAGCTCTACATGCTCAGAGCTTTGATGGGTATCAGTGAGGCACTCTACATCCCTTCTGCTCTCTCGCTCATTGCCGATTGGCATGAAGGCAAATCCCGTTCTCTCGCCATCGGTGTCCACATGACCGGTTTGTATGTGGGGCAGGCCATCGGCGGATTCGGTGCCACAGTGGCTGCAGCCTTCTCTTGGCATACTACTTTCCACTGGTTCGGTATCCTCGGAATCGCTTATTCTGTAGTGTTGCTCCTGTTGTTGCATGATAAGGACAAGGATGCGGTGAATGTAGCTCCTGTGCAACAGGCTAAACCTGCCAAGGGTGGACTGTTCCAAGGCTTGTCGGTAGTACTTTCTACCTGGGCTTTCTGGGTTATCCTCTTCTATTTTGCAGTTCCTTCTCTCCCTGGTTGGGCAACGAAGAACTGGCTTCCAACCTTGTTTGCTGAGAATTTGGGCATCCCAATGTCGCAGGCGGGTCCGATGTCAACCATCACCATCGCCGTATCTTCATTGCATGGTGTACTTTTCGGAGGTGTGCTTTCTGACAAGTGGGTACAGAAGAACATCCGTGGCCGTGTCTATACCAGTGCCATCGGTTTGGGTATGACCATTCCTGCGCTCTTCCTCCTCGGCTTCGGTCACAGTCTGGTAGCCATCGTAGGAGCAGGCTTGCTCTTCGGTATCGGTTACGGCATGTTTGATGCCAACAATATGCCAATCCTCTGCCAGATTATCTCGGCAAAGTACAGAGCCACAGCATACGGTATCATGAATATGGTGGGCGTATTTGCCGGAGCCATGGTTACACAGGTGATGGGTAAGTGCTCTGATGGCGGCAACCTGGGCTTTGCCTTCGCCGTACTCGGCATCGTGGTGATAGCTGCACTGACACTCCAGTTGGTCTGCCTGAAACCAAAGACAGATAATCTGGAATAAGTCGAAAGCATCTGCCAACGACAGATCATTTAGAATAAAGAATTAAGAATCATATAATTAACGTATAAAATATTTTTGATTATGGAAAAGATCATTGGACTCATTGATGCACCGTTCACTCCTTTTTATGCCAACGGTGATGTGAACTTGGAACCTATCGAGGCTTATGCCAAGATGCTTCAGAAAAATGGTCTGAAGGGCGTGTTCATCAACGGCTCTTCTGGTGAGGGTTACATGTTGACCACCGAGGAGAGAATGCTCCTTGCCGAGAGATGGGTAGCGGTGGCTCCAAAGGACTTCAAGATTATCGTTCATGTGGGCAGCTGCTGTCTCCGTGAGAGCCGTCGACTTGCAGAGCATGCTCAGAAGTTGGGTGTTTGGGGTATCGGTTCAATGGCTCCTCCATTCCCACATATCGGTCGCATCGAGGAACTGGTGAAGTATTGCGAGGAGATTGCTTCTGCAGCACCAGAGCTTCCTTTCTACTACTACCACATTCCTGCATTCAACGGTGCTTACCTGCCAATGCTCGACTTGCTGAAGGCTGTAGATGGACGCATTCCTAACTTCGCCGGTATCAAATATACCTTCGAGAGTCTCTACGAGTACAACCAGTGCCGTCTCTACAAGGATGGCAAGTACGATATGCTCCACGGTCAGGATGAGACCATCCTCCCTAGCTTGGCTCAGGGCGGTGCACAGGGTGGCATCGGCGGAACAACCAACTACAACGGTAAGGAACTGGTGGGTATCATTGAGGCTTGGAAGAACGGTGATATCGAGACAGCACGCGAGAAGCAGAACTTTGCTCAGGAGGTCATCAACGTGATTTGCCACTACCGTGGTAACATCGTGGGCGGTAAGCGTATCATGAAACTGATGGGCTTCGACTTGGGCCCTAACCGCACCCCATTCCGCAACATGACCGATGAGGAGGAGCAGGCTATGAAGAAAGAGTTGGAGGCAATCCACTTCTTCGAGCGTTGCAATAAGTTTTAATTTCAATCATCTCCACAAAATCAATAAGAATGAATATCAAGGAATATATCAAGCAGTGGGCTGAATCCTACAAGACCGATCTCACGGAGAACATCATGCCATTCTGGATGGAGCATGGATGGGACAAGGTGAACGGTGGTGTCTATACCTGTGTGGATAGAGACGGAAGTCTGATAGACTCCACCAAGTCGGTATGGTTCCAGGGGCGATTTGCCTTCATCTGCGCTTATGCATATAATAATGTAGAGAAGAACCCGTTGTGGCTGGAGGCTGCGAAGAGCACCCTCGACTTCATCGAGAAGCATTGCTTCGACGAGAACGGAAGAATGTATTTCTCAGTCACAGCCAAGGGCAAGCCATTGCGCATGCGCCGCTACGTGTTCTCTGAAACCTTCGCAGCCATTGCGATGTCTGAATATGCCCTGGCTACAGGCGACCAGAAGTGTGCCGAGCGTGCCTTGCAGATTTTCAAGGACACCCAGCGCTTCCTCACCACTCCGGGCATCCTGGCTCCTAAGTTCGAGGAATCAGTGCAGTTGCAGTGCCACAGCATCATCATGATTCTCATCAACGTAGGTTCCTGCATCCGCAAGGTTATCAACGACCCTAAGCTTACCGAGCAGATTGATGAGTCAATCGCCAAGCTGAAGAAGTACTTTATCCACCCAGAGTTCAAGTGTCTGCTGGAGACGGTGGGCATGAACGGTGAATTTGTGGATACCTGTATGGGCCGCACCATCAACCCAGGCCATTGCATCGAGACTTCATGGTTCATCATGGAAGAGGCAAAGCAGAGAGGTTGGGACAAGGAGATAACCGATATGGCACTGCAGATTTTCGACTGGTCTTGGGACTGGGGATGGGACAAGCAGTATGGCGGCATCATCAACTTCAGAGACTGCAGGAATCTTCCTGTACAGGATTATTCACAGGATATGAAGTTCTGGTGGCCACAGACCGAAACCATCATCGCTTCGCTCTACGCTTACCTGGCAACAGGTGATGACGAGTATATCTACAAGCATCAGCGCATCAGCGAGTGGACCTACGCCCACTTCCCAGATGCTGAGTTCGGCGAGTGGTATGGTTATCTGCACAGAGACGGAACCGTGGCACAGCCTGCCAAGGGCAATCTCTTCAAGGGTCCTTTCCACATTCCGAGAATGATGATCAAGTCATACTCTCTGTGTCAGGAGATTTTGAACAAGGAAGTATAAATGAACAAAAAATGAGAAATATGATTTTTTCAGCAAATATAAGCAAGGCATTGTGTCTCGTTACGATGGGTATTACCCTAATGATGCCTGCACAGGTTGCTGCTGCAACCCCAGAAATGGCAGTTGAGGCTCAGGCTGTGAACGTTCAGGACGGCATCACCGTCTTCCCTAACAAGGAAGCACAGTATCGCATTCCTGCCATCGTAGAGTGTAAGTCGGGTAAGTTGATTGCGTTTACCGATCATCGTTATCACAATAAGGATATTGGTGGCGGCCGTCATCTCGACATCGTGATGAAGACCAGTATGGACGAGGGCGCTACCTGGAGCTCTCCAGAGCAGATGGTGGCAAAGGGTGGAAACGGTATCGCTACCAGTTTCGACTGTGCCCATGGTGATGCGGCTGTCGTAGTAGATAAGAAGAGCGGCAGAATCCTCCTGATGTGTGCATCGGGTGGTATCGGCTACTGGGAGTCTAAGCGTGGTCATCTCCTGATGATGGGTAGATACTATAGCGACGACGAGGGTAAGACATGGTATGGCGAGGAAGTGACCAAGCAGATTTACGACCTTATGCCAGAAGTGGAATCTGCCTTCTTTACCAGCGGTAGAATCTGTCAGAGTAAGCAGATCAAGGTAGGCAAGTACTATCGTGTCTATACCGTGTTGTGTACCCGCAGCGGTAACCGCATTCTCTATAGCGATGACTTCGGAGAGACCTGGAAGGTATTGGGCAAGAATGTAGCTGAGGCTGCTCCTTACGGAGATGAGGCTAAGGTTGAAGAGTTGCCAGACGGTAATGTGTTGCTCAGCAGCCGTGCGATGGGTGGACGCCACATCAACATCTATACTTATGAGAATAAGAAGACTGCCACAGGCTCTTGGGGCAAGGTAATCGCTTCTGATGCCAAGAATATGGGTGTTGCTGCCCATAAGAACTCTTGCAATGGTGAGGTTCTCATGGTGGATGCCAAGAAGAACGGCAAGAAGGTGAAGTTATTGCTCCAGAGTGTTCCGGTAGGTCCAGGCCGTAACAACGTAGGTATCTACTACAAGGCATTGGAGACTCCTGCTGATTATGCCACTCCAGAGGCGATTGCCAAGAACTGGGAAGGCTGCTATCAGTTGAGCAACACAACATCGGCTTACTCAACCATGGTTCAGGGCAAGAATGGAAGCATCTACTTCCTCCTGGAGGAGAATGCCTTTAAGGATCCGAAGACACAGACGGATGATTACTACGATATCCGATTCTATAACCTGAGCATTGAGCAGATAACAAATAATAGATATAAATAACAATAACTAATTATCAACTTATAAACATGAACTCAGATTTGAAACAATTAGTCATGGCTGTATTTTTGGGATGCATGGGCGCTTCGCCAGCATTCCATCTTGTTTGATTATATATAAAAAGATAGAGGGGAGTCAAATCCCCTCTTCTTTATCCCTTTTTCGGTATACAGCTCTTCTCTCTATCATTGATATGATTTCATCTATTTAATTCAACCTAATTATGAATCGACTCTTGCTTTTTGTGCTATCTATATTTTGGTGCATGGCTGGCATTAGTGCCAATCATCCATCTTCATTGTTGCCTCTGCCGCAGAAGTATCAGTTCAACGGCAAAAAATCCAGCGGCGAGTTGACGGTGGAAGAAAAATATGTGAGCCAGATTGAAGGAGCAAAGTTTCAGGAAGAGGCTTACCATCTTACGGTTACCGGCAAGAGAATTATCCTGGAGGCAACCACCCCTAATGGTATGTATTGGGGAAAACAGACACTGGAACAACTAAAGTACACTAAAAATAAAAAGACCTATTTGCCACAATGTGACATCACCGACTGGCCTGCCTTCCGTATCCGTGGCTTCATGCACGACGTGGGCAGAAGCTATATTCCTGTAGAGGAACTGAAGCGTGAAATCAGTCTTCTCAGCAGATATAAGATCAATGTCTTCCACTGGCATCTTACCGAAAACCAGGCTTGGCGACTGGAATGCAAGAAATATCCTCAGCTCAATGCGCCTGAAAACATGGAGCGCGAGAAAGGAAAGTTTTATACATTAGAAGAGGCCCGCCAGCTGGTGGAATTCTGCAAGCAGCACCAGGTGCTCCTGATTCCGGAAATCGATATGCCGGGCCACAGTGCTGCCTTTGAGCGTACCTTCAAGACCGATATGCAGAGCGAAAAAGGTACGCAGATTCTGAAAGATATCATCGATGAGGTATGCGCTACGTTCGATGTACCTTATCTCCATATAGGAACCGACGAGGTTCAGTTCACCAATCCGGATTTCGTTCCGATGATGGTGAAATACATCCGCAACAAGGGCAAGAAGGTTATCTCCTATAACCCTGGCTGGAACTACAAACCGGGCGAAATCGACATGACGCAGCTCTGGAGCTATCGTGGAAAGGCACAGAAGGGCATCCCTGCCATCGACTGCCGCTACCACTACGCCAACCATTTCGATACCTACGCCGACCTGGTGGCGATGTTCAACAGCCGCATCTACAACCAGCCTGAGGGCAGCGACGATCTGGCTGGCTGCATCGTAGCCTTCTGGAACGACCGCTTCATAGACAATACACCTCAGCTGCTGGCTGAGAATAATTTCTATCCTTATATGCTCACCCTGGCAGAACGTGCCTGGCGTGGAGGCGGCAACTGCTATTTTGACGGCAAGGGCACTCTGCTGTGGGAAGACGAGCCAGAGCAGTTGGCTGCGTTCAGGGAATTTGAACACCGCCTGCTGTGGCAAAAGAAAACCTGGCTGAAGGAGGTTCCCTTTCCATACGTTTGCCAGACCCAGAGCGAGTGGCAGATTACCGATGCCTTCCCTAACGGAGGTGATTTGAACAAGGTGTTCCCACCTGAGCAACAGGAAGATTCCGTATATCAGTATGAGGGTAACACCTATCACAGCCGCAAGATCATCGGCAACGGCATCTATCTCCGTCATGTCTGGGGTACATTGGTTCCTGGTTTCTATGCCAATCCGCAGGAAAACCATACCGCTTACGCTACCCGGTGGATTTATTCTCCAAAGGAAAGAAAGACTCAGCTGATGCTGGAATTCCAGAACTACAGCCGTTCGGAAAGCGACCTGGCTCCTCATCAGGGCACCTGGGATTACAAGTGCAGTCGTGCTTGGCTCAATGGAAAGGAAATTATGCCTCCTGTTTGGGAGAATACAAATACAGAACGTTCCAACGAGATTACATTGAAGAATGAGAATTACGTGTCTCGTCCGGCAATAGATGTTACCCTCAAGAAGGGTTGGAACAAGCTGATGTTGAAACTTCCTGTGGGTAAGTTCTCCTCTAAGGAGACCCGTCTCGTGAAATGGATGTTCACAGCAGCATTTGTAGATGAATAAATAAAAAGATAGGTTATGTTGTATGATAAATTAATTTTTCCAAAAAGAGCATTGACAGTCATTTTGCTGTCGATGCTCTCTATGGGCTTCCTCTCAGTATCGGCAGCCCGAAAGAAACCTGTACAGAAAATCAAGGTGGCTTGCGTAGGCAACAGCATCACCTATGGTACAGGAATCCAGGATAGAGAACATTTCTCTTATCCCGTACAGCTTCAGAATATGTTGGGTGATAAATACCTGGTGGGCAACTTCGGAAAGCCGGGTGCCACCCTGCTGAACCACGGGCACCGTCCGTATATGAAGCAGGAGGAGTATAGGCAGGCGATGGCCTTCAAAGGTGATATCGCAGTCATCCACCTGGGCATCAACGATACAGACCCCAGAAACTGGCCTAACTATCGAGACGAATTCGTAAAGGATTATCTCTCGCTGATGGACTCTCTGCGTTCTTCCAATCCAAAGGTAAGATTTATCCTGGCAAATATCACGCCGATAGCCCATCGCCATCCCCGTTTTATTTCAGGAACCAAACAATGGCATGATGAAATACAGGAAGCTATCAAGGTGGTGTCAAGAGTAAGCGGAGCGGAACTCATCGATTTCCATGCGCCTCTCTATCCATATCCTAACCTGTTGCCGGATGCCATTCATCCGAATGCAGAAGGTGCAGGTATCCTGGCTAAGACCGTTTATGGTGGAATCACCGGAAACTATGGCGGTTTGAAACTGTCTAATCTCTATACAGACCACATGGTGTTGCAGCGCAATACTCCTCTTGATATTCATGGAACAGCCAATACCGGTGAACAGGTAGTGGTGAGTATTGCCGGTCAGAAGGTTTCAGCCATTGCCAATAACCGTGGTGAATGGAGTGTTATCTTGCAGCCATTGGCGGTAGGTACGGATTATACGCTCACCATCCAGGCGGGCAAGCAGAAAAAGGAGTTCCGTCATGTGGCAGTGGGCGAAGTGTGGTTGTGCTCAGGTCAGTCTAACATGGCGTTCCGACTCAACCAGGCTGCCACTGGCAAGCGTGATATCGCCCAGGCTAATGACCCCGACCTGCGACTCTTCGACATGAAGGGAAGATGGGAAACTTACGATGTGGCATGGCCGGCATCCTGCCTGGATTCGTTGAACCATCTGCAGTATTACAGGAATACCACCTGGAAGGGTGCTACCCCAGAAACTGTAGCCCAGTTCTCTGCCGTGGCTTATTACTATGGCAAGATGCTGCGCGACAGTCTGAAGGTGCCTGTGGGATTGATTTGCAATGCCATCGGAGGTGCTCCTACTGAGGCTTGGGTAGATAGAAACACTCTGGAGACCCAGTTCCCGGCAATCCTGCGCAACTGGCTGCAGAACGACTTTATCCAGGATTGGGTGCGTGGCAGAGCAGCCAAGAACCTCTCCAATGATGCCACCCGTCTGGGCCGTCATCCTTATGAACCATGTTATCTTTATGAAAGTGGTATCTTGCCTTTGCAGCAATATCCTATCAAGGGTGTTATCTGGTATCAGGGTGAATCGAATGCACATAATATGGATGCTCATGAACAACTCTTCCGACTCTTGGTAGATAGTTGGCGTAGCAACTGGAAGAACCCTGAGATGCCATTCTATTTTGTGCAGTTGTCGAGTCTGAACCGTCCATCATGGACCTGGTTTCGAGACAGTCAGCTCAGATTGATGAAGTCTATCCCAAATACCGGAATGGCTGTTTCTTCTGATCAGGGTGATTCTCTTGATGTGCATCCTACCCATAAGCAGCCTGTTGGCGAACGTCTGGGTCGCTGGGCATTGAACCAGACTTACGGACATGCAGTTACTCCTTCGGGGCCTATATATAATAATGTGGTAAAAGAGGGGAATCATCTGGTAGTGTCCTTTACTTATGGCGATGGACTCCGTACATCGGACGGTAAGTCTCCTTCCTGCTTCGAGATAGCTGAGGAGGATGGTTTGTTCTATCCTGCCCAGGTAAAGATAGAAGGCAGCAAGGTAAGAGTGAGTTCTCCGGAGGTCAAGGCTCCAAGATATGTAAGATATGCATGGCAACCTTTCACCCGTGCCAATCTGGTCAATAAGGAAGGCTTACCGGCATCTACATTCAGAGGAGAGGTCAGATAGCCGACTCAATAATCACTGTTAATAGCATCAAGATATGAAATGTATTAATTCGCTTTTAGCATTATCTATCATTATTATAATAAATAGTTGTAGTACAATGAAATCAAATTTAAAGACACAATTTACAAATATCAGTTCAATGTCTGGCTTCCCTTCTGGGGAGGCTGGATATGAACTCGGTGTTTCTGCTTGTTATGCAGGTTTCATCGGCGACTACCTGGTAGTGGCTGGTGGATGTAATTTCCCGGAGCCTGGAAAGAAAAAGTATTATTCCAGCATTTATGCTGCGAAGGTTACTGGTAATGAGGAAACTTTGCAGTGGGAGATGATAGGCAATCTGCCTGAGCCTGCTGCCTATGGTGGTGTGGTTGCCTCTGGTGATAGCTTGATTCTGGTAGGTGGATGTAATACGGAGCATAGTTTGCGAACCGTTTTGAGCATCCATCTGGATCAGGAAAACGGCAAACCTATATTGAAGTCTTTGCCAGACCTGCCTTGTACGGTGGATAATATGGGAGTATGCCTCCTGGATACTCGTCTCTTCGTGGTGGGTGGTAATCAGGACGGGCGACCATCTGCTTCCGTCCTGACAATGGAAATCGGAAAGGATGAAAAGTGGACCCCGGAAACAGAGTTGATTGGAGAACCTCGAGTTCAGCCGGTATGTGCAGCCTACAACGGCGAACTCTTTGTTTGGGGCGGATTCTATGAGAATGGCAAATCCAGTATCGTGGCTACATCCGGATTGCGCTATCAGCTGATGAGTAAGAGCTGGACTTCGCTTCCTGCACCTGTCAACTTGCAGGGTAAGGAACTCACGCTTACTGGAGCCACAGCCATACTGGAGGTTTCAGCCAAAGAAAATGCTCAGATTGTCTGTGCCGGTGGTGTGAACAGAGAAATCTTCTGGGATGCTATCAGCGGTACCTATTCGATGGTAGCCAAGACGGATTATCTGAAAAAGGATATTTCATGGTATAAGTTCAATAATAGTCTCTTGATTTATAACTTGAAGACAGAACAATGGGAAATCCCATTCCCAGAAAACGCTCTTTTGGCTCGAGCGGGTGCCCAAGTTGCTTTGCGAGGACATACCTTATATTATATAGGTGGTGAATTGAAGCCTGGACTTCGTTCACCTGGTATTGTAAAGGTAGATTTACGTTAATAATGATCCGACCTGTATGGTTTCAGTGCCTGTTGAGGCTTCTGACCATACAGGTCTTTTTTGTTTTGTGTTTGTAATGGCAAAATGAAAGTGAAGATGTGTGATTTGCTTTCATTTTGTATTTTAATTTTTAATTTGTTTTATCAAATAGTAAGCAATTGAAAATAAATAAAACAAAAAGTAAGTAATATAAGGTTTATTTAAGCAAAATGTCGTACCTTTGCACTCGTAAATAAACAAAATGTAAATTAAATAATAGGAGAGATTAACATGAAAAAGATCGAAGCTATCATCCGTAAGACTAAGTTTGAGGATGTAAAGGAAGCATTGCTTGCCGCCGACATCGAGTGGTTCTCTTACTACGATGTAAGAGGAGAGGGCAAGATGAGACAGGCTCGTATCTATCGTGGTGTCATGTATGATACCAGTAGTATTGAGCGAGTGTTGCTGAATGTTGTCGTGCGCGACAAGAACGTAGAGAAAACGATTAATGCCATCCAGGAGGCTGCCCGTACCGGCGAGATTGGTGATGGTCGAATCTTTGTAATTCCTGTAGAGGATACCGTGAGAATCCGTACAGGTGAAAGAGGCGACATCGCACTTTATAATGCCGAGCAGGAAAAATAACGATTGCGGGATGGAAGGAGAGAGAATAAGTTTTCAGGAAAAAAGAACACTTTAAAGATTTTATGTTATGAGTGTACAGGATTTAGGAATTTCAGTAGATACCGTATGGATGCTCTTGGCAGCCATGTTGGTCTTTTTCATGCA
>PPYE01319887.1_pt1 | contig 44611 bp, 52 predicted proteins | sample 1559881 | NCBI WGS metagenome assembly PPYE01 (sample SAMN08240022, study PRJNA423297) | Human gut metagenome, whole genome shotgun sequencing project.
CCGGAAGCGGCCCGGGAGGATAGGAAGCTGCTGATAAAGGAAAAGACACTTACAAATGTAGGTGTCTTTTTTCATATGCCGGGGCTTCCTATTTGCATGCGATAAAAGCGATACTTACGGTAAAACGTAGGTTATAGGACATTTTGTCCCCCCTTTATCTTTTTCCCCAAAAGATAAAGGGGGGACAAAATGAGTTGGTAAAAAGCCTGAAAATGATTGCTATGACTGCTTTAAATTTTTAAAATATGTTTATTTTAAAAGGAGAACCTTATGAAACAAGTTAGGTGTTTATATTGCGGTTTCTTTTGCTCAAGATATGGTAAAACCCATACCGGAAGGCAACGGTGGTACTGCAAAGAATGTCATTCTGTCTTTGTGAATCCGATTAATAAGACGGCTCATGATTTTAAGCACTTTATTCAGTGGTTATTTAGTAAGAATGTGCAAAGATCCATGCCTGGCGACGGTCGTGGTTCTCGAAGGAAAACCTCTAAATTTTGGGAAATATGGCCTATGCCGCCTAAAATTGAGAGTTGTATATGTGGATGGGATTTATCTGTCCAGAAAAGCATGTATCCTTATTTGTTGTAATGAAAGATATGTGCTTGGATGGTATTTGTGCCGCTATGAGAATTCCAGAGCATGGGAAGCATTGATGCAGAGAATTGCGGCTCCCGCTATAGTCGTTTCTGATGGAGGCCCCGGCTTCCGGAAAGCACTAAAAAGAGTCTGGCCCAAGGCTAAGTTGCAGCGTTGTACTTTCCATGCATTCCTCCAGGTAAAGAGATATACAACCAGTAGACCTAAAACCATTGCCGGCATTGAGATGTACATGATAGCAAAGGATTTGCTGATGATAAAAGACATGGAGCAAGCAGGTCATTGGGTAACCCGATTGATAAACTGGAGAATAAAGCATAAGACCTTTCTTAGTGAAATGACACGAGATGAAAAAGGCAAACTTCGCCCTATGCATGAACGTCTATTAAAAGCCGAGCGGTCACTGGCCAGATTAGTACGGCAAAACACATTATTTACCTATTTGGATGAATCGTTGTCTTATGGAGAAGAACTACCATCGACAAATAACCGTATAGAAGGCGGAATAAATGCACAATTAAGAACGATGCTTAGAAACCATCGTGGGATGTCCATTGAAAGACGCATAAAAGCGGTTTTCTGGTGGTGTTACTTCCACTCACCGAAACCGCTTTCTGCATCTGAAATCCTAAAGGTAATGCCCACTGACAGGAGCATTTCTAAACTGTATAAAGCTATGAATGAACGAGCCAAATTAGAGGATTCAATTCCCACATGGGGAGATGCTATTGTGTGGTCAGAATTACATAAATCCGATTCATTTCCTGCTTGTTTTTGGGATTAACCATCAACACGTTTTGTCCTATAACCCTCTTTTGCAGGAGCGAAGGGACGCGCAAATAAAAATTGACTCACAAACTCATGTATGTTAATTTGATATTAAATAAATAATATAAAATTATAAAAGAACTGACAATAAAATCATGAGAGGATTTACATACAGATATATGAAAAAGGAAGGGGTGGTTTTACTTGTCTGTTTGTGGGGATGGGAGTTCTATAGTATTTTATTTAAGCATTTAAAGGAAAGAGGAGTTTGTATGAAACAGGGAATGAAAAGTATTTTAGTTGTTGCTGTTGTGTTGTCTATTTCCAGAGGAAGCTATGCTGCTGAGTATCCTCATTATTATGAGTTGCCTGGGGTGGTTATAACAGCGACTCGCACGGAGAATACAATAGAAAAGGTACCTGCATCAATGCAGGTGATTACTGAAGCGGATATCCGGAGAAGTGGTGCTCACAGTATGCGGAATTTACTTACAGATTTTGCAAATATTTTTCAAAAAAGCAAAGTTCGTGGTGGCGGTCATGATATTATTATTCGCGGTATGAGTACGGATAAATCTCTTATTATGATTAATGGACGGCGTGTGGCTAATGAAGCGGATGCGAGCGGTCTTGGAAATGCTATGGCACTAGATCGTATCAATTTAAGTAATGTGGAAAGGGTAGAAATTGTCCGTGGTCCCTCAAGTGCTCTTTATGGCTCGGAAGCGATGGGAGGCGTGATAAATATTATTACAAGGCCAAGTATGAAAATATCTCTTGTTACTGGATTGGAACAGACTTCAAATGATACGAGCCATTGGTGGCATGCGGATACAGGAAGAATCGGAAAGTTTTCTTCTACTTTTGATATGCGGTTTAATAAAATCCGCAGAGATATGGAACCGGAAGCAACGGAGTCCAATTCTTATGGAACGGCACAGACATATAACGCATCTTTAAATTATTATTTTAATAATAATAATTATATTAATGTGTGGGTTGATTATTATAGTCAGAATTTAGAAAGCGACAGCGGAAATCCGATGTTAAGGGAATTCCCTGTATATATGGGAATGAAGAAACTTTCCGGACAAGCGATGATTTCTGGTGATGGGATGAAAAGGTATAAACAGCAGAATTATGGAATCAGCTGGAACGGGAAAACAGATCGGAATGATTGGCAATTGCGCGCATATATGAGCAAGTTTGATTGGGATAGCAAAAGAAATCAAAAAGTAATCAAGGCAATTCCTGGTGCTGATAGGTTGTCTAAAATGGCTTATGGAGCTGTTTTAAAAAAGCAGTATAATACATATGATTTTAATTATAATTTTCATAATATATGGGCTATAGATGGGAGAAACACGATTTCTTTGAATGAGCACCATCGTTTGACTTTTGGTTCGGAATATGTTCGCGAGAATATATCTGGTACCGATTTAGGGGTTAATGGAGATGGTATCAGTGAGTTGACTGAAAATGGAATAATGAAGAATCGTTCCAGAAAATCTTTTTCTACATATGCCGGCTATATCCAAGATGAAATGGAATATGGGAAATGGTTTATTGTTCCTGCAATTCGCTATGATCATCACAGTATTTATGGCAGTCACGCATCTCCGAAATTAGGGGTGACTTACAGCGCAAATGAAAATTTTCGTGTGAAAGCCAATTATGGCAAAGGGTTTAAGGCGCCCACGGTATTCCAGCTTTTCTATGATTTGGACAGAATGATGGGAACGACATGGGTGCATCTTACTGGTAATTCAAATTTGAAGCCAGAAGAGTCTACCAGTTGGGATTTGGGGATTGAAGCAAAGTTTGGAAAAGGGTATGGTTCAATTACATACTTTGACAGTGATGTGGATAATCTGATTAATAGCCGATTTGTAAAAATAGAAAATAATGGACATCGCCTGTATCGTTATGAAAATGTGAATACTGCCCGTATCAAAGGTGTGGAAAGCACGTTGGGATATAAATTTAATGATGTATTGGAATTTAAAGTGACCTCTACATGGTTGAATGCCAAAGATACGACAAAGCATATTGATTTGACACAGAGGGCAAAATTATCTCAAGTGTACCAGTTTATTTATGATGACCATAAAGATAAGGGATGGAGTGCGATGCTTTGGAATCAGTTTGATTATAAATTTGTAACAGATGCAAATGGTGATGGTATGCCTGATGATAAAAAGAGTTATAGTTTGACCAGTTTTGCGCTTACAAGGAAAATTAACAAAGATACTCGCATTTATGGCACGGTACAAAATGTTTTTGGAAAGAAAGACACAAACTGTGACTTGGATGGACGTTTTTGGTCGATAGGATGGGAGCATACTTTTTGATGAAAAGAAATTTTCTATTTAGCTTTTTTATAGTGGCTGAGGTTATTTTATCCAGTGGCTGTGGAACCCAGCAGGAAATTCCCAAAACTACGGCTTTTTATCAAGTAGTTGACAGCGCGGGGCGTACAGTGGAATTGGAAAAGAAGCCAAAACGGGTAGTGCTTTTGGCGACTGCTTTTCCGGAAATTCTTCTTGCTGTAGATGGTGATTTTGAAGCATGGGCTAATAATCCGAGTATAAAAGAACCTGCATGGGCAAGGGGAAAAAAGACAGTAGGATATGTGTACGATATCAACATAGAATCTGTTGTTGCAATGAACCCGGATCTTGTGGTTGGGCTGGTCGGACTCCATAATAAATTGGAAGCTGTCTTCAAGACCAATAACATACCTTTTCTGCTTTTGTCTCTTTCGCGTTATGAAGATGTGGAAAATGCGATACAAGTACTTGCAGATAGTACAGGACATCATGAGAAAGGGATAAAAGTGGTTACTGCGATTCGAGAACGTATGGCGATAACGGAAAAGAAAATGCCTGATAAAGGACTTACCTGTGCAATTCTTCATGGAACGGCGCGATCGTTAACATTTGAGGGGGAAGAGACAATTGCAGGAGAGACTGCAAAACGTCTCCATATCAGTAATGTTTTTGCTGGTATGTTTATAGATGGTACTAATATGGTGCCTTTTAACTTAGAGGCATTGGTAGAAAAGAACCCAGATATCATTTTTTAACAACAATGATGCTGCCGGGAAAAGAGGAAGAAGCTTTTAAAGTTTTTTTTGAACAGCCTGCCTGGGCAGGTTTAAAAGCGGTGCAAACGGGAAGGGTATATTTTCTGCCACAGAATTTATTTTTGTCCAGTCCTGGAATTCATTATCCGGAAGCATTGGAAATAATGGCAAATCTTGCATATGAGGGGGATTTGGAATGAACCATTTTGAAGAATATATTGCTGAATGGTATGATACGATTCCTGAAGGAGGTGGTACTGCAGCAAGTCCATGGAAGATCGAATGGAACGATGTTCCCTATAAAGAGCGGGATACAAGACCTTTGTCCCGGTTAAAGGTACTGGGAGCAATGAAGGAAGTTTTATTTAATGGTACACCTACGCAAAGGGCAGCAGTTTACATCCATATTCCTTTTTGTCGTTTATCATGTACCTATTGTTCTTTTTTCAAAAAGAAGGGAGATAATAAGGCACAGCATGAATATGTGGAGCTTTTACTGAAAGAACTGGAATCACTGTCCGATAAGCCTTATGTTAAAAAATCAAAAATATCTGCCGTCTTTTTTGGTGGTGGTACACCGGGCATCCTTTCAGCAGGAGATATGGCGGATATACTTTGCGCTATAAAGAAAACATTCCTTTTGGCAGAGGATGCGGAAGTCACCATGGAATCAAGTTTGTCGGATATGACAGAAGAAAAGATGGACGTGGCCATAGCTGGTGGGGTAACCCGTTTCAGCTTTGGCATACAGTCATTTAACAGCCAGGTAAGAAATACAGTTGGTCGGCCTTATTCACGAGAAGAGGTGCTGAAACAGCTTTCCATTTACTCAAAGAAAAAAGCAGATATCATTATTGATCTAATTTATGGTTTGCCCTATGAAACAGAAGAAACGATGCGTCAGGATATTCGGGATGCCGCTGCTTGCGGCATTGCTGGATTAGATTTATACAAGCTTCAGCTTCTTCCTGATTCTCCTTTGGGGAAATCTTTTGCAGCAGCAGGAAAGTGTTTGATAGAATCGGAAGTACAGGTCTTCTTTCAGGTAGCGGAAGAAGAATTGAATGCGATCGGGGCAGAGAATATTTCCTGTTCTCATTGGCGGATGAAACAATCCGAAAGAAATTTGTACAATACAATTGCTTCTGGCAGTGATGATCTTTTTGCGATTGGAATGGCCTGCGGCGGACGAATCGGAGGGGTCAGTTTTATGAAACCTATTCCTGATGCTATGTATCATTCTGTGGTTAAGATGGGAATGTATTGCCCTATGGCAGCAGAAAAAGAAGGGAAATACCATGCTTTCTTTTCCGCACTTCAATCAGCAGGAAAACGGGGAATTATTGATTTATCTGCTTTAGAAGAAATGTTTGGATTGCCTGTTGCAAAATTATTGATGCCGCTTTTCCAAACTTGGGAAGTTTGGGGGCTTTTGGAACTGATAGAAAATCAATGGAGAATGACATCACCCGGAAGATATTGGTATCGTACAATGACACGTCTTATACTCCGTGCAGCGGATTACATGTGTTTTGGATTACCAGAAAATACCAAGAAGGCAGATTGGCACGGCATGATTAATATGAAGTAGGAGGGAATATGAAGTTTTTGATTGTATATTCCAGTAAAACAGGGAATACAAAAAAGGTGGCAGAGGCTTTGGCACGGGTTGCACCAATAGGAAGCGAAATTCATTCCATAGAAGAGGCGGGAGATGCTGATGGATTTGATGTGATTTTTGCAGGGGACTGGTTAGATAGGGGCGGTGTTGATGAAAAGATGAAGAAATATCTGCGTACATTGCATAAAAAGAAGATTGTCCTTTTTGAAACAATGGGGGCAGACCCTGAATCGGAGCATGCTATTATAGGATTTGCCAATGCAGCCATGGTTTTGCCTGAAGGAAATACAGTAATTGGTGTTTTTGCTTTACAAGGTGAAATCAATCCTGCATTGTTGGAAACAATGAGAACCATGGGGATAACTACTCCCCATAGTGGGCCAGAAATGGAAAAATGCGCGGCTCAAGCGGTGGGGCATCCGAATAAGGTGGATTTGGAAAAGGCGGAAACCTATATGAAATCTTTTTCAGAAAAATGTCAAAGGCATTTTGTCTAATAATAGCCAATGAAATAGTACTAAACAAAACTGTTTTCCTGACATCCTTGCAGGGGAACAGTTTTTTGTTAATATATAAAGAATAAATTTAAAAATAAGTTTGTGCGTGTATGTTTGATACGCAAGGAGACGCTATGAAATTCTTTGCAGTTTTTTTAGTGGTAATTGCCGGAACCATGTGGGCGGGAAGCGGGCTTGCGGCCCAGCATTTTCTTGCACATAATGATCATACCGCTATGGACCTGACTGTTTTCCGTATGATTTCTACGGCACTTATTATTTTCGTGATTGCTTTTATGCGGGGAACCTTGGGGCGGTCTATGCGGATACTTAAGGAATATCCTACATTATGGATCAAACTTATTTTTTATGGTCTGGGGCTCATGCTTATGCAGCATACTTATTTTGCAGGAATTGGTGCGGGAAACGCGGCTGTGGCTACGGTGATTCAGTATATATGCCCCGCACTTGTTATCTGCTGGGGGGCTCTGCGAAGAAAAAAGGTACCGGGGATGGGTGACATGTTTGCTGTAGTGCTGGCGGTAGGAGGTGTATTTCTTCTGGCGACAGGGGGAGATCCCCGGACATTGTCTGTTCCTGCGGAATGTATCTATTACAGTGTTTTGTCTGCCGTATTTTATGCTTTTTGTTCCATTTATCCAAAGCAATTGATGATGACACTGGATAATTCATTTCTTCTTATGTTCGGCATGCTTTTCGGCGGTATAATGGGGTATATGGCTGATCCTGTTACTGATTTAGGCACGTTCTTTCATGATGATGTACTTTTTGATATGTTCATGATTATTATTTGCGGTACGGTTATCGCTTTCATTTGCTATAATGCCGGACTTGCCTGGTTGACTGAAGAGCAGACATCAGTGACCGCGACCGTGGAACCGGCCGTTTCTGTCATCGCATCCTATTTCCTTTTTGGAACGATGTTCGGTTTGTTTGAAGGAATAGGGATCATTATGGTTTTACTTGCTATTCTTGTGCCGGTCATGGGAAAATGGCATGGAAATTAGTTTTCCCCGCTTTGAGGTTCTGCTATAATGTGTACTGAATGAAATACGAATAATTGTCGATAAATAACTATGCAGGAGAGACTATGGATACGAACCATATCAGGAATTTTTCTATTATTGCCCACATTGATCACGGCAAGTCTACACTGGCGGACCGTCTTATTGAGATGACGGGAACCGTGCAGAAACGCGATATGGAAGCGCAGATACTAGATACAATGGAACTGGAACGGGAAAGAGGTATCACGATTAAAGAGCAGTCTGCCCGTTTAATGTACAAATATAAAAATGGAGAAATGTATGAGCTGAATCTCATTGATACTCCGGGGCATGTAGACTTCAACTATGAAGTGTCTCGAAGCCTTTCTGCCTGTGAGGGGGCCATTCTTATCATTGATGCGACACAGGGCGTACAGGCGCAGACTTTGGCCAATGTATATCTGGCGCTTGATAATAATTTGGAAATTATCCCGGTTGTTAATAAAATTGATTTACCCAGCGCCGATGTGGAACGGGTAAAGAAAGAAGTGGAAAATGTTATCGGGCTGGATATGTCAGAAGCGGTTCCGGTAAGTGCTAAAACCGGTCTTAATGTAGAGAATGTGCTGGAGCGGATTGTGGAATTAGTTCCGCCGCCGGAAGACCGTTCCGATAAGCCGCTCCGCTGTCTGATTTTTGATTCCATCTTTGATCCCTACAAAGGTGCTATTGCTTATGTCCGTATTATGGATGGGGAAATCCGGCCAGGTATGGAAATAAAGATGATGTCTTCAGGGAAAGTGTATACAGTTACAGAAGTAGGATACTTTACGCCTCTTCCTAAAGTTACTGCTGCTTTGACTTGTGGATCTGTGGGATATGTAGCAGCGAGCATAAAAAATGTAGGAGACTGTGCAGTAGGTGACACAATTACATCCGCTGAAAATGGTGCCAAAGAACCTCTTCCCGGATACCGTAAGGCGCTGCCTATGGTTTTCTGCGGCCTCTATCCTATTGAAAGTAAAGATTATGATCAGCTGAAGATGGCATTGGAAAAGTTGCAGCTCAATGATGCAGCGCTTGAATATGTGCCGGAGACGTCACAGGCACTTGGTTTCGGATTTCGTTGTGGTTTCCTCGGGCTGCTCCATATGGATGTTATTCAGGAACGTCTGGAACGGGAATATAATTTAAAATTGATTACAACGGCACCGTCGGTTATCTATCATGTATTCAAGACAGACGGGGAGATGATAGCCGTGGATAATCCGGCGGAATTGCCGCCTATGACAAAAATTGAGCATATAGAAGAACCGATTGCCAAGGTAGAAATACTTGTGCCGTCTGACATGGTGGGGAATGTAATGGAATTGGTGCAAAATCGTCGTGGTGAATTTCAGACGATGACTTATCTGGATGAAACACGTGTGGATTTATCTTATAAAATTCCGTTGGCGGAAATTATTTTTGATTTCTTTGATAAGTTGAAGTCGGCAACGAAGGGATACGCTTCTTTGGACTACCAGATTTCCGGTTACCAAAAAACAGATGCCGTTAAACTGGACATTCTGCTGAACGGGGATCTTATTGACGCGCTGTCTATTATTGTCCACAAAAGCAATGCAGCATCCCGTGGCAGAGTATTGGCGCTCCGCTTGAAAGACATTATTCCGCGCCAGCAGTTTGAGGTGCCGATCCAGGCAGCGGTAGGAAGTAAGATTATTGCAAGAGAAACGATTAAAGCTTATAAGAAAGATGTCCTTGCCAAATGCTATGGCGGTGACGTAAGCCGGAAGAAAAAGCTTCTGGAAAAACAGAAGGAGGGGAAAAAGCGTATGAAACAGGTGGGAAGCGTAGAAATTCCCCAGGAAGCCTTCATGGCGGTATTAAAAGATGACTGATTCCAAAACGCTTGGCCTTTACTTACATATTCCATTCTGCCGAAGCCGCTGTCATTATTGCGGCTTTTATTCTGTAGTCAGCAAATTGACAGACAGTTTCCTTGATGCACTGGCGCAGGAAATGGAAAATAAAAGCAAACTTTTTGAGGATAAACTTTGTGATACAGTTTATTTAGGCGGAGGGACACCCTCCGTGTTGCCCGGGAATCAATTAAAAAGCATTATAGAAGCATTGCACCGGTATTTTCATATCTATGAGAATGCGGAAATTACGATGGAAATGAATCCTTGCGATATGACGGAAGCATATTTAAAAAATGCTTTGGAACAGGGGGTCAATCGTATTTCTGTGGGGGTACAGACTAATCGTGATGAACTTCTTGTAAAAATTGGGCGCCGCCATACGGCTGCTGAGGCGGAGAATGCTGTCAATCGGGCATTCAAACTCGGTTTTAGAAATATCAGCATTGATTTAATGTGCGAACTTCCCGGGCAGACAGTGGATGATTTTGAAAAGACATTAAAGTATGCTGTTCACTTGCCGGTTACTCATATGTCGGTATATAGTTTGATTTTGGAGGAAGGAACGAGATTTTCCCAAATGGCGTCGTGCGGTATTCTGGCGCGTCCGTCAGAAAATGACAGTTGGGCAATGTATCAGGCGATGTGTCGGATACTTCCTCATTACGGATTTGAGCGGTATGAAATTTCCAGTTTTGCGCGGACAGGGTTTCAATCTGCCCATAACAGGAAGTATTGGAAATTAGAAGACTATTTAGGGTTGGGGCCCTCTGCCTGTTCCCGCATTGGGCATGAACGGTGGGAAAATATTTCTAACTTAAGGCTGTATGAAGAGCGGTTGGCGGCAGACGAGCCTGTGGAAGAAAAAATTTCTCTTTCCCCAAAAGAAGAAATGGAAGAATTTGCATTTCTTGGACTTCGTATGAAAGAAGGCATCAATGGCAGAGAATTTTATCAGCGGTATGGGAAAGAAATAATGGAAGTTTATGGCAGTGTGGTGAAAAAGCTGGTAAAAGAAAAGATGATTTTCCTGAATAATGGGAACATTCAAATGACCTATAAAGGGGCGGCACTTGGAAATTATGTGTTTGAACAATTTCTTTTGGATTGAATCTGTTGGCAGGGAAGTATCCCTATCAGTTTTATTTTGTGAATGTTTTTACTTTTTACAGTTATTGCATTAAAATAAAAAGAACTTACTAAAAAGGAGGGAGCCACATGCCGGTATCATACATGGAAATTGATTTAAGAGCATTTCGTCACAATCTGCGGGTTATCCGCAGCCATTTAAAAAACGTACCGGCGCTTGCTGTGATCAAAGCAAATGCTTATGGACATGGGGCGGTAGAGTGTCTGCGTGCGGCTTTAGAGGAAGGCTGCGTCGGTGCTGCGGTAGCCCGAGTGGAAGAAGGCCGTGTCGTTAGGGCATCCGGTTTTGATTGTCCGGTTTATGTCCTTGGACTGCCGCTTCCGGAAGAAATGTCCGTGGGGGTTAATGAAGAACTTATTCTTCCTGTTGATGATACGACTAATTTGGAGGCGTTGGAGACAGCCGCGTCCACTTTAAAAAAAATGGTGGAAGTGATGCTTCCTATTGATACGGGAATGAATCGAATCGGTACACATGCAAAAGATTTACCTGCCTTTCTGGAAAAATTAAAAAAATATCCCCACCTGCATATTCATGGGTTGTTTACCCACTTGGCAACAGCTGATGCAAAAAATAAGAGTAAAACGTATAAACAACTGGCAGAATTTGAAGAGGCCCTTTCCGCTATGCCGTCATTGGAGAATTTGGTTATTTCCGCAGCAAGCAGCGCAGGGGTCGTGGATATTCCTGAAAGCTGGTACAATCTGGTGCGCCCGGGGATTATCCAGTACGGGCCTTCTCCCTCAAATACAATGCTGAATTATCTGGATTTAAAGTATATGATGACTGTAGTAAGCCATATTACCCATGTGCAGGTGGTGCATAAGGGAGAAACCGTAGGGTATGGTGCTACATATACAGCAGGAAAGGATATGAGAATCGCTACGATTCCTATCGGATATGCAGACGGATATCCCCGTGCACTTTCTAATAAAGGCGCAGTTCTTATTGGAGAGAAACGCTGTCCTATCGTGGGGCGTATCTGTATGGATCAGCTTATGGCGGCTGTTGATGATACCGTAATGCCTGGTGATGAAGTCGTTCTTATCGGAAAACAGGGGGAGGAAGAAATTAAAGTGGATGAGCTGGCAGAACTGGCCGGTACAATTCATTATGAAATTCTTTGTGGGCTAAGACGGATTCCACGGATATTTATTGATGAAAAATGATTATAAATACTGATTGATGAAATAAAAAAGAAGGCGCATTATTAATTTACGACCTTCTTTATGTGCTATATGCCGACATTTAGCGTTTTGTGCAACTTTATGATTATAACGAGAATGTTTTAAAATAAATGGAGCGCCTAGAGGGATTCGAACCCTCGCACCTGGTTCCGGAGTTCTGTTTTATATGGAAAGAATTATTTTTAAAAAGTGTGATTTAATCGATGAAATCAATATGTCTGGCAGATTTATTGGTGAGGCTAAAAGGGGCTAAAAATGGCAAAGTGGAGCAAAATATGGGTGAGATTGCTCCACAAACTGCTCCACTTTTTAACCATAAATTTGATTAATTTTTTCTATAATTTGATCATCATAACTTGGGATAGCGTGACCGTATAAATCTAAAGTATGACTTACTCTTGAATGACCTAACCGGCGGGACACTTCTATAATCGGTATACCGGCGGCTAATAATAAAGTGGCGTGGGTATGCCGCAAGCAATGAAAATTTCTATACGGCAGATTGCATTGTTTGATTACTTTTTTCCACGCCCGCTCTAAAGCCTCCGGGCGGACAGGGTTATTATTTACATTTCTAAAAACAAGCGTTTCCTGCTTGATGTCTATTGTCTTTTCGTTATTTCTCAATTCCTGCAATGCGGCGGTGACCGTAGCGGGGATTGAGATTTTTCTTTTTCCAGATTTTGTCTTTGGCGGTTGAAAAATAATTTCACTGCCGACACGCTGTAATTGTTGACGGATGGTAACGGTGCTATTCTTCAAATTTACGTCTTTCCAGCGCAAGCCTAACACTTCACCTCTCCGCATACCGGTATGAGCCGCTAAAAGGAAAATGGGATAGAAAGCGGGGATTTTATCTTTTGTGTAAGAAAGAATTTTGTTAATTTCATTTTTGTTAAATATGCCGGGTTCATCCCGGACAATCTTTTTTGCTTTTGCAAGACGGATGATATTCTTCTGAATGATATTTAAATCAACAGCTTGTTGAAAAGCGGCGTGTAAAAGCACATGGACTTTACGGGAGCCGTCTGGGGTTAAACTGTTTAATAATTCTTGTACTTGAGATACGCTGCAAGACTGAAGGGGAATGCGAGAAATAGGCTCAATCTTTGCTGCAAGTTGAAGATATCTTTCATAAGTGCTGGCTCTTACTGTATCTTTTTTATAAGTGGAAAGGAAATATAAAAGCCACTGTCCGACAAGCATATCTGACGGCTCAACAAAATTACCGTCACGCTCTGCTATTTTCTGCCGTGACATCCAGTCCATGGCATCGTCTTTCTTCTTAAAACGTTTAGAATATCTTTTTCCGCTGATCATGACAAAAGCACGATAGCTGTCATGGATCTTATCGTAGACTAAAGAACCTCTTTTATATTGTTTCATATGATTACCTCTGCCGTCTTGTAAATTATCTATTTATATTCTTATAATACGTGAGGAAACGCTGATAAATATCCAGAGGCATATCTGTAATTTCTGCATATGTATTATAAAGTTCAACATTAGATAGATTAGATGGAGATAGTAAAGTTAAAAAGTCAGAGATAAATTTCGATTGCAGATAAGGATCCCCCAATAAAATAAACATGGACAGCATACATCCATATATACCTAATGTAGATTTTTTATCGAAACTGAGTACCTTTTTATCCTTTTTAGTCAGGAATGGAGTACCGGTTAATTTATAAAGAATTGATGGAGCGGGGCGGCGTCTGCTATTTATTCTGAGTTCGGTAAAGTTCAAGCTGTGAGCCGCGCAGTTTCTAAATTCACGTATTGCATCTATCGCACAGGATATAAATGATACTTTGTCCGGAAAAGATACATTTTGAGTTGTAACAATGGAATCAACAAGATCATGCTTTGACGTATGAGAAAAAAACTTGAATAAATTTATAGTATTTCCGAGTGATAAATTTTTAAATAAAATCCAGGAGGGGACATGGTTATGGTTTTCAAGGTAGTATTTAGTTGGATTTTTTACAGTATTACCATTTAACCACTTAAAAATTTCTAGCTGAACATCTTTAAACGTGAGATTTGAATTAACAATAGCTTGATCATAATAATAAGGCTTTAAATATTGTGAAGTATCTACACCTATATTACGTGAAAGGGTATATGAGAATTTTGTTTTAAAAATAGACTCTATAAGAACACTGTATTTTAAAATAAAAGATTGTATTTCCTTATCGAACAGAAAAAAATCATATAGATATTCAATTGTGATATTAGGATGAAAAACATCATCTGCGGTCATAAAATGGTTTTTATACCGATTAATCAGATCGTAGTAAGACAATGTGCTAAGGGCACGAGTAGCGAAATCTCTATTGAAAATCAATAAACCGCGCTGTATCAACAAATCTATCTGCTTATCATATGATAGAAAAGGCTTATCATATGCCATAAAAACCCTCCAAATGAAAGATCCCCCATCTACAATGAAGTAGTGGGGGATCAGTGCCCAACACATAAAGAAGTGTTGTAAGCATTTCACTACTCATAGTATAGCACGAGATAAAAGTATGTCAAGAATTATTCATTAGTTAACAAAGCAGTATCTCCTTTTTTTACAGGAAGAGCAGATGTTGGAATGGCACGATTAGTCATATCTTCAGCATCAACATTAAGAGGATTCATTTTCAACATGGTGGTTCTTGCAGATATTAATGGATCCAAAAGATGAACGGTCCCACGCATAACTTTTCTGCATACAGAAAATTGTTTATAAGGAGTGATAACCTCAACAATAGCTTTAATCGGATCAAGCGTTCCATAATCAGTACCATCAATCATTACACGTTCACCTTTTTCAATAATACGAAGGGTGTCGCCTCTCTTAGCATTATTATCAAATCCGTAATCAATTAATAGGGTAATATCATCAACGATCTCAATAACCTTGTATGTTTTAAAGTCCATAGTATCCCTCCGATTACCAATTTAATTCTTTTCAGTGTTATCAGTGCTGTTATAGTTCGTTTTTAAAATTTTAACCCTTTTAGTTTAATATCCGTTATTGATTTGTCATACACAATAGCCATAGATCGTGAAACATCTTTCAATTTTCCATTATTTACATCTTCTGAAATTTTATATTTATATTCTCCAGAGTGAACATCTATAATTGTTAATACAGTTTGTCCTTTAAATTTCATTGTTGTATGAAATAATCCAGGTGCATTTATTTTATCAATATAAAATTGGCTATATACGATATAGTCAGCATTTAGGAGTTTCCCGATATTAATTAAATCTGTTGTACTGAACGAAATATCAATCTTATTGTCTAAAATATAATCATTAGCGACCTGCGCTGTTTTTTCTTCCGGTATCATGGATCCTTGCATAGCATTCACAATCAACTGCTGCCTTGCTTTTAGCTCTTTCAATTCATTTTTATCTTTTGTAGATTGTCTTGCGCCAGCCATTAAAACTGCGACATTTGGAGCCGATGCATAAGCGATATTAAATGTAAATAAAGACATGATAGTAATCAATAGTGCAATTAACAATTCCACTTTTTTCATTTTTGACTCCCTTTATAAACGACGTGTTCCATAAGAAATAGACTTGAGATAAACCAATTGATGAGGAATGCCAGCCGTACGTGCCAGATTATAAATATCTGTTTCTGGATGACTGGACATCAAACCATCAGGGAACAACAATTCTACGGCAAATTGATTAGCTTCTTTTTCAATCTTGCAATTAGCAATAAAAGAATTTCTATTGAAAGCATGGGTGCCCGCGTGCGGATGAAGCAATGCATGGCCGAGCTCGTGAGCGCAAATAAACGGTCGAAGAAATGGATCCGCATGATTATTTATCCGTATCGTTTTGATACGGAACAGCTGACTGAAATACCCCAAATTTTCACCCAACTCTTCATATAAGATATGGATATGGTTTTCAGATGCTATACGGAAAGGATTTCTTGTATCGTGAGCGGCGGCGATTTTATTTGCGAATTTCTTTATATCCATGATAAATTCCTTTATTTGCGGTGTTTCTTTGGGGTAAACTTTTCTTTAGCTTTTAATTTTGCAAAGCGGAGAGCATTTTCAAGAGATGCTTTCATGTACTCACGTGTTTCGGGATCCATCGGTTCCCCGCCATTATACATAGCAATAGCATCCTGACTGTCCATATCATTCAAAATGTCGGACAGTCTTTTTTGGATGTCTTTTTCGTCTTTTGGTGTTAATTTTAGGAAGACACTATTATCCGTGTCAGATTTAGTAAAGCGAGGGTCAATATCAGATTTATCAATATTCAAAGCATCAGCAATTTTTTGAACATTGCCAGGGTGAGGGGTGGAACGTTCTGCGAAGTATCCGGATAAAGTAGACTCAGGGATTCCTGTTAAATCGGAAAGTTTCCCTTGCGTCATATGTCTTGTATATTTTTTTAAATTAGCAGAAATAGTTGCCCTTAATTGCTTATCAAAAGCAGTAAGTTGGTTTCGCGGCATAAACATCACCTCCAAACAAAATAAATATTTTACCAATATTATAATTAATAAAATCGTTAAAAGCAAGAATAAAAACGACAAAAAAACGAAAAAATAACAAGTAAAAACGAAATAAGACTTGACATAACGAATAAACCCGTTTATTATATGTGCAAAAGGAGGTGATGTTTATGCAAATTACGCTAGAAGCAGCAAGAATAAATATAGGATATAAACAGGAAGAGGCAGGCAAACTTTTTGGAGTCCATTATCAGACCTTAGCAAAATGGGAAGAGAATAATTCCCGCATGCCATACGAAATGATAAGAAAAATTCCAGAAATTTATAAAGTACCTGCAGATGTTATTTTTTTTGGAGACAAAAACGAGTTTATTCGTTCTATGAGAAGCGGAGATGTTTTAGAGAAAGAGAGGTGAGGGAAATGGAAACGTTCATTTATATAGCGGCGGCTATGTTAATAACAACATTTATAAACATAACTGCCGCAGGTTATTTAACGGTGAAGATGGCCGAGTTTCTTTGGGAGAAAGTAAAGAGACTATAAACAAATTTGTCTAAAAGCGGTTCCGAGGGCTGTTATTGAGAACATACCTTTGTCAATCTCTACACTACTATACTTTTCGGAATTAGATTGTACTTCTTTTAGCCCCAGTTCATATTCATCCAAGCATTTATATGCGTTGTAGTGTGATGCGTTAGTCAATGACATAACATGATCCAGTTCGACGATACCTAATCGAGCTAAATTATTGATGGAAATAGCATTGGCGCTAAAGTTAGATTCAATTAATCCTGGAATGTAAATAACGTCCTTGCTGGTCAAGGGAATGTATGCAGTGTGCTCTTTGTCATACAATCTGATTTCAGCGATAGGTCCATTCTTGGGTAATGCTTTTAAAAGTTGTGCATCGTTCGGAGCCATTTGTCTCACTATATCAACAAAAGCATGATGAACAAGCCCATTTTTTCTGAAATCCATATCAGCGGCAATCAGTTTTGCAAACATCTCTCTGATTATTGGTTCCTCAATGTAGTATTTTGAACTTTCAATAGCGGGTCCGATAATGCTCAATCTGGGCTCTTTACGATTTGACTCTGGTATAGCAGAGACTTCTCTCTCTACGGATTCTTTATAAGCGATAAAGTCCTGCTCGTGTTTAAGTATCACTTTCTTGCTCCACGTATTAAGTCCAGCGAAACATCCTTCCCAAACATTGCCTAGTGTTTTTCCGGCACTTTCTGCGACTGGGTTCAATAATTTGTTGACAGGTTCCGGGAGATTCAACGTAATATCTATTTCCATAGTAACAACTCCTTTTCAAAGACTTCAAATTGAATACGCAAAATAATCACGTCCTTTCTAAGGACATTATAGCAAAGTGAAAGAGAGGTAATAAAAGTGCTGACTACAACAAAGAAATTCTGCGCGTCAACGGGATATCCGGTCACAACAATACGGGAACTTTGCAGAACGGGAGAGATACCGTTCATCCCGTCGGGGAAAGCGTATCTGTTTGATCCGAAAGATGCGGAATCGGCTATCCGGCGGAAAATGGAAGAGAATGCGCAGAAACGGAGGATGAAACAAAGCGGATATGATTTCCGGGCGGAAGTTAGAAAGATGAGGGCGTAAAAATGGTAGATAAAATGATGAATTATTTATGGCTGGCGGTTTTCGTGACAATGGTGATTGCGGTCGCGGAGAAGTTGTCATGTCTAAATTTCTAATCGGGTTCGTGGCAATTGTCTTCTTAGCCGGTGCCGCGGTGGACGCGGATAACATTTATCACCGGATATTTCCGGAAACTCGAATTGTTGAGTACCGGAGAGAGGTAAAGGCAGGTGATACGCTCTGGGATATCTGCGGGGAGATCGCGACAGACAAAGAGGACCTGCGAAAACTTGTCTGGCAGGCAAAAAAGGACAACAGGATAAAAGACGTGGGCAACCTGCAACCGGGGATGTTGATTGTAGTCAAAGTGGAGGAGGCAAGAAATGGATAACACAGAAAAGTTTGGACAGGTAGTCAAATATTTAATCCGCAGGTATAAGGAAGAGTCGAATATTTATGCGGAGTTGGGTAAAAAAGGCGACATGATAAACGCAGCTAAAGCGAGTGTACGTTCAGAAATTTTCTGGGAAATAATTCTTTTTATTAACAAGCTGAACATCAATGAGATGAAAAATCAATGAAAAAGCCGACTGATAACTGCAATTATCAATCGGCGGGTGGAAAAATGAGTGACATTTCCACCTCTATTGTAACACAGGAGGTAAATAATGACAGAAATTGAAGAAAGAGATGAACATCTTGCGTTCTTGACGCTCATCGAGCGGAGTAAAAAACAAAACGCGCTCATGCACTTAAAGAAAGCGCTGGATTATTCCGAGTGCGGAGTGACGGACATTGAGCTTGTAGAAACGCCTAACGGTGATTTTGTAGACGTTACATTTCACGGAGAAGAAAAACGCCGGGCGAACATAAGCGGTGACAGTATTCCGGCGATGATTTACGACATATTTAGACAAATTGAGTGGTTGAGATGACAGGAGCAATAAACAATGACAGAACCGGTAAAAATCAATGAACTATTAATTGAAAACGTGAAACGGGTAAAAGCAGTACAGTTTGAACCGTCAGCAGATGGCCTTACTATCATCGGCGGCAGAAACGGACAGGGGAAAACGTCTGTATTGGATGCTATTGCATGGGCATTAGGCGGCAATAATTATAAACCGTCTGTGCCGGAGCGGGACGGAGCACTGGTACCGCCGAACCTGCATATTGAACTGTCTAACGGACTGATTGTAGAACGAAAAGGAAAAAACAGCACATTAAAAGTAACAGACCCGAATGGGAATAAATCAGGACAGCAGCTTTTAAATGAATTTGTATCCACGCTTGCATTGGATCTCCCGAAATTTATTAACGGAAGCGATAAAGACAAGGCGGATTCTCTTTTGAAAATTTTAGGAATTGGTGATGTGCTGTCGCAGCTGGACACAAAAGAAAATCAGCTGTATGCACAACGTACGGAAGTCGGCCGCATTGCAGACCGCAAGAAGAAAGCGGCTGATGAAATGCCGATGTACCCAAACGTTCCGAAAGAACCCGTCAGTGCGACAGAACTCATTAAACAGCAGCAGGAAATTCTTGCGTGGAATGGAGAAAATGAGCAGAAACGTCAGAATGCTGCCCGCTATGAACGAATGCTGGCAGAGGCTCAAATCGCTTTTGATGAAGCTAAAACAGCACTGCAAAAGGCGGAACAAGATTGTTTAACCGCCCGGAAGTCGGCAGAAAATCTTCAGGATGAAAGCACGGCTGAATTGGAAAAGAATTTGGCGGAAATTGAAGCATTGAATATCAAAATCAGGGCGAATTCTACAAAAGAAGCCGCCGAAGTGGAAGCTAATAATCTGCAGCAGGAATATGACGGACTGACGGAACAGATTGAATCTATCAGGGAAAAAAGGAGTAAACTTCTTGATTCTGCGGAATTGCCGCTGCCGGGATTATCTGTCAAAGATGGCAAGCTGATTTATAACGGACTGCCATGGGATGGCATGAGTGGCTCTGATCAGCTCAAAGTAGCAACAGCTATTGTACGTAAATTAAACCCGCAATGTGGCTTTGTTTTGATGGACAAGCTGGAGCAGATGGACTTGGAGACTTTACAGGAATTTGGCGCATGGCTCAAACAGGAAGGACTGCAGGTCATTGCGACAAGAGTATCCACCGGTGATGAATGCTCCATTATCATCGAAGACGGCATGGTCAAAGGGGATACAGAAGCGGTTAAAGAAAAAGCGCCAAAGTACGTCAAAGGTGTGTTTTAAAGAAAGGGAATAAGAATGAACATTACAAAAGGAATCATCAGTAAGCCTGTCAAAGTTTGTGTTTACGGCGTGGAAGGTATCGGAAAAACAACATTTGCTAGCCAGTTTCCTGCCCCGCTCTTTTTCGACTTAGATAAAGGGTCTGCACAGCTTGATGTCAGCCGTGTAACAGACATTACATCATGGCCGTTGCTGATGAGCAACATCAAAGAGGTCTATGATAATCCGACTATTTGTAAGACGCTGGTTATTGACACAGCAGACGCGGCAGAGCGTATGTGTATTGATTATATTTGCGGAAAATTCAACAAAAAAGGAATTGAAGATTTCGGTTACGGTGCCGGCTACACATATTTAGTGGAAGAATTTGCCCGATTCCTTGTACAGCTGGACGCCTGCATTGGGCAGGGGATTAATGTAGTTGTTCTTGCTCATGCTGTTTTAAAAACAGTAACGCTCCCGGAGGAAATGGGAACGTATGACCACTGGGAACTGAAACTATCATCTAAAACGACAAATAAAGTCGCGCCGCTTGTAAAAGAATGGGCAGATTTACTGCTTTTCGCCAATTACAAAACAATCCTGATTGAAGACGGAACGCGAAAAAAAGCGGCAGGCGGAAAACGAATCATGTATACCACGCATACAACTTTTGCGGACGCGAAGAACCGATTTTCTTTAGCAGAAGAGTTGCCATTTGACTATAACGAAATTGTACGACTGATACCAAATGGAGCTGCTCCGGGCGTAAAACCTATGCAAGAAAAGAAACAGGAAGCAAAACGGAAAACAGTAAAAAAATCAGAACCTGAATCGACTGTCCCGATAAAGAAACCAACTGTCCCGATTCAAGACACGGATGTCCCTGCGACATCTACTGTAAATGCTACTTTACAGAAAGTCTATGACTTAATGAAACAGGAACATATCACAGAAGAACAGATCCGCAAGGCGGTGGCCATGAAAGGATATTTCCCAGAAGATATGCCGATGAAAAATTATCCGTCTGATTTTATAGACGGTGTGCTCATCGGTGCGTGGGAACAGATTAAAGCATTTATTTTAAACAATATCAGTGTTCCATTTAATTAATTTACATAAAGGAGAAGAACATGAGTACAAATTTTGAACAGTTCGGAACAACATCTGCAGAAGACAAGGTATTAGACTGGGACGAAACTGTCACTGATGACGGCAAAGATCATGAATTTGTCTTATTACCGGAAGGAGTTTATCCGTTTACGGTGGAAAGCTTTGAACGAAAGATTTACGAAGGTGGAGCTAAAATACCGCGATGCCCGCAAGCCGCACTAAAGCTTCGCGTGCATGGCGGAGAATATGGTGACGCGCTTGTATTCAGAAATTTATTCTTAGTTTCAAAGCAGCAATGGTTAATTGCCCAATTCTTTATTTCCTTGGGATTAATGGAAAAGGGCGGGACAGAGAAAATGCCATGGAATAAAGTTATCGGTGCATCAGGTTATGTAGAAATCGTTCACCGGATTTACAAAGATCAGCCTTACAACGAAGCGAAGAAATTCCTTGCCCCGGATGATAAGAAAATTCCGAAAACACAGGGCGGTTACACAGCCGGGACATTCTGATGATGGAACTAAGACCCTACCAACAGGAAGCGGTTACAGCTGTTATGCGCGAATGGGCGAACGGTCACAGGAAGACGCTTTTGGTTCTTCCCACAGGCACAGGCAAAACGATTGCCTTTGCTAAAATCGCAGAAAACTGTGTTCGTGAGGGGAGAAAAGTCTTGATTCTTGCCCATAGAGAAGAACTTTTGAATCAGGCGCAGGAAAAAATCAAGACCGCAACAGGTCTCTTATGTGCTAAAGAAAAAGCGGAAGAAACAAGTCTTGCCAGCTGGTACAGAATTGTTGTGGGGTCCGTGCAGACACTCATGCGTAAAAAACGGCTCCGGCAGTTTCCGGAAGATGAATTTGGCACCATTATTGTAGATGAAGCCCATCACGCACTGGCCGATAGTTATCAACAAGTGCTGCAGCATTTCCCGACGGCAAATGTATTAGGCGTAACCGCCACACCGGAACGAAATAATCTGCAGTGTCTGGGAAATTATTTCGACAGCTTAGCTTATGAATATTCTTTGACGCAGGCTATCAAGGATGGCTATTTGTGCAAAATCAAGGCGCAGACGATACCGCTCAAGATTGATATCACAGGCGTTGGTATGTCTGCCGGAGATTACGCGGCAGGAGCCTTAGGAACAGCCCTTGACCCGTATCTTGAACAAATTGCAAAAGAAATGGTTACATATTGCGCCGGTAAGAAGACTGTAGTCTTCTTACCTTTGGTAGCCACAGCTAAAAAGTTTAAAGCCATTTTAAATCATTTTGGAATGAAAGCAGCGGAGGTGAATGGAAACAGCCAGGATCGAGAAGAAACGCTAAAGAAATTTGAAGCAGGAGAGTATAACGTACTCTGCAATGCCATGTTATTGACCGAAGGTTGGGACTGTCCGTCAGTGGATTGTGTGATCATGCTTCGGGCAACGAAGATCAGAAGTTTATATTGCCAATGTATAGGGCGGGGAACAAGACTTTCTCCGGAAACGGGCAAAAAGGATTTATTGGTATTGGATTTTTTGTGGAATACGGCGCGGCATGAACTATGCCGCCCGGCATCGCTTATCTGCAAGACAGATGATATCGCAAAAAGAATGACGAAGGACTTGGACCAGTCCGGGGCCGCTGTTGACATAGAGGACGCTTACAAGCGGGCAGCGGAGGAAACCATTCTTGAGCGGGAGGAAGCTCTTGCAAAAGAATTATCAGCGATGAAAAAACGGAAACGCCAGTTAGTAGATCCATTGCAGTTTGAAATGTCTATACAAGCAGAAGATTTATCTGATTATGTCCCGTCATTTGGGTGGGAAATGGCACCTGCAAGCGACAAACAGCTCAAAGCATTGGAGAAATTCGGCATATTTCCTGACGAAATCGACAATGCGGGAAAGGCCAGTCTTTTACTCGACCGTTTGAATAAACGGCGGGAAAATGGGCTGTCCACTCCGAAACAAATCCGCTTTTTAGAAAGCCGCGGTTTTCAGCATGTGGGGATCTGGACGTTTAACGATGCTAATAGCATGATTTCTCAAATTGCTAATCATCACTGGACAATTCCCCGCGGTATCAAGCCGGCTTTATATGTTCCTAATCAGGAATTGAATTTTGGAGCGTAAATTATGTCGAAAATAGATTTACGACCATTGCTGGAGTATATACCGCCCGCGGCCTGTAGCTATGAAGAATGGATTAATGTAGGTATGGCGTTATGCCATGAGGGCTACAGCGTTGATGTGTGGGATGAATGGAGCCGAAAAGATCCGGAACGTTACCATGACGGTGAATGTCATAAAAAATGGCAGTCATTCAAGGGGAATCCGAATCCGGTTACAGGAGCGACGATTACTCAGATAGCAAAAGATTATGGATGGCAGCCGCATACAAAAGAAGACGGTAACAAAGTAATGGACTGGGATGATACGGTAACAGACAATGTCGTTATCGTTGATCAGCACTATGTACAGGAATCGGAAATTAAAGAGCCGGAACAATGGAATCCGGCAGATGAGATTATTCGGTATCTGGAAGCGCTCTTTGACCGATCCGATAAAGTTGGGATCGTTATGTCTTCATTCAGGCGGGACGATGGGAAATATTCCCCATCCGGTTCAGGTACGTATTCTTTAACAGCAGGAGAATATATTTCCCGTATCAAAAAGTACCAGAGAAACGGCTACAGTATAAAAGATATCATCGGATATGCTCTTGCGGATTACGATGAAAAAGCAGGTGCATGGATCCGTTTCAATCCTTTAGACGGCAAGGGTATTAAAAATGAAAATGTATCCAATTACAAATATGCTCTTGTAGAATCAGACACGCTCCCGCCGGGGAAGCAGAAATCTATTATAGAGGAATTGGAACTTCCGGTCGCGGCATTGGTGTATTCCGGGAACAAAAGCATTCATGCCATCGTACATATCGACGCAGCGTCACAGGAAGAATACCGACGCCGTGTAGATTATCTGTACAAAGTATGCCGGAAAAACGGGTTGCCGGTCGATGGCGCGGACAGAAACCCGTCCCGTTTATCACGATTGCCTGGCATCATGAGAAATGGTAAAAAGCAGTTTCTCATGGCCACACATATCGGGAAGGAAGATTTCGACAGCTGGAAAGAATGGATTGAAACTGTCAATGACGATTTGCCGGATCCCGAGGATTTGTCTGATGTGTGGAATAACATGCCCGATTTATCCCCATCATTGATTGATGGCGTGCTTCGGCAGGGACATAAAATGCTTATTTCCGGACCGTCAAAAGCAGGTAAGTCTTTCGCACTGATTGAACTTTGTATCGCGATTGCGGAAGGTACGCAGTGGTGCGGTTTTCAATGCACGCAGGGACGCGTATTATATGTCAATTTGGAATTGGACAGGGCAAGCTGCCTGCATCGGTTTAAAGACGTCTATACGGCGCTGGATTTACGCCCTGATTACATTTCTAATATTGATGTGTGGAATCTACGCGGAAAATCACTACCGATGGATCAGCTTGCGCCGAAACTTATTCGCCGCGCGCAAAAGAAAAATTATATCGCTATTGTTATCGATCCGATTTACAAGATTATTACGGGTGATGAAAACAGCGCCGACCAGATGGCGCGGTTCTGTAACCAGTTTGATAAGGTCTGTACGGAATTATCAGCTGCGGTAATCTATTGTCACCATCACTCAAAAGGCGGGCAAGGAATGAAGCGGTCGATGGATCGCGCGTCCGGCTCCGGCGTATTTGCTCGTGACCCTGACGCCATCCTCGATATGATTCAGCTCTGTGTCAATAACGACAGCCGGCGGACAGATTATGACAGGGATGCAGATAAGGCTGCAGGGATAACGGTCAAGCCTACGGCATGGCGTATTGCGGGAACACTTCGTGAATTCCCGATGTTTGAACCCGTTAATATGTGGTTTACGTATCCGATTCATCGTCTGGATGATACAGGGGTACTGGCGATGGCCGCCGAAGAGGGCAGTCTTGAAGATGTACGCGCTAAGGGTCGTGAGGCAGGAAACAAAGCGAAAGCAAGGCAGAAAGAAGACCGCATCGCACAGATAGATACGGCGTATGAAAATTTGAGTATGGGCGGAAAGCATATAGTGACAGTTCAGGATATGGCATCTTATTTAGATGTTTCTGAACAGTCTGTACGGAATTACATTAAAACGAATGGAAATTATGAGTACGGAGAAGGGAAAATTTACCCTAAAAAATCTTTCTAATATTCATCTAATATTGCAAAAAACCAGTTTATATATATAGGTTTTTGAGTATAGGAAAGTAAGGAGTAGGGTGTGGCGAGAAGCTACGCCACACACCCTTCTCCTTTCTACTTTCCTTGAAACTGGAATTTGGGCAGAAAGGCGTGTGATTGAAAATGAGAGAAATATTATTTCGTGGGAAATGTAGAAAGTCAGGAAGATGGATTTATGGTGACTTGCTAAAGCATGAAGAAAATGATTATTCAATCCGTAAAGAAGGAGAATCATATTCTGTTCCTGTGAGAGAAGAAACCATTGGCCAATATATCGGCCTTAAAGATTATGATGGAAATCGGATTTTTGAGGGGGATATTATCAAAGTTTCCAGAAAATCAAAATGTGGGTTTGGTGATATTTATGGATTGGTTGTCGCTGAATGGGATTCGAAACAAAAAGCATTTGTGTTATTGCCATCTGACGATTATTTTGACGATATCAGGATGATTGCAGTCGTGAACAATAAATACAACAATCCGGATTTATATAAAGAGGTAATAGCATGATTCGATTTTTTATCCATATGAAGCTTCCGACAAAAACATTTCAGGCAAAGAAAATTACGATACGAAATGGTAAGGCTATTATCTATACACCTCCGGAGCTCAAAGAAATTCAGAGCAAATATATAGCGTATTTGTCTAAACATGCACCGGAAAAACCATTGGAAGGCGCTGTCCAGTTGTCTACGATATGGTGTTTCCCGGCGGATAAACATCACACAAATGGAAACTATAAAATAACAAAGCCGGATACTGATAATCTGGTAAAAATGCTTAAAGACTGTATGACGCAGTGCGGTTTTTGGAAAGATGATGCGCAGGTGGCTGTAGAGCTTATTACAAAGCGATATAACGATATAGAAGGAATTTTGATTTGTGCAAAGGAGATTGGCATGAAATGATGTTCATATTAGGCTGTATGTTTGGCGCATGTGTTGGAGTTTTGGTTTGTGCGTTATGTGTTGCCGGAAAGGAACGGTAAGTAATGACTGAAGGAATGCGACCGAGTGTTTTTCATAATCCGGATCCGACTTATGAAAAGACAAAAACAAATTTAAATCGTGAATCTAAGCGGGTACGTGGCGAAGTAGAGAGATTTTTTGAAGAGATTCGGCGCTGCAGAAAGCACATTGACTCTCTGAATCAATACCGCTTGCAGTGCGAGATGGATATGATCTCACTCAGAGGATGTAGATACGATAAAGAGCCTGTGGATGGCGGCTCTCCATCCGATTTGTCGGACATAGTGATTGCGTTTGGGCAGAAAATGGCACAGGCGGAAGAACTACGGGTAAAAGAGCTCAACAGATACGGTGACATGATTACAAAAGGATTCAGGCTGCTTGCTTTACTATCCGATCCGGAGCAGAAATCGATTATGATTGACCGATATTTTCTAAATATTTTGTGGGAGAAAATATCGCTGGATCATCATTTTGACAGGAGTACATGTATGAGAATGAGAGACCGTGCAATACAAGAAATTTCACGAAAAACGCAAGTTGCGACTAAATGCGACTTTTAAGTGTGGTATTATGATAGTGTGAAAATATCGCGAGATACTTTCCTCCTCAATTTTAGAAAAGCACATGCCCTTCCCCGGTGTGTGCTTTTCGTTTGTAAAAAAAATATAAAAACGCTTGACAATACATAAGAAAAGATGTATAATAAATACAGAAAGGAGGTGAGAATGCGGATATGAATAATAAAATAAGCCTTGTAACAGCAATAATCAATTTGATAACAGCGATTATATTGCTTTACAAGGCTCAATGACCGAAGAGGGTGGAACACCCACCCTCCACCCTCTGGGTGGTTCATTCATAATATATCATATTCGCAAAAGCTATGCAAAAATTAACATTATGGATTTCTGTTATAGCATTGCTTGTTTCGTTAATGGCATTAGCAAAGGCGGCTGGGATGTAATGAAATTAATTGAAAAGGTTATGACAACAGCGGAAGCGGCAGAGTTGTGGAACATACCTGTTGTGACAATCAAACAGGCATGCTCTGGGCAAAGAGGATATCCGCCGCGGTTTACAAGTGAAGAGTGCCGCAAGTCGGGGCACATCTGGCTTGTAACCCGTGCGGGGATGGAACGGGTTTATGGAAAGATTTAATCAAAGCACAATAAAAAAAAATGCCATGCGGCCGTTCAGAAATGGGCGGCTTTTGTATTTCCGGCGGTGAACTGCCCGACGGGAGCAACATGAGAAGAGCGTTGCGGGAATGCGGACATCCCGGATGCCGCGCATTAACGAGAGAAAACTATTGCGATAAGCATAAACAATTGCACATAAGAAATCCGAAAGAGTTTGGGCGGGAGTCACCGACTAAACGGGGATACAATTACAAGTGGACGAAGGCACGTAAAGTATTTCTGGCGCAGCATCCATTCTGTGAGTGCCCAGAGTGCAGAGCATCAGGACATCCGCTGCCGGCTAATGTTGTTGACCATATCATCCCGCACAGAGGCAATCAAGAGCTTTTTTGGGATGAAAGCAATTGGCAGGCGATGAACAAGAGATGTCACGACAAGAAAACAGCGAGAGAAAACGGTGGATTCGGAAATAAAATTAAAGCTTGACAGACCACCCCCAGGGCAAAAATGTTTTGACCGGATGCGACAGTACCGTGCGCCTCCTCTTTTGTGAAAAAAGTTCGGGAAATGGACCTTACATTAAACTCATGCGATGAAACGTCAATTATGCGCAAATAGCAACGCTAAAAAGAAAGGAGGAATAGCATGGCTGGGCGTCCGGCAAAACCTATCGATTTGCATATAGTTTCAGGCAATCCGAGTCACCTGACAAAGGCGGAAATTGAACACAGAAAAAAATCAGAAATACATCTCGGAGAACAGAAATTAGTATGCCCGGCTTATGTGAAAACGAATAAAGAAGCGTATAAAAAATGGAAAGAAATCAAGAAACTTTATACTGGTTTCAAGTTCGTTTCTTCGGCAGACATCGGAATGATTTCAAGGTACTGTATAGCGTTTGCGCAGTACATAGATTTGATAGAACGCCGAGACATGATCGCCCGAATAGAATTAACCGGTGAAGAAACGACGGCAACGCAGGAAATTCTTGAAGTAGAGTACAGTCAACGCAAGGCCGCCAAACTCTATGAAAAAATAGAGTATATCTTATCTACCGGCGGCATAATGGCGATGGATAAAGCAATTAACGCGAAAATGGCAGCATTGGTACAGATGGAAGACAGATTGTTCTTATCTCCGCTTGCAAAAGTAAAAAATGTACCGAAAGAACCAGAAAAGAAAGATGAAGACCCACTAAGCAAAAGGGGTTTTGATGTATGACGCTGAAACAAGAGCTGATCAGGTACAGCAAGAAATGCATAAAAGACAAAACGCATATATGCCAAAAACACAGGTGGGCATGTATGCGTTTTTTGCGGGATGTAGAAAAAGAAGGTACAAAGAAATTTCCGTATGTTTTTGATGAAAAAAGAGCAGAGAGATTCTTTGCATGGGCCGCGATGCACAAGCACACGAAAGGAATTTTAGCTGGGCAGCCTATTATTTTTGAACCTATACGGCGTTTCATTTTCGGGAATATTTACGGATGGATACATAAAGACACAGGACTTCGGCGTTTCAAAAAAGCATATTGGCAGGTCGGGAGGAAGAATGCGAAATCACAATCACTCGCCATAGTCGGTGACTATGAAATGATGGCCATGGGGGAGCCGATGTCAGAAGTCTACATCGGGGCTACGAAAAGCATCCAGTCAAAAATTATTTACAATGAGATCTTGGCAATGCTTAGGCGATGGCCGGAGATGAAAGGAAAGTGGAAAGAAAGTTATGGTACCATCCGACATCTGAAAAGTGATTCGATTATCCGGGCACTGTCAAAAGATGACGGAAAGACCGGAGACGGTCTCAATCCGCAGTGCGGGCTGATTGACGAGTATCACGCACATCCGACATCGGAAATATTAGATGTTATCGATACAGGCATGATGGCAAGAAAACAGCCGCTGCTGTTTATCATTACAACAGCGGGTACGAACTTCGGAGGACCGTGTTACAGAGTAGAATATCCGCTGGTAGAAAAGATCCTCAATCCGGACATCGATTATGACGTACCGGATTACTTCTGTATGGTTAATGAACTGGATAAAGACAAGGATGGGAACCTGATCGATGATGTTAAAAACGAAAAATGCTGGATAAAAGCAAACCCGATTGTGGCGACGTATCCAGAGGGCATCGCAAATATAAGGAGCGCGTTGAAAGTGGCAGTTGAGACACCGGAAAAAATGTCATCATTTCTGACGAAAAACATGAACATATGGAATCAGCAGTCCGGAGCCTCGTATATGGACATGGGGAAATGGAACACCAGGGGGCGGATAGAAAGCTATGACTTATACGGACTGGATGCTTATATCGGGATGGACTTATCAAGCAAAGTCGATTTGACGTCAATCGGACTGGTTATTCCGGTCAAAGAGGACGGCGGGACGAAGTACATTGTCATCGGTCACAGCTTCATTCCAGAAGAAACGTTGCAACGAAAAATAAAAACAGACAGAGTGCCGTATGATTACTATGCCAGCGGAGGCTGGCTAACGGTCAATCCGGGAGAAGTAGTCGATTATCGCTACATGACAAAGTGGATGATAGAAACTGCAGAAGAGCTGGGACTGAACATTAAAGAAATCTGCTATGACCCGTACAATGCGACGTACTATGCGCAGGAACTTGAAAAAAAGGAATATACGTGTGTCGAAGTCCGGCAGGGCATGATGACTTTATCCGAACCGACAAAATCATTTAGAGAAAATGCGTATCAGGGAAACATTTTGCATTTTGAAAATCCGCTGCTTGACTGGTCAATCAGTAACGCGGTCACAAAAAAAGACCAAAACGAAAACATCATGCTTGACAAAGAAAAATCAACAAACAGAATTGACCCGATAGCGTCGGTAATCAATGCGTTTACACGTGCGCGGATTACCGAAGAAGATGATATGAGTGATTATATTTTGAGCGACGATTTCAGCTTATAAAGGAGGACATGTGAAAAAGATATTATATGTGATTGACGACATTTTTCTGTTCGTCGGGTGCATTCTAATGATTGCCGGCGGTGTATTGATATCTCCCGTGGTCGCGGTATATACCGCGGCTATAGAGTGCCTGATTTTGGCATTTATTTTTGCCAAAGCGCAGAGAGGCGGTGGTAAATAATGCTTTTAAGACAGCTTTTTTCAAACCCGACGGACTCGGGTACACTGCTTAGCCCTGCAGACTGGCTCATATCCGCCATTAACGGTGACGGCGTAACGGCGGCAACGGCAAGTAAAAACAGCAACATTTATACGTGCGTCAACATTTTGGCTGACGACATCGGTAAACTGCCGATCCACACATTCAGGACCGGCGGGAAAAAGACGGAAGGGATGAAACATCCTGTCGCTAAACTGCTGTATAAACGACCGAATCCGCTTATGACACCGCTTGCGTTCAAACGAACGCTGCAATATCACATGGGATTTTACGGAAACGCTATCGCTTATATAGAATGGGGGACAGACGGGTATCCGAAGTCATTATGGCCGCTTGACCCGACAAAAACGACGATCCGATTAAACGTGGTCACTGGAACGCTGACATATACGACAAGCGATGCAAAAGGGGCGATGTACCATCTACAGCCGCATGATGTCTTGCATTTTTATGAAATGTCAAAAGACGGGCTCATCGGCGTGCCGAAATGGCGGACGCTGATTGACGAGCTGGACAGCCAAAATGCAATCAAGAAATTTCAGAGCCAATTTTACAAAAACGGAACAATGACGCACGGCGTGTTGCAAGCAGCGTCGAAAATCAATCCGGAAGCGAAAAAGAAACTCCGTCAAGAATGGGAAAAAATCAACGGCGGTATAGATAATGCCGGACGAGTCGCTGTTCTTGACCTGGGAATGGAATATAAGTCGCTTGGTATGCAGCTGGACCAGGCACAGTTTATCGAAACGCAGAAATTCGGAATTAACGAAGTCGCCAAGGTCTACCGGATACCGCCGCATAAGCTGGCGCAGCTGGATCGTGCAACGTACGCTAACGCCGAAGCAATGAGCCTTGACTACATCAAAACAACGCTTCTTCCGATCTTTACATCATGGGAACAGGAAATCAACTATAAACTGTTTACTGAACCAGAAAGAGAAAACTATTATGTGAAATTCAACGCCGCGGCTGAACTCAGAGGCGACAGTAAAGCAAGGGCTGAATACTACAAAGACATGCTCTATGCCGGCATTTATACGCTTAATGAGATCCGCGATATGGAAGAAATGGAATGTATAGGCGATGTAGGGGATATCCATCTTGCATCGCTGAATTATACAGATATTACCGTTCTGAAAGATTTGCAATTAGCAAAAGCGAAGAACGGAACACTGAAAGGAGGTGATGATAATAGGGAAAAGGGAAAGAAGAATCAATCAGACGCAGTTTGAGATTAGGACGCTGGAAGATGGTAAAACTATCATCTTGGAGGGGTATGCTCTCAAGTTTGGGAAACGGTCAGAAGACTTCGGCGGCGTTGATGAAATCTTAGAGCGCGGATGTCTTGATAAAACAGACATGTCTAACGTTGTGGCGCTGATTAATCACGACCCGAACTATCCGCTGGCAAGAAATACCGTCCGCGAAGGACCGGGACACCTGGAATTAACAGTGGATGATACAGGGTTGCGGTTTAGCTTGATTCCGACCGATACGGCTTACGCTAAAGACTTAATGACGAATATGGCAGCCGGCGTTGTCAATCAGTGTTCTTTTGCATTCACGTTGGCGGAAAGCGGCGCAGACTGGTCATATGAAAGCGAGAAAGACATGTACCATCGGGCAGTCAAGCATATAGAAAGGCTATGGGATGTGTCAATCGTCACGACGCCGGCATACCCGGACACCGAAGCGCAGGCTGTACAGCGGTCAATGCAGGAATCGAAAGAAGCGTATGTTAATTCTTTGAAAGAAGAACAGGAAAATGTCCGAAAACGGAAGCTCAATATAGAGCTGGAATTGTTAAATCAATAATTGCCGCCGAACGGCGGTTTTTTTAATGGAGGTAGAAGAAATGACTGAAAAAGAAAGAGAATTGCGCCAGAAAATGGCAAAAGTAACAGAAGAAATCCGTACGCTGATGTCAGATAAAAAACTTGACGAAGCGGAAAGTAAAACAGCTGAATTGAGAGAACTCAAGCGGCAGCTGGAGATTGAGCAGACGCTGGCAGATGTTCCGGCGACAGTTCCTCCTGCGGCACGCGCGGCAGAAATCACCGACGAAGAAAAAAGAGATCTTATGTTCAGCGGGCTTGTGAAAGAGATTAAGCGCCAGATGCCGACGGACGCGGAAGCCGAAGTACTGAAAGAAGCCAGAGCAGGCATGAAAGCAGGTGTTGATGCAGACGGCGGGCTTATCGTTCCGCAGGACATCTCAACTAAAATTAATGAACTCAAAAGAGCGCTGAATCCGCTGGACCAGCTTGTTACGATTACACCTACGACTACCATGACTGGATCCCGTGTTATGGAAAAGTGGGCAGAAATGACGCCGCTTGAAAGCGTTGATGAAATGGCAACAATCAAAGAAATCGACGGTCCGAAATTCGAAAAAATCGCATATGCGATCAAAAAATATGCAGGCATTCTTCCGATTTCAAAAGAAATGTTGTCTGACACGGACCAGAATCTCATTTCTTATGTGAGTGCGTGGTTTGCTAAGAAAGATGTGGTCACAAGAAACAGCTTGATCATCGCAATTATGAAAACACTAGCAAAGAAGCCCGTCGCCAACGTAGACGGCTTGAAAGATATTCTGAACGTAGATCTTGACCCGGCGATTTCTCTGACAGCCAGCATTGTCACCAATCAGGACGGTTTCAATTCCTTAGACAAATTGAAAGATTCAGAAGGGCGCTACCTGCTTCAGCCAAATCCGCTCAATCCGACACAGAAACTGTTGTTTGCTCATCCGGTTACCGTTGTCAGCAACAAGTACCTGCCGAGTGCGACATCCCCGAAAAAAGCGGCGCCAATTATTGTCGGGTCTCTGGCGGATGCTATCGTGCTCTTTGACCGTCAGCTTATTACTCTTGAAGGTACGGGCATCGGCGGGAACTCATTTATTCGCGATTCTTACGACATCAAAGCAATTACAAGACTTGACGTTAAGGCGTTTGACAGTGCCGCAGCCGTATATGGTGAGCTGACGCTCGCATAACATAAGGAGGTATTATGAGCATTCTGGATGGCGTTAAAGCGTATCTGCGGGTTGACGGGAACCAAGAAGACGAGGTCATCCGGACACTTATCGATACAGCAAAAACGTTTATCTTGCAAGGGACGGGCGTCGAAGTCAAAGAGACTGACGCCCAGTCCGTACTCTGTATGCATATGATCGTAGGTTACTGGTACGAAAACAGAAATGCGGTAGGTCAAGGGGCGGAATTGCCGTTTACAATTACTGCCCAACTGCTGCAATTAGAAACGAGAGGTGAATAATATGCTGATAAAAGCACTGGAGAAAATTATCATAAATGGAACAATCGTTGATGTCGGAGAGACGTACGACGGAGCGGCGGAAGAATTAGATGCCTATATTTTCGGCGGATATGTAGAGGTAATTGAACAAGACGAAAAGCCAGAAGACGATCCTGCAGACAATCAGAATGAAGAAGTAGATCAGGAAGTAGATCAGGAAGTAGATCAGGAAGATGAAGAGCCGGAAGAAACGCCAAAAGAAAAACAGAAGACGACGAGAAAGACTGTCAGGCGCACAAAGAAGACCGGAGTGTAAAGTATGAATATCGGGAAGATGCGCCACAGAATAGCGATTAAAAAGCCTGTCGTCGGTGAAGATGTAGGATTTGGCTCTGTTGTTGAGTGGAAAGATGTCGGATCCGTATGGGCGGAATTCCTGAAACAGCGTATTACTCCCGGCGCGATTATAGGAGACGGCACGGCTGTCTTAATAACGCAAGGGATAAGAATACGGCCGCGAGAAATCGAAAAAGGATGGCATGTTGAAGAAAACGGACGGACGTATAAGGTAATAGACGTAGATCGTTCGGATCCTGCTGTTTACGTATTAACAACAGAAGCGGTAGAGACATGAGCAGGCGCGGAATCGATATTAAGATGTTCTCGGGAAAGGTAATCCAAAAAGCGGCTAACGACATCAAACGCTACGATAAGGAAACGCAAGGAAAAATCAGGAATGTCATCGCGAAAGGAACGATAGCAGTCATGAAAGCGGCTATTATTAAAGCGCCGATGGGACCTACTGGAAGCCTGAAAGCAGGAATCCATTCTGAAATGGAACGAGAAAAGCCGCAGGGAATAGTGAAGAGCGACGCCCCGCATTCGCATCTCGTAGAATTCGGAACAGTTGAACGTATAACATCAAACGATCCGCGCAAAGGCAAAAAAGCCATGCGAATAAACGATAAATTCGTAAGCGGAACTATTCGCACAGGGAAAATGCCGAAACGTCCGTTTATGCGGCCGGCAATGATGCAGGAACGGAGCAAGATTGAAAACGAAATGGAGAAAGTATTTCAATGAGACTTATCAGAGACGTACCGTCAACCGTCCTCAGGATGGCGGTTTTTAAATTACTGAAAGAAGGTCAAACGATACCGATTCACGGCTCAGTTCCCAAAGGTGCGAAACTTCCTTATATCACCCTGGGCGCGGCTACGTTCAAGCCACTGTCAAATAAAGATCTGATTATCTGGGACGCATCATTGAACGTAGAAGTATGGGCTGGGGAGGATGGTAAAAAGCAAGTCAATGAAACGCTAAACGATATATGCGCGTTGATATCTGCATACGGATGCGATATGGAGTTGCCTCAATATCGGATTAATAGTACACAAATTGATCTGGTGGAGGACTTTCCAGAGGTATCCACAGGTTATCACGGCACAGTAACAATATTATTTACTATTCAGAATTTTAACAAGAAAGAGGTATAAAAATGGCTAAATTATCAGCAGAAGAACTTAAAAAACTCCCGGTATATGAGGGGACGTCTATGGCTACGGCGGGGAAAGACACCTTGCTGTATATAGATAAGGCAACAACCACGGGGAAAAAGCCGACATGGGTACTCGTCGGAGGACAGAGAAACTCCCCCGTAGAATACAAAGCAGATTCTATTGATGGATCTCACAAGACTTCCGGCGGATGGGGAGAAACTCTCGCGGGTCCGAAATCTTGGAGTATTAGCTATACAGGCTTGCTTGTAATGGATGACGCGGCACTGTCAATTATGGAATACGCATTCCATCACGACATACCGATCCATGTAAAAATCGCATACCCGGATAAGACATGCCAGACCGGATGGGTTACTATTTCCGATTTTACAAAGGACGTATCCCACGACGGGGTAGCTACCGTTGCTGCCACGTTAAACGGAAAAGGACCGATTTCTGAAATTGCCGCAGATGATGTTACTGGAGGCTAATTATGCGTAAATCGGTAGAAATCAAAATAGGAGAGTCAAGGTATCAGCTGCTATATACAATAAGAAGCCTTGAGAGATTTGAGCAGTATCTCGGAACGTCTCTCTTTTCAGTTATAAGTTCCGTGCTTGTTAACGGTGCAGTCGGAATGGTACAGAGTGCTACAATACACTTTATCATTTCCGGCTTGCGGGCCGGACTTTTAAACCAGCCGAAGAATTTCGATGCTTATGATTTCGTGGATATGTACTGTGAAAATGGCGGAAACATCGGAGAACTCGCAAAATACATCGTAGATGCGGTGGTTGAATCCGGACTTTTTACACAGGGGACGCCGAAAAAAGAGGCGCCGATGAAAAAGAAGAATCGCCGATAAAGACATTTGAAGACTGGATGCGGTATGCAGAACCGATAGCATACCGCATCGGTTTCAAACCGTCTGAATTTCCGCGGTTAACGCCGCTTGAATTCTATAGATATCTTGAAGCGAGTGACGAACGTCGACGCTTGCAGGATTACCGCGTGGCGTACTTCATTTCATGGCTAATGTCCCCGCAGCTGAAAAAGCCGATAGAACCGAATGAAATTGCGGACCCGTTGTGGATTACGGAAGAAGATAAAGTGAAAAATGCAAAAAAAGAAATGGAATATTTGAAAAAAGTATTCAATTTGGAGGGAGGTGCATAAATGTCTACTATTTCTGATTTACAGCTTAAGATTGGCGCGGATTCGTCAGGACTGCAAAAAGAATTAAATAAAGTACCGGGGACTGTCAAGACAGCGTTTAAAGTTAATCCAGTAAGAGACATGCAGTCTGCACTGGAAGGAACCACGGGAAGTCTTGAAACGCTAATTGGTAAGTTCGGCGGAATGGCGGCACTGGCCGCATCGGGATTCGGACTGACGAACCTGATAAAAGGAGCCGTTGAGGCGGGAAACAGAACATACGAACTCGCACAAAGGCTGCAAATAACTAACGCTGAAGCTGCTAAATTCTCAAGAATACTCAAGCTAACCGGCGGTGACAGCGAACTTGCAGGGAAAGCATTTATGCGTCTCGACTCAACAATCAAAGGCAGTGGAGAGGCGGCCGAAAAGACAAGAGCCGTCTTAAGTGCCGTAGGTGTTACTCTGACAGACCAAAATGGTAAACTGTTGCCTCTTAACGATCAGCTCGCACAATTGGCGGCAGGTTATCAAAAAGCGTCACAAGCGGGATATGCTCAGGAATTTATCATGAATACATTGGGCGCTCGCGGCCTGACGCTTGTTAAAACACTGCAAAATTACAATGAAGCATCGGAAAATGCGGCAAAGATAAAAGGATTAGGGCTTGACGCAAAGCAGATGCATGAAATAAGCGTAGAGCTTGATGTAGTGCAGGCACAGCTCGGACAGCTCGCTATCGCAGGTGGCGCTATACTTGCGCCGGTAGCGAAAGAAGTATTGCCGCCGATTTTAGAGGGTTTGTCATCAACTGCTAAATATATAGCGGAAAACAAAGAAAATCTACTGTCGCTGACTAAGACACTGGTAGCTTTTACGGTGGCGTATAAGACACTGCAGGCATTGCAAAAAGCAAGAGCAGCGATGGGGTCGCTTGCGTCGATTGGAACCGGAGACGTTTCAGAAGATGCGCTAACTGTACAGCAGGAAAAAAGCATTGCACGCCGGATAAAAAATATTGAAAAAGCGACAATAGCAGAAGAAAAAGCATATTTGAAGACACTTAATACAGCGCAGATGACAGACGCTGAAAAAGAAGCAAGTTATTCAAAATACTGTGTCATGCGAGAAGCTAAAGCGGCCGAAACCGCAAGGGTGGAAGCCGCCCGCATGACAGCGGCCTATCAGGAAATCAATATGCAGGCCCGGCAGTCAGCAGCGGTGCAAGCAAGCGCGGCGAATACAGCAGCCAGTGCGCATAAAGCCGCGGCAGGGAAGATGGTTGCGGCTAATACGGCGGCCAGTGCGTCGAGCAATATGCTGGCGGCGGAACAGACCGTGGTTACCGTTGCTACACAACAGACCGGAAAAGCCGCTGTAGATACCGGTATCAGAATGAGCACAGCAGCGAGAGGGTCACTCGGTCCGTTGCGTCAGGCGGCAAGTGCGGTATGGGCACTGGCTGGAGGATGGTTGGGTGTGGCTGCTGCTATTGTAGCCGCAACGTATAAGCTGTATGAATTCCATCAGGAAGAAAAAAGAGAAGCCGAAAATGCTCAGTATGTCAACGTAAACGGTAAAGATTACTACTACAGCGAAAAAGACAATACAATGATCCGTGTCAAAGAAAACGGAACACGGATGAATGTTTATAGTCAGGAAGAAAATGATGAAGCCAAAGCGGCATGGAACAAGAAGTATGCTGCCGCTAACGAGAACTCTAAAAAACTACACGAAAAATATGGTGACGGAACGAGCATTGACAAAGGGGCCATAAATTCACAAATTGAGGCGTTAAAAGCCGCTTTTGAGTCGGGAACATATGCAACAAAAGATAATACAAAGGCGATTAAGGAAGCAAAAACGTATCAAGTAGAAGCGCCAATAGGTCAAGAAGTCGTAAATATAGCATCGAGGCATCCTGAAGGGGAACAATGGATGTCACCGCTTGTCGAAGATGCCCGTGTGCAATGCGCCGCTTTTGTCTCTGCACTATATCAAGAGGCAGGCATACAAGGGTTGAACTCAATTAACGGGAATCAGCTTGTAAATCAGTTCGGTACGGCTTATCACACCGCCGGAACAGGATACGTGCCACAAGAAGGCGACATGATAGATTGGAAAGACCATGTCGGAATTTATGCGGGGAACGGTGAGTATATAGCGAGAAACTCGACCGGCGGAGTGCATCGAGGCCGCATGTCGGAAGCAAATCAATGGTTCGGTAATCCGCTCGGTTACGGGTCGATAGGTGAGTACACCGGAGGTAAAACAGTAACGCTTACAACTGATGAAATCGGTAAAAAAGCCAACGAGGCGTTGAGACGGTTAAATCAGGCTAAAGAAGAGGCAATCCGGCTGTTTTCAACGATGCAGGAATCTATAGACAGCGAAACCGAAGGTGCCTACATGTCCGGTATGAATAAACTGGCGGAAGACATCAGACAGAAGCAGGAAGAGATTAACAAGTTATCTAATGCCGGTATTCCGAAAGACGCGGTAGAACAACTGCAAAAACAGCTCAGTACATACGGAACGGTCATGAAACAGAAGCTGACCGACACGTGGACAGAAAGCTGGAACAAAATCAAGACCGAAACGAAACAAATAGGTGCAGAGCTCACCGGGGACTTTAAAGCACTTGCCGACGCTGAATATGAAGCTACAGTTAATGCGCTCAACAAAGAGAGAGCGGAACGCCTAAAAGAAGTTTCTAAAAACAAAGAAGATAAAGAAGCGATGGTGGCTGTCGAAGAATGGTATACTGCTAAGACTGCCGAAGCTGCAAAGAAACGTACAGATGCATATAGAGAGTCATTTGAAAAACAGGCAAAATACGCAATAGATAACCATCGTTCAGATCTGCTTAGGGCATTAACGAGCAGCCGTGACGGGCAAGACTATATGAACTGGAAAGGGCAGACAGAAGCCCTTGAAACGTATCTGAGTATATGGAATACGGGGCATGAGTCAATGCAGTCGCAGATTGCAGAACTTGCGGAGAGCTCAACTGATAAATTCCAGGAGTTTTTCCAAAACATTTTGACAGGATCAGAAACACTCGGAGACTCGCTGTATAATCTCATAACAGGAATCGGAGAGACAATACTACAGCAGATTACGCAACAATGGGCGGGGCGTCTGACAGAATCTCTATTCGGCGGCAGCCTGCTCGGCGGAAATAATAATGACAGTAACGGCGGAACATACGACAACGGTATGAATACAATGTTTGATGCGTTCAAAAACAATTTAAGCGCGTCTAATGTAGCATTGGGACTTTTCTCCGGCAGCACACAAAAAGGCGGACTGGTGATGGGCGCGTACAATGTCATCCAAAATGCTATTAATACAGGCACAAAGCCGACAGAAGTCGGAGCAACCGTTACTGCTACAGGCGCTTTGGCAGCATTTACTACAGCAGTCGGTGCGGCTACTGTAGCACTGCAGCTTATGTCTGCAAAGTCAGGGTTCGGATTTGGCATGTTTGGATTTGCGACCGGCGGACCTATCAGCGGTCCGGGAACGGCTACATCAGACAGTATTCCGGCTTGGTTGTCTAATGGTGAGTACGTTCTCAATGCTGACGCTGTCCGAAAAGTAGGATTACCACTGCTTAATGCAATCAACTCGGGACGTATGCCGCGTTTTGCAAAAGGCGGAGCGGTAAAGACTGCAGACATCCGGAATACAGAGTCAACAACGATCACAAAAGGCGGGAACAGATCAGTACATTTAGATATCAATACTCTTGATGCTGCATCGTTTGCTGATTTCTTGCGTAACGGCGCCGTAGAAGAAATTCGGAAAGCATTTTTTGAAGAAGATTTGAATTTTGCTGGAAATAGCGGGGTGTTCTGATGATACTTAGGAAATTCCCGGAGGATCTTAACGGATTGGCTTGGGAAAGTATAAAATCGATGGACTGGAATACAAAAGTACAAAAATCGGGAAGCGGTAAAGTACGTACACTCACGACACAACTCTTGCCGAATTGGACGATAGAAACGAAATTTCAGATCTTGACAGATGAACAATATAGAAAGCTGCTGGGATTTGTAGCGCTCCTGAAGGGCGCGCATATCCCTTTTTTATGGCTTGACCCAGAAGACTATGAAGAAAAAGGAATACAGCTGCCGCTGATCACGAACGGAACATATCAAGCCGTTATGAAAATGGGCGACTATGTAGAACCTGTCGAGTATATCGAAAAAGTGACGGTATATGTAGACGGCGTGAAACAAGCAAGCAGTGCATACACGGTTACCGGCGGGACGGTGAAATTCAAAACTGCGCCGGCAAGTACGGCAAAAGTTACAGCGGACTATACATACTATTGGAAAGTCATGTTTGCGGACGACGGAATAGATATCGAGCGGCAGTATCTTAACATCAACAAGTCTAAAACATTTAAGCTGGAGGTAGTCCGATGAAAACAGTGAATAAATCTCTGGAGACCTATCTCGAGACAGAAAAGAAGATTACTTCGTGCGATCTATACGAGCTTGTCTTAGACAACGGCAACAAGTACTACTACGCAGATACTGATATAGATATATCGTTTAATGGGCATACATATTTACATAACGCATTGTTGATTAAGCGACAGCAAGTCAAAATACACGATCGTGTGGTAGTTGATACGATGACCGTCACCGTGCAAGCCGATACCAACGACAAACTGGAAGGACTGCCGTTTTTGCAGGCGGCGCACAGCGGAATACTTGACAGAGCTAAGCTGTATCTCCGCCGCTGCTTCTTTCGTGATCAGTCAGTCGTGGGTGCTATCGACCTATTCGGCGGAAACGTCGAGGTCAAATCCGCAGGCGGCATCAAAATTGAACTGTCTGTCAAAGCAGAAACGCAGGGGCTCAATATGGAGTTTCCGGTCCGTCGATATTATCCGCAGGGAAGTTATACAACGAACGAAGACGGCGTTATCTACAGCAAAGAAACGGATGCCGCGACGCTGATTGCGCCGTTCGTGCCGAGAAGAGAGGTACTCTTATGACAGACGGGGAAAAGATAGCAAAAGCAGCTGCAGAATGGCTGGGCACGCCGCATATCAACGGTGCGAAAGTAAAAGGCCGAGGTGTAGACTGCGGTATGCTCCTAATCGGCTGCGTAGAAGATGCGGGACTGCTGAAAAAAGACAGTATCCCGATCGAACCATACAGCAACGAATGGCACTTGCACCATAGCGAAGAGTGGTTTCTGTCATACGTGCAGAAGTATTGTAATGAAGTAGAGACCATGCGGCCTGGGGATTTTCTGCTGTATCAATTCGGACGGTGCGTTTCACACGGGGCCGTCTATGTCGGAAAAGGACGGGTTATTCATGCTTATATAGACCGCGGCGTGGTTATGACGGACCTTTCCGACGTAATGTTTTTCGACGCAAAAGGCAGGAGCCGCCTGCGTGGAATTTACCGATTTAACAAAAAGAAGGTGAGACGATGAGCTTTTTTCGCGGACGTACGACAACGACAAGAGCAAATAAGATAAGTGAATTTACAGTCAATACCGCGGAATACGGAGCCGTTGTACCTGAAATTATCGGTACGGTACGCACTGCGGGAAATGTGATCTATTATGACGATTTCACAGCCCACGAACACCGAGAAACGCACAAAGCGGGGAAAGGCGGCAGATCTAAGCAGGTCAGCATTACTTATACCTACACAGTGGCGGTCATTTTAGGGCTTTGCGAAGGTCCAATTTCCGGAATCGGAAAAGTATGGATTGGTAAAAATGTACATAACTATCCGGCAGATGACATTCAACTGACGCTGTTTGACGGCAAAGAGAATCAGCAGCCGTGGGCATACACGCAAGGCAAGCACCCGGACAAGGCGCTTCCGTATTCGGGGCTTGCATATATGGCGGGCGTTATCAATCTGGGTGATTCCGGCTCCATGCCGTCGTATAACTTTGAAGTCAAAGGCAGGCTATTAGAGACCGGAGACGGCATTGATGTCAATCCTGCGGACTACATCCGATATGTCTTAGATAAAATCGGCAAAAAGGACATGCAGATTATCGGGTTGGAAAACTACCGAAAATACTGCAAAGAAGCCGACTTGCTTATTTCCTCACCGCCTGATGAGGACGCGAAAGCCGCTCGGGAAGTCGTGAATGAAATCGCAAAACTGACCAATGCTTATGTGTTTTGGTCAAATGACAAGCTAAAAATTGTACCACTGGCCGATAGACCGGTAGGCAGCTGGGCACCGGATAAAACAGGCATTACAGACCTGACAGCGGATGATTTTCTGCCGCAGTCCGGCGGGGCTCTTGTAACGTATAAAAGAAAAGACAGCTCTGCGATCTATAATCAATTCCCGGTAGAATTTATTAACCGCGCAAATGGCTACGAAAAAGAATCAGTCAGCTATGAATTTACCGAAGACATCAAGAACTACGGCGTAAGAGCCGCCAGTGTGACGAACGCTCATTATATTTATACAAAAGAGCGGGCGGTAAAAATCGCTGAACAATTAGCAAGAAACAATAAGTACGAGAGAACGCAATACACGTTCAAACTTGACTGGAGCCTGTGCCGCTTAGAAGTCGGCGACTTGGTAAGATTGACGGATGAAAATTCGGGTATCTTTGAACAGGTCGCGGTCATTAACGGCATTACCGAAGGCAATGATGGATGCTTAACGGTAACGGCCATATCAAGAGCACCGGGAGACTATCCTGCCGCAAAATATAACGTGCATGCAAACGACAGACCGTACATCGACTACAACAAAACCGCGCCGGATACCGTGCCGGTTATTTTCCAGCCTCCGGCGGATCTTACTGCTGACGGACTGGAGCTGTGGATTGCAGCAAAAGGCAAAACCGACGGCTGGGGCGGATGCACAGTCTATGTATCTGACGATAACACGAACTACCGTACCGCTGGGCAAATTGCGAATAGCGCGCGATGTGGGAAACTTATCAGTAACATCACAAAAGACAGCACAGACGTTATCGTCTCATGCAATGATCAGCTGCTTAGCGGCACACAGCAAGACGCAGAACGAAAGAACACGCTGTGCTGGATTGGCGGTGAATGCTTATCTTATGTGACAGCAACACTGCAGAATGATGGGAATTATAAACTGTCCGGCTGCATTCGCGGCCAGTATAACACGACCCCCATTGCGCACAGCGCAGGCGCGGATTTTGTCCGTCTGGATAACGGCGTGCTGCACTTAGATTTCACGAAAGAAGACATCGGCAAGAAGATCTACCTAAAATTCTGCTCGTACAACATCTTCGGCGCAGGCAATCAGGATCTGTCCGAAGTCAAAGCTTATGAGTACACATTAACGCCGTACTACATCCCGCCCGTTACGAATTTAACCGCATATAACCGATACAGGCAGCTTGCGGATGGCGTGTCTCGTTATGATATCGTCATAAACTGGACACCGCCTGAACTGCAGTCTTATCTGCAAGGTGACGTCTGGTACAAGACCAGTAACGCACAGGCGAAAGATATCGTTATAAAAGAAGGTACGAAGGGCTCTGAACTCGGTTTTGACGGTGAATGGACGTTTGGCGGCAGCGGAAAAGATCAGGTCGTCATTCCGCAGGCAATCGTCGGAGATACCTACCTGATCGCGGTATGCACAAAAGACGAATGGGGCGAAAGTACAAGTCCGGACACATCTCCGCAGCTGAAGATCCTTGTCGCTCTCAAAACAGAAATACCGAATACGCCCGATGGATTCGGCATAGACTTCGGAACAGCATGCACCGCCAGCTGGAAAGAAGTCACGAATACCGACGTTGCCTTCTACGAAATCCGGACGGACGATAACGCAGGCGCTGAAACGGCAGGACTGTTAGCCCGTACAAATAACCTGTCTGCTATCCTGCCGCTCACCGAACGGAGCGGGAAGCTGTATCTGTACGCGAAATC
>PPYE01338027.1_pt1 | contig 44610 bp, 44 predicted proteins | sample 1559881 | NCBI WGS metagenome assembly PPYE01 (sample SAMN08240022, study PRJNA423297) | Human gut metagenome, whole genome shotgun sequencing project.
CGGTAGTTCAGTTGGTTAGAATACCTGCCTGTCACGCAGGGGGTCGCGGGTTCGAGTCCCGTCCGTTCCGCCACTTATTGTTTAAGGATGTTTTTATACGTCCTTATAAGTTGAGAAACCGCAAGTCATACAAAGACTTGCGGTTTTTTTTCGCCTTATGTTTTCCTCCGGCATTCCGGGGAAGCAAAAGATAAAGAGTGAATCGCCACAGGTTTAACAGACACCTCGGAGTCATTTAAAATGGCTTAAAGAGAGGTGCACATGAGCAGTAAGCGTTATCCTGAAGAGTTTAAAATTGAAGCAGTCAAAAAGGTTGTTGATCGTGGCCATTCTGTTTCCAGTGTCGCAACACGTCTCGATATCACTACCCACAGTCTTTATGTCTGGACAGCCGAAACGCTGATGAGCGGACACCGGATGCCGGGCGGCGCATATTATCGCTATCGGTGGCAGCCATTCAGTGATGGCTGGCGGGTGGTGGAGTATGACGCCACCAGTGGTGAAAATGCTCGGATTGACTATGACATGACGCAGCGTGTGACCACCGTGACTCACGGCGGAGGGCTGACTCACCGGCATGAATGGAATGACCGCTATCTGGTGGAAAAATATACCGATGAAGCCGGACAACACTGGTGCTATGAATGGAATGAAAACGATCTTCTGTCCCGTACTGTTGATCCCTCCGGGGCCGTCAGGGAATATCACTATGATAATGCAGGTAATCTGACGGCAGAGACCGATCCCCTGGGGGGAACGGCAGGTCAGCAGTGCGCAGGACTGTTCAGGTAAAACGACGCAGTACCGCTATGATGAGGCTTACCGACTGGCGGAAGAGACGGATGCCGCGGGAGAGAGTACGCATTATGAATACAGCCCGGCCGGGCGACTGGTGAAGGTACTCCGCGCTGAAGGCCATGTAACCAGCCTGAGCTGGACGCCACAGGGGCAACCAGAAAGTTACCGGGAGGGGTTCAGCAATCCGGTTCGCTGGCAGTATGACCGTTGCGGGCGTCTGAGCGTGGTAACCGATCCGCTGGGCCATACTGTCCGGCGTGAATACGATGAACGTAACTGGCTGACACGCTTGTATAACGAAAATGGCGAAATGTACCGGTTTTACGATTGGTGTGGCAGATGCCGACAGAGCCAATTTTATGGTTCACGTTTATCTGGTTAACTTAATGTTTTAACAGTAAAATAATCATTGTGCAGATAGACGTATTTATCAGGGTATGGCGGTAGCGTATGAACTATGACGTGCTGCTATTGGGATTCTACGTAAGAATCCGGTAGTGTGATGCTCGTATAGGGCTGACTGCGTGAGTTGACCCGATAGGGCTGGCGGGGGGAATAAACCTCTACCAGTATGCGCCGAATCCGTTAAGCTGGATCGATCCGCTTGGTTTATTTGGCTGTGATCCAAAAGCGCAAAAGCATATTCTTCATGGTGATGGTCCCGGTAGTGGTGGTCATATGTGGCCAGGCCAACCAGGTAAAACAACTTTCCCTCAGTCTTGGGATTCGAAAAAAATTATTTCTGAGGTTGATGATATTGTAAATTCACCATCAACTAAGTGGTATGCCCAACAAGGAACGGGAGGCGCACTAACTAAATCAGGAAAAGCTGCTACTTGGGTGGCATGGGAAGTCAGAGATGGGGTGCAAATTAGGGTTGTTTATCAGCCAGCAAAAGGAAGGATAGTAACTGCATTCCCTGATAGTGGTCCTATTCCACGTTTACTAGGAGCAAAATGATGGCTACAGCTACTGGTATTAAGTTGAAAAACTTCGGTGAAGGATTTAAGAATAGACTTTCCGAAGATGAATTGATTTACGCGTTGAGTTACATAGACTTTGGGGAAGAACCATTAGCATTTGAAACGTTATGTGATTATATTTGTGAGGATGATATTGTTATAACGAAGAATGAATATGAACAAATTTGTATATTTAATTCATTATTTAATTATCCTTTAGAACATAATGTTATTATTTATCTAAAGAGTTTAATTAAATAGCCATAAAGCCGGGAAAGAAATTAAATCTTCCCGGCTTATTTTTTATTTATCCGCCGCTGTTCAGCCCACTAAACAACCGCCTCTTTAACCCCCTTCACCACCTGCTGTACCTGATAAAGCTGTTCGCGCAGTTCCTTCACTTCGTTGCAGTCGGCGATCAGTACAATGCTTACGGTAACGCGCTGAAAGATGAAGTGATTGCGCACATTGCCGCTAAACATAACGCGACCCCGGCGCAGGTTATTCTGGCATGGGCAATGGGGGAAGGTTACTCCGTAATTCCTTCTTCTACCAAACGTGAAAACCTGGCAAGCAACCTGCTGGCGCTGGAACTGCATCTGGATGCCGAAGATAAAAAAACGATCGCGGCACTGGACTGCAACGATCGTCTGGTCAGCCCGGAAGGCCTGGCCCCTGATTGGGATTAATTGCCTGACCCTCTGTACCCTTTAACCCTCTTTCACAGCTCCTTCGGGAGCTGTTCTTATATATTCACTTAAAAAGTCGATAAATGCCCGGATACGCGTACTGACGGCACGATCGCTGTAATAAACAGCACTAAAAGGCATCTCTACCGGCAGACGTTTATCTGCCAATAATTCCACCAGTTCACCCCGCACGATCTCTTTATCTATCATATAATCTGAAAGACAGGCGATGCCGTTGCCGTTCAGGCAAAGCTGTTTTAGCGTTTCCCCACTGTTGGAAGAAATTCCACACTCGACCTCATGCAGCTGTCCGTCGCTACAGGAAATCGGCCAGGTATTGAGCGAAACCGGTTCGGAAAACCCCAGACACAGGTGCTGCTTTAACTGTTCGATAGTCTCTGGTTTGCCAAAACGGGCAATATAATCTGGTGAGGCGATAATTTTACGATAGCTGGTAAATAACGGACGTGCACGCAGGCTTGAGTCAGTCAGCGTGCCTGCCCGTATCGCGACATCCACCTTTCGTTCAATAAGATTGATGAACGTTTCTGAGGAGACAAGAGACAATGTCATCTCGGGATACCGCTCACGGAACGGTTTGATGAGCGGCATCAGGAAATGCAGCATCACCGGCGTTGCCGCATCGATACGCAGCAGGCCGCGCGGAGTATTACGCGACTCGATGATTTCCGTTTCTGCGGCTGCCATCTCTTGCAGTATCTGCTGCACGCGCCTGAAGTAACGCTCTCCTTCTTCAGTCAGACTTAGCTGTCGGGTCGTGCGATTAAGCAGACTCACACCCAGTTTCATCTCCAGCTTTTTTACTGCCCGACTGACCGCGGAATTGGCTTGTCCAAGCTGTTCTGCCGCCCGGCTAAAGCTACCGCTTTCCACTACCGCTACAAAAATCGCAAGTTCTTCAGAGGTTGCTTTCATTTTTGCACCTGACGCAAAATTATATTGAGATTTTGAATATTTTTGTCATTAAAACATCCAGGCATACTGCGTGTCATCTGATTACTGATGTTACGGAGTTATTTATGCCTCTCGCTTTATTTGCACTAACAATTAGTGCCTTCGCTATAGGCACTACTGAGTTTGTGATTGTTGGTCTGGTGCCGACCATCGCTCAACAACTGGCGATCTCGTTACCTTCCGCCGGGATGCTGGTTTCCATCTATGCGCTGGGTGTGGCGATTGGCGCACCGGTACTGACCGCTTTGACCGGACGCCTGCCACGTAAACAGTTACTGGTTGCGCTGATGGTTCTGTTTACGGCGGGGAATTTGCTGGCATGGCAGGCTCCCGGGTATATGACACTCATTGTCGCTCGTCTGCTGACTGGGCTGGCACACGGCGTATTCTTCTCGATTGGTTCTACCATCGCGACAAGTCTGGTGCCGAAAGAGAAAGCGGCCTCCGCCATCGCTATTATGTTTGGTGGCTTAACGGTGGCGCTGGTAACCGGCGTGCCGCTGGGAACATTTATCGGTCAGCACTTTGGCTGGCGCGAGACTTTCCTTGCGGTATCAATGTTAGGCGTGATTGCACTGATCAGTAGCCAGTTGTTGATCCCCGCCAACATTCCCGGTCGTGCAGCCGCCAGCATTCGCGACCAGGTGAAGGTGCTGACTCATCCCCGTCTGTTGCTGATTTATGCCGTTACGGCACTGGGCTACGGCGGTGTATTCACGGCATTCACCTTCCTGGCACCGATGATGCAGGATCTGGCGGGATTCTCTCCGGCAGCAGTAAGCTGGATCTTACTGGGTTACGGTGTTTCAGTGGCTATCGGTAATATCTGGGGTGGTAAGCTGGCGGATAAGCATGGTGCCGTTCCTGCGCTGAAATTCATTTTCGCCGCGCTGTTTGTTCTGCTGATGGTTTTCCAACTGACGGCTTCTACGCAGTATGCCGCGCTGGCTACCATCCTGGTAATGGGGATCTTTGCCTTTGGTAACGTACCGGGGTTGCAGGTCTATGTGGTACAGAAAGCGGAACAATTTACGCCTAATGCTGTAGATGTGGCGTCAGGGTTGAACATTGCGGCGTTTAACATTGGCATTGCACTGGGTTCAGTGATTGGTGGACAAACGGTCGAGCATTATGGTCTGGCGCAGACGCCGTGGATTGGCGCACTTATTGTCCTGGTTGCTTTCCTGCTGATGGGACTCAGCGGTCGTCTTGATAAGCCCGCGCGCGTTGCTTTGGGGTAAATCATTGATGTAAGCGCCCACTTACAAAACAAACTGCAATTGTTCGTTGAAAGTGAGTGCTAAAATCCCTATAACAGAAGAACCAGTCCGGCTGCGGACTGGTTGACGTTACAGAGGTTTGAAAGTCTAAAGTGCGAAAAAACACCTATGCCATGCGTTATGTTGCCGGACAACCCGCCGAGCGGATTTTACCGCCGGGGTCGTTTGCGCATATTGGCCAGGCATTACCCGCAGGCGTTCCGTTAAGCAGTGAAGATCGCATTCGTGTGCTGGTATGGAATATTTTTAAACAGCAGCGCGCAGAATGGCAGTCGGTGCTGAAGAATTTTGGCAAAGATGCGCATCTGGTGTTATTGCAGGAAGCACAAACCACGCCAGAACTGGTGCAGTTTGCGACCGCTAACTATCTTGCTGCCGATCAGGTTCCGGCCTTTGTGCTGCCTCAGCATCCCTCTGGCGTCATGACGCTCTCTGCTGCTCATCCTGTTTACTGCTGTCCATTGCGCGAGCGTGAGCCTATTTTACGGCTGGCGAAATCGGCGCTGGTGACGGTGTACCCGTTGCCTGACACTCGGCTGTTAATGGTGGTGAATATCCACGCGGTTAACTTTAGCCTTGGCGTTGATGTCTATAGTAAGCAGTTACTTCCCATTGGCGATCAGATTGCTCATCACAGCGGTCCGGTGATCATGGCTGGCGATTTTAATGCCTGGAGCCGTCGACGGATGAATGCGCTGTACCGTTTTGCGCGTGAAATGTCGCTGCGCCAGGTTCGCTTTACTGACGATCAGCGCCGCCGTGCGTTTGGTCGCCCTCTTGATTTTGTGTTCTATCGCGGTCTGAACGTGAGTGAAGCCTCTGTGCTGGTCACCCGTGCATCCGATCACAACCCGCTACTCGTTGAATTCAGTCCCGGCAAACCTGAACAATAACGGTGTGTCAGGTCTGCCATAGGGCAGGCCTGTGATGGTTGCCCTTCATATTTCATAACAACCGAAGGACAACACAATGACAACACGCTCTCACCATGACAACGTCGAAAAACAGTTTGGCTCTCAGGCTAATGCCTATTTAACCAGTACGGTGCACGCCTCTGGCCGTGACTTGCAACGTCTGGGGGAAAGGTTGTCGGCATTTCCGCAGGCTCGCGTATTGGATATGGGATGCGGAGCAGGGCACGCCAGCTTTGTGGCCGCGCAACAGGTAAAGCAGGTCGTGGCTTATGATTTATCGTCGCAGATGCTTGAAGTGGTTGCTAAGGCGGCAAAAGACCGAGGTCTGGAAAATATCGCCACACGGCAGGGGTATGCTGAGAGCCTGCCATTTGAAGATAACGTATTTGATGTGGTGATTAGCCGCTATTCCGCGCATCACTGGCATGATGTCGGGCGCGCGCTGCGGGAAGTGAACCGCGTTCTGAAGCCCGGTGGTGTACTGATTGTGATGGATGTGATGTCGCCTGGCCACCCAGTACGTGATATCTGGTTGCAAACCGTGGAGGCGTTACGTGATACCTCACACGTACGCAACTATTCCAGCGGAGAGTGGTTGTCGTTAATCAATGACGCCAATCTGATTGCCGATACCTTGTTAACCGATCGTCTGGCGCTGGAATTCAGTTCGTGGGTGGCGCGGATGCGTACGCCTGCAGCGTTGAGCGACGCGATTCGTGCCTACCAACAAAGTGCTTCTGCACAAGTGAAAGACTACTTTGCGTTACAGGGAGATGGCTCGTTTACCAGCGACACGATAATGGTTGAGGCACATAAAGCGGGATAAATGAAAAAGGCACTGGGGGGAAACCAGTGCCTTCATTTCTACAATGCTATCAGGAGTCCGGCATGTCGTTGTTTTTCACAAACAACGTTAGCTGATCGCCTGGCTGTAGATTATTCGTATCGCTGTTCCAGCGCATCACATCCTTGATGTTAACCCCGTGGCGTTTGGCAATACTCGAGAGCGAGTCGCCTTTACGCACACGATAGGTGATGCTATCGCTGTTGTTCGCCAGTCGCTGTGCGCTGCTGCCAGCGCCCACCGTCAGATTCTGGCCTACTTTCAGCGACGACCCGCGCAGATTATTCCACTGCTTAAGGTCATTGATGCTCACGCCAAGACGTGAAGCAACGCCAGAAAGCGTATCGCCAGAGCGAACTTTGTAGCTACGGCTGTTCAGCGGCGTGTTATCCGCGACCAGCGTTGACTGCACGGCTGCAATTTCGCCTGAAGCCAGAGACTCACGCAGCTTCTCTGCATGCTTCTTTGGCACCATCACATATTGCGGGCCGCTGGCACCCAACGTGGAACCTTTCACGCCTGCATTGAAGGTCTTCAGCTTGCTGACGGAAATACCCGCCATATCGGCAACCTGAGCCATCTCAACCGGGCTACTCAGGCGAACACGTGCCAACGCGCGGCTTTCGTCTGTTGTTGGCAGACGTACACCATAGCGTTTGCTGTTTTTGAGTATATCGCTCAATGCCAGCATTTTGGGCACGTATAGCTTCGTTTCCTGAGGCAATGGCAACGACCAGAAGTCAGTGGGTTTACCACGAGCTTTGTTCGTTTTGATTGCCTTCATGACACGACCTTCACCGCTATTATAAGCAGCAACGGTCAGCAGCCAGTCGCCATCAAACATCTTGTTCAGACGCTGCATCATGTCCAGCGCGGCGGTGGTGGAAGCCACAACGTCGCGACGTGCATCATAACTGCGGGTCTGTTTTAAACCATAATTGCGCCCCGTGCTCGGAATGATCTGCCAAATACCTGCGGCATTGGCGCCAGACGTTGCGTGAGGATCAAAAGCGCTCTCCACTATGGGTAGTAGTACCAGTTCCATAGGCATGTTACGTTTCTTAACCTGCCCGGCTATCCAGTACATATACGGCTCTGCCCGTAAAGTTACATCGTGGAGATAGCTCTTATTGCGTAAATACTTCTGTTTCTGTTCGCGAATCCGGCTGTTTTCCGGAATTCCCATCTTTAGCTCGTCACCAATGAAAGCCCACAAATCTTGATCAGCAGCGATAGATGTTCCGTCGTCCATCCATCGCGCCTGACTTGTAAACTTTCCTGCTTCCCCTTGACCAGCTGCAGAAAGGCTCTGTGCGTGTTGTTGGACGTTACCAGTATTCTGGCACCCAACAAGCAGGACAGAGGCGAGTAATATCGCTTTTGCCTTCATGTGTGTGTCAATAGTTGCTTAAAAGACGACCGATCATAACGGCGAAGTTTTCAAAAGGCAACCCGGAATTGTCAGAACGTATCTTTCTTTGACCTTAACCAGGCAAAACGCTCCTCAGGTTGTTGCAATATTGTTTCTTTGTTAATTTCATTAATTAAATCAATATCTTCCGTTCTTAAAAAAAGATTATTTCGCCGCTCATTTTTCAGAATTACGGGTAGTGTCATTTGTTTTTTTACGCGTAACTCATTAACTTTACGATAATATTCATTTATGAACGAATCGTGCGGGAGAATGCTTAAGGCAAACTTCATGTTTGCTAATGTGTACTCATGTGCGCAACAAATTAATGTATCGTCAGGAAGGGCGTTTATTTTTTTAAGTGATTGATACATTTGGGTCGCTGTGCCTTCGAAAAGTCGACCGCAACCGCCAGAAAAGAGTGTGTCACCACAAAATAAGTAAGGATAGCTAAAGTAACAGATATGTCCTAAAGTGTGTCCCGGAGTAGCAATTACCCTAAATTCATGCCCCAAAACGAGTGCAATATCACCATCTTCGACTATGTGTGTCGTTCCCTTATCTTGCGTTTCAGCCGGTCCGTATACCACTATTTGTGGGAAATGCTGCAGAAGTTCTTTCACTCCGCCCACGTGATCCTGATGATGATGGGTTAGCAGAATGGCTTCAGGCACCCAGTTATGCTCTGCAATGGCTTTCAGAACAGGAGCCGCTTCACCCGGGTCCACAATCAGACAATGCTGGTCATTATTTGACAAGACCCAGATGTAATTGTCCTGAAATGCAGGAATACTGTTAAGATTCATATATTACCTCTCAATGCGTAACGGAAGGTTGTGATGAAACCGGCAAGGATCCCTCAAACTGTCGTAGCGCCCGTTAGCTGGGATGATCTGCCCTGGGGCGAACACTATCGTGAGGCGCTGGAGTATCAGCTTAACCCGTGGTTCGCAAAAATGTACGGTTTTCATCTGCTTAAGGTTGGTAATTTAAGCGCAGAAATCGATTCCGAAGCGTGCGCGGTTTCTCATCAGGTAAATGTTTCTTTGCAGGGTTCTCCCATGCAGGTGACGGCCGATCCTTTGCATCTTCCCTTTGCCGATAAGTCCGTGGATGTCTGTTTATTGGCCCATACGTTACCGTGGTGTTCCGATCCGCATCGCCTACTGCGTGAAGCCGATCGCGTGTTGATTGATGACGGTTGGTTGATTTTGAGCGGCTTTAACCCGGTAAGCCTGATGGGTTTGCGTAAACTGGTGCCCGTATTGCGTAAGACATCGCCCTATAACAGTCGGATGTTTACCCTCATGCGTCAATTGGACTGGCTATCATTACTGAATTTTGAAGTGCTGCACTATAGTCGTTTTCATGTTCTGCCCTGGAATAAGAAGGGCGGGAAAATGTTAAGCGCCCATATCCCCGCGCTGGGCTGTTTACAGCTGGTGGTTGCGCGCAAGCGAACCATTCCGCTTACACTCAACCCGATGAAACAAAATAAAAGCAAAACGCCTATCCGTCATGCCGTTGGCGCGACCCGGCAATACCGTAAACCGGACGCTTAAGCCTCAGTCTGATACCCAATATCATCCTGAGTCGGGCTCATGGCCGCGGTGCGCGCAAGCTCATCGCAGCGTTCGTTTTCCGGATGGCCCGCATGGCCTTTAACCCATTCCCATTTGATTTGATGAGGTCCCAAAGCGGCATCGAGACGCTTCCACAGATCGACGTTCTTCACCGGCTTTTTATCTGCGGTTTTCCAGCCACGCTTCTTCCAGTTGTGGATCCACTGCGTAATGCCCTGGCGCACATACTGGCTGTCCGTGCTGAGTATCACTTCACACTGTTCTTTCAGGGCTTCCAGCGCAACGATTGCTGCCATCAGCTCCATGCGATTATTAGTTGTAAGGTTGTAGCCTTCGCTAAAGGTTTTTTCGCGCCCGCGATAGCGTAAAATCGCCCCATAACCACCTGGTCCTGGATTTCCCAGGCAAGAACCATCGGTGAAAATTTCTACCTGTTTAAGCATCTCTGGTAGACTTCCTGTTTTAGCAAATCGAAATCAAACGATAAGTCTGACATAAATGACCGTTATGAGCACTGGAATTACACGACAGATCGTCCTCGATACCGAAACCACCGGTATGAACCAGATTGGCGCCCACTATGAAGGCCACAAGATCATTGAGATCGGTGCGGTTGAAGTGGTGAACCGCCGCCTGACCGGCAATAACTTCCACGTTTACCTGAAGCCGGATCGGCTGGTGGACCCGGAAGCGTTCGGGGTACACGGAATCGCAGACGAATTCCTGCTTGATAAACCCACGTTTGCTGATGTAGCCGACGAGTTTCTCGACTACATTCGCGGCGCGGAGCTGGTCATCCATAACGCATCGTTCGATATCGGTTTTATGGATTACGAATTCGCGAAGCTCAAGCGGGATATTCCGAAGACGAACGAATTCTGCAAAATAACCGATAGCCTGGCGCTGGCGAGGAAAATGTTTCCTGGCAAGCGAAACAGCCTTGATGCGTTGTGCTCGCGCTATGAGATAGACAACAGTAAACGAACCCTGCACGGCGCATTGCTTGATGCCCAGATTCTGGCCGACGTTTATCTGATGATGACCGGCGGGCAGACCACGATGGCGTTCTCAATGGAAGGCGACAGCCAGCAGAAGAATGACACGGGGATCCAGCGTATTGTGCGACAGTCCAGCAAACTACGCGTTGTTTTCGCCACTGATGAAGAGTTAGCGGCCCATGAGTCACGCCTTGACCTCGTGCAGAAGAAAGGCGGAAGTTGCCTTTGGCGGGCATAGTTTGTACATTTACGGTATGAAAATGGCCATTCGGGTGATTTTTGCAGCAAACGATTAAAAAACGTGAGAAAAAGCGTTGACGAGGTGCGAGGCAATCCGTAATATTCGCTTCGTTCCCAAGCGGAACACAACGCGGAGTGGTAGTTCAGTTGGTTAGAATACCTGCCTGTCACGCAGGGGGTCGCGGGTTCGAGTCCCGTCCATTCCGCCACTATTCAGAAAGCCTGAATCAGAAATGATTCAGGCTTTCGTCGTTTTAATCACTGCAAAATATTATCTATCATTTTACCATCAAAAAAATCAATAACTGACCGCGCGGTATGGATACCTGTCTGGTGGTACGATTCAACCGTCGCAGCGGCGATGTGTGGGGTCGTGATAATATTTCTGGAATGTAGCAGAGGGCTGAATTGTGGCAAAGGTTCATGCTGAAATACGTCGAGGGCGGAAAACACATTCCTTTCATCAATCACCTGCAACAAAGCGCGTTCATCGATTAATTTCCCACGAGCCGCATTGATGAGCAGGGCACCATTTCTCATCATAGAAAGGTATTTGTGACTGATAAAATTCTCTAAGGATGATGTATAAGGGAGAAGCACGACAATGACGTTGGACTGCATGAAGATGTCGTCAACCGACACAAACTTAACAGCCATTTTTTCAGCTATCTCATGATCTGGGTTTTTGTCGTACGCGAGAATTTCAATCTCGAAGCCGGACAACCTCTTAACCAACGTTTTGGCAATATTCCCAAAACCTAATAATCCTACCCGTTTACCATTTAATTCATTTCCCAGCGAGTATCCCCAATAGCCGTTTTGCATGTCCATATGATTACCGGGAATATTTCTCAGACCAGAAAAGATAAGGCCAATGATAAATTCGGCGACAGCGTTGGCATTGATGCCTCGTGCATTATTAACCACAATGCCTGATTTTTTTGCCGCGTCAGTATCTATATTATCAACGCCGGTACCAAATCTTGAGATGATTTTCAGTTTTGGTAGAAGAGAAAACACACTGGCGTCATAGCAATCCGTTCCGGCAATGACAGCATCAATAGATGCCCTCAACTCATCTGATTCTGATGCGATAAGATGATTCACACTGTTCTTGAAAATGAGATTATATTGGTTATCGCGCAATAATTTGCAACCGGTTACACAACGAGCCGAAAAACTGGAAACGGTGATTAATACATTTTTCATATCTGTTACCTCGTACCTGAGAACGCCATCAGGTTGTGATGGCGTAGACCGGTTACAATAAAAATGACACAAGTTATGAATTTACTTTAACGCCGAGAGCACCTCCTGGATGAAATAAACCAAAATCGGTTCGGGTAAACTGCTTGAGTTCTGACAGCGTGAGGGCTACCGCATCTCCCACGACAAGAACAGCCGTAGAAGAGCAGGATGGAGCAAGACCTAAGGTGTCGGCTTCACTTTTTACGGGTATTTCAATCGATAAATCACAGCAGATAGCCAGCGACGAATTGTGGCTTCGGGTAAATGAGACCAGAAAGTTTTTCATTTTTTTCAGACTTGGTAGCGTAGCTAACAGTTCTGCTGTCTCACCACTATTGGATATCAAAATAACAACATCTTCACTGGTAACCATGCCCAGATCGCCATGAACAGCCTCTGTTCCATGAATAAAAAAAGAGGGGGTACCGGTGCTGGCAAATGTCGCTGCCAATTTTTTTGCAATAATTCCTGATTTTCCTACGCCGATAAAGACAACTTTCCCGCTACAGGATTGCAGTATTTTTACAAGAGTTGCGGTTTCTGAAAGCGGTGCATTAATAATTTCCTCAACTGCTTTTTGCTCATTTCGCATAAATCCTTTAATGAGTGAGATGACCTCAGTATTATTCATGTCTGTTTTCCTGATTAATTTTATCAATAACGTAAGCCACCCGAGATAAGCCCTGGTATAGTTTTTCCCTGCTGCAAGCCAGATTTAACCGTAAATAGTTTTCCCCACCTGGTCCATATACGTTGCCTGCCATGATCCCCACTTTTCCTTCATGAATTAACATGGCGTAGAATTTTTCGAATGAACAACTGATGTGTGAACAGTCTATCCATGCAAAATAGCAACCTTCAGATTCTCTGAGTTTCAGAGGTGAAAGATTTTCTTGAACATAATGAACAGCAAAATCAATGTTTGACTGAAGGTGTGACTTCAACTGTTGTAACCATACATCACACTCATTGTAGGCAACGATAGTGGCAATGATATTCAATACCGAAGGTGAATTCACAAAATCCCGATAACGAGTTATCACCCTGAATTTTTCATTAAAGATAATGTCAGGTGCGATAAGATACGAGCCCGTTAGAGCAGGGACATTAAATGTTTTTGAGATAGAGTTAAAAACAACCGTTTTATCGTAGTGCAATTTAAGTGCAGACGTAAATTTATGGCTAAAAGCGAAATCACTGTGGATCTCATCGGATAACAGCCAACAGTTATTTTTTATACATATCTCTGAAATTTTAATTAACTCATGCTCAGACCATACTTTTCCTGTTGGATTATGTGGATTGCACAATAAAACTACCTTTGCATGTTTTGCTCTGGCATTGAAGTCGTTCCAGTCTATGCCATACCGGCCATCATCATTTTTAATCAATGTTGAAGTGAGTAATTTTCTTCCACTATTTTTGATAACATCAAAGAATGCATTATATGCTGGAGTGAAAGTCAGAACGCTATCTTCAGGTACAGTTAATAATTCTAGCGCTTTGGCGATTGAGTACATCACACTCGGACTATAAGTAATCCAGTTAGCATCAATGACCGTATCATATTTCTGACCATACCAATGGCATATCGCGTTGAGATATTCGCTATGTTGCCAGCGACTATACCCGAGGACAGGATGTTCCAGTCTTTTCTGTAGCGCTTTGGTAATTTCTTGTGGTATGGGTAGATCCATATCAGATATGGAAAAAGGAATAATATCGTGTACACCAAATCTGTCTTCGCAGAAGTCCCACTGCGTGCAGTAAGTTCCTTTTCGCGAAATAGGCGTGTTAAAAATATCCATCAACATAACCCCATACATTTATCCATATCTTTACGCAAGGCGATGACTTTTGTACCAATAATGACCTGTAAGGTATTTTTATCGAGTTTGACAATTGCGATCCCTCCCTGCTTTTTAATGGCAGCTTCATCAATTGCTTCTATATCTTTGATTGTTAGCCGTAAACGTGTAACACAGTTATCCAGAGAGGTAATGTTTTCTTTTCCTCCGAGAGCCGCAATCATATTCTCAGCGGTGCTGGCGTCTGTATTTCTATTTGCCACTGGTTGGACAGTCGGTGTTATCACATCAGCTGTTGTTGCAGATGGAACCATGTCACTGTCTTCTCTGCCAACAGTCATTAAGTTGTATTTTAGAATGGCCCATTTAAATACCATGTAATAAATGAAAAAATAGGCGATTTCTACACAAACAGCCACTGGCCATCCAGTTCTTGCACCCCGTAATACGCCAAAGCTTATAAACTGAATCAAATCTCCGGTGAATCCCATTTTCACGCCGAGATACGGTAAAAACATATTTGCGAAGCCATTCATAAAAGCATGGAATACAAATAAGACAGGACTGACAAACAGGAATAAAAATTCAATCGGTTCGCTAACACCGCCAATAATTACAGTCAGTACCGCAGAGATTAATAATGCTTTAATAGCCTTGCGATTTTGTACATGAGCAGTCTGATACATAGCAAGAGCCGCACCTGCTAAACCATACTGGATCATTAGCTTACCTTGTTCCATTTTTCCGGCAAGGTCTAAGGGAATGACGGCGTTTTCTTTGACATAGGCCATAAACATATTGAGAGTACCGTAGTACTCCTCGCCGTTGATGATCGCTGATCCGCCAATCGGCGTAAATCTGAATACAGATGTGACTAAATGATTTAGTCCGAAGGGAATCGTTACGCGCTCTGCAACAGCATAGAAGAAATAACCTACCGGACCAGAGGTGGATATCCAATGGCCGATTAACATAAACATGTTAAAGAAAGGAGGCCAGACAAAAGGGATTATGATGCCGAAAACACTCATGACAACTAACGTAATGATAGGAACAAGGCGTGGGCCACTATAGAATCCCAACGACTCTGGGATACGCAGATTGACGATCCGTTTGTACATGGCGAATACCATCAACCCTGCAACGATTCCCCCCAATACGCTGGTATTGTATGACTGAATTCCCAGAATAATAGTTTGTCCATGTGTGGACATCTGATCTGTGGGGACGAGCAGACCGTGACTTTTAAGATAAAAATTTGTTCCCAAATGCATTGCCATAAACCCGACCAGGCCGGAAAATGCGCCATATGCTTTATCTTCTTTTTCTTTCAACAGACCCAGTGGGATGGCGATTGCAAATAATACCGGTAAATTAACAAAAGCGAATAAACCCAGGCTAACAATAAAATCTAAAAATGATTTAACAACAGGGTACCCTAATACAGGAATTAATTTAGCCATTTCCTCGCTGGCTAATCCACTTCCCAGGCCTAACATCATGCCGCATACGCTTAGCAGAGCGATTGGATACATAAATGCCTTACCCAGGCTCTGAAAAAAACTCCAGGCTTTTTTCTGTTTCATATTAACTGTCTCGTGATAAGGTGAAATACAATCAGTCCATCAATACCTTAATGCGAATTGAAAGATACAACTTTTCTTCCATCGCCAGTTCATAGTTAAACTCTGATTTTAAATACTCTTCTATTTTTATAATAGAATGTTGCAAGATTAAATCTTTCTCCAGAAAATGTTCATAGATATCACCGATGTCTTTATTCTTTATCTTTTCGTTGCATAGCACCCGACAGGAGAAATATTTTAAATGGGTCATGAAACGTGAGTAGTTGAATGCGTTACGATCTACTCTTTTCTCGTAAACTTTTTCAATAATATCTGTGATTTTTTGTGAGAACTCTATAGTCCTGAGAGATTCATAGTTGGAGGTGTTTTCATAGTTATTCAAAATATGTAGAGCGATGAAACCAATCTCATCATCCGGAAGTCGGATGTTAAAATGCTCATTGACGATGGATAAAGCGTCCCGACTAATAGCATACTCTGACTTGTATAATGCTTTTATCTCATCAAGGAATATATTATTGATTTGGATGCCAGCAGCGCATCGAGAGACTGCATTCGAAATGTGATCGGCAAGAATGAGTAAAAGCGATGGGTTCAACTTTTTGTCAAGATTTATCTCCGCATAACGGACTATGTTTTCAGATACAAAAATATAATCAATATCTACTCTCTCTATCAGTTTGTATAATTTTCCTTTTTCTTCATTTCTGACATAAAAAAATCGATTAGCAGGATGTGGTGGAACAGACATGCCATTTTTTCTGTTGTAACCTACGCCAGGGCCAGAAATGATGACTTCCTGACCATTCATCGATGCCAGCACACAATTATTGTTCATGACTTTTTCGATGATCATTTCATGGCTCCAAAAAAAAAGGCAAGACAAGTAAGAAGTAATAATCACTTCAAACGTTGTCTTGCCTGATTTAACAGTTACAAGATTACTCACTGATGTGTATACCCTACACAGGATTATCTTAAATAAATGAGATGCATGTCCTGTTTTGGGATTAGCATGACAAATTTAAGATGCCAGCCACACATACAACACACTAATAATTCATGTAGTGAATTCATGGATGGGATATATAATATTTTTCTATGTATAGTGTTGTTCGTCCTTCCTTCAGCAGTGTGTAGGCAATTACTCGCTTAGCGTCTGTGCGATGTCTTTTTGCACCTGCTGGCGCTGTTCTGGAGTCAGCACTTTGTTCAGGTCAAAATAGTATTTCACGCGATAATAACGCGCCTGCTGTTCGATGTTGCTGAATGCCGAAAGCTGTTTTTTGACGGCTGTTTCATCCCACTTCCCGGACTTGATGACGTCAATCAACGCGCCGTCTTTAACATCCTTCACCGAAATCTGGCTTACGTTGGTTTCAAGCTGCTGGTGCAGTTTTTTAATCTGCGCAATCTGGTCAGTGCTCAACTTAAGATGTTGTACTATCGGATCCTGGGCTGGAGCCGGAACATTAGATGTGGTTGCTGCAAGCGTGCTAAAAGAAGCGCCAGCCACGGTAACTGCCAGCAAAGTCATGCGTAAGAAGTTCTTCATGTCGAGATCCTGATAAGGGAATTATTAACATTGTCAGTCACTCGCTGGTTACGAGTGATTATCTTTTGCAGGATACGATGCCCACCGCATGTCGCCACGCGAATTTGTTTTGCGGTTGGTTACGGAGTGAAACAATCCCGCCACGGAAAAACGTTATGCAGCGGGAGTGAAGGCGATAGTTATAGCGTGAACGGGTCGGCATCCTGCCAGGCGGGAAATTTCTCGCGATATTCACGCAGCGCTGAGAGAGACAGTTCTGCGTCAATGCGTGTGGCCTGATGCGGCTCGGCGGTGGCAATAATCTCACCCTGCGGATTAATCACCCGGCTGTCACCGCGATAATGATGCCCGTTACCGTCAGTGCCCACGCGGTTACATCCTGCTACATAAGCCTGGTTCTCAATCGCCCGTGCGGCGAGCAAAACCTGCCAGTGTAGCGAACGCGGCGCAGGCCAATTGGCAACATACAACGCAAGGTCGTAATCGTTGCGATTGCGCGACCATACCGGAAAACGCAGGTCATAACAGACCAACGGCAGAATGCGCCAGCCGCGCCATTCAACAATAACGCGCGCGTCACCCGCCTGGTAATGCTGGTGCTCATCCGCCATGCGGAACAGATGGCGCTTGTCATAGAAATGCACATTACCTTCGGGTTCAACCAGCAAAAAACGATTCGCCGGCCCCCGTTCAGACTGTATCGCCGCGCTACCTGCTATCAGGGCATTTGTCTGCTGCGCTTTGCTACGCATCCAGCTTACGACTTCCTCTTGCGGCAACGATTTATTTGCCGCTTCCATGGCAAATCCGCTGGTAAACATCTCAGGCAATACAATGACATCACGTCCGGCGACGGTTTCCAGTTGTCGGTCAAAATGGCGCAGGTTGGCCGGGCCATCCATCCAGATCAATGGTTGTTGCAGCAGAGTAATTTTCAAACCAGGCACGATCGAGGCTCCTCGTTGAACAACATTTTGACACTGTAGCATGAGCATTAATGAAAATGTGGCAATAAAAAGCCCCGCATTAAGCGGGGCTAAACGTCGTGCGAGTGTCGTCGTTATGCGGCTTCGACTTTACGCACTTTCTCTGGCAGCTTTACCGGCTGAGTCGCCAGCTCCTCGGGTTCAAAGTCATCCACGTTGATACTGCGCAGGCGGCTCGCTTCGGCTTTCACCAGAATCGCGGCTTCATCTTTATCAATCAGCCCTTTCGCCAGCGCATTGTGCGCCAGTTCGTCGAGACGGGTAAATGGCAGGTTTTTACCCAACTCTTTACAGATCCGCTGGTGGATAGGGTCGGCTGCAATCACGTCCAGCAGCGCCTCTTCCAGCAAACCAACCGGGTTATGCTCGCTTGGCGTCAGGTATTGGCCGCGACCAATACGAGAACGAGTAGCGCTCGGAACCTGCAAAATCTTCGCGACTTTATGATCCAATTTGTCAGACGGTGCATGGTAGTGGCGACCGGTAGGGAAGATAACCACATTCAGCAAGCCCGCGACCAGACGGTTCGGGAAGTTTTTCAGCAGATCGTCCATCGCCTGTTCCGCTTTGTACAACGCATCCTGAACGCCCCAGTGAACCAACGGTAGGTCCGCTTCATGACGGCCTTCGTCGTCATAACGCTTCAGCACCGCGGAGGCCAGATACAGCTGACTTAACACATCGCCCAGACGTGCGGAGATACGTTCACGACGCTTCAGACTACCGCCCAGTACAGCCATCGACACATCTGAAAGCAGGGCCAGGTTGGCGCTCAGACGGTTCAGGTGCTGGTAGTAACGTTTGGTCGCATCGCCAGTTGGCGTGCTGCTGGTTAAACCACGCGTCAGGCCAAGCCAGAAGCTACGCACTTTGTTACTGCCGACGTGACCGATGTGTTTGAACAGCAGCTTGTCGAACGCATTCACATCGTTACTCTGTGCCGCAGCCATCTCTTCCAGAACATACGGATGGCAGCGAATCGCACCCTGACCGAAGATCATCATGCTACGGGTCAGAATGTTGGCACCTTCAACGGTAATAGCGATTGGCGCACCTTGATAAGCACGGGCGAGGAAGTTGCTTTCGCCAAGCATAATGCCTTTACCGCCAGTGATATCCATCGCATCGATGATTGACTGCTGTCCGCGGTGGGTGCAGTGATATTTCACGATGGCCGACAACACCGCCGGTTTTTCACCCAGCATAATGCCGTAGGTAATCAGTGATGCTGCAGCGTCCATCACGTAGGCGTTACCGGCAATACGTGCCAACGGCTCTTCAATACCTTCCATCTTGCCGATAGAGATTTTGAACTGGCGACGAATGTGCGCATACGCGCCGGTGGCCATCGCGACCGATTTCACGCCGCCCGTCGAGTTAGATGGCAGGGTAATACCACGTCCCACAGACAGGCATTCCACCAGCATGCGCCAGCCCTGACCGGCCATTTTCGGACCACCGATGATGTAATCAATTGGTACAAACACATCTTTGCCCAGCGTCGGACCGTTCTGGAACGGCACGTTCAGCGGGAAGTGACGACGTCCAATTTGTACACCTGGCGTTGAGGTTGGGATCAGCGCACAGGTAATGCCGAGATCTTCTTCACCACCCAGCAGTTTTTCCGGGTCGGAGAGTTTAAATGCCAGACCCAGCACGGTAGCGATAGGCGCCAGCGTGATATAGCGTTTGTTCCAGGTCAGGCGCATACCCAGCACCTGCTGGCCCTGCCAGTCGCCCATACAAACCACGCCGGTATCAGGGATCGCGCCTGCGTCGGAACCCGCTTCCGGGCTGGTCAGAGCAAAGCATGGGATCTCCTGACCGCGAGCCAGACGCGGCAGGTAATGATTTTTCTGCTCTTCGGTGCCGTAATGTTGCAGCAGTTCGCCTGGGCCTAATGAGTTAGGCACGCCAACGGTGATCGCCAGGATCCCGGAAACGCCGGAGAGTTTCTGCAGAACGCGAGCCTGAGCATAGGCGGAGAATTCCAGCCCACCGTACTCTTTCTTAATGATCATCGCGAAGAAGCGGTGTTCTTTCAGATATGCCCACAGTTCCGGCGGCAGATCCGCGAGTTCGTGAGTGATCTGGAAGTCGTTCGCCATGCGGCACGCTTCTTCCACTGGACCATCAATAAACGCTTGCTCTTCAGCGGTCAGATGCGGTTGAGGATAGTTATGCAGTTTTTTCCAGTCAGGCTTGCCCTGGAACAGGTCACCTTCCCACCAGGTCGTACCGGCATCAATCGCTTCTTTCTCAGTACGCGACATCGGCGGCATGACTTTACGGAAACCGCGGAACACCGGTGCAGAGATCATAGATTTGCGCATCGGCGTAAAGTTAAACGGTACGAGAATAATGGCCAGAGGAACCAGCAGCCAGACTGACCACAGGCCAGCCACGCCAAGCGCAGCCGTCCAGGCGAGCAAAATTAAGCTGCTGAGGAATAAGCTCACGCGGTGATAAAACAGAACGCTGAGCAGAACAACCGTAGCGATAATACTCAAAATCATCATAACGAAAAGCTCCCTTGCTTGTAGGAGGTCTGACCACTTGTGATGATATGGTTGTAGTGGATGTAAATTCTTTTAGCAATGTGTTTACAAAATAATTACAACAAAGCTCACATTGTTGCTGTTTTAACCGGCACAAAAAATCAAAAGCCGTAGCCATTCCTGTGGCTTGTACTTCTCGCTGGTAGCGCTATCCGGTACACTGCACCTTGTCATTTACATTCATGCTGAAGGATATCCTCATGTACCAGGATCTTATTCGTAACGAACTGAGCGAAGCGGCGGAAACGCTGGCTAATTTTCTTAAAGATGACGCCAATATTCACGCCATTCAGCGCGCGGCGGTCCTGTTGGCAGACAGCTTTAAAGCCGGCGGTAAGGTACTTTCTTGCGGTAACGGCGGTTCCCATTGCGACGCGATGCACTTTGCCGAAGAGCTGACCGGACGCTATCGTGAAAACCGTCCTGGTTACCCTGCTATCGCTATCTCTGACGTCAGCCATATCTCCTGCGTCAGCAACGATTTCGGTTACGATTATGTGTTCTCTCGCTACGTAGAAGCCGTGGGTCGTGAGGGAGATGTCCTGTTAGGCATCTCGACTTCGGGTAATTCCGGTAACGTAATTAAAGCGATTGCCGCAGCGCGTGAGAAAGGGATGAAAGTTATCACCCTGACCGGTAAAGATGGCGGCAAAATGGCGGGCAGCGCGGATATCGAAATTCGCGTGCCGCACTTTGGCTACGCTGATCGTATTCAGGAAATTCATATCAAAGTGATTCATATCCTGATCCAGTTGATCGAAAAAGAGATGGTTAAACCATAAGAAGACGATTGCCGGATGGTGGCTGAAGCCGTATCCGGCCTACATGAGCGCCACGTAGGCCTGATAAGCGCAGCGCCATCAGGCAGTTCACGGTTTTAAGGTAGGTGATGTATGTGCGAACTGCTCGGGATGAGCGCCAATGTGCCAACCGATATCTGCTTTAGCTTCACCGGGCTGGTCCAGCGCGGCGGAGGTACCGGGCCGCACAAAGACGGCTGGGGTATTACGTTTTATGAAGGTAAGGGCTGCCGTACGTTTAAAGATCCGCAACCCAGCTTTAATTCGCCTATCGCCAAACTGGTACAAGACTATCCCATCAAATCCTGTTCCGTGATTGCCCATATTCGTCAGGCGAATCGTGGAGAAGTAGCGCTGGAAAATACCCATCCATTTACCCGTGAACTATGGGGACGTAACTGGACGTATGCCCATAACGGGCAACTCAGCGGTTATAAATCACTGGAGACCGGTAATTTCCGCCCGGTCGGTGAAACCGACAGCGAAAAAGCCTTCTGCTGGCTGCTCCACAAGCTGACGGAGCGTTATCCGCGCACGCCAGGTAATATGACGGCGGTGTTTAAATATATCGCGATGCTGGCAGGAGAACTGCGGGAGAAGGGTGTCTTCAACATGCTGTTGTCTGACGGACGTTATGTGATGGCCTTCTGCTCGACCAATTTGTTTTGGATCACGCGTCGTGCGCCGTTTGGCGTGGCGACATTGCTGGATCAGGATGTGGAAATCGATTTTAGCTCAGAGACCACACCCAATGATGTGGTCACCGTGATTGCCACTCAGCCGCTAACCGGCAATGAAACCTGGCAAAAGATTATGCCAGGCGAGTGGGCATTATTTTGTCTCGGGGAGCGCGTAGTTTGATGCCAGTTGCGGCTGAACCACTTCGTGACTCAACGGCTTGCTGACGACGTAACGACCATCGACGACGGAAACGGTCGGTGGTTTACGTGTTTGTTCAAAGTAATCGTATCCCGGCTTTAACTGGGTCCAGAAATCTTTGTAATACGAGAACTTATGGCGCTGCATGTTGGCATCGGTCATGCGGAACGGGTAAATGCTAACCTGTACGCTGGACTGCCCGAACACCAGAGCACCGGTCACAAACTGGAAAATCTCATCAATGCCGTTGTCGGTCATCGCGTAGCAGCCGACGGAAACACAGGCTCCGTGGATCATCAGGTATTTACCTTCATAACCGTGTGCGCGATCGTAGGCATTAGGGAAACCAATGTTAATCGCTTTATAGAAGCGGCTATCCGGTTTCAGCTGTCCACGCTGAACGCTGTAAAATCCTTCCGGACTTTTGAAATCACCCTGACGCTGTTTCGGCCCTAAGCCACCGGAATAATTACAGATCTTATAACTGTCGAGCAATTGATACTGTTCGCCCATCTTGACGTACAGATCCAACGTTCGCTCTTCTTTGAAGATCTGGATATAAACGGGGGAGCCCATTAATTGCTGCTTATATTCTTTGCTGACAGGCGTAGTCGGGCTGCTGCTGCTCAGCAAACCGGCAAATGAAACGCACGGCAATAAAAGCATCGCAAGAAAAAATGCGATTTTACGCATACTGCTTATTCCTTGATAAAACGATCACACACGCCAGGACGGCAAAAGAGTCCCCAAATCGGATAAATCTGGATCTGGAGCGCTCACATTATCACCCAGAGAGTTTTTCGCAAGTCTCTCTTGCTGCGTTTACACTTTAGATTTTCTTTATACGGATAATTGTGCTTAAAGTCTGTCAGACACTGGCGTATTTTGCGGGTGAGTGACCGTCATTGAGCCCTATTAGTGCAAAATTCCTAATGTATTGAATTTAAAAAATTAATACTTTAATAATCAAATATTAAAATGGAATACCCGGTAATAGCGGTAGACTGCGCGGAACGTGTTTGATTAGGTATTTTTGTTTTCATGTCTTTTGTCTCTGCACCCCGACGCTTTTTGCCGGGTCTGCTGTCTTTGTGTGTTGTATTGTCCTCACCGTCTGTCGCCAAAGTTCAGCCCCTCTTATCTGACGCCCATGTAAGCTATGCGGCGCAAATGCGCATGCGTAATCGTGCCCGGCTGCTGAAGCAGTATCACGCACAGGTAAAGAAGCAGGCAAGCTACGTGGTGGAAGGCAACGCAGAAAGTAAAAGCGCGCTGCGCCAGCAGAACCGGGCGCTGATTAAACAGCACCCGGAGTGGTTCCCTGGCCCACTAAAAGCCAGCGACCATCGCTGGCAGGAACTGGCTGAGAATGATCATTTTCTCAGTAGCGATCATCTGCACAACATCACTGAAGTGGCCATCCACCGACTTGAGCAGCAGTTAGGCAAACCCTATTTGTGGGGCGGTACCGATCCGGATGAGGGGTTTGACTGCAGCGGACTGATTTTTTATGCCTACAACAAAATTCTGGCGGCAAAATTGCCCCGTACGGCGAATGAAATGTATCACTACCGGCGGGCAACGATTGTCTCAAATCGCGATCTTCGCCGTGGTGATTTAGTGTTCTTTCATATTCACAGCCGGGATATTGCCGATCATATGGGCGTCTATTTGGGGCAGGGACAATTTATTGAATCACCGCGGACGGGAGAAACAATTCGGGTGAGCAATTTATCCGATGACTTCTGGCAGGATCATTATCTTGGCGCCCGTCGTATTCTTACGGAAAATACGATTCTGTAATCAAAAAGGCGGTGTAATGACACCGCCTCGCCAGGCGTTAACTCAACGCCCCCATGATCTTTAATTCCAGCTCATCCGGAACTTCGTTATAAGACAACACCTGCAAACCCGGAGCAAACAGGCGCGCATAGCGCGCGAGCAGAGGGCGTAACTGCGGCGCGACCAGCAGCACCGGCTCTTTACCCGCTGCTTTCATCTGCTCTTTTATCTGCGGCATATTGGTTTGAAACTGATTCAGCATATTGGGATCGACCGGCACGCTATCCAGCACCACTTTTCCACTTTGCTGAGCCTGATTCACCACATTCGCCAGCAGATTCTCCAGTTCGCTATTCAGCGTATATACCGCCAGCTCATCTTTGCGCACAAACGGGTGGGTAATGCTGCGACGTAGCGCCAGACGCACATCCGCCGTTAACAAAATATGATCTTTGGTGACGGCGCTACTGGCGACCAGTACGGTGGCTATGGTGACGATATCGCGCAATGGCACGCCTTCGATAAGCAGCGCCCGGTACACTTTCAACAGTTGGCTGTAATTCAGCGCTGCGCTCAAATCTTCCGCCAGACGTGGCGCCATAGAAGAGAGGCGGTTATGCAACTGCGTAATGTCATCGTAATTAAACAGCTCTGGAATATAGTTACGAATGATTTTATTCACATGCGTTGCAATGACGCTGGCGCTATCAATGACCTGATATCCCATATTCAACGCTTTGGCTTTTTGCGCCGGAACAATCCAGGTGACCGGCATGCCGTAGGCCGGATCGTGGCCTAAAATACCGTCGATCTCACCGTAGGTTTCACTGGAGGGCAGCGCCATCAGCTTATCTGCGGGAATATCGGCCTCATCGGCCTTGATCCCATTGATAAAAATGGCGTACTGGGTCGGTTTAAGGCGGAAGTTTTCGCGGATGCGAATTTCCGGCAGCAGCACGCCGTTGCTGTCTGAGATAACCTGTCGCACGCCGCGAATACGTTGAGTGAGCGGATTCCCTTTGGATTTGTCGACCAACGCTACGAGCTTGTAGCCGAGGCTCAGGCTGATTGGTTCAATTAAGGGGATGGTTTCCCAACTGACCTGTTGCTCGGAGGTTTCAACGATGGTTTTGGTCAGCGTTTCGAGATTTTTCTCTTCGGTCTCAGCCACCTTCGGTCGCTTGCTCATGCGCCAGGCGGTGAATCCCAGCAGGGCGCTGAAAATCAGGAAGGGGAAATGCGGCATCCCCGGCACCACTGCCAGCACAAACATAATGCTGGTGGCGGTATACAGCACGGAGGGGCTGGCCAGCAGTTGGCTACGCACGTCCGTGGCAATATCGCCGCTGTCGCTTACGCGGGTGACGATGATCGCTGCCGCGGTCGACAACAGCAGAGAAGGGATCTGAGCGACCAGGCCGTCACCGATGGTCATCAGTACGTATTGCTGAAATGCGGCTTCGGCGCTTAAATCGTATTTAAAGATCCCGATACAGACGCCGCCGATCAGGTTGATAGCCAGGATCATCATCCCGGCGATGGCATCGCCTCGTACGAACTTTGACGCACCATCCATCGCGCCATAGAAATCCGCTTCTCCCGCCACGTCTTTACGTCGTGCTTGCGCCTGCGCCTGATTAATCAGTCCTGCGTTGAGATCGGCGTCGATCGCCATCTGCTTACCGGGCATGGCGTCCAGCGTAAAGCGGGCAGATACTTCGGAGATACGCTCCGCGCCTTTGGTTACCACGATAAAGTTAATGATCATCAGAATGATGAACACCACGAAACCAACGACAAAGTTACCGCCGATCACCACCTGACCGAAGGATTCAATCACCTTACCGGCAGCGCCTGCCCCCATGTGACCGTGCAGTAATACCACGCGTGTTGACGCCACGTTCAGCGTCAATCGCATCAGGGTGGTGATCAGCAGAATAGTCGGGAACAAGCTGAATTCGAGCGGTCGTTTTGCGGAAACGGCCACTAACAGCACCATCACCGCCAGCACGATGTTAAAGGTGAACAGAATATCCAGCAGGGCCGGTGGTAACGGCAGGATCACCATCGCCAGGATACACAGTATGACCAGCGGAATGCCGATGTTACCGTTACGCAGCAGCGCCAGGAATTGTTTAGTTGTTTTCGGCATCCAGTTTAAGAACCTCTTTTGGAATGGAAATATGTCTGTTCAGAGAAGGGCGGGTTTGGGAACCATCACGCCAGTGTTTCATTTGCAGTACATAGGTCAGGACGTGTGCAATCGCCCGATACAGTTGAAATGGGATCTGTTGATTCACCTGGGTGGTGTAATAAACGGAGCGTGCCAGCTTAGGAAACTCAACGATTTCAATATTGCTTTCTGCCGCTACCTGCCTGATATACAGCGCGATTTCATCGGTGCCTTTGGCAACCACGAAAGGCGCTGCGGCGCGTGACTGGTCGTACTGTAGCGCCACGGCATAGTGGGTTGGGTTGGTGATCACCACATCGGCTTTTGGCACAACTTTGCGAATTTGCCCCATCGCCATTTGCCGTTGCAGGCGACGGATCCTGGCCTTAACTTCTGGCTTACCTTCCTGATTTTTATGCTCTTCTTTGATCTCCTGCTTGGTCATTTTAAGGCCTTTTATAAACATTTTTTTTGCCAGAGGGACATCGACCAACGCAAAGAAAACAAACAGGATGACAAAGTTACGCATGATACTGCTGTACAGCGCCAGACCATCGCTGATGGCCTGTTTGAAATGAAGCTCTTGCAAGCCGAGGAATGCGGCAACGTTATTGCGTACGCTGATCCATAGCATCACCAGCAGCACTATCGCTTTGAGCGTCATCTTGCCGGTATCCACCAGATGATCGGTGGAAAACAGGCGACCAATCCCTTTGATCAGGCTTAATTTGCTAAAGTCGGGCAATATTTTTTTCGGCAGGAATAGCCAGCCACCCGGAACCAATGAGGCAAACAGCGCGGCAACCGGCATGGGTAACAGCGTCAGGATGAATTTCCCCAGAATCAGCAGATGGTGTTCAAGGAACTGACCGATGATGTCCGGGTCATTAATGTTCTGCGCGTACTGATGCACGCTGATAAAGCTTTCACGCACGAAATCTTCGTACCAGGGAAAACTGCTGGAGATCACCATAAACGCGGCAAACAGACTGGCGGCAAGCCCCATATCTTTTGAACGCGGTATTTGTCCCTCTTGTCTGGCCTTGCGAAGTTTTTGCGCCGAGGGTTTTTCTGTTTTTTCTTCGCTACTGTTATCCGCCATAGTGCCCCTTCAGCGCGTCAAGCTGCTGTAAGACGAAATTTGCCAGGTGCAAATAGTGGTCGGGCAGGTTGTAAAGCAGAGTCGCAAAGCAGATCAGGCCCGCCAGCATGTTGATGGGAAAACCTAATGAGTACAGGTTGAGCGGCGGCGCAATACGGTTTAGCAGACCAAAGCAGCCCTGAACAATCAGCATGATAAAGGTCGTCGGCAGCGCCAGCAGCGTGGCGGCGGCTAACACCCAGCCCAGCGCCAGAGAAATCGTGCGCAGAGATTGCGGATGCAGCGCATTGCCAATCGGCCAGTAAGTAAAGCCTTTGAATAAAATACTCACCAGCAGCAGATGCCCGTCCATGGCAAAAAACAGTATCACCGCGTAGATATTGATTATTTCCGCCAGCACCGTCGTTGACGCGCCGCTGCTGGGGTCGTTCATTACCGCCATGCTCATCCCCATATTAAAAGAGAGGATCTGACCCGCCAGTTGCAGCGCTAAAAATAAAAACTGCAGCATCAGGCCGAAAAGCATCCCCCACAGAAACTGCTCTGCGGTCAAAATAATGCTGTTCATCGACAGCAGGCTGGTGGGCACCGGGTGGGGGATAAGGGGCGTAATGATAAAGGCCAACGCCAGTGACAAAATAATGCGTATACGTATGGTGAGCGCGGCGTTATCCAGTACCGGCGCGTAGTGAATAAACGCCATAATGCGCACGAAGGGAAACCACATGCCCAGTATCAGATTACTTAACTGTGTAATATCGGTTTCGCGCATGTCAGTGCACCAGAATGGCGGCCTGAGTGAACAGATGCACGCAGAGATCGCTCAATTGAACGATCATCCATTTTCCGCAAATACCCAATACCGCGAGGGTGACGATCAGCCTGGGCAAAAAACTAAGCGTTTGTTCGTTAATCTGCGTCACTGCCTGAAAAATGCTGACCAACATACCGACCAGCAGGCTGGGAACGACCAACACGCAGACTAAAATGATCACAACTTTTATACCGCTGGCGACGATGTCTGCGGCTACATCAATGGTTAGCATGTTCGATCTCCGTTAGCCCAGTCCCAGACCGCGAATACTGGAGGTCAGCGTCCCAACGGTCAGCGCCCAGCCATCAATAAGCACAAACAGCATCAGCTTAAAGGGCAGCGAAACGATCAGCGGTGACAGCATCATCATCCCCATCGCCATCAGTACGCTGGCGACGATCAGGTCGATCACGAGGAACGGAATGTAAATCATAAAACCTATCTGGAAGGCGGTTTTGAGTTCGCTTAGCACATAGGCGGGAACGATAATGGAAAGATCCTGATCGGCTGCATTCCCTTTCGCGTTGGCAATTGTCATTATTTGCGCAATCGCTTTTTTATTGGTCTGCGCCAGCATAAAACGTTTCAACGGCGAAGCGGCTGTACTCAGGGCGTCGGGGAGCGTGATTTGATCGTTTTCAAAAGGGACAACGGCATGATCGTAAATGTTGAGCCAGATTGGGCGCATCACCAGCATAGTTAACGACAGCGCAATGCCAATCAGTATGCGGTTCGGCGGCGTTTGCTGCAGCCCCAACGCCTGACGCAGCAGGGAAAGAACAATAATAAAGCGGGTAAAACAGGTCATCATCAGCACCAGGGTAGGCAGAATGCCCACCAGAGTCATCAGGAGCAGGACCTGGATTTTTACGCTGTATTCCTGGCTATTTCCGTGTGAAATCACATTCAGCAACGGGATATCTCCCCCTTGCGCGCAGGCAAAGGGAGAAAGGATGAGTAACGAGATACCCAGTAAGAGTGTGAGTGTTGGAGCGCGTTTCATGGTGCCAGGTCGTTGATTTCATGCGTGTTGAATTCAAGGACGCGCAGGCCATATTTTTCGTTGACCACAACCACTTCAGCCTTACCTAGCAGGATATTATTGACCTTGATATCCAGAGGTTCACCGGCGAGTTTATCCATCTCAATGACGGTGTCGTCATCAATGTTCAGCAGATCGGCCAGCATCACCTCCACGGACGAAACTTCCAGCGTGAGCGTGACCGGAATACGTTTGAGTAATGACATCGACTCGGAAAAACGGTCTTCTAAACGCGCCACCAGCTTTTCTGTAACAGACGACGCGGGTGGTGTAGTCGCTTCGGGGGCTAACTCGAAACCTTGCTCTAAAATATCTTCTGGCTTACTCATAGGATTTCTCCGTCTTGCTCGTTAATTCGGACAAAAACAGTTTGTCTTTATCCTCTACGATCAGGGCATTAAATAATTCGGATTTCCCGATATACACAGGGAAAGTATCAGGCATCGCAATCGGTAAAATATCGCCGGGTTTAATCGTCGTCAGATCGGCAACATTCAGCGGAATTTCTGCAATCTTCACGTTCATGGTTAGCGGCAGCGTATGGATAATTTCTTTGATCAGCGTTTTTTTACGCATCTCAATGCTGGCTTTATCAACCTGCTTTCTTTTCTCTCCGTGCTCGCTACGGCGGATCAAATTCAGAATATAATCGGTATGTGAATCGTCCAGTAAGATGCGAAAACTGCAATTCTCATCATCACCTAATACAAATGTAAGTTGATAAGCCCAGTGGGTCTGTACGGTGCTACTGTCGGGTTTGAGCGTCAGTGGAATACCGGATATATTTTTATTAAAAATAATATTGCAAATATCCAGTGCCAGTCTGCTTCTCAGGCGGATTTCTGTTTTTGTCGGTAAATCATTTTCTGACTTTTCGTCTGTAAGCGATGAAGTCAGGCCATAAAAATTACCTAATAGCATTAGCAATAATGCGCGATCGATATCAAAAGCCAAATGCCCAACCTGAGAAACTAATAGTTCGGCGCTTTTATTGATAACATCCATCTCACATTGTATTTTTTTGAGTGTTATATTTGTGCGATGTTTTTTGAGGAAATAGTTTCCGAGATGTGATTCAATTGTATCAAAACTTCCCGTAAACATAGTCGGCAGACGATGATATGGACGTCCAAGCCGGTTTCCTTCAAGTTTAAAGATTCCGGGCGTTTGACTATATTTCAGCATGGTACGCTTTCTCAGCTGTAATTTCTGGGGCGGTTGAATTGATATAAAATCCCGCGGTTGTCAAAAAAAATACAAATCCGTTTAATTTACTGTTCATCCTTGACGCTATTCTCATAGTGTTGAAGTCCATTAGATACGAAATGCAGTACCTACTCACGTCTATGGGGTAGGGCTGGATATTAGATATTTTACCCCTCTCCTCTGCAAGTTATTAATGGTGATGTACTATAATTAAAAAATAATTAATTACATATTCGTGATGTCGCCCGCTTACTGCCTGTCGCTGCTTAGGCATATCCTCACGTCTGTTTTTTGCACAAATTTTGTTGCATGTTGTTGTTTTTCAGGAAATAATATTTTTATTATCTTTTAATTTAAGATTGTTGATGATGCTGGTGATAGTATTTTTTTAGGAAAATCCCTATTTGGAAATAGTCTCTGATAGGGCTGCCCTGTGAAAGGGCGGTAAAACATGAGCAAGGATGAGATTAAGACATGGCACGGGCGATATCTATTATTCGATGATTGTGCTTTGGAATGATTTGTATATTTCTCGTAACGGATGTTAACTTTACTTCTAAGTGTAAATAATCATGTTTGAACTTATTGCCGAAGCAGCCTCCAGCATTAACGTTTTTTCAATGGCAAGGCGTATTGCTGCTTTTAATGTTCCAGTACTTATCCATGGCGAAACCGGTACTGGTAAAGAATGTATCGCCAAATTTATTCATTCGATTGCGTTTGCGCAGGAACCCCAGGCCCCTTATATCGGGGTGAACTGTGCCGCCATTCCTGAAAATATGCTTGAAGCAACGCTCTTTGGTTATGATAAAGGCGCGTTTACCGGAGCGGTGGCCACCGTACCGGGAAAGATGGAATTAGCCAATAACGGTACATTACTGCTGGATGAGATCGGCGATATGCCTTTGTCGCTACAGGCCAAAATACTGCGTGTATTACAGGAACAACAGGTTGAGCGTTTAGGTAGCAATCGTCTAATCAAATTAAATTTTCGTTTAATCGCCTGCACCAATAAGAATCTTGAAGAAGAGGTGGCCGCAGGACGCTTCAGAGAAGATCTCTATTATCGCATGTCAGTGATTCCGTTGACGATGCCGCCGTTGCGTGAACGTATGGAAGATATTATCCCACTGGCGGAATCCTTTATTAAAAAATACTCCACGGTGCTGGTAAAAAATATCAAGCTTTCTGAATCGTCACGCCGGGCATTACTCAGCTATGCGTGGCCGGGTAACGTGCGCCAACTGGAGAACGCCATTCAACGAGGAATGATCCTGAATCGTGATGGCGTCATTTATCCCGATACCTTAGGTCTGCCGTCCATTGAGTCCGATTCCTGGAGCGAGCCGCAATGGCAGCCGAAGCCAAGTATGCCAATAACGACCAGCGATAATCTGGGCCAGCATGGCCGTAGTGCGCAGTATCAATATATCGCTGACCTTATGCGCAAATATCAGGGCAATAAAACCAAAATTGCTGATTTATTAGGCATTACTCCACGTGCGCTTCGTTATCGTCTGGCGTCAATGCGAAAGCAGGGAATAGAAATCTTTTCCTGAATCAGTCTGTGGTACCGAGAACGCTTTTTTAATTTTAAGAGTAGGTCATGAGCATAAATACGATAGCCCCAGCCAGTACGATGCAGACGCAGATGATGCAGGACATGCAGCAGATGAAAGCGGTCGCACAGGCGCCCGTCCTTTCGCCGATGCAGATTAACGCCGTGGGTGCGCAATCGGCATCTTCTCCGGTCTCATTCGACCGTATTATGCAGGGTGCGCTGAATCATGTTGATCAATTTCAGCAGGTCGCAGAGCAAAAACAAACGGCCATTGAGATGGGAAAAAGCGATGATCTGGCGGGAGCCATGATCGCCAGTCAGCAGGCATCGTTATCGTTTTCCGCGCTGGTGCAGGTACGTAATAAAGTGGCTTCCGGATTCAACGACCTGATGAGCATGTCAGTCTAACGCTATGAATGAACTAATAAAAAAAGTAACTCAGTTTTTACCCTCGTTATCTTTCAAACTCGATGGTAATAAACGCATGGCGTTACTGGCGGCTGCGGCTATTGCGGCCACCGCCATTATTGTCAGCGTGTTGTGGAATGGCAACCATGGCTATGTTTCGCTGTACGGTAGCCAGGAAAATCTCCCGGTTTCGCAGATAGTCACCGTGCTGGACGGCGAAAAACTGGAATACCGCATCGATCCGCAAAGCGGGCAAATTTTGGTTCCAGAAGAGGCTTTGTCCAAAACGCGAATGACGCTGGCGGCGAAAGGTGTGCAGGCCATGCTGCCTACTGGCTATGAGCTGATGGACAAAGACGAAGTGCTGGGCGCCAGCCAGTTTGTGCAGAACATTCGCTATAAGCGGAGCCTGGAAGGCGAACTGGCGCAAAGCATTATGACGCTGGATGCCGTAGAGAGTGCCCGCGTGCATCTGGCGCTCAATGAAGAGAGTTCCTTTGTCGTCAGCGACGAGCCGCAAAACAGCGCCTCGGTGGTGGTGCGTCTGCATTATGGCAGCAAGCTGGATATGGACCAGGTGAATGCCATCGTGCACCTGGTATCCGGCAGCGTGCCTGATTTGAAAGCTTCGCAGGTCAGCGTTGTCGACCAGGCGGGGAATTTATTGTCCGATGGTATTGGCGCGGGAGAAGCAGTTTCTGCGGCGACGCGTAAGCGCGACCAGATCCTCAAAGATATTCAGGATAAGACCCGCGCCAGCCTCGCAAATGTTCTCGACTCGCTGGTAGGAAGCGGTAACTACCGGGTAAGCGTGATGCCGGATCTCGATCTGAGCAATATCGACGAAACCCAGGAGCATTACGGCGATACGCCAAAGGTGAATCGTGAAGAAACGGTACTCGATAGCGATACCAACCAAATCGCCATGGGGATCCCAGGCTCGCTGAGTAACCGTCCTCCGTTGGCGGCAAATCAGGTGGCGAATGGCACCAATGGAACCGCGCCAGAGGAGTCTGCCCAGCCCGCTGCGTTGTCAAAGCATAGCGAGAACAAACGCGACTACTCCTGGGACCGTAGCGTTGAACATATTCAGCATCCAGGTTTCGACATTAAACGTTTAAATGTGGCCGTGGTACTTAACCAGAGCGCGCCTGCGTTGAAGAACTGGAAACCGGAACAAACCACGCAATTGACGGCGCTGTTGAATAACGCCGCCGGGATTGATGCCAGGCGTGGCGACAATCTGTCCTTATCGCTGCTTAATTTTGTACCGCAGTCGATCCCCGTCGAGCCAGTGGTCCCTTTATGGAAGGATGACAGCGTCCTGGCCTGGGTGCGTCTGATTGGTTGCGGCCTGCTGGCTCTGCTGTTGCTGCTGTTTGTTGTTCGTCCGGTCATGAAACGGTTGACCGCCGAACGTCGCCGGACGTCGACGCCAGAGCTGGCGCTGGACGCCGCACCGATCGCGATTCCTGCGGACAAACCCCATTTTGCGGCCGCTGAAGACGAACGCAAAAATATCGAACTGCCTTCTTTCCCTGGTGACGACAGCCTGCCTTCGCAGAGCTCCGGTCTGGAAGTGAAGCTGGAGTTCCTGCAAAAACTGGCGATGAGCGACACCGATCGCGTAGCTGAAGTTCTCAGACAATGGATTACCAGCAATGAGCGAATTGACAATAAATAACGGCAGCAACAACAGCTACCTGGAACAGGCCGCAATTTTATTGCTGTGTCTGGGCGAGGAGGCGGCAGCCACGGTGATGCAAAAACTCAGCCGCGAAGAGGTGGTTCGCCTGAGTGAAAACATGGCGCGTCTGTCTGGGGTAAAAACCAGCATGGCCAAAAAAGTGATCAATAACTTTTTTGATGAATTCCGTGAGCAGAGTGGTATCAACGGCGCATCGCGTTCCATGCTGCAAGGGATCCTCAATAAAGCGCTGGGCACAGAAATCGCCAGTAGCGTGATCAACGGGATTTATGGCGATGAGATCCGTTCGCGGATGGCGCGTTTACAGTGGGTGGAACCGCGCCAACTGGCGATACTGATCTCAGAAGAGCATTTGCAGTTACAGGCCGTATTCCTTGCCTTCCTGACGCCAGAGATCTCGGCTACGGTACTGTCTTACATGAATGAGTCAGTACAAAACGAGATCCTTTATCGGGTTGCCAAACTCAACGATGTAAACCGGGATGTGGTGGATGAGCTGGATCGTTTGATCGAGCGTGGGCTGTCGGTGCTTTCCGAACATGGTTCGAAAGTGAAAGGGATCAAGCAGGCCGCAGATATCGTGAACCGCTTCCAGGGGAACCAACAGGTGATCCTCGATCAACTGCGCGAACGCGATGAAGATGTTCTCGAACAGTTGCAGGACGAAATGTACGACTTCTTTATTCTGAGCCGCCAAAGTGACGAAGTGCGCCGTCGTCTACTCGACGAAGTACCGATGGAAGATTGGGCAGTGGCGCTGAAAGGTACCGAAGCGCTGTTACGCCGTTCGATTTATGCCGTGATGCCTAAGCGTCAGGTACAACAACTGGAGGCGATAACCTCACGTCTTGGTCCGGTTCCGGTAAGCCGTATTGAACAGATACGCCGTGAAATCATGGGAATTGCCCGCGAGCTTGAGGAAGCGGGTGAAATTCAGCTACAGCTGTTTGCTGAACAGACGGCGGAGTAACACATGGCGATTGAAACCATTCGTGGTCGTTACCGGCTGCATCGTTTTCCCCCTCGCCAGCGCCATCTCCAGGCTGAACAGCTTACGCTGGGGATCACACCGGCGGATTATCAGCGCCAACTGATGGACGGCTTCCAGGAAGGGCTGCAAAAAGGTTTTGAACAAGGGATGACAGAAGGCCAGGAGCAGGGCTTTCAGGAAGGTCATCAGAAGGGACACGATGAAGGCCGTCGTCAGGGATACACTGAAGGCAGCCTGGCAGGGCAGCAGTTTGAACGAGCCGCCCAGCCGCTGGAGGCTATCTCCGGCAAAGTGAATGACTATCTGGCGCACGTTCAGCGCAAACAGCGGGAAGACCTGTTGCAGCTGGTTGAAAAGGTTACCCGCCAGGTGATTCGTTGTGAGCTGGCGCTGCAACCGACGCAGCTATTATCGCTGGTCGAAGAGGCTATTTCGGCCTTTCCGGCGATGCCTGAGTCGCTACAGGTGCTGCTGAGTAACGAAGAATTTAACCGCATTAAAGATGCCGCTCCTGAGAAGGTCGCTGCATGGGGACTGACGCCATCTCCCGATCTGCAGGCGGGCGAATGCCGGGTGATTACCGATAAATCCGAGCTGGATATTGGCTGCGAGCATCGACTCGAGCAATGTATGTCGGCACTCAAAGAGTCGCTGCTGCCGGAGCCGACGGGTGAGTGATCTTTCCAGCTTCGACAACGCGCTGCGTTCCATTGAGTCGATTCCTTTAGCTCGGGTAGCCGGGCGACTGGTGCGCGTGAACGGCATTTTGCTGGAGAGCGTGGGCTGTCCGCTGGTGACCGGCCAGTTGTGCCGCGTTGAAAGCGCCAACCATACGCTGATCGACGCGCAGGCGGTAGGATTTAATCGTGATATCACCTACCTGATGCCCTTCAAACACCCCGTCGGACTGATGGCGGGCGCACGCGTATTCCCCGAAGAAAAAGCTCAGGAGATCCTGATTAGCGAAAGCTGGTTGGGGCGGGTGGTCAATGGCCTGGGCGAACCGCTGGATGCCAAAGGCCGTCTGACCGGCAATGATGTGCTGCCGCCGCAGGCACCGTCTATCAACCCCCTCACGCGTCGGTCGGTGAATCAACCGCTGGATGTGGGTGTAAAAGCAATCAACGGGTTGTTAACTATCGGCAAAGGCCAGCGCGTGGGATTGATGGCCGGCAGCGGCGTGGGAAAAAGTGTGCTGTTGGGGATGATCACCCGCCAGACCAAGGCCGACATCGTGGTGGTGGGGTTAATTGGTGAGCGTGGCCGCGAGGTGAAAGAGTTTATCGATCATTCACTGGGCGCGGAAGGGTTGGCAAAATCTATCGTCGTCGCGGCTCCGGCGGATGAGTCGCCGTTGATGCGTTTGAAAGCCACCGAACTTTGTCACTCTATCGCCGCCTGGTTTCGCGATCGCGGACATCACGTTTTACTGCTGGTGGATTCGTTAACCCGTTATGCCATGGCGCAGCGCGAGATTGCGTTGTCATTGGGGGAACCTCCGGCGACGAAAGGCTATCCGCCATCGGCGTTCGGCATGATCCCTAAACTTGTGGAAAGCGCCGGCAACAGCGAAAGCGAAGGCTCAATGACCGCCATTTACACGGTGCTGGCGGAAGGAGACGATCAGCAGGATCCGATCGTTGACTGCGCGCGCGCGGTGTTGGATGGACATATCGTTCTGACCCGTAAGCTGGCGGAAGCCGGGCATTATCCAGCCATCGATATTGGGCAATCGATCAGTCGATGCATGACGCAGGTTACGCCCAACGAACACCAACAGTCGGCCCGTTTGCTAAAACAAAACTACGCCGCTTATATGGAAATTAAGCCGCTGATCCCGTTGGGAGGGTATGTCGCCGGTGCCGATCCCAGCGTCGATAAAGCCGTCAAAGTGTTCCCCGCTATCGAGCGTTTTCTGCGTCAGGAGGTGAGTGAACCCGCCTCACTTGAGCTGGTGCAAAGTCGCTTACAGGCCCTTTTCCCCCAGGCAAAGAAAACGGAAGGTAAATAATCATGCGGCAAATTATTGATACCCTGGCGCAGTTGCAGCGCCTGCGGGATAAAACAGTCAAAGACATGACGGTCCAACTGGCTAAACAGCAGCAGGTCTGTACCGGCTTTGACAATAATATCAAAGCGCTGGGCTACCTGATTCAAAAAACCGGTACTGGCGTTGAGGCACCTTCGGTTGAATCACTCAAAAACGTGACCGGCTATAAAGGTACGTTGCGCACGGTTATTGCCTGGCAAGAACAGGAAAAAACGCTGGCTAAAATCAAAGAGCAGCGTATTCAGAAAAACCTCGTCGCGGCGGCCTGCGAAGAGAAAATTGTCGCCATGACGCTCGATGATAAACGCGATGAACTGAACAACGAGGCGCTGGTAAAAGAGCAAAAAGCCGTAGATGAAATTGCTGCGCAGTGCTGGTTAAGACAGAAGACATCGGGGCTGGTATGAAAACGATAATTACGTTTGGTACGTTTGATGTATTTCATATCGGGCATCTGCGTATTCTGCAACGCGCCGCGCAGTTGGGGGAGCGACTGATCGTCGGTATCTCTTCAGATGCGCTAAATATGCAGAAAAAAGGCCGGATGCCGGTTTACAGCCAAAGCGATCGTATGGGGATTGTTGCCGGACTTAAATGCGTGGACAGCGTGTTCCTCGAAGAGTCGCTGGAGAAAAAAGCGGACTATATTCGCCAGTTTAACGCCGATACGCTGGTAATGGGCGATGACTGGGCAGGGCGCTTTGATAGTTTGTCGTACTTGTGTGAAGTGGTCTATTTTCCCCGAACACCATCGATATCCACCACCTCGATTATTGAGGTGGTGAAAAATGGGGCCTGTATTACTACTAGTACTGAATGTTCTGTTTTTCCTTGTAATTCAGGTGCTATCGAAATACTCTTGCTTGAATAATGGGTTATTTAATGCGTAAAAATATTGTCTTCCTCCATATGGAAAGCCTTAATCAGCAGGTTTTTGCAAATAGGCAGTGGTTTCCAGCGATTAATTTAATATATGGGAGATCTCTGCGGTTGACTCGTTTTATTTCGAGTGCCACATCAACTTTTATGGCCTTGAGTGACATGTTGCATGGGGATGATATGTTGCTGGAGCACAACGAAAGCTACGATGATGATATGACGTTGAATAAAACTTGTCGAAGTATCTTTGATATACTTGAAGATAATGGATATGAAACAATGGGGACGGAATCTCCTACTGGATGGGATACGCTTAATCATATCTGGAATGATCATAACGATAAGAAACAGCAATGGGATGATGTTTGTCATGACATGATGGAGAAAATTGAAGATAAACTAAAAAATTTAAAAGCGCCATTGGGTCTTTATTTTTGGAATCCCACTAGTCATATTTGTTGTTATGATAAATATAAGTTTGCTGAACATGGCTTCGATTATTGGCGAAGGGGGTGGTCTAATCTTGATCGTTCAGTAAATGAATTGATTAGGCTCCTTTCAAAATATAATCAACTTTCGAATACTATTATTGTAGCATTTGGAGACCATGGCGATGATTTTTGGACGCATGACAGTAATGGCGGGTTTGCTCATGCGATTGAGCCATATATACCTTTAATTCATACACCTGCATTCATTTTTGGAACAGGTATGCCGGCTAATGATATTAACCATTTGGTTAGTCTTATTGATCTAAAAAAAATAACACTTCAACTGCTTAATATACCAGATGATGATTTCGTTTCTTCACCAACATATACATTGAGTGGAGGGCGAAAATATTGTTTTAGTAGAAATATATCTGCGGCTCAGATTGATAGCAAAAAAAATGATCTTAGAAAAGGCTATAGCATAACGTCAGACTATCTACATTTGATGAAATTAAGAGGGAAGTATGAGCTGTTTTCCTGGAATTTAGATCCAGGCAATCATTTTAATCTGCTACAACTATTTTCGGTAAAGAAAAATGACCAACTGATCTATACTCCAGATAAATATATGAAAAAACCACATGAGAAGTGCCATGTGCACTATAAAAGCATAATTTATTCTACAACGATAGATTTTATCTCTGAAAATTATAGTAAAATGAAAAAAGAATTGGACTCTTTTATTGAAAGAAAAAACAATTATTAGCATGAAATAACAAAGATTAAAAATTTATAACTAACGTTAATTGTAGAGGGTGTATGAATAAGAATAATTGCATTATCTGTGATACAGATATGGAGTTTTACTTTAGTAAGGAAAAATACCGCTCTTTATCTCTTGCTAGTTTTATTTGTTCTCTTGGTCCAATTAAATACTATAAATGCCCGGCTTGTGGTTTTGTTAGTTCCAGAACACATCAGGAATTAAGTGTCGAGGAATGGAGTAATTTGAATGTAAATTTTCATCATTATAATGAAAGTTGTGATCGAGAATCACTTGATTTCAATCAACCTCCTTACGCAGAGCAAGCCTTTATGATTGAACTGCTAGCGAAAAATGATATTGTCAACGCGAACTCTATTCTAGATTATGCTGCTGGATATGGCACTCTTAGTAATGTTAGTCGCAAATATTTTGGTCGAGAAATTAATTGTTATGATAAGTATGTAATTAATTCTGAATTGAATTATATCAAGAACCCTCAACAAGAAAAATGGTCAATGGTGATCAATTCCGCGATGTTTGAACACATTCTGAATAGAGAGGATCTTGAAGCAGTAAATGATTTGGTTTCTGACACAGGAGCATTATTTGTTCATACAGTTGTGGTGGAGGATATTCCTAACAATCCAGATTGGTTTTATATAGATGTTCCAGTACATACAGCAGTACATACTAACCGAAGCATGGAAATTCTAATGAAGCAATGGGGATTTAGTTCCTCAATCTACAGTCCCAAAAGCAAATCATGGGTGTTTTTAAGAAAAAATTACGATGAAATAAAACCAACGATTGATAAGATAAATAAAGAATTGCAAACTGAATATTTATTTGGGAAGAAAGGGTTTATGGACTATTGGAAAGTATTCTGTTGATTTTTAAGCACTGTCCCGCCAATATATTGGCGGGGGTAATATATCTAACCATGCGCTCATGATTCTATAAGTACTTCAATCATGCTAATATCAAAAACAGGAATGTTTTTATTTTTAGATACCTCTAACCGCTCACTGAAACTGTCATCTATGAATATAGCATTGGATTCGAAAATATAATTACTTTTTTTATCATTAAAATTTAATTGGTTAATTGTTTCAAAAATACTATGGATGTGACGTTGTTGCAGTTCATGAGTAATGTTTCTGGCGTGACGAGTTATTAAATGTATTTTTATTCCATGATTAATACATTGATATAAAAAAGTAATTATGGGTAGACATAGTTTGTTTTTAACAACAATAGTGTCATCATAATCTATATAGACATGTTCAAAATTGATTTTGTGTTTATATTTGTTTGATAGACTCCTTGTGATTTGTATGTTATTAAAGGTTGGCAGAAGATTAATATTAATTTGCATACTTTCATAAATAGTAAGCATTGCAAAATTGATACCGGCAACCCTGTTGAGCGCCATCGTTCCGGCAATACGCGGCGCGACTTCCAGTAATGTCAAAGTACCTGAGGTAGAACGCTTCAACTGAAAAAACCATGCGCCGTAGAGCTGCAATTGCTGCGAAATAGCACGAGCATAAGCGTCCACTTCCGGCAGACTCACTAACGTTGAGGTCATTGCAATACCGGCACGTATACGTGAGCGTATGCGAGGTTGGCAAAACAGTAATCCCTGAGCGCGATCGGAAAAACAATCAACGGTAAACTCTTCCCCACTTAAATATTCACAAACAATCAGATCATCTCTTTCTGCCTGTAATGATGCCAGCATTGCTGGGGTATCAACACGCGTTGCTCCCTGCGCGCCCTGGCCGCGATCTGGTTTAACAAAAACGGGCCATTGCTCTATCTCAGTAACGTCGTTAAAGATTTGCGGGGTGGGAATCGAATGTTTGAGGGCCTGGTATGTTTTACTTTTAAAGCGCGTAATCTGGCAGGTTTCTTGCGATGGGCAGAGTACCGTGGCGGAAAGCGCGTCCCGGTTTTCAGACAAGGCAAGAAGGGCTTCATCATGTGCCGGGAAAATGTAATTAATGTTTTCTTGCAGCACTAATGCCTGCAATGTGGGTAACCAATCGCAATGTGTAACGTCAGGTACGATATGGTACTCACTGGTGTAATGTCGGGCATGGCTATCGTAGTCGGCACCGGCTAACACCAGGTTAATATTTTTTTCGTAACGCAGAGACAGGTAAATTTCTCGGCCAATCTCGGTCCCCGCAGGGAAGATAAGGACATTGATCATGCGGTAATAAGCTCGATAATAGTACAGAGTTCAGCGGATGTCATATCTGGATAAATCGGCAGGCACAGTACCTGTTCGGCGATTTGGTTTGCTACAGGCAGCGTCTTTTTACTGGCGCCAGACATGTTTTTGTACATGTTGAGATTAGACAGTAGAGGGTAAAAATAACGACGCGTTAAGATGTTATGACTTTTTAAATGATCATATAACGCATCTCGTGACATTTTATAATCAGGGCGCACGAGGATCGGGAAATAGCTGTAGTTACTCTTATGATTTGCATTGCCTGCAGGGATGAAAATTCCTTGCGTATCGGCAAACTGCTCACGATAAAACTTATCGATTTTTTGGCGTTTTTCTATCGCCTCATCCACGTACTTTAATTGCAAGAGGCCAAAAGCAGCTTGAACTTCATTCATTTTTCCATTGATGCCAGGCGCGACAACGGTTAACTCATCAGCAATACCGAAGTTCTTCAGGTAATCGATCCGTTGTTTGGTTTTTTTATCGTAACTAACGATGGCGCCACCTTCAAAGGTGTTGAACACTTTTGTTGCATGGAAGCTCAGTACGGAAAGATCGCCATGGCGTAGAATGCTTCCGCCACAATCTTCTACTGCAAATGCATGTGCTGCATCGTAAATAACCGGAATGCCATAATTATTGGAAATTTTTTCTATTTCAGTGGTGTTACAGCTTTGGCCGTAGACATGCACCGGCATAATTAACCCTGTTTTCGGGGTAATGGCCGACTCAATCAGGTGCGGGTTGATATTAAAGCTGTGTGGTTCAATATCAACAAATACTGGCGTTAATTGGTTCCAGAGAATGCTATGAGTCGTGGCAACAAAAGAATAAGGGGTGGTAATGACCTCGCCTTTAATTCGCAACGTTTGCATTGCGGCAATTAATGCGATAGTCGCATTACAAAACAGTGAGATATAAGGGACGTTCAAGTAAGACGCTAATCTTTCCTCTAACAGTTGATGCATGACGCCATTATTGGTTAACTGCTTACTTGACCAAATCTCTTGCAGATACGGCATAAACTCCTCGAGTGGAGGCAAGAAAGGTTTGGTGACCGTAATAAGGTTATGATCTGCTTGTTTCATTGCTGAGGGTCCTGAGGGAATTTTTCACTAATCTGTTGATAGTGTTCTGGCAGTCTGGTTTTCAGACTGGTAAGGAGCATGCTTCTGATCTTCTTATCAGTAATACTTTTTAACGCGGCAAAATATAATTGAGGTAATATTTCCAGGCGACTATCACAATAGATGATGGCCTGAACAATATGATATTGTGCTTTGCTGACGTCTTTATGGTGAATGGCCACGATAAAACCCTGGAAATGTAGCAATGGGTCGGTTGGCTGTTTAAGCAACAGTTCGTCAATATCTTCTTTGATCAGCGTATGGTCGGGATGAGCATACTGCTTCCAGCGGCTGTTCATCGCGTCTACCCAGGCGTCTTCATGTTTCCACTGATTAAGGATCATCATCCGGTTTTGGTACATTAATTTGCTGTTATCTTTTCTGTACCAGGTGTTGTTGTCATGGCGACGGTAATAAGCCACTAAACGTCTGGATGAAATAAAATGCCCCTGGCGGGAAAGTTTCAGAAACATATCCCAGTCTTCCTGTACCAGTTCAGGATCGGAGCGTTCTATCTTCAGATACGCCTCGCGGCGGATTAACGATCCGATATAAAGACTGAGATTGCCAGACACCAGCAGATGATGAAAAACATCGCCATCAAGAAATATATTGCTGTAGGGAAAACGCGAGCCATCAGGCATGATGACCTCAATGGCGCTATAGCACATGACGCAATGTGGATTTTTCTCCAGAATATTAACCTGATGGGCGATTTTGGTGCGGACGATAAGATCATCAGAGTCGACGACAGCAATATATTTACCCGAGGCCATATTCATTGCCTCGATGATCGGTTTATCACCAATTTTATTTTTCTGCGAATAATAGTTAGTTGCGCGTAGGATCGTTTTGCAATTATATTTCCGTTGATATTTTTTAATGATATCAACAGACCGATCGGTAGACGCATCATCGACGATGATCACTTCGATATTTTTCCACGTCTGGTTAAAGACGCTATCCAGCGCCTCTTCAAGGAAAGCATCGTGGTTATAACTGGTGACGATAATACTCACTAAAGGCGTTGGCATAGATTCATCTCTGACGAAAATTAGTGTGTTATCAACTAAATAATTTTTGTTGCAGGCTAATCAGCAACGTATTGCTGTGTTGTTGGGGCGGCGCATCGATGATGTTTACGATTTCCTGAGCTGCACGTTTCCCCGCCTGTCCATCCATAAACGCATCACAATAGTGGTGGCGAATCTCGGCTAACGACGTTTCCAGCGCAGCCCAGTCAAACGCGTCGGAGAGCGCGTTGCGTAAAGCCTGCATATCCTGAGCCACCGGGAGAATGTCACGGATACGTTGATCGGCACTTTCAGGGGTAGAAAAACTTTGCTGGTCGTCTAATAGCGAGGCCATCTCTGGCCAGCTCAGTAAAATGACACGTTTATTCATATGAATAGCGTCAAAAATAAAGCCGCTGCTGTCCGTCAGGATGTAATCCGCTTGTGCGATAAGCGCCAGCAGATGCTGTGGGTCGTCGGATCTGTTCTTTAAATAACGCTGCGCCAGCGCCAGAGAGGCAGCTTCCTCCGGTCTGTGAAGGGTGCCATGGTGCAGTTTAGTGACGATATTATATTCATGGCTTAACCGACTGAGTTGTTCCGCCCAATGGGGCAGCGAGCTTAGCGCGCCATAGGTAGGGGCATACAGAATGGTCTGTTTTTTCGCATTGAGCTTCAGGCTGTTTGGCAACGTGTTATCAAAAGTGTGGTTGTGCCACTCATCGAAGCGGGGATTGCCAACCACTTTTGCACTGCCGCCAATATCAAGCGCCTGCTGACTGTAGTGGCTGTAGCAAAGAATGCGATGATAAAAAGCGTTCCACCAGGCATGGTTCCACTCTTCTTTCGCCAGGCCATACATGGCACGCACATGGGTATCCGCCAGTCCGTTTAGCAATGGCGTATAGTAAGGGCTGACCAGGCATTTGAAACGCTGGCGTTGCTCAATGACCGTAGAAAGGCGTGTTCCGCCCAGCGCGGAGTCGTTAATGGCTTTAATCGTCGCTGTCATTTCATCCAGAAACGACTTGTGTATTTTGTCACTCACTAACAACGAGCAAGAATGGCCCATCGCCTGAAGCGCGGTTATAATGGGGCGGTACACTGTGTAATGCAGTGACGTTTCGGTGATGCTGCCAACTTACTGATTTAGTGTATGATGGTGTTTTTGAGGTGCTCCAGTGGCTTCTGTTTCTATCAGCTG